>ENA-UERC01001560-UERC01001560.1-human-gut-metagenome-genome-assembly--contig:-NODE-1560-length-12965-cov-3.954454_pt1 | contig 12965 bp, 7 predicted proteins | sample MGYA00242955_ERZ507955 | MGnify/ENA primary metagenome ERZ507955 (study PRJEB26167, sample SAMN06115394) | human gut metagenome | host: Homo sapiens | place: China:Hubei | collected 2016-04-27 | study... | reverse complement strand
GTAACAGATCGCGCCGGTTCGTCCAAACGTAATAAAAGAATAGTAAAAGCACCGTGTAATAGACAATGCTTTTCAACGCCAGGGAAACGATTAACTCCATTATCTTCAGATTATTACCCTCCACCTTTGAAAGAACTACTCTAAATCCCATATCCGGCTTTACACGCTCCGTCCAGGTATCTTCACAATACAAAGCAGCCAACTTGAAGGGCAGTTGGGAAACATACTTAAACGGATGCTCCGATATCCAGCGGACTGACGCACGCTTCAGCAGGCTGTCCCGCTCCATGTAGGTATAATCTCCGGGAGGAAGGCAAATATAATTGTCCGGATCACCGAAGCCGTTAAAATTGACTAAACCGTTTGCTTCATCAAAAGAACTCATCGCTAAGTTATAGCCTCCGGACACCGCTTGATAGACAAAATGGCCGGTTCTCTCCTTCGCACTCCGCCCGATCAGGAAAACAGTCAAGACAAGCGGCAAGGCCAATGCTGCATAAGACTGCCACCGGCGCTTTTGCACGATGAAAAGGAGCAAAATCACGAATAAAAAGACAATTGCCAGAGGACGGAACCAGTTAGCCACAGCGATCAGCACGCCGGCGACAGCCACAGGAAACAGCCGGCGAACGTTGCATAGCAGCAGGGCTGTCAATAGTAGGAAAGTAAAAGGCAAATCAGTCAATACAGCTATCGGAGCATATAGGTTCGAAAAAATCAACATATATAAAATAGCAGCGTAATACCCCGTTTTATTCGAAAACATCCGTCCGGCCAACTTCCGTATTTCAAATACCATTGCAATATTCATCAATAAATTCAGCAATCGGACAAAGGAGAAAGATCCGCAAAGATGATAGATCCCGATCAAAAGGTTTACATACCCCGGACCGAAAATAAAATCCTCATATTGGTTATGCACGTCCGGATACCAAGTGCCCCTCGCGATGCATTCCGAAGCCAGTTTCACATAAGCTTGGGCATCATCGTGGTTGGGCATATCCCAGTATTTTATTACCAGGCAAACCTGCAGGATCACCCATATGACAAACATGATCCGAAAAACGACCGGTATTTTTTTCCCTATCATTTCTTTTGCTCTTTTTGGGAGACAAAGATACAGCCTTTTCACCGGTAATCCGCCCGTGATAAATTAATTCTATCTGTACATTCGAGAAACAACGGGACGTATTTGCAACAAAATCAAACTCGGGATGGTTTCATTTTTAAAGAAACATAAAATAAAAACGCATTTAATATGACACGAGATTTTAAAGAAGCATTGAGACACCGCAGAACTTATTACCACATCACGAACAGTTCTCCGATATCAGACGAACAGATCAAAGAAATCATAGACTTCGCAGTCATGAACGTCCCTTCTGCCTTCAACTCGCAATCTACCCGCATCGTATTGCTGTTAGGCAAGAATCATAAAAAGCTTTGGGAGATAACGAAAGAGACATTGAAGAGGCTTGTTTCAGCGGAAGTCTTCAAAGGGACGGAAGCTAAAATAGACGGAAGTCTGGCTGCCGGCTACGGAACGATCCTGTTCTTCGAAGACAAAACGGTAGTTGAACAGCTGCAAGACTCCTTCCCTACTTATTACGACAAATTTCCGGTTTGGGCACAGCAAACATCTGCCATGCACCAGCTGGCGATCTGGACAATGTTGGAAGATGCCGGCTTAGGCGTGTCCCTTCAACATTATAATCCGTTGATCGACGAAACGGTATATGCAGAATGGAAACTCGACCCGAAATGGGAACTGGTGGCACAGATGCCTTTCGGAACGCCGACGGAGGGACCCGGACCGAAAGAGATCAAACCGTTAGACAAAAGAGTCCTGGTTTTCAAGTAAAAGAACACAAGCATGAATTACGATATTGCAATCATAGGAGGAGGACCGGCCGGCTATACCGCAGCCGAACGGGCAGCCGAAGGACGCCTGAAAACCGTCCTCTTTGAAAAGAACGCCATTGGAGGCGTCTGCCTGAACGAAGGCTGTATTCCCACAAAAACGTTATTATACTCCGCCAAGATATTGGACAGTTTCAAAACATCCTTCAAATATGGCATTTCACCGGAAGGAACACCGTCTTTCGACATGGACAAGATCATCAGGCGGAAGAACCGGACTGTCAAAAAGCTAACATCCGGTGTGAAGATGCGGCTCACTTCAAGTGGGATCACGATTGTCGAAGGGACAGCCGTTTTGAACGGGGAAACGGATGGAATGATCCGTATACAATGCGGAAACGCCCTTTTCACCGTCAAAAACGTCCTCCTCTGTACCGGCTCCGAAACGGTAATCCCTCCAATCAAGGGACTTTCGGATACAGATTACTGGACTTCGCGGGAAGCACTCGACAGCAAAGAACTTCCTAAAGAACTTGCCATCATAGGCGGCGGTGTCATCGGGATCGAGTTTGCTTCATTCTTTACCAGCATGGGAGTAAAAGTAAAGGTGATCGAGATGATGCCGGAAATACTCGGCGCGATGGACAAAGAGGCTTCCGCCATGCTCCGGAGCGAATACGCCAAGAAAGGGGTGGAATTTCATCTGAACACAAAAGTGACCGAAGTCAACCCGAAAGAGGTCATTGTCGAAAAAGACGGCAAGACGAATGCGATCTCCACAGACAAAATCCTGGTCAGCGTAGGCCGCCAGGCAATTACCAAAAATTTAGGTCTGGAAAGCCTTTCCATCGAGACGGACCGCCGGGGCGTCCGAGTGAACGAATATATGCAGACCTCCCATCCGCACGTTTATGCAGCCGGAGATATCACAGGATTCTCGCAACTGGCCCACACAGCCTATCGGGAAGGTGAGGTTGCTGTCAACCATATCCTGGGGAATGAGGAACGGATGGACTACAGGGCTATTCCCGCCGTCGTCTACACCAATCCGGAAGTGGCCGGTGTGGGCAAGACGGAAGAGGAATTGAAGGCAAGTGGAGAATATTACAACCTTGTCAAGATTCCGATGACCTATTCCGGCCGCTTTGTCGCCGAAAACGAAACCGGCAACGGGCTATGCAAGCTCCTGACAAACGTGAACGGCCAGATCATCGGTTGCCATCTGGTGGGAAATCCGGCATCGGAGATCATCGTCATTGCCGGTATCGCCGTCGAGCACGGTTATACGGTCGATGAATTCAAGAAAACCGTATTTCCCCATCCGACTGTCGGAGAGGCGATACATGAAAGTCTCTACCTCTGATAATGCTTTATATCAACAATCCATACACGGATGCCTGGTTCAACCTGGCAGCCGAGGAGTATCTGCTCAAGAACTTTTCGGACGACATCTTCATGTTGTGGCAGAACGAACCGTCCGTCATCATCGGCAAGCACCAGAACGTATGGGACGAGATAAACCGAAACTATATTCAGGAGAAGCATATCAAAGTCGTACGCCGTTATTCCGGTGGCGGAGCCGTCTATCACGATTCCGGCAACCTGAATATCACTTTTATACAAAACAGCAAGGAACTCGCATCCGGCACATTCACAGCCCGGCTGATCGCCTTCCTTGCCACATTCGGCATCCGGGCAGAGGCTGACGAACGGCAGGCACTCACGATCGACGGGTTGAAAATATCGGGCAGTGCGCAATCCATCCACAAAGGAAGGATCTTGCACCACGCCACCCTCCTTTTCTCCACCGACCTGTATCGCCTGACGACCGCCCTCAAAAGTACAGAACGGAGACCGGAAAAAAAAGAAATGAAGCCCGCTCCTTTTTATGTCAAATCCGTAAGAAGCCCGGTCACCAACATATGCACCTATACCCGTAAAGCGGTATCTATCGGAGAATTCAGAGACGCACTCCTGAACTATTTTACAGAAAACAAGACGGACACCCGTCCCTATTCATTCACTGAAGACGATTTGAACGCCATCCGGTCCCTACGTGACAACAAATACGCGACGTCGGCCTGGAACTTCAATATCAGAACATAAAATACACATTTAAACTATGTCGACATTTGAAATAAAAATGCCCAAACTGGGCGAAAGCATCACGGAAGGGACGATTGTCTCCTGGTCCGTCAAAGTAGGCGACGCTGTTCAAGAAGACGATGCCCTCTTTGAAGTGAGCACCGCCAAAGTCAGTGCGGAAATACCCTCTCCGGTTGCAGGAAAGGTGCTCGAACTGCTGTTTTCCGAAGGCGATACGGTGGCCGTCGGTACAACCGTCGCCCTGATCCAACTGGAAGGCGAAGAGGGAGAAGCACCCGAAAGTACCACTCCTGCCGCAGCTAAAAGCGACGAAAGCACAATGGTACAGTCTGTACCGGCAGAACGCGCCCAGCCCGCCAAATCATCCAAGGAAGAAGACGGAAGATGGTATTCTCCCATCGTGCTGAAATTAGCACAGGAAGCCAAAATATCGCAAGCCGAACTGGACGCGATTCCGGGAACCGGCTATGAAGGACGACTCAGTAAAAAAGATATTAAAGATTATATCACGACCAAGAAAAGTGGCATCACCCCACAAAGTGATACCGAAAACTTGCGTCAACCGTCGACGCAGCCCACCATCTCCGATCGACGTAACCCACCTTCTCCGGTCGATGGTGTCCACCATCACCAACCGACGCAGCCCACCATCGACGATCGACGCAACCCGGCATCTGTCACCGAAGACGAAACGGTCGAAATGGACCGCGTTGCCCGTATCATATCAGACCATATGGTCATGTCGAAAAAAGTGTCTCCCCACGTTACAACTGTTGTCGAAGCCGACGTCACCCGTCTGGTAAAATGGCGCAACCGCACGAAAGACGCATTTTTCAAACGTGAAGGTGTAGCACTCACTTTCATGCCTGCCATAGCGGAAGCTACAGCAAAGGCACTGGCTGAATTCCCGCACGTGAACGCTTCGGTCGACGGCTACAAAGTCATTCTGAAAAAGCATATTAACCTGGGTATCGCCGTGTCGCTACCCGACGGTAACCTGATCGTACCGGTTATTCATGATGCAGACAAGTTGAATCTGAACGGCCTTGCTGCCAACATCGACACTCTTGCCGCCAAAGCACGCACGGGTAAGCTGATGCCAGACGATATACAAGGCGGAACTTTCACGATCACCAACTTCGGTTCGTTCAAGAGCCTGTTCGGTACGCCGATCATCAACCAGCCACAGGTAGCCATCTTAGGCGTCGGCTTCATCGAAAAGAAACCGGCCGTCGTGGAGACACCCGAAGGAGATACAATCGCAATTCGCCACAAGATGTACCTGTCCCTGTCGTACGACCACCGGATCATCAACGGAGCACTGGGTGGAGAGTTCCTGCGACGCGTAGCGGATTATCTGGAGAACTGGGATAAATGATGATTTATCTGTTACTTTTGGCTTGATCCAAAAGTAACCAAAAGATCAAGGCTTAAGCTGCTTCGCTACTTCGTTCCCTCCGTTCGCTGTCGCGTCTGAAACTCGCTTCGCTCAAACAGCAGACGCTCCGGACGCTCACTGCGGTCTCTGCGCTTTACGCTCACCAGCTTAGGCCGGAGATAGAGCCTAACGGCTCTTCAGGGATTGCCAATGCTGCCTGCTCCTTTGTGATCCCGCATCAAGTGCGGGAACAGGCTTGTCCCCGTGCCCCGCACGGGGCCGCAAAAGAACGATCTGTATCGGCAATCCCAAAAGAAAGCGGAGCTTTCTTGGAAAGGCCTAAGCGGACGGGCGTCAAGCGGAGGGTAAAGACGAAGCGTCCGGAGCCTGCCCTGTTTGAGCGAAGCGAGTTTCGCAGGCGACAGCGTAGTCTTTGCCCGGAGTAGACCGGACGGTTAAGCCTTGACTTTTTGGTTACTTTTGGGTCAAGCCAAAAGTAACAGATCACAAAACAATTAAAACAACACACAAAATAATCAAGTATGAAACGATACGATATAAAAACGACCGATACCGAGACCCTTCGCAAATGGTATTACCTGATGAGTCTCGGCAGGGCGCTCGATGAAAAGGCGCCTTCTTACCTGCTCCAGTCCTTAGGCTGGTCCTATCATGCCCCTTATGCCGGGCATGACGGCATCCAGCTCGCCATCGGGCAGGTATTCCACCGGGGAGAGGATTACCTCTTTCCCTACTACCGCGATATGCTGACCGTCCTGTCTGCCGGAATGACGGCGGAAGAAATCATCCTGAACGGTATCTCGAAAGCGACCGACCCGTCCAGCGGCGGACGGCATATGTCCAACCACTTCGCCAAGCCGGAGTGGCATATCGAGAACATCTCCTCGGCGACCGGGACACACGACCTGCACGCCGTAGGTGTCGCCCGTGCAATGGTTTATTACGACCATAAAGGCGTCGCGATCACTTCGCACGGCGAGTCCGCCACTTCCGAGGGCTACGTCTACGAAGCCATCAACGGGGCGAGCAACGAGCAGCTCCCCGTTATCTTTGTCTTGCAGGACAACGGCTACGGCATCTCCGTCCCCAAAAAGGATCAGACGGCCAACCGCAAGGTAGCCGACAACTTCTCAGGCTTCAAAAACCTGCGCATCATCCACTGCAACGGAAAAGACGTTTTCGACTCGATGAACGCCATGACCGAAGCCCGCGAACATGCGATCAATACGCATAATCCGGTGATCGTCCATGCAAACTGCGTGCGCATCGGCTCCCATTCGAACTCCGACAAGCAGACTTTGTATCGCGATGAAAACGAACTTGCCTACGTGAAAGCAGCCGATCCGCTGCAAAAATTCCGCCGTATGCTGCTCCGTTACAACCGCTTGACCGAAGAGGAACTGAAGCAGATAGAAGCACAGGCAAAAAAAGACCTGAGCACAGCCAACCGCAAAGCGATGGCGGCTCCCGAACCCGATCCTGCAACGATCTTTGACTATGTCTTGCCCGAACCTTACCTGCCGCAGAAATATACAGACGGCACACACAAAGAAGAAAATGGCGAAAAGAAAACACTGGTAACCGCAATCAACGAAACACTGAAAGCAGAATTCCGCCATAACCCGGATACATTCCTGTGGGGACAGGATGTGGCCAACAAAGACAAAGGCGGCGTGTTCAACGTCACCAAAGGCATGCAACAGGAGTTCGGGCCGAAGCGTATCTTCAATGCTCCCATTGCCGAAGACTACATTGTAGGCACGGCCAACGGCATGTGCCGCTTCGACCCGAAAATACATGTCGTGGTGGAAGGAGCCGAATTTGCCGACTACTTCTGGCCGGCCATCGAGCAATATGTCGAATGTACACACGAATACTGGCGAAACAACGGACAGTTCACCCCTAACCTGACACTCCGCTTGGCATCGGGCGGTTATATCGGCGGAGGGCTCTACCACTCGCAAACGATTGAAGGGGCGCTGACCTCCATTCCGGGAGCCCGCATCGTCTATCCTTCGTTTGCCGATGATGCGGCAGGACTGTTGCGCACCAGCATACGTTCGAAGGGTTTTACCGTCTTTCTCGAACCGAAAGCGCAATATAACTCGGTCGAAGCAGCCGGTTTTGTGCCGGAAGACTTCGAAGTTCCTTTCGGGAAAGCCCGTATCCGCCGGCCGGGCAGCGACCTGAGCGTGATCACATATGGCAATACCACGCATTTCTGCCTCAGTGTCGCCGAGAAGCTGAAGAAAGAGCATAACTGGGACGTGGAAGTCATCGACATCCGCTCACTGATCCCACTCGATACGGAAACGATCTTCGCTTCCGTGAAAAAAACCGGCAAGGTGCTGATCGTACATGAAGACAAAGTGTTCTCAGGTTTCGGAGCGGAAATAGCCGGTATCGTCGGCACGGAAATGTTCCGATACCTGGATGCTCCGATCCAACGCGTCGGTTCTACCTTTACGCCTGTCGGTTTCCATCCGGTCCTCGAAAAGGCGATCCTGCCCGGAGAAGAACGGATCTACAACGCAGCAAAAGCATTATTGGAATATTAATGAAGAGGGTATGTCAAAATCTCCTTGTCCCCGCACTTGATGCGGGGCTGCAAAAGGACAGACCTTATCAATCAGATTTTATAGGGCCGGTTTTAATGCGATCCCGCGAGGGGCGAGGGGCGCGGGAACAGGATAGTTTTGACACACCTTCTATAAACAACATACAAAATGAAGAAAATAGGTTTATTCTATGGTGGCACAACCGCTAAAACAGCCGTAGTCGCCTTGAAAATACAAGAAGCATTCGCAGAAAACGAAGTCGTCCTGATCCCGATAGAAGGGGCGACACGCAAGGAGTTCGAATCGTTCGACAATATTATTGCCGGAACTTCCACCTGGTTCGACGGAGAACTGCCGACTTACTGGGACGAGTTCATGCCGGAAATAGAATCCATCGACATGACGGGCAAGAAAGTCGCCCTATTCGGGCTCGGAGACCAAGAACGCTATCCCGACAATTTCGTCGATGGGATCGGCATTCTGGCGGAAGCCTTTACCAAAAGCAATGCGGAACTGATCGGTTTCATGCCTGTCAACGACTACCATTTCACCCAATCACGGGCCGTTAAGGAAGGGCATTTCCTGGGACTTCCCCTCGATATCGAGAATCAGTCCGAACAAACGGAGGAACGGATACTGAAATGGGTGGCGAAACTGAAAAAGGAGTTTCAATAATATTTGCATTTGTTTCTGCTCTTGGCAGGGAGCTGTGTCGAAGCAAAATTTTGCTTACTAATAGATATAATTTAGGCACGGATTTCACGGAAAACACGGAAAAAATAAATTCATCCGTGTAAATCCGTGAAATCCGTGCCTAAAAAGATTGTGATAAAGGTGTTTTCCGATTACTGCAAGCGACGAATGCCCACCGCCTTATTATACTGGGCGAGAGACGCTTTCTGCTGATACCAAGTCTGAATCAAGCTGCTATAGGACTGAATCCAGGAAAGCTGGGCGGAAAGGACATCGAGGATCGGAAGTTTTCCCTCTTTATAGCTGAACGTATTCAGGTCGAGATTTTCCTCAGCGATCTTGCAGGCTTCTTCGGCAACATCGATCTGCTTCGTGTTTTCCGTCAGGCTGGTCCAGGAATTGGCTACCTCCTGGGAAATCTGGTCGCGGGTGTAATCCATAACATATTCCTTACTGCGTAAGATAGCTTTCTGAGAATTCACCTCTTTGAAACGGGCTCCCCAACGAAACAAAGGTATCTTCAGGGAGGCGAACACGGCAGGTGTCCAAAGCTGGTCGGATCCTTTCACGTTCAACATCGGAGTGCCCCAGGTTCCCTGAAAACCGATAGCCAGTGTCGGATTATACTTTGCTTTTGACAAGTTGATCTGCCGCTTCTGGTATTCAACATTCAATCGGGAGATCGTAAAGTCCGGCCGGTTCTGCAAAGCGGCCTCTTCCCCTATGTGCATCGGCAACGGCTGCACCGTCGTGATGGCATCGGCAATCTCCACCGGTGTCATAGGAGGAACACCCATTAGCACATTCAGGTTCTGCAAGGCGATCTGATAATCTTTGTACGCAGCGCTTTTGTTCAATTCCGCTTCTTTCAAACGGGACTGTACCTGCAAGAGGTCGGTCTTACTGATCTGCCCGTCATTGAAACGGGTTGTCAGCACGTTTGCCAATTCCTGCACAATATCGACATACTGGCACATGACATCGTACATGCCTTTACGGGCAGCAGCAGACCAGTAGTTCAGGTCGGCGGCATACACGATATTATCCGTCGTCAGGTCTTCCGCCTCGGAAGCGATCTGTCCCTGTATCTGGGCGGCCTTGTAATTGTTGTAGATTTGTCCGCCGGCATAGATCGGCTGACTTACGGTAGCTCCCAAACTATAGGTGTTATGATCCATTTCGACAGCCATGCCGGGGCCGAAATCCAAATCGTACTTATTGATACGGTACTGGTAGCTGCCGGAGAAATCGACAGCCGGGAAGAAAGCGGTCTTGGCCGCCTTGATAGCATGCTGCATCGCAATACGTTCTTCCGCACTCTGTTTGATCTGGCGGCTATATTCAAGCACTTTCTGCTTGTAGTCCGCAGCCGTGACGGGCTTTTCCTGTGCTCCCACCGATAAAGCCCCCAACAGCATACAACCGATAATTATTTTATTTCTCATACTCATTATACCGATTTAATCTTAAAGAATATACAATAGGTCACCGGAAGCACGAAGATGGTCAGGATGGTCGAAACGAACAGACCTCCCATGATCGTCGCCGCCATACCGGCAAACATGGCATCGCCCAACAATGGCAACATACCCAAAATCGTTGTCCCCGATGCCATCGTCACCGGAACGATACGCGTCTTGGTTGCCTCGATCACCGCATTGACCGGCGCCAGGCCACTGTCAAGCTGCAATCCTATTTCGTCCACCAGCACGATCGCATTCTTGATATTCATACCGATCAGACCTAACAGACCTAACATGGCAAAGAAATCGAGCGACTTGCCAAACACCAGCAACCCCAATACCACACCGATGAAGATCAGAGGCAACATACACATAATCAAGACCGGCTTCCGGTAGTATTTCGGGAAGAGGAACAACAGGGTGAGATAGATCAGACCGAACATCAACGGAATATTGGCAGCAATCGCCTTGTTACCTTTATCCTGTTCAGACTGTTCGCCGAAGTATTGCAGTTTGTATCCTTCGGGAACCTGCACCTCTTGCTGGATATCCTGCCACAACTGGCTGAAAGCAGCCATCGTATTGGCTCCGCGTTTCGGCTCGCACTGCATCATCATATAACGCTGACGATTATAACGCTTCACGACACTGTACTCATAATCAAGCGAGAAGTCGTCGATCACCTGCTCCACTTTGACAGAACGCCCCTTGGCGCTGTAGACAGGCAAAGTCTTGATATCGTTCAGGTTCATCGAATCGCGATCGGCATCTTTCAGCAGGATCGGCATAAACACATCTCCTTCGCGATATTCGCCTAAAGGCACGCCATTGGTTGCCGAACGAAGCGAATAAGCCATCTGCTGACGGGTGATACCTAAACGGAGACCTTTTTCCTGCGAGTACAACGGCTTCCATACCGGAACCTTGTTTCCCCAGCTGTTGCGCACTTCCATCACCATGTCGTTCTTGCGGGCGATTTCTTGTGCACGCTGTGTCAGAGCCACCAACGTATCGATATTATCGCCAACAAACCCGATTTCAATTGCAGCATCAGGCACAGGAGACAAAGCAAACAAAGCTGAACGAGTCAAAATATCCGGATAGTTGGCGACCATATATTCATAGAACTTGTTTTCCTCGCTCTGTGCATCTTTCGCGTCCTTGGTTTCGATCAGGACATTGGCAAAGTTCGGCTTCGGACCGATAGACGAACTTGCCAGATAATAACGTACCGGCGAACCTCCCAGCGTGAACGAATAGGATTTGATCTTATCATTATTCTTGAGATACTCTTCTATCTTGATCACATTCCTTTCCACATCGTCGATCCCATACCCTTCCGGGAAGATCAGGTCGGCACGAAAATAGGGCTTGTTCATGATCGGGAAGAAGCTCTGCGGCATAATGCTCATGATGAACAAAGACAAGAACAAGGTTGCCACCACCGAAGTAAGCGTGAGATAACGACGTTTGATCAGACGTCCCAGCACATTTTCAAACTTATGGTACAGTTTGGTGTCATAGGGATCTTTGGATTCACCCGGTTTCGCCTCCTTCAAGATGAAATTCCCGAAAGTCGTCGTTTGCGTCAAAGCCAATATCCAACTTAACCCCAAGGATACACCAAGCACGATAAACAATGGCTTGACAATTTCGGCCACCGAAGCTGGCGCCAAATACATCGGCAAGAAAGAACAAACAGCGATAAAGGTCGCACCCAACAACGCCCACTGCGGTTTGGTGGCCCCATCGACCAGCGCCTGATAGCGTGACAGACCGCGCTTGATACCGACCTGCGCATTATCGGTCACCACAATCGCGTTATCCACCAGCATACCCATCGCAATGATGAAAGCAGCAAGAGACGTACGGTTCAGCCCGACACCCCAGATCAGCATAATCAGCAACGTTCCACCAACCGAGAATAGCAGTGAACTACCCACCAGCATACCTGCACGCGATCCCATCACAAGGAAGATAATCACAATTACGATGAGCAACGATTCGATCAGATTCAGGATAAATCCGTTATTCGCCTCGTTGGCAATCTGATTTTCCGGATAGATGGTTTTCAGTTCCATACCGATCGGGAAAAGCTGTTCCATCTCTTTCAAATGTTCGGCAACAGCGTCACCGACAGCCACCACATCATCTTTCGCACCCGTAGCCACACCGATACCGATGGCCCGTTTGCCATCCACACGCATCAGGTTGGAAGGCGGGTCCATATAGCCTCGTTCGATGGTTGCGATATCACCCAGGCGTACTTCGCCTCCACCCTTTGTCACGATCAGCTGGTCGCGTATATCCTCTATACTTTTATAAGTACCTTCGGCACGTACACGAAGCTGGTAGGTCCCGGTCATGATCTCACCCGTATTGACCAGCAGGTTCTGGGTTTGCAGGACTTGCTGAATCGAATTCGGATCGATCCCCAAATTCGCCAGCTTGGGAACCGAGATACGCACATTCACGACCTGCGTCTGTTCCGCAAACAGATAGACCTTCTGCACACCCTGAATAGGAGTCAGCTCGGTCTTGATCTTCTGCGCCCAATCGCGCATATCGTCGTAGGTAAAACCTTCGTCGGCTGTCAGGGCGTAATAGATACCGAACACGTCCCCGAAATCATCACTCACATTGATGGCAGAGGCGCCACTCGGAAGGCGAGGCTGTATGTTAGCCACCTTACGACGCAATTCGTCCCACTTGACCGGCATATAATCCGGGGCCAAAGTCGGCTGCAACTCAATCGAGATCTTCGACATGCCGAAATAAGATTCAGACTTGATCTGAAGCACGTCAGACATAGACTGGATCTCACGTTCGATTGGCTCGGTGACCAGTTTTTCTACCTCGAAAGGAGTCGCACCCGGATATTGTGTA
>ENA-UERC01001555-UERC01001555.1-human-gut-metagenome-genome-assembly--contig:-NODE-1555-length-12986-cov-3.761252_pt1 | contig 12986 bp, 10 predicted proteins | sample MGYA00242955_ERZ507955 | MGnify/ENA primary metagenome ERZ507955 (study PRJEB26167, sample SAMN06115394) | human gut metagenome | host: Homo sapiens | place: China:Hubei | collected 2016-04-27... | reverse complement strand
GCTCATAGAGAAAGTGAAGATCGGCGGTATAAAAAATCACGGTCAGTCCTCCTCGATTACGTTATATTTATAATAGAATAACGCGGCGGAAAAGGAAAAGCATCGGTACGCTTTTGCCAATAGCCGGAATTATACTAATATATAGTGTAATGGAATCTGGTTTCTCCGTCAATCCTGTGCGTTCAGCGATACGGAATCTTTTCTTGCAATCTTGGAAAATTTGCGGTCGGTGTTCCGCTTTGTGGCCGTGAAAGCTTTTCCCTTTGGCCGGAGAAAAAAGATTTGACAAATACACCCATTGGCTTTATCTTGTAGGTTAAAGTACAAGACGAAAGGGCGAAACACATGGATTATGCAACAGAATCACTGAAGCTGCATGAGCAGCTGCGCGGCAAGATCGAGATCGTTTCCCGCGCAAAGGTGGACAGCAAAGAGGCCTTGTCCCTCGCATATACGCCGGGCGTTGCGCAGCCCTGTTTGGAGATCCAGAAGGATATCCGCAAAAGCTATGAGCTCACCCGCCGCTGGAACACGGTGGCGGTGGTCACGGACGGCACCGCCGTGCTGGGACTGGGCGATATCGGTCCCGAAGCCGGTATGCCCGTGATGGAGGGCAAATGTGTGCTCTTTAAGGAGTTCGGCGGCGTGGACGCCATCCCGCTGTGCATCCGCAGCAAAAACGTGGATGACATTGTAAAGACGGTTTCGCTGCTGGCGGGCAGCTTCGGCGGTATCAATCTGGAGGACATCTCCGCGCCCCGCTGTTTCGAGATCGAGGAACGGCTCAAGGCCGCGTGCGATATCCCCGTATTCCATGACGACCAGCACGGTACCGCCGTCATCACGCTGGCGGGCCTTATCAACGCTCTCAAGGTGGTGGGCAAAAGGCTGGAGGACGTGAAGATCGTCACCAGCGGTGCGGGTGCGGCAGGAACGGCTATCATCAAGCTGATGCTGAGTATGGGCCTGAAAAACGTCATCATGACCGACCGCTCCGGCGCCATCTATGAGGGGCGCGAGGGGCTGAACCCCGCCAAGCAGGCTATCGCCGCCGTGACGAACCGCGAAAAGCAGTCCGGTACGCTGGCCGAGGTCATCAAGGGCGCCGACGTGTTTATCGGCGTCTCGGCACCGGGGGTGCTGACAGCGGACATGATCCGCACCATGGCCAAGGATCCCATCATCTTCGCCTGCGCCAATCCCACGCCGGAGATCTTCCCCGACGAGGCCAAGGCCGCCGGTGCGGCGGTGGTGTCCACCGGTCGCAGCGACTATCCCAACCAGATCAACAACGTGCTCTGCTTCCCCGGTATCTTTCGCGGCGCACTGGACGTTCGGGCCAGCAAGATCACCGAGAATATGAAGATCGCCTCCGCATATGCCATTGCCGGTCTCGTCAGCGACGAGGAGCTGTCCGCCGATTACATTCTTCCCAAGGCGTTTGATCCCCGTCTTCGGGACGCGGTGGCTCACGCTGCCGCAGAGGCCGCGAGGAAAGACGGCGTGGCCCGTATCTAAATTAAATAGGAAACGACTATGAAATATCGAATCGAACACGACACCATGGGGCAGGTGCAGGTGCCTGCCGAGCGCCATTGGGGCGCGCAGACCCAGCGAAGCAAGGACAATTTCAAAATCGGCGGCCAGCGCCAGCCGCAGGAGATCATCACCGCCTTCGCCTATCTCAAGGAGGCCTGCGCACAGGCGAATTTTGAGGACGGGCTGCTCAGCAAAGAGCAGGCGAACGTGATTGCGCGGGCCTGTCAGGAGATCCGGACAGAGAAGTGGGATGAGGAGTTTCCTCTTGTGGTCTGGCAGACCGGCAGCGGCACCCAGACCAACATGAACGTCAACGAGGTCATCAGCCACATTGCGGCGGATCACGGCGTCACAGTGCACCCCAACGATCACGCCAACCGCTCCCAGTCCAGCAACGACACCTATCCCTCGGCGCTGCACATTGCCGCCGTGCTGGCCGTTTCTCAGAAGGTGCTGCCTGCCGCGCAGCGGCTGGAGAAGTCCTTCAAGGGGCTGGAGGAGGCGTATCCGGAGATCATCAAGATCGGGCGTACCCATTTGCAGGACGCCACGCCTATCCGCTTCGCGCAGGAGGTTTCCGGCTGGCGCGAGATGGTGGCGGCGCCCTGCCGGATGCTGGAGAGCAGCCTGACGGAGCTGCGCAGGCTGGCCATCGGCGGTACTGCCGTGGGCACGGGGCTGAACGCGCCGCAGGGCTTTGACGCGGCGGTATGCCGGAAGCTTTCCGTGCTGACCGGTGTGGCATTTATTCCGGATGAAAACAAATTCCACGCCCTTACCGCGAAGGACGCGCTGGTTTTTGCCCACGGTGCGCTGAAAGCGCTGGCCTGCAACCTGATGAAGATCGCCAACGACATCCGATGGGAGGCCAGCGGCCCGCGCTGCGGCATCGGCGAGCTGAACATTCCCGCCAACGAGCCGGGCAGCAGCATCATGCCGGGCAAGGTCAATCCCACCCAGTGCGAGGCGCTGACCATGGTGGCCGTGCAGGTCATGGGCAACGATAGCGCCATCAGCGTGGCGGCCTCGCAGGGCAATTTCCAGCTGAACGTATTCCTGCCGGTGTCGGCGTATAACTTCCTGCTGTCCTGCAATCTGCTGGCAGACGCCATGGATTCCTTCCGCGTCCACTGTGTGGACGGCATCACCCCCAACGCGCGGCGGATGGAGGAAAACCTGAACAATTCGCTGATGCTGGTCACCTGCCTGACCCCCGAGATCGGCTATGAGGAGGCCGCCGCCTGCGCCAAAAAGGCATTGCAGGAGGGGCTTACCCTCAGGGAAGCCGTGCTGGCCAGAGGAAGTCTGTCGGAGGAAGTGTATGACCGGATCGTGCAGCCGGAAAAGATGGTCACGCCTACAAAATAAGGCGAACGCAGCAAGCCTGCCCCTTAACGGGGTGGGCTTGCTGCGTTTTAATGTGATTTCATGATTGACCGTCGGGCCTCTGCGGGGATTCCTTCTTCGGCTTCCGGGAGTTTTCTCCGCTGACACGGGCAATGAGGAACAGGCCCACCAGCACCATGGCGGAGCCAACAAGACTCATGGCGTTTGTCGGTTCATCCAGAAAGATGATGCCCAGAAACATGGCGCAGACGGTGATGAGACTTCCCAGATTGGAGAAAATGGCCATAGGAAGAATAGAGGCGCTGTAGTTCACAAGAATATTGGCGGCGACGGAGCAGAATACGCTCAGCACCAGTGTGGACAGCACAAACCGTTTACTGTGGAGCGCCGCCGCAAAGGGTGTCAGATCGCCGCGCTCCATGCAGAGCGCCGCAACGGTGAATACCAGCATACACATGCCGATCACGAAATAGGAGCGCTCGAAGGCGGTAAATTCCGCCGAGGAATCCTTGTTATACACCCGGTAAAAGGCGGCAAACAGACAGGCACCAAAGACCAGCACCACGCCGATGGGCTGCACCGCGCCCAATCCGGAGCCGGCAATGGTCACAAGGATCACACCCGCGATGGGGACAAAGCAGAGAAGAAATTGCTTCCGCGTGGGGTATTCCTTCAGGATCAGTACACCCATGCCGATGGCGATGACGGGGACGATGGCCAGCGTAACGCCGGCAAAGGTGCTGTTGGAATAGTAGATGCCGTAGCTCTCAAAGAAGAAGTAGATGGGCTCCACGCAGGAGAGCACGATGAGCGGCCGCAGATTTTTCCCCCGCAGCCGAATCTTTTCCCAGCCGAAAAGCATCATGAGGTTCAGCAGCAGAAACGCCAGCAGAAACCGCAGGGACATCTGCACCATAGGCGGCGCCTCCTGCTGCGCGATCCGCGTAAAGAGATAGCTGGCTCCCCAGATGACGTTGCCGGTGACGCCGCAGCAAAGCGCCAGCGTCATCGACCCTTTTCTGCTTGTTGTGTTCATATTCAGACGTCCTTTCTACCCCTACAGAGAGCAGAGATAAAAATCGAGAAATAAACTCCGGGATTACCAGACCTTGATTAGATCTTCCGCGTCTGTCCAGGGACGATTCTGCTTCAGGGCGGTTTCCTTCAGCGTCAGCTTGCCGTCATAGCAGGTCATACCGGCGCGGAGATAGGGATTCTCCTCAATGGCCTTCTTGAAGCCCTTGTCGGCGATCTGCAGCAGCATGGGGCAGGTGGCGTTGGCCAGTGTGATGGAGGCGGTCTGGGCGAAAGCGGAGGGAATATTATCCACGCAATAGTGGAGGATGCCCTCCTCCTTGTACACGGGATCGTCATGGGTGGTGCTGCGGCAGGTCTCCACAGCGCCCTCGTCGTCACAGGCCACGTCCACGATCATGGCGCCCTTCTTCATCAGCTTCAGATCCTCGCGATAGATGATGTGATCCTTCCGGTCCTTTGCCCACTGGATACCATTGACGATCACATCGGACTCCCGCAGGCACTTTTCCAGATTGGCCCGGTTGGAGATCATGAAGCTCACATCGGGCAGATGCTTCTTAGCTTCCAGCATCACGTCCATGTTCACGTCAAGGATCCGTACTTCGTTGCCGAAGCCGCAGGCCAGCTCGGCCACGCCTACGCCGATATTGCCGCAGCCCAGACAGGTGATGACGGGGCACTCCACACCGGCTACATTGGCCAGCAGCTTGCCGGGGCCGCCGTTCACGGACTGCATATAGTGCAGCGCCGCCAGAAAACCTCCTGTACCGGCCCGCTCAGTCATGGGGCGCAGGAGTCGGAAGTGGCCGTTTTGGTCGTGAACGGCCTCGTAGGCCACGGCGGAAACGTGGCTGTCCAGCAGGCAGTCGGTCTCGGCGGGGTGGGCGTTGGAGTGGATGTAGGTGAACAGGATCTTATCCTTGTTCATCCACTTGAACTCCTGGGGGAACAGCTCCTTGACCTTGTAGAACAGATCGGCATTCTCCCAGACGGTGTCGGTGTCCGCGATGATGGCGCCTGCCGCCTGATAATCGCTGTCAGAATAGCCGCTGCCCAGTCCGGCACCGGACTCTACGTAAACGGTATGGCCGTGGCGCACGATCTCAGTTACCGTTGCGGGAACGGCGGCAACACGGTACTCATTGGGCTTGATCTCTTTTAATACACCAATAATCATAGTTTCATACCTCTTTAAACAAATATAGCTTTATCCTTCGCACAGGCTTGCCAGCAGCGCGGTAAGATGTTTCCAGAAGGGTTCCATTGTGTCCAGATACAGGTGCTCCTGCGGTGTGTGGGCGCCTCTTGACTTGGGAGCAAAGCCCACGATATCCATGTCGGGGATCGCCTTGGCGATCACGCTGACCTCTACCGTACCGTGCTCTACCTCCTGCTGCATTTCGCGGTGGAACAGCGCATGGAAGGTATCCCGGCAGGCGGTTTGCAGCGGCGTGTCGGTACTTTCCGGCCATGCGGGGATCCATTTGCCCTGCATGGCGGCGGTGACGCCGGTCATGCGGCACAGGGTGCTGATGCGCAGCATCGTGCCTTCAAAGTACTCGTCCCGGTTGGCGCGAATGGACAGCAGTCCGGAGAAGCGTCCCATCTCATAGCGGGCGGCCATCAGCAGCGCGGAGGACAACACCCACTCGGGATGCAGGGTGCTGCGGATGGTAACGTCATAGGGCACCAGCACAAGAAAATCAGCCAGAGCGCGGGTGTCCCCGGCGGAGGCTGCGGCCTCGCAGGCGGTCTCCGCGGCGGACATGGAAAAGCCGGTTTCCTCCCGCAGTTCGTCCGTAAGGCTTTGCGCCATGTCCCGCAGCAGCGTCATGGCGGCGTCCTTGTCCGGCACGGCCACTCGCAGCAGGGCGCTGCGGGGAATGCCGCTGCCGCCGTCGCTCTCCAGCTGGATCAGCCGCACAGGCTGCGCGTCGCACAGTTTTCCCAGAACACGGCCCGCAAGATGCAGTGCACTGATGTGGTTCTTTCCTGCCAGAAGGCCGCTGTGGCCGCCCCGCAGACCGGAGATGGAGATTTCCAGACCTGCGTCATGGCAGGAGGCGTGACGGCACGGACGGCTCACCGTCAGCTTGGCGCTTCCGGCGCTGCCGATCACCATGCAGTCGGGATCCCCCATGTCCATGTTGATCATCCGCCGGGCGCGAAGCTGGGATAGATCAAAGGCTTGTATGCCCTGAAGTCCCTCCTCCTCGCGGACGGTGAAAAGCAGCTCCATGGGCGGATGCCGCAGGTCGTCGGCGTCCATCAAGGCCAGCATGTGGCACAGACCCACGGCGTTGTCCGCGCCCAGCGTTGTCCGGTCAGCCCGCAGGATGCTGCCCTCCAGCACCAGATGAACCGGCTCGCGGATCATGTCGCGTCCCAGCCCCTCCTCCTGCGCCAGCACCATGTCCAGATGACCCTGCAGCAGAATGGGCGGTGCGGCCTCGCAGCCGGGGGAGGCGGCAACGCGAACCAGAATGTTTCCGGCGGCGTCGCGGATGGCCTCGTGCCCCCGTTTTTCCGCCAGCGCCATGACCCAGTCGCCCAGCGCCTGCTCGTGGCCGCTGCCGTGGGGGATGGCGCAGATATCCTCGAAGCGCTCAAGAACGCGCCTCGGTTCAAAATTCTCTGTCAAATACATAGGACTTCTCCCTGTTTCGGTTCTGCCGCCTGACACGGTACATCAGCGGTCATTGACCAGAAAGCAGGACACAAAGTGTCCGGGAGAGACCTCCACAAACTCTGGATTGCTCTCGGTACAGCAGCTTTTGCAGTATTCGCAGCGGGCGGCAAAGCGGCAGCTGGGCTTGGGATCGATGGGACTGCTGACCTCACCGCGGATGACCTCCAGCTTTTTGCTGCGGCTGCGCTCCAAATCGGGCTCCGGGATCGCCGCCAGCAGCGCCTTGGTATAGGGATGCAAGGGATTGGCAAACAGCTCGTCCGAGGGTGCCAGCTCAACGCAGCGGCCCAGATACATGACCATGATGCTGTCGGAGATGTGCTTGACCACCGACAGGTCGTGGGTCACGAACATGTAGGCCAGATCCAGCTCGTCCTGAAGATCCATCAGCAGGTTCAGAATCTGCGCCTGGATGGATACGTCCAGAGCGGACACCGGCTCGTCGCACACAATGAACCTGGGGTTCAGGCTCAGCGCACGGGCGATGCCGATGCGCTGGCGGCGGCCGCCGTCCAGCTCGTGGGGATAGGAGTTGGTGTAGCGGCGGGCCAGACCCACCAGATCCATCAGCTCCGCCGCGCGGTTGAACGCCTCGGCTTGGGTCTTATAGACCTTGTGGATCAGCATATATTCCGCGATGACCTCGATCACAGACTTTCTGGGGTCGATGCTGGAATAGGGATCCTGGAAGATGATCTGCATTTCCTTGCGGTAGGGGTGCATTTTCCGAGTGCTGAGCTTGGTGATATCCTTGCCGTTGTACAGGATCTGGCCGCCGGTCGGCTCGATCAGCTTCAGGATCGTGCGGCCCAGCGTGGACTTTCCGCAGCCGGATTCGCCCACCACGCCCAGCGTCTGGCCGGAATACAGCGTCAGGTCGATGCCGTCCACCGCGTGGAGCAGGGAGTTTCCGCGCACCTTAAAGTACTTTTGCAGTCCGATGGTTTGCAGCAGAGGAGTTTCGTTAGTCCTGTGTTCCATTTTCCTGTCCTCCTCTCTCCAGCTCCTTGTCAAACAGATGGCAGCACAGCTTGTGGGTGCCGTTGGTGTACACCTGAGGGTGCTGCGTGCTGCAGATCTCCATGCAGTGGCTGCACCGGTCGGCGAAAACGCAGCCGTCGGGCAGCGCCGTGGGATCCGGCATCAGGCCGGGAATGGGCTTCAGCCGGGTGGCACGGGAGGTCAGGTTGGGAATGGAGTCAAACAGGCCCACGGTATAGGGATGGTGCCTGTCACCCAGAAAGATATCCTCCACCGTGCCGGATTCGATGATCTCGCCGGCGTACATCACGCCTACGTCGTCGCAGGTTTGAGCTACAATACCCAGATCGTGAGTGATCATCAGCATGGAGGTGCCCAGACGGTCGCGCAGTTCCCGGATCATGGCCAGCACCTGCGCCTGAATGGTCACATCCAGCGCCGTGGTGGGCTCGTCGGCGATCAGCAGCTCCGGCTCGCAGCACAGCGCCATGGCAATGACCACGCGCTGCTTCATGCCGCCGGAAAACTGATGGGGATAATCGTGCTTGCGGGAGGGCATGATGCCCACCAGCTTCAGCATCTCATCCACACGCTCCTCCACCTGCTCCTTGGTGAAGTCAGGGTTGTGCAGTGCCACAGCCTCACCGATCTGATCCCCCACCGTGTATACCGGGTTCAGCGCGGACATGGGATCCTGAAACACCATGGAGATCAGGTTGCCGCGCACGGCCCGCATGACCTCCTCGTCCTCGTCCAGCAGGTTCACGCCGTTGAACAGGATCTCGCCGTTGAGGATACGGCCAGTGTTATGGGGCAGCAGCCGCAGAATAGACAGCGCCGTAGTGGTCTTGCCTGCGCCGGTCTCACCCACCAGCCCGAAGGTCTTGCCCTTGCCGATCCGCAGAGAGATGCCGTTGATGGCCTCCACCGTTTCCAGATCGGTTTTATAGATCACCCGCAGGTCGCGGATATCCAACATCGGCCCGTCGTATCCCTCCGGGACAGTCAGCCGCTTGACCTCCGCGGTATCTTGTTGCTTCTTCTTCATGTTATCATCCTTTCTGCCCGATGGTCAGGACTTCAGGTGCGGATCCAGCGCGTCGCGCAGGCCGTCGCCCACAAGGTTGATGGCGCAGGCGGTCAGCACGATAGCCAGCGCGGGGAACAGCAGCAGATGCGGCGCGGTGCTCATGAATTCACGCGCCTCGGACAACATCTGACCCCATTCAGGGGCGGGCTGCGGCATACCCAGACCCAGAAAGCTCAGGGTGGATTCATAGATCACGATCTTGGCCACGTTCAGCGTCGTATTGACGATGATCACGCCCACAGAGTTGGGCAGCACGTGGCTGAGAATGATCCGCAAGCCGCCTGCGCCGCCGGCACGGGCCGCCTCCACATAGTCCTGTTCCGAGAGCGTCAGCACCTGAGAGCGGACAAGACGGACATAGTTGGTAAAGAATGTCAGCGTCAGGGCGACCATCAGGTTGATGAAGTTGGCGCCCAGCGCGTAGACCACCGCCATGGTGAAGAGAATGTCAGGTACGGACATGAAGATGTCCAGCGCACGCATGATCAGCGCGTCCACCTTGCCGCCGAAGAAGCCGGCCACAGCGCCCAGCAGGCTACCAAAAATGCAGGAGGTGATGGTGGCGAGGATGGCGATGCCCAGCGACGTTTTGCCGCCGTGGATCACGCGGGCCAGAATATCGCGGCCATACCCGTCGCAGCCGAACAGGTGCTCGGCGGAGGGCTTTGCCAGATAGTTGGAGAAGTTCTGGGTGGTGGCGTTTTCATAGGGGATCAGCAGCGGGCCCACCAGAACCGCCAGAAGAATAATGACCAGACAGATCAGTCCCACCACGGCGCCTTTGCCCTTGCGGAACCGGCGCCAGATCTCCTTGGCCTGACTGGGACGCTTATAGACCGCCTTGGCGGGCGCGGCGGCTGTGATATTGTTTTCCATCAAACCGTCCCTCCTTTACTTGGTCTTGCTGTATTTTGCGCGGATGCGCGGGTCGATGAAGGCGTAGGCAATGTCCACCACCAGCATGACCAGCGTGAAGCATACGGCGATCAGGATCGTACCGGCGATGATGACCGGCTCATCTTTGAAGTTAATGCGATCCACGATCAGACTGCCGATGCCGGGGATGGAGAACATCTTCTCTGCCACCACGGCGCCGCAGATCAGGGTACCCAGACTCAGGCCCACCTGCGTGACCACCGGCAGCAGCGCGTTTTTCAGAACGTGCTTCCAGATCACGGTGCGCTCCGGCACGCCCTTGGCGCGGGCCGTGCGGATGGACGTAGTCCTGACGGATAGCCTCCAGCATGGAGGATTTGGTGAAGCGGAAATTCTGCGCCGCCGGCGGAAGCGAAATGGCCAGCGCCGGCATGATATAGTGTTTGAAGGTATCGATGCCGTAGGAGGGCAGCCAGTTGAGCCTGTCGCAGAACAGGAACAGCATGGCGAGCCCCAGTACGAAGGTGGGGACAGCCGCCAGCAGGAACGCCAGCAGCGACGGGATCGTATCTGCCAGCTTATACTGCTTCACAGCCGCCTGTATGCCCAGCGGGATACCGATAATAGCCGAAAGAAATACGCCCAGAAAGCTGAGCTTCAGCGTGACAAGAAAGCGGGGCCAGATCTCATGGAACGCGTTTTGCTTGGTCACATAGGAAATGCCGAAGTCCTGGTCTATCACCATCCGTTTGATGTAGAGACCGAATTTTTGCAGGAACGGCAGATCATACCCCAACGCATGGTTATACGCGTCGATGTCTGCCTGAGATACGCCGGTTCCCAAAATCGCCCGGCCAGGTTCGCCCGGTGTGATGTTCATTACCGCGTAAATGATGAAGGTCACGCCGATGATGGTGGGGATCAGGAACAGAATACGCTTTATGATAAATTTGTACATATCTCCTCCTGATGATAAGGCACCCGGCGTCCCCGCGCGCAGCGAGGACGCCGGGTGCTTTGCTTACTGGAATGTGACAGTGTGATCCAACAGATCAGTTGGCCCAGGTCATCTTTTCAATGTGATAGTACAGAGGAGGTACATCAGGGACATTGATGTTCTGGGACCATGCCACACCCACGCCGGTATGCAGAATGGGATAGATGGTCTTGGTATCCATGACCATGCTCCACAGCTCGGTATAGATGTCATAGCGCTCCTTGGTGTCGGCAGTGGCAACACCGGCATCCACCAGTTCCTCCATCTTCTGCCAGTCGAAGGGACTCTTATCGTCCTTGTAGCGTACCACATACATACCGACGGACTCGGAATCGACCTGCTGACGGATGTTGTTATAGTCGTAGTTGCCGCTGTCGCCGAAGATGACCATGTCATAGTCCTGGCTGTACATGCGGGGACCCACGGCGGAGTAATCGCCGGTCTCTACTTCTGCCTTCATGCCGCAGGCGGCCAGATTCGCCTGAATGACCACGCACTCCTTGCCCTTGGGCAGACTGGCGTCGCCATAGGTCAGGATGGTGCCGACGTCGATGCCGGAAGCGATCTGCTCCTCGGTAAAGCCGGCGTCCAGCAGGCACTGGTGTGCCTTGTCGGGAGCGTAGTCATAGGTGGCAAACTTGCCGTCCCGGTAGTTGGGAGAGGTAGCCACGTACTCGGAGGGCATGTACTCATAGGCGGGAGAGCCGTAGCCGGCAGTGGCCGCCGTGATGCAGTCGTCCTTGTTGATCGCCCAGAAGATGGCCTCGCGCACCTTTTCGTTGCCCAGAATATTGTTGTTGGTGGGAGAGAGGTAGTTGATGCCCAGCCAGTGGACGTCGTTGGCCTTCAGCATGGCGTTGTTCTCGCCGGAGGCAGCCTTCACGCTTTCCCAGTCAGTCAGGGGCACGTCGGTGAAGTAATCCAGCTCGCCGTTCTTGAAAGCGATAACGGCAGCGGCGTTCTCGGTAATGACGCGGTACTCCACGTTCTTGATGTCGGGAGCGCCTCTCCAGTAGCCGTCATAGGCCTTCAGCTTGACGAAGTTGGCGTCGAACTCGGTCAGGATGTAGGGGCCGGTGCCGGCGGTGTGGGGCTCGGTGCCGAACTCCTTGCCGGAGGCAACGATCTCGTTATACTCCCGCTCACTAACGATCTTGATGGTCCAGAAGGTGTGCGCGATAGCGGAGTAGGGGTAGTCCAGCGTAAATACAACGGTCTTTTCATCCTGCGCAACAATGTCATTGATAAAGCTGGTAACATAGTTGAAGCGAGAGTTTTCCATCGCCAGCTTGTAGCTGAACACCACATCCGCGGCGGTCAGGGGATCGCCGTTCTGGAAGGTGGCGTCCTGCAGCGTAACGGTGTAGGTCATGCCATCATCGCTGATGGCGATATCCTTGGCCAGCAGGTCGAAATAGCCGCCGTTGGCCTCGTCCATACCGTACAGGCCCTCAAATACATGGACCCACAGGATCTTCATGTCGTCGGTCAGGGTAGAAGCCTGCCAATCGGTGGACAGCAGCGAGGATGTTGTGCGCATGTGAAGGACTCTGTCCTCCGGTGCTACGTTTGCGTTGTCATTGTTGGTGGTATTTCCGCCGCCGCAGCCGGCCAGCAGGGACACCATCATCAGACACGCCAACAAGAGAGCAGTGATCTTTTTCATAGGTTCCTCCTCTTTCATCTTGATTTTACGACCTTTTTTGTCCTCCCGCTCAAAAGAGTGAGAGCGCTGCATTTGACTGTATGCAACATTGTATTATTGATTGTACACAATGAAGAACGTTTTCGCAAGTCCTTTTGTGAAAATTGCTGTTTTTTGGAGAAACACACGATTCCCTCTCAGGCTTTTTGTGCAAAAAGCTGACAAGAGAGACACTCAGAAAAAAAGTGCCTGCGTACCGGATAGTACGCAGGCACTTTTACCATGGCGGTATGTTCAGTTGATGCAGATGCATTCGGTGGCAAACACCATGTCCTGCCGCAGCGCCTCTACCGCAGCGGCCTCGTCCCGATCCTTCAGCGCCTGGTACATCTGCTCGTGGCTGCTGAGAGAATTAATGTTGGAAATGGAGGTATCGTAGAACGTCAGAAAGACGGCGGTTTTGTTGTACAACTCGCGCAGGTATTTTTCCATGTAGATGTTGCCGGCGGCCTGCACGATCTCCTGATGAAATGCGGAATTCAGATCCACATAGGTGGCCATGGAGTAGTTGCGTGTCAGCTCCCGCTGTGCCTCCAGATTTTTTTCCATCCTGAGCAGTGCGCCTTCGGTGATCCGCGGGATAGCCAGCCGCATCGCCTCCACCTCCAGTACGGTGCGCACGGCGTAGGCCTGCTCCATGTCAGACAGAGTGGGCTTCGTCACGAAGGTACCGTAGTTGGAGATCACATCCACCAGACCGTTATAGCTCAGGATGGCAATGCCG
>ENA-UERC01001551-UERC01001551.1-human-gut-metagenome-genome-assembly--contig:-NODE-1551-length-13025-cov-4.157013_pt1 | contig 13025 bp, 7 predicted proteins | sample MGYA00242955_ERZ507955 | MGnify/ENA primary metagenome ERZ507955 (study PRJEB26167, sample SAMN06115394) | human gut metagenome | host: Homo sapiens | place: China:Hubei | collected 2016-04-27 | study... | reverse complement strand
CCACCAGCGTCAGGCCTATATAAATCAGCCACAGATAACGGGCCATAATCTTCGCTTTGGGATGAATCTTGTCATGCTCCCCGGTTTTCTGTTTGGGGTGTATGAGAAGAACGGGCAGCCCCTTGAAGTGGTGGGGCGGCAAATCATAGAAAGCTGCTTTCTGCGCCCCAAGGAGCGCCCCTATCAGACCGTCAACGCATACGACGCCCTTGTGTGTCAATATCAAATGGAACAGGAGGTAAAGGCGATTGTCGAAAAGAGCAGGCAGCGCGGAAGCAAAAAGCATGGCGGACAAGCCCAAGCTCACCCGCGCCGAAAGAAAACAAATTGAAGCCGTCATTCGTAAATATCGCGGTGACGGCAAGCCCCATACCGCGCAGGACACGATACCCTATCAGATCATGTACCCGGACGGCATCTGCTATCTCGGAAACAGGCGCTATTCGCAGAGCATTGAGTTTTTTGACATCAACTATTTGCTCGCGCAGCCTGACGATCAGACGGCTATTTTTGAATATCTCTGCGATCTGTATAACTATTTGGATTCTTCCATCCATGTGCAGTTCACCTATCCCAACCGCAAGTCCGATCGGGAGCAGCTTGCTCGGAGCTTTGAAATGCCGCCCTGCAATGACGGTTTAGACCCGATCCGGCAGGAGCAGACGGACATTCTCAAGCGGCAGCTTGCCCGCGGCAACAACGGCAGCGTGAAAACCAAATACATTACCTATACCATTGAAGCCGATAACCTCAAGGCGGCACGGGCAAGGCTGTCGCGTATCTCGCTGGATATTCAGGGCTACTTCAAAATCATGGGTGCGGTGTCCCGTGTGCTGGACGGCAAGGAGCGCTTGGAGGTGCTGCACGGCATCATGCACCCGGATGGAGAACGCTTCAACTTTGACTGGAAGTGGCTTGCCGCTGGCGGGCTTTCCACCAAGGACTTTATCGCGCCATCCTCCTTTGCGTTCAAGAATAGCCGTATGTTCCAGATGGGCGGCAAGCTCTGCGCTGCAAGTTTTTTGCAGATCATTACGCCGGAGCTGACCGACCGCATACTGACCGATTTTCTTGATACGGACAGTAGCCTTGTCGTCAATGTCCATATTCAGGCATTGGAGCAGACAGAAGCCGTAAAAATGGTGAAGCGCAAAATCACCGACCTCGATGCAATGAAGATTCAGGAGCAGAAAAAGGCTGTCCGGGACGGCTACGATATGGATATTCTGCCGTCCGACCTTGCTACCTACGGCGGTGCGGCGAAAAAGCTGCTGCAAGATCTCCAAAGCCGCAACGAGCGGTATTTTCTGCTGACGTTTCTTGTCCTGAATTACGGCGACACCAAGCGCAAGCTGGAAAACGAGGTATTCCGTACAGCAGGCGTAGCGCAAAAGCACAACTGCACCCTGACGCGGCTGGACTTCCAGCAGGAGCGCGGCCTTGTGTCCTCGCTGCCGCTGGGGGAAAATCAAATCCATATCACGCGGGGCATGACGACCTCGGCCGTGGCAATCATCGTTCCCTTTGTGACGCAGGAGCTATTTCAAGGCGGCGATTCCCTCTACTACGGGCTAAACGCCAAGTCCGGCAACATGATTATGCTTGACCGCAAAAATGCACGTTCGCCCAACGGCCTTGTATTCGGCACACCGGGCGGCGGCAAGTCATTCTCCCGCAAGCGGGAAATGATCGGTGTGCTGCTGAAAACTCACGATCATGTGCTGGTATGTGACCCGGAGGGCGAGTATGCGCCGCTGGTAAAGCTGCTGCATGGGCAGATCATCAAGCTCTCACCTACCAGCCGCGACTACCTGAATCCGCTGGACATCAACCTGAACTATTCCGAGGACGAAAACCCGCTGGCGCTCAAATCCGATTTTGTGCTGTCCCTCTGTGAGCTGATTATGGGCGGCAAGACCGGGCTGGAAGCCATCGAACGCACCGTAATTGACCGCGCTGTGCAGCGTATCTATCAGCCCTACTTTGCAGACCCGCGCCCAGAGAATATGCCGATCCTCTCCGACCTCCATGCCGCGCTGACAGCGCAGCATTTGCCGGAAGCCGACCGTGTGGCACAGGCGCTTGACCTGTATGTGTCGGGATCGCTCAATTTCTTCAACAACCGAACGACGGTTGACATTGACAACCGCTTTGTCTGCTTTGACATCAAGGAGCTGCCGAAGAACCTGAAAAAGCCGGGGATGCTGGTGATTCAGGATCAGGTTTGGAATCGCGTCACCCGCAACCGCAACACAGGCGTATCGACATGGTACTACGCGGATGAATTTCATTTGTTATTAAAAGAGCCGCAGACCGCAGCATACAGCGCGGAGATCTGGAAGCGATTCAGGAAATGGGGCGGTGTGCCCACAGGCGCAACCCAAAACGTCAAGGATCTGCTGTCCAGCCCTGAAATTGAAAACATTCTCGAAAACAGCGACTTTATCTGTATGCTCAACCAAGCGGCAGGCGACCGCAAAATTCTTGCTGAACGTCTGAATATCTCGCCGGAGCAGCTAAAGTTCGTTACCAACTCCCCACCCGGCGAAGGGCTGCTGTTCTTTGAAAATGTGATCCTGCCCTTTGCAGACAAGTTTCCACGGGACACCGAGCTTTACCGCATCATGTCCACCAAGCCGAGCGAGGTGAACGGCGTATGACGATGGAGCTTGATACCATTCTCTGCGGCGACAGTCTGAATGTGCTGAAAGCCCTGCCGGAGAGCAGCGTCCATTGCTGCGTGACCTCGCCGCCCTACTACGGGCTGCGGGATTACGGCATGGACGCACAGATCGGGCGGGAAGCTACGCCGGAGGAATACATTTCGCGGCTGACAGCGGTATTCCGTGAGGTGCGCCGGGTGCTGCGCCCGGATGGGACCTTGTGGGTAAATATCGCGGACAGCTATTGCGGCACAGGCAGCAAAGGCGATACCCGCGACCCCAAATATCCGCAGGGGCGCAACGGGCAGAACATTTCTCTCTGTCAAGCGGTGCGGGGCTGCAAGCAAAAGGACATGATCGGGATTCCGTGGATGCTGGCCTTTGCGCTCCGCGCCGACGGCTGGTATCTGCGCAATGACGTGATCTGGGCAAAGGGAAACCCCATGCCGGAGAGTACCAAAGACCGCTGCACCCGCAGCCATGAGCATATTTTTATGCTCACCAAGAGCAGGCGTTATTTCTATGACTGGCTTGCCATTGCCGAACCCATTGCCCCCACGACCGCCCTGCGCAAAAAAGCGGGGCGCGGCGTGGGCAAATACTCCGCTCCCGTGCCGGGACAGCCGCAGACGCAGAATATCAATAAGCCGAGGGAAAAAGGCAGCATCACCGACGACATGATCTCACCCGTCCGGGCAAAGCGCGATGTGTGGTTTATCAACACCGTGCCTTACAAGGGCGGGCATTTTGCCGCCTATCCGCCCCTGCTGGCGGAAACCTGTATTCTGGCGGGCTGTCCCAAGGGCGGCATTGTCCTTGACCCGTTTATGGGCAGCGGCACAACGGGGCTTGCGGCGAAGCGGCACGGCAGGCATTACATCGGCATTGAACTGAACACGGAGTTTTGTTCCCTTGCACGGGAACGGATCGGAGGTGATCCCCATTGAAAGAATTTAAGCCCCGCGATAAGCTCACCCAGCGCATGACCCGCGACGGCGCGGTGCTGGACAATCAGACCACGGGTGAAGAAATCCATATTTCCGAGCGCGACGCGGAAAAACAGCTTTCCCCGAATGGGCAGCCTGTCCAGATGGGGATACGCGATGCACCTATGAATCCGGCAGAGGATGTCCCCAAGCACGGGCGGCAGCTCCGCCCACAGGAGCAAAAAGAGCCGGAAAAGGAGCAGCCCAAACCGCAGCAGCCAAGCACCGAGCCGTTTCAGCCGCAGGGCGGCAGCCCCATTTCCCATATCCCGCAGGACATTCCAACGTCCGCTGCGCCGGGCGGTACAGCGGAAAAGCTCTTTGACCGTGCGGCCGCAGAGCATGATGCGCACAAGGCGCGGCAGGCAGCGCGGATGTCCCGCGACGCGGCGCAGCAGCGGTATTCTGCATCCCGTTTGCAGTTTTCCGAGGAAGAACGCGCTGCGCCGGAGCTGCACAAGCATATCCACCGTGCGGAAAAGGCCGCCGACAAGCTGGATGCGGCGCAGGCAGCGATTCCCAAGAAACGGGTGCTGCGCAAGGAACGTGTCTTTGATGAAACCAGCGGCACAGCCAAGACCAAGCTGCGCTTTGATACCGTGGATAAGTCCCCGCCCAAGCTGAAACCGAATCCGTTAGGTCGTCCGCTGCGGGAGGTCGCAGTACAGGCGCACGGAAAAATCCATGAGGTCGAGCATGAAAACGTCGGCGTGGAAAGTGGGCATAAAGCCGAAGAACTTGCCGAGCATGGCGCAGGCGGTGCAATTCGCTGGGAGCGCCGTCACCGCAAGCTGAAACCCTACCGCGCTGCGGAAAAGGCCGAACGCAAAGCCGTAAATGCCAATGCAGAATACCTCTACCAAAAGGCGCTGCATGATAACTCTGAAATGCTCTCCGGCAATCCGCTCAATCGCTTCTTCCAGAAGCAGCGGTTAAAACGGGAGTACGCCAAGGCTGCAAGAACGGCAAAGGCTGCGGGCAGCACCGCGCAGGCAACCGCCAAAAGCGCCGAAAAAACCGCAGAAGCCACAGCGACGGCAGCGAAAAAAGCGGCAGAAAAGGCAAAGGAAGCAGCCGAGTTCGTTGCCCGCCATTGGAAAGGTGTGCTGGTCGTTCTGGCTGGTTTTCTGCTGATTGTCATGCTGATCGGCGGGCTGCAATCCTGCTCTGCGCTGGTGGGTGCGGCTGGCGGCGGTGTGGCTGCATCCAGCTATCAGTCGGAGGACGCGGACATTCTTGCCGCCGAAGCCGCCTACTGTGCGCTGGAAGCCGAGCTGCAAGAATATCTCGACACCTATGAACGCACCCATGATTACGACGAGTACCATTATGACCTTGACGAGATCAAGCACGATCCCTATGTTCTGGCATCGATCCTCTCCGCGCTGCATGACGGCGCATGGACGGCAAGCGAGGTGCAAGGGACGCTGCAAATGCTCTTTGAAAAACAATATATTCTCACGGAAACCGTCGTGACCGAGGTGCGCTACCGCACCGTCACCCGGACGGACAGCGAGGGCAATGAGTATGAGGTAGAAGTTCCGTATAACTACTACATCTGCACCGTAGAACTGGAAAACTTCGACCTCTCGCATATCCCTGTCTATATCATGGATGAAGAAACGCTGTCCAACTATGCGCTGTATATGTCGGTGCTGGGCAACAAGCCGGAGCTGTTCGGTGATAGCGAGTACATCCCCAAGTACATCACAAACCGCCCGGAGGGATATGAGATCCCGCCCTCTGCAATGGAGGACGAAACCTTTGCCGCCGTTATCACAGAAGCAGAAAAGTATTTGGGGTATCCCTATGTGTGGGGCGGCAGCAGTCCGTCCACCTCTTTTGACTGCTCCGGCTTCGTGAGCTGGGTGCTGACAAACAGCGGCGTGTGCAATACGGGCAGGCTGGGCGCACAGGGGCTTTACAACATTTCCACCCCTGTTTCCAACCCGCAGCCGGGCGACCTCGTGTTTTTCGTCGGGACATACGATACTCCGGGCGTTAGCCATGTGGGAATCTACGTCGGCAATTCCATGATGATCCATTGCGGAGATCCGATCTCTTATTCCAACCTGAACAGCAGCTATTGGCAGGCGCATTTCTACGCCTACGCCAGACCGCCGTACAGCTAAGGAGAGCGGCTATGCTGACGCTGATTCCTGTTTCTCTTGCGCAGGCGAACGAGTTTGTGCGGCAGCATCACCGCCACCACAAGCCCGTTGCCGGACACAAGTTTTCCATTGGCTGCGCTGAAAATGGGCGCCTTTGTGCCGTTGCCATTGTGGGACGGCCTGTGAGCCGCTATTTGGACGACGGCTTTACGCTGGAGGTCAACCGCCTGTGCAGCGATGGCACGAAGAACGCTTGCAGTATCCTCTATGCGGCAGCGGCACGGGCTGCGCGGGCGATGGGCTACCGCAAAATTATCACCTACACCTTAGACACCGAAAGCGGCGCAAGCCTACGCGCCGCAGGCTGGACGAACGCCGGACTTGCGGGCGGCAAGGCATGGACAGGCAGCCGCCGTCCTGCCCAGCCGCTCTATCCGGCACAAATGAAATACCGCTATGAAAAGCGGCTGAATGGAGGTTGAGCTTATCAATATTGTTTCCTTTGGGGGCGGTACGAACAGCGCGGCAATGCTGGTCGGGCTGCATCAACATGGCATCCCCGTCGATTTGATTTTGTTTGCCGATACAGGCGCAGAGCAGCCGCACACCTATTGCTTCATTGAAACGATGAACGAATGGCTTGCAGCACACAATATGCCCTCTATCATCACCGTAGAGAATGTAGACCGCTTTGGAAATCGGCTGTCCCTTGAAACGGAGTGCTTGCGCTCTCAAACGCTGCCCTCGATTGCCTACGGGTATAAGAGATGTTCACAAAAGCACAAGATCGCACCGCAGGGAAAATTCTGCAATAACTATCCTCCGTGCCGTGCGGTGTGGGCATCCGGCGAGCGCGTGACCCGCTTCCTCGGCTACGATGCAGGCGAGATCAGACGGTACAATCATTCCAAGACATACGACGCGAAAGACAAAAAGTATCATAATCGTTATCCTCTGATTGAATGGGGATGGAGCAGGACGGATTGTGTCCGGGTATTGGAAGCGGCAGACTTGCCGCAGCCCGGAAAATCCTCCTGCTTTTTTTGCCCCAGCATGAAGCGAGAGGAAATTATGCTTCTGAAAGAACAGCATCCTGATTTATATGCCCGTGCGATTGCCATTGAGGACAATGCCCGTCCTCGGCTGGAAAAAGTGAAAGGTTTGGGGCGCAATTACGCATGGAAAGACCGATTCGGAAAGGAGTAATCACCTATGGCTATGAGCAAAATTGACCGCATTGACCGCGAAATCGAAAAGACCCGCGGCAAAATCACCGAGTACCAAAACAGGCTGAAAGAGCTGGAAGCCCAGCGCACCGAGCAGGAAAACTTTGAAATCGTCAATCTTGTCCGCTCTATGTGCATGAGCCGCGACGAGCTGATGAACTTCCTGCGCGGCGGCGGCAACGACGCGCCGCCCGTGGAAACCGCCTATCACGAACAGGAGGACATGACCGATGACGAGGAATAAGCATTTTCGCTCTGTATTCGCCGCGCTGCTCTGCGCGGTGCTGTGCATGACGGCCTTTGCCACCGTCGCTTATGCGGACGGCGGCGACTACTACGATGACGAGCTGCCGCCTGAAACGTGGCAGGAGGAAACGCAGCCGGAGGACAACACGATTGTCCCCGGCACTCCGTTCACCGAGGACGGCATCGCTGCGACCCGCGATCTCCTCTATGATAAACACACCAACAAGCAGTTTATCACCGTGGAAACCCGAAATGGGCATACGCTGTATATTGTCATTGACTACGATAAGCTGCTGGACGAGGAAGAAGAACGCTATCAGACATATTTCTTAAATCCCGTGGACGAAGCCGACCTGATGGCGCTGCTGGAGGACGACAGCCAGAATACGCCCGTTGTCTGCTCCTGCACCGAAAAATGCACCGCTGGCAAGGTCAATACGAACTGCGCCCTCTGCAAAACGGATATGACGAATTGTGCCGGAAAGGAAGCGACGCCGGAGGAAACAGAACAGCCCGACGAGCCGACCCCGGAGAAGAAAAACAATATGGGCGGCATCCTGATCCTTGTGCTGATCCTTGCTGCGGGTAGCGGCGGTGCGCTGTGGTACTTCAAGCTGCGTAAGCCGAAATCCAGCGTCAAGGGCGGCGACGAGCTGGATGAGTTCGATTTTGACGAGGATGACGAAACCGAAGAATACGGGGATTATGAGGACGCAGACAGCGCCAGCGATCCCGATGAACAGGAGAATGAAGAATGAGTGTTTTGATTATTTGTGAAAAGCCCTCCGTGGCAAAGACCGTTGCCCTTGCGCTGGGTGCTGCGGAGCAAAAAGACGGGTATTTTTCCGGCGACGGACTGCTGGTGTCGTGGTGCATTGGGCATCTTATCAGCATGGCAGACGCGGGCAGCTACGACGAGCGATACAAAAAGTGGCGCTATGAGGATCTTCCCATTCTGCCGCAGACGTGGAAATATGCCCCTACTCCCGGCAAAGAAAAGCAGCTTGCCGTTCTGAAAGAGCTGCTGCACCGCAGCGACGTTTCCGAGGTGGTGAACGGCTGTGACGCCGGGCGCGAGGGTGAGCTGATTTTCCGATTTGTCTATGAACAGGCCGGATGCACGAAGCCCTTTTCCCGCCTTTGGATTTCCTCTATGGAGGACAGCGCCATCCGCGAGGGCTTTGCCGGACGCCGAGCCGGAACGGAATACGACGTGCTGTATCAATCGGCGCTGTGTCGTGCGCGGGCAGATTGGCTTGTGGGTATCAATGCGACGCGGCTTTTCTCCGTACTGTACCATAAGACCCTGAATGTGGGACGGGTGCTGTCGCCTACGCTGAATCTGCTGGTGGAGCGCGACGGAAAAATTACGATGTTCCACAAGGAGAAATACCACATCGTACATATCGACTGCGGCGGCGTGGACGCGGAAAGCGAACGCATTTCCGACGCTGCCGCTGCGGATGCGCTAAGAACGGCTTGCAAATCGTCGCAGGCCGTTTGTGTTTCTCTCAAAAAGGAGAAGAAAACTGCGCTGCCGCCGAAGCTCTTTGACCTTACCTTGTTGCAGCGGGAAGCCAACCGCGTTTATGGCTTTACCGCCAAGCAGACCCTTGACTATGCGCAAAGTCTGTATGAAAAGCGCTTCCTGACCTATCCCCGCACCGACAGCAATTATCTCACCGAGGATATGGCGCAGACGGCAACTGACCTTGTTGCGGCGCTGCTGCCTGTGCTTCCCTTTATGCAGGGCGCAGAGCTTACGCCGGAGATCTGGCGCGTCATCAACAGTGCCAAGGTTTCCGACCACCACGCGATTATCCCCACGGCGGCCTTTGCAGGCAACGGCTTTAACGGACTGCCGGAGAGCGAAAAGAAGCTGATGTCCCTTGTCTGCTGCAAGCTGCTGTGCGCCGTTGCCGCACCGCAGGAGTATGAAACCGTTACGGCGGTCTTTGACTGCGGCGACAAACCGTTTACCGCCAAGGGCAAAACGATTCTGATTGCGGGCTGGAAAGACATTGACACCCGTTTCCGTGCTGCGCTCAAAGCAAAGCCGGACGAGGACAGCGCAGAGGATGTGGCGCTGCCGGAGCTTGCCGAGGGGCAGATTTTTGAAGCGGTCACGGCTTCTGTTTCCGAGCATTACACCACGCCGCCCAAGCCCTACACCGAGGATTCGCTTCTGTCCGCAATGGAGAACGCGGGCAAGGAGGATATGCCGGAGGATGCAGAGCGGCAAGGGCTGGGAACTCCGGCAACGCGGGCAGCGATGATTGAAAAGCTGCTCTCTGCCGGATTTGTCGAGCGCAAGGGCAAAAGTCTTGTGCCGACCAAGGACGGCATCAATCTCGCTGTCATCCTGCCGGATATGCTGAAATCGCCGCTGCTCACCGCTGAATGGGAAACCCGCCTGACGGAGATCGCCAAGGGCAGCGACGACCCACAGAGCTTCATGCAGGGAATCGAGGATATGACGCGGGAGCTGGTGAAGCAGTATTCCCACATCACCGAGGACGGTAAAAAGCTGTTCGCACCGGAAAAGGAAGCAGTCGGCATCTGCCCACGCTGCAAAAGCCCTGTCTATGAGGGCAAGAAGAATTTCTACTGCTCTGACCGCTCCTGCCGCTTTGTCATGTGGAAGAATGACAAATTCTTTGAAAGCCGGAGAACCGTCTTTTCCAAGAAGATCGCCGCCGCGCTCCTAAAGGACGGCAAGGCGAAAGTCAAGGGGCTGTACTCCGAGCGCACGGGCAAGACCTATGACGGGACGGTGCTGCTGTGTGATACGGGAGAGAAGTATGTGAATTACCGTATCGAGCAGAGAAAATGATCCGGCTGAATGACGCGCAGCATCGCAGAGTGAAAAAGCTGACCCGCTGCCATTGCGCCAACAATGTGCGCGGATGCTGCCTGCTGCTGGACGACGGCGAGCCGTGCGTCTGTGTGCAGGCCATCAGCTATTCGCTGATCTGCCGATACTTCCGGGAAGCGGTGCTGCCCGCAGACCGGGAGCTATGCGCAGATCTTGCAGCCACGGCGGACACCCGCAAGAAATGCGAGCTGTGCGGCAAGCCCTTTCCCGCCCGCAGTAATCGCGCAAAATACTGTGACCGCTGTGCGCCCTATGCTGCCCGGCGGAATGCAGCCGAACGCAAGCGCCGCCAGCGGGCAAAGGCGCGGTGCGTCACGGTTTAGGGGCTTCAAAAGCCTTGCGGCAAGCGGTTTTCCAGATGCGCTTTTGGAGTATGCAGGGTATTCCTATGGAAACTACGGAAAACGGCTTTGAAAGCGTGACAGAACGCATTTTACGGAGATAAAAGAACGATTCAGTAACGCAGCAAGCATAGGGAGTGTGGCTACAACTCCCGAAAATCGCCGTCCGGCACAGACCGGGCGGCGATTGCTTGTTGGGATAGTCCCAAACCCTTATGTCAGAAAGGAGCGCAGACGTGGACGAACACCTTTTGGAAGTATATCTTATCAACACCGCACGGCATACCGAGGAAACGCCTGTTGCGGAATGGGTATCGCTGCCCACCGACGCCGAAACGATGAAAGCCGTTTTTGAACGGCTGGGCGTAGACGGGAGCGACACGGAACAGTATCAGGTATCTGCCTTTCATTCCTCTCTGGACGGGTGGAGCGAAGCTTTGAAGCCCGGCGAAAGTCTGGACGATTTGAACTATCTTGCCGCGCTGCTCACCCAGCGCAGCAACGAGGAACGCGACAAGTTTGCCGCTGCCGCACAGTATGGCGACCATGCGGCAAGCGCGGCGGACTTAATCAACCTGACGCACAATCTGGACTGCTACTGGCTTTATCCCACCGTACACAATTCCGACGATTACGGGCATTACCTCATTGACGATCTGGACGAACTGGAATTGCCGGATGCCGCCAAGAGGTTCTTTGATTACAAGAGCTATGGGCGCGAAGCGGTTAAAGAGGATCGCGGCATTTTTACCGATTATGGCTATGTCTACAACAACGGCAACGATTATGCGGAGTGGTACAAAGCCAGCCAAGTGCCGCAGGAATATCGTCTGACTGCGCAGCCCAGCCCCCAACGGGATATGGACGAGCCGCCGCAGGGCGCGGCGCTGCCTGTCGAGCCAACCCCCGTGCGTCCGCTGGTGCTGAACGCCACCGACACACAGGGCAGAATCAAGGAGATCACCGAGCATTTGGAACAGGGCGTACAGGAGGTTTTTGAAAGTGAGAGGTATCGGGATTACCTGAAAGCCATGTCCCGCTTCCACAATTACAGCCTGAACAATACGCTGCTGATCGTCATGCAGAAGCCGGACGCATCCCTTATCGCAGGCTACGGAAAGTGGCGTGACGAATTTGAACGCCATGTCAAATCCGGCGAAAAGGGCATCAAAATCCTTGCACCCGCACCCTATAAAATCAAAAAGGATGTGGCGAAAACTGACCCGGACACCGGGCAGCCCGTGATCGGCGCAGACGGTAAGCCCGTCACGGAGCAGCAGGAGGTGACGATCCCGGCGTTCAAGGTGGTGTCGGTATTTGATGTGAGCCAGACCGAGGGCAAGGAGCTTCCCGACATTGCCGTGGACGCGCTCACGGGCAATGTGGAACAGTACGAGGATTTTTGGCGAGCCTTGAAGCTGACCTCTCCCGTTCCCGTGACACTTGAAAAAATCGACGGCAGCGCACACGGCTATTATGACCTTGCAGAAAAGCGCATTGCCATTGACGACGGCATGAGCGAGCTGCAAACCATCAAGACGGCGATCCATGAGATTGCTCATGCCAAGCTGCACGATATTGACCTGAACGCGCCGGAGCAGGCGGAGCGCCCTGACCGCAGCACCCGCGAGGTGCAGGCGGAAAGCGTCGCCTATACGGTGTGCCAGCATTTCGGGCTGGACACGTCGGACTACTCCTTTGGCTACGTCGCCGGGTGGAGCAGCGGCCGCGATATTAAGGAGCTGAAAGCATCCCTTGAAACTATCCGCACCGCCGCCAGCGAGCTTATTTCCGAAATCGAGGGGCATTTTTCAGAGCTTCAGGCGCAGCACACCGCAGAGCAGGAACAGACTGCTGCGCAGGATATGCCGGAGAGCACCTTTTCCATCTATCAGCTCAAAGACGGCGACGCAACAAGGAATCTCCGATTTGAGCCGCTGGAACAGGTAAAGGCCGCCGGGCTGCGGGTTGACCGCGACAATTATGAGCTGGTCTATACCGCACCGCTGTCCGACACGGATACGCTGGAGGACATTTTCGTTCGCTTCAATATGGACAGGCCACAGGACTTCACCGGGCACAGCCTTTCCATGTCCGATGTCATTGTGCTGCATCGCGGAGAACAGGAAACGGCGCACTATCTGGATCGCGGCGGCTATACCGAAGTGCCGGAATTTTTACAGCCGGAGCAGGCCGCAGAGCAGGAAGCACAGGCTGACGCCCCGCCAGCGGAACGACCGCTGACAGAGTTACAGAAGCAGGCTGTTGAAATTGCCAAGCGGTATGAAACGCTTTCCATGCAGGAGAAAATCGGCGTGATCGCGCAGGCGTTTGGCTGCACGTCCAGCACGATTGAAACCTCGCCCTGCACGGGAAAATGGCGCGGCACAAGTGATATTTCTATTCGCTTTGATAACGGCAGCTCTCTGTTTTTGGGCAACCACATAACGCGGAAAGCCAAAACCAAAAAGGTACAGCAGGAGCTTGTCGATAGCGCATTGGTACGGTATAACCCTGAAATCATCCGCGTTGCAAAGGAAACTGCCTATACCGCCCTCAAAGCGCGTGAGCTTCAGG
>ENA-UERC01001547-UERC01001547.1-human-gut-metagenome-genome-assembly--contig:-NODE-1547-length-13067-cov-56.554273_pt1 | contig 13067 bp, 10 predicted proteins | sample MGYA00242955_ERZ507955 | MGnify/ENA primary metagenome ERZ507955 (study PRJEB26167, sample SAMN06115394) | human gut metagenome | host: Homo sapiens | place: China:Hubei | collected 2016-04-27... | reverse complement strand
TTGCCAAGCCTCTGTATCCCTTATATAAAAACATTATAAAGCCTTTAGATAGAGTTCGTTATCCCGAACTGAGGTAACAATTAACGCCTTTCCTTGAAAAGGAAATGACAAAACCTATATTTTTATTTTTTCTTCAGAAACATCATCCAGGAGAGAAGGATGTACATCAGGATGATAGGCCACCATCCCTCCAGGAATCCTCTTGCTCCTTCGGCAGCCACAGATACCGCAAGAACGGCGATGGCGAAACCGGCAAAGCAATACTTCACCTCGTTGCCCTTGAACGACCACTGCTTGAACTTCAGGGCGAACAGCGGCAACTCGCATACCAGCAGGAAGCTGGTGATGAAAATCAGCGCCAGCACGAGATATACCGACCAGCTCTGGTTGGTAATCCAGCTGGGGCTGCTTACTACCAGCGAACCCCAGAACAGCGCATTGGCTGGCGTAGGTACGCCGATGAAAGAGGTTGTCTGGCGCTCATCCAGGTTGAACTTCGCCAGTCTCAGGGCAGAGAAAGCTGCGATGATGAAGGCTACGTATGGCAACCAAGGGCGCAAAGGCTCCAGAAACTCCGGATACTCCATGACGAAGAGTTGTGAGAATACGATGGTGGCGGGTGCTACGCCAAAGGTCACATCGTCGGCAAGCGAGTCCAGCTCCTTGCCGATAGGCGATGAAACGTGCAGCAAGCGGGCGCTCATACCATCGAAAAAGTCAAAAACAGCTCCAATGATAATCCACAACAGTGCCATTTCGGGATTTCCCCCGAAGGCAAACGATGTAGCGATGCAGCCTGAGATGAGGTTGCAGCAGGTAATCGTGTTTGGAATATGCTTCTTAATACTCATTTTTTCTTATTTCAGTTTTGCTATGATTGTCTGATCACCTGTGGTTGACTGTCCCATCTTCACGCATACTTCCGTGCCGAGAGGCAGATACACATCCACTCGTGAACCCAGTTTGATGAATCCGAGATGCTCATCAATGTAGCACTCTTCTCCCTCCTTGGCATAGGTTACGATGCGGCGGGCTACAGCACCGGCAATCTGTCGGCACAATACATCCACGCCCTCTGGGGTAGTGATCATTATGTCGGCGTGCTCGTTCTCCTCGCTCGCCTTAGGCAGCCAAGCCTTCATGAACTTTCCGTCCTCGTGCTTCACGAACTTCACCTTGCCATCCACCGGAAACCAGTTGGCATGTACGTTCCAGAGACTCATGAAGATGGAAATCATCAGTCGCTTATCGTTAAAGTAAGGTGCATTATCCACTTCCTCTATCACCACGATCTTGCCGTCGGCAGGAGCTACCACGAGTTTCTCGGTATTTTCCACGTTCAGGAATCTGATCGGGCATCGGTAGAAGTTGAGCACGATACCATATACCACACCGAAGACCACAAGGAATGCCCAGAAAGGTATCTTGTTGTCAAAGGCCAGCCACAGTACTGCTGCGACAGCCACCAGTGCTATACCGCCGAACACCAGCTGGTCGGTGCCTTCACGGTGAATTCTTATCTTTTTTAGTTTCTTTATTTTTTGTCCCATGAGAAAGGTTTACGTTTTTGTTTCTGGTGCAAAGGTACGGCATTTTTATGGTTTTTGCAAATTTTTCTCCCATTTTTTTGGCAATATCAACTTTTAGCAGTAACTTTGTTCTCAAATTACGAATTTTAACGCAAAAAATGGAAGATTTTGTTCATTTACACGTCCATACTCAGTATTCCATCCTCGACGGCCAGTCCAAGATTCCACGTCTGGTGGACAAGGCCATCAAGGATGGCATGAAGGGTATGGCAGTAACCGATCATGGTGTGATGTTCGGCATCAAGGAGCTGGTTGACTATTGCGGAAAGGTCAACAAAGACCGCAAGAAGGAGGGGCTCGAACCCTTCAAGCCCATCATCGGTTGCGAGATGTATGTGGCACGACGCACCAAGGGCGACCGCGAGAAGGACAAGGGCGATATGAGTGGTTACCACCTCATCGTGCTCGCCAAGAACTATAACGGATACAAGAACCTCATCAAGCTGGTGAGCAATTCGTGGGTGGATGGATACTACATGCGCCCTCGAACCGACCGTGCCGACCTGGAGAAGTATCACGAAGACCTCATCGTCTGCTCGGCATGTATCGCCGGCGAGGTGCCAGCCAAGATTCTGAAGGGCGATATCGCCGGAGCCCGTGAGGCATGCGAGTGGTATCACAACCTCTTCGGCGATGACTATTACCTGGAGCTGCAGTGCCACAAGGTGCCCGATGATCCGAGTCTGCTCGCCAACCGCGAGGCATACGAACTGCAGCAGAAGGCGAATAAGGTGCTCATCGAGTTTGCCAAGGAATACGGTATCAAGCTCGTGTGCACCAACGACTGCCACTTCGAGGACAAGGAGACTGCCGAGGCGCACGACCATCTGCTCTGCATCGCCACCGGCAAGGACCTGGACGATCCTAACCGCATGCGCTACTCCAAGCAGGAGTGGTTCAAGACCCGCGAGGAGATGAACGAAGTGTTCGCTGATGTGCCCGAGGCGCTCTCGAATACCCTCGAAGTATTGGATAAGGTGGAAATCTACAGCATCGACCATGGTCCTATCATGCCGTTCTTCCCCATTCCGGAGAGTTTCGGTACCGAGGAGCAGCTGCGCCAGAAGGTGTCGGAAGCAGACCTCTACAAGGAGTTTACTTCTGATGAGAACGGAGAAAACCAGCTGCCGCCCGAGGAAGGTCAGAAGGTAATCGACCGTCTGGGCGGCTACGACAAGATATACCGCATCAAGTTTGAGGCAGAATACCTGCGTCACCTCGCCTACGAGGGAGCCAGGAAGCTATATGGCGATCCGCTGCCCGAGAATGTGGATGAGCACGTGAACTTCGAGCTTCACGTGATGAAGACCATGGGTTTCCCAGGCTACTTCCTCATTGTGTCCGACTTCATCAAGGCGGCACGCGAAGAGCTGGGCGTAATGGTGGGTCCGGGCCGTGGATCAGCGGCAGGTTCCGTAGTGGCATATTGCTTGGGAATCACCAAGATAGACCCTTTGAAGTACGACTTGCTGTTTGAGCGTTTCCTGAACCCAGACCGTGTGAACCTGCCTGATATCGATACCGACTTCGATGACGACGGTCGAGGCAAGGTATTGCGCTGGGTAATGGATAAGTACGGCCACGAGAACTGTGCCCACATTATTACATACGGTTCGATGGCCACCAAGAACTCCATCAAGGATGTGGCGCGCGTAGAGAAATTGCCTTTAGACAAGGCGAATGCGCTCTGCAAGGCGATTCCCGACCGTCTGCCCGATGGTGCGAAGATGAATCTTACCAATGCCATCAAATATACCCCGGGGCTGAAGGAGGCCGAATACTCCAGCGATCCCCGCGAGAGCAATACCATCAAATATGCCAAGATGCTGGAGGGTACCATCCGCGGTACGGGTATCCATGCCTGCGGATTCATCATCTGCCGAGACCCTATCAGCAACTGGGTGCCTGTATCTACCGCCGATGACCCTGATTTCCCGGGGCTGAAGACGGCTGTAACCCAGTACGACGGTCACGTGATCGAGACCACCGGACTCATCAAGATGGACTTCCTGGGTCTGAAGACCCTCTCCGAGATGAAGGAGGCGTGCAAGGTAATCAAGCAGACCACGGGCGATGTCGTAGATCTCGATACCATCCCTATCGACGACGAGCTTACCTATCAGCTCTACCAGCGCGGTCAGACTATCGGAACCTTCCAGTTTGAGTCGCCGGGTATGCAGAAGTATCTCCGCGAGCTGAAGCCTACGGTTTTCGAGGACCTCATCGCCATGAACGCTCTCTACCGTCCGGGACCTATGGATTACATTCCTGACTTCATCGCCCGTAAGAACGGTCAGCAGGCCATCACCTATGATATCCCCTGCATGGAGAAATACCTCAAGGATACCTACGGCATCACGGTGTATCAGGAGCAGGTGATGCTCCTTTCCCGCCAGCTGGCAAGCTTCACCCGAGGCGAGTCGGATGCCCTCCGTAAGGCGATGGGTAAGAAGAAGAAGGCTATCGTAGATGCGATGAAGCCGAAGTTCATCAAGCAGGGACAGGAGAACGGCCACGATCCGGCTGTGCTTGAGAAAATCTGGGGCGACTGGGAGAAGTTTGCCTCCTACGCCTTCAACAAGTCGCACGCCACCTGCTATTCGTGGGTAGCCTATCAGACTGCCTATCTCAAGGCTCACTATCCAGCCGAATACATGGCTGCGCTGATGACCCGCCGCTTTGCGCAGATCACCGAGATTACCAAGCTGATGGAGGAGTGCCAGTCGATGAATATCAAGACCCTGGGACCGGATGTAAACGAGAGTTACCGTGCCTTCGGTGTTAACGAGCATGGCGAGATACGCTTCGGACTCTCCGCCATCAAGGGAATGGGAACTCCTGCCGCCGATGCCATCGTGGCAGAGCGCCTGAAGAACGGCCCTTATAAGAACATCTTCGATTTTGCCGAGCGCGTGGATTTCTCCAATGTCAACCGCAAGGCATTCGAAAGTCTGGCTCTGAGTGGCGGTTTCGACAGCTTCGGCATCCGCCGCGAGCAGTACTTCGGCAAGAACAGCAAGGGCGATACCTTCCTGGATACGCTCGTAAGATACGGCCAGCTCTACCAGCAGGAGCAGCGCGAGGCAGCCACCTCGCTCTTCGGAGGCGTAGAGGCGGTGGAGATAGCCACCCCTCCTATACCGGAAGCTGAATCTTGGAGCACCATCGAAAGGCTCAACAGGGAGCGTGAGCTCGTGGGCATCTATCTCTCGGCTCATCCGCTCGACGATTACGAAATCATCCTCCGCAACCTCTGCAATACCCACTGCTCTGAACTGGGCGACAAGGTGGAGCTTGCCAAGAAGGAGGATGTGGTGTTCGGCGGTATCATCACCGGGGTGAAATCCAAGTTCACCAAGACCGGAAAGCCGTGCGGCTTCGTCACCATCGAGGATTTCGAAGGATCGGGCGAGCTGGCGCTCTTCGGTGAGGACTGGGGCAACTGGCGAGGCATCATGGTAGAGGGCAGCACCATCTTCGTTACGGCGAAGTGTGTGTCCCGTTACGGCAACAGCAACTATCTTGACTTCAAGATCAGCACCGTGGAGTATCTCCAGACCGTGAAGGAGAACCGCCTGGAGAAGTTTACCATCATCGTGGACAGTACGGTGATAGACGAAACGCTGGTGAATGATATCAAGACGCTGGTGGAGAATGATGAGGGCAAGGCACAGCTCTTCCTTCAGATTCACGATGCCGAGACCAAGACCAATGTGCTGCTGCGTGCGCAGGACCGCACGGTGGGAGTGAGCAGGGAACTGATACAGTTTGTGAACGACCATCCGAAGATGAGTTATCAGATCAATTAATATTAATTATATAAGTAAAAAGGTATAAGAAAATGGAAGTAACAATTACAACCGAGAATTTCGAGAGTTACAAGAATGGCGAGTTGCCATTGGTAGTAGATTTGTGGGCTACATGGTGTGGTCCTTGTCGCCAGATTGCTCCTATCGTGTCAGAATTGGCTGAGGAGTTTGATGGTAAGTTGGTAGTTGGTAAGTGTGATGTAGAGGAGAACGACGACATCGCTATGGAGTTTGGCGTTCGCAACATCCCTACCATCCTTTTCTTCAAGGGCGGTCAGTTGGTTGACAAGTTTGTTGGTGCTGCTGACAAGTCAACTCTCAAGGAGAAGTTTGAGGCGCTGCTGTAAGACATGTGTCTCTTTTGATAAAATAAGAAAAAAGAGAAATGAAGAATGGACTGGTTTCCATTTTTCATTTCTCTTTTTTGTATTTCTTTTCCTAACTTTTCGCCCCGGCGAATTCTACGCTTCTGCTACCATCTTCCTCCACGGTGATGGTAACCTTGGTGCAATCCTCCGGCAGCAGGTCCTCGATGAGTTCCGGCCACTCCAGAAAGCAGAGGTTTCCGCCGTAGAAATAATCCTCGTATCCCATATCATACACCTCATCAATCTTCTTGATGCGGTAGAAATCGAAATGGTAGATAGGATCGCCGTTTCCGGCAGTGTATTCGTTGACGAGAGCGAAGGTAGGCGAGGTGATTACATCCTCCACGCCCAGTTCCTCGCAGATAGCTTTTACGAAAGTTGTCTTTCCGGCACCCATCTTGCCATAGAAGGCGAAGACCTTGCCGTCGCCCATGTTCTGCAGGAATTCCTTGGCTGCAGCATGGATGTTGTCTAATGAATCAATCTTAATCTTCATATATTCTACTTTGAACTTTTTTACTTTGAACTTTGAATTTTGAACTTTATGATTACTATAAACTTTAAATTATAAACTATAAATTATCAACCATCACAGGTTTCTCTTTCTCGGTGTCAGGGTGATGAGCGGAATAAGCATTTCCTCCATCGAGATGCCACCGTGCTGGAAGGTATCCTTATAGTACGAAACGTAGTAATTGTAGTTGTTCGGATAGGCGAAGAAGGCGTCTCCGTAGGCAAAAACATACGATGTACTCAGGTTGGGAGCAGGCAACTGTGCCCTTTTCGGATCCTTGATGGTGAAAACCTCCTTGGCATTGCAGGCTAGGTTCTTGCCCAGCTTGTAGCGCAGGTTGGTATTCGTGTTGCGGTCGCCGATGATCTTGATGGGCTTCGAGGCGCGGATGCTTCCGTGGTCGGTGGTGATCACCACCTTGCAGTCATCCTGCGACAGTCTTTTGAACAGTTCCGAGAGCACCGAGTGGCGCAGCCAGCTCTGCGTGATGCTGCGGTAGGCACTCTCCGTATTGGCGAGCTCGCGTACCATCTTCGATTCCGTCCGGGCATGCGAGAGCATGTCGATGAAGTTGATTACCAGCACGTTCAGGTCCTTCTCCCTGCATTCGTTATAGTGCTCCATAAACCGGTCGGCACCCTGCGAATCGTTTACCTTGTGATAGCTGAAGCTGTATCGCTTGCGGTATCTGTCGAGCATTGTCTGTATCAGCGGCTCCTCGTTCAGGTTCTTGCCCTCCTCCTCGTCTTCATCCACCCAGAGCTCCGGAAACATCTCGGCAATCCTGTTGGGCATCAGACCGCTGAAGATGGCGTTCCGGGCGTATTGCGTGGCGGTAGGCAGGATGCTCATATACATATCCTCGTCAATGTCGAACAGCTCGCCGATGTCAGCCGCCAGCATCTTCCACTGGTCGTATCTGAAGTTGTCTATCACGATGAGGAACACCTTCTCCCCCTTGTCCAGAATCGGGAAGATCCTGTTTCTGAAGACATCCGGGCTCATCATCGGGCGGTCGTCGGAAGAAGATGCATTCCCATCCCTCTTCTGGTCTATCCAGTCCAGATAGTTCCTGGTGATGAATTTGGCAAATCCGATGTTTGCCTCCTCCTTCTGCATGGCGAGCATCTCGGTCATCTGACTGTCTGTATCGCTCAGTTCCAGCTCCCATTTCACGAGTCTTCTGTATATCTCCATCCAGTCGTGGCAGGAACGGCAGTCCATCATCTTCAGGGCAATCTGCTGGTAGTCCTGCTGGTATCCGCTCTGCGTTACCTCGGTCACGATATCCTTTCGGTGGATGTTCTTTTTCAGCGAGAGCAGAATCTGGCTCGGATTGACGGGCTTGATGAGATAGTCGGCGATTTTCGACCCGATGGCCTGGTCCATGATGTTCTCCTCTTCGCTCTTGGTACACATCACAACGGGTGTAGCGGGCTGGATGTCCTTGATTTGCTGCAGGGTTTCCAGACCGCTCAGTCCAGGCATCATTTCATCGAGGAGGATGAGGTCGAAGGATTGCTGTCGGCATAGCTCGATGGCATCCGAGCCATTGCTCACCGTGGCAACCTCGTATCCTTTCTTCTCCAGGAAGATGATATGCGCCTTGAGGAGCTCAATCTCATCATCAATCCATAGTAATAATCCGTTGCTCATATTGCATTATCCTTTTAGAGTATCATTTTGCATTATCCTTTTAGGATATGTTTTTATTTTCGAGGTGCTAAAGTACAAAGAATAATTGAATGACGGAAGAGAGTTGTGGTTAAAGAAACTTAATTGAAAAAAAAAGTGCCGATAAGCTTTACTTACATGAAAATAAAACCGTAACTTTGCGGAAAAGTTCATATAAAGACAGATTAGGAATTATGGTAGAGATTAGCGATAGACGATTGCCAGTAGGCATCCAGTCCTTTGAGGAAATCAGAAAGCAAGGATGCCTGTATGTTGACAAGACAGATATCATCTGGCAACTTGCCAACTGGGGGAAAAAGTATAATTACCTGAGCCGCCCACGCCGCTTTGGTAAATCTGTGCTGGTCGATACGCTCGAATCCTACTTCATGGGAAAGAAGGAACTCTTCGAGGGCTTGAAGATTATGCAGCTGGAGACGGAATGGGTGAAGCGCCCTGTCATCAGACTCGATATGAGTCGTGCGGGTGCAGAGCCGGCAACATTGCGCTCTTATCTCGATATAACTTTCGACAGATTAGAGGAAGAATATGGCATTACTCCTAAACCTACAGCCCAGCTTGCCGACCGCTTTGACGCTATCATCCAGACCGCATACAAACAGACTGGCCAACAGGTTGCCATTCTCATCGACGAATACGATTCTCCATTGCAGCATTCCTGGAAAACTCCTCACCACGAAGCATGTACCTCTATTTATAGAGAGGTTTTTGCCATTCTCAAGGCAGATGATAAATACGAGAAGTTTGTCTTCATCACCGGTATTACCAAGTTTACGCAAATCTCTCTCTTCTCTGTGCTCAACAATCTGAGCAACATCAGCTTTGAGCCGGAATATGCAGCTATCTGTGGTATTACGAAAGAAGAAGTGCTGTGCGATTTTAAGCCTGAAATCAACAAATTGGCAGAATACGAAGACTGGACATTCGATGAAGCTGTAGCGAAGCTGACGGCATATTATGACGGCTATCATTTCAGTCGCCGCAATATGGTGGATGTATTCAATCCGTTCAGTCTCATCAATGCCTTGGCTGATTCAGACTTGAAAAACTACTGGGTATCATCGGGCGCAACCTCGTTGCTTCCTAAGTTTGTGGATGACATGGAACTCAAATTGGGTAATTTTGATCCGTGCACCATTCTTCGCCAAACCATAGAGACATCTGATGTGACAGGTGGTGGAGCAGAACTGTTTCTCTATCAGTCTGGTTATCTTACCATCAAGGATTACCAGATGGGAGTTTATATTTTAGGATTTCCTAATTCTGAGGTAAGGCAAGCACTTTACGAGACGGTGTTGCCGGCACTTACGCTGCGAAGTAATGGTGATATCCAATCTACCCAATCTGGTCTGTTTCTAGCCCTTCAGCTTGGCAATCTTCCCGAAGCCATGAAATGCCTGAAGGCGCTCATTGCGGACGTGCCCTACAGCAACAAGAAGCTTGCCAGTATGGATATGGAGGAGCGCTACCGCCTGATTCTGAGCACCATCTTCAATGCCATCGGTTGCCGGGTAGAAGTAGAAAAGATGATTGCTACGGGCAGAATAGATATGGTGGTGGAAACCACCAACTTCATCTATGTACTGGAGCTGAAGCTGAGCAACAACGGCGGCGTAGATGCTGCCGAAGAGCAGATGAAAGCCAAGCAGTATGCCGAACCTTTCAAGGCTGATAAGCGCAAGGTAATAGCCCTTGCCATAGAACTGGATGATATGGGAAAGGGATTGGTTGATTGGAACGAAGTGTAATGGGAAATGTTATTATTGATAGCATAAAAAAGTATTTTTGAAATATACGGAAGTATTTTTTTTAGATAGCATAAAAAAAGGAGGGAACGGCGACGTTCCCTCCTTTTTGTGGTAATTTTTGGGTGATTTGTCAATTTAAGATTCCTTGTGCAGCTCTATGGCATGCAGCTCGTCACGCCTAGAGAGGCGGCGATAGCGGTCAAGATAGATAGTACTATCTGAAATACGGTTTTCCAAGTTTCTTTCTTCATAAGCAGTTTTTTTTAGTGATTTACATATTTACGTTGTCGCCGCCGTCACCTTCTCCTTGCTCACCTCGCCACGCGAAGTCGTACCGATGGAGAACAATCCGAGGTCGGAGAAACGCACGCTCTTGCCATTCAGAATCAGATGCTTCAGGCTGTCGAGGGTATCCATCAGCACACCGTGGATGGTGTCTCGGCTGTATGGAGAATTGTGCTCAGAGATATGAGTCACGAAGTCCTCGAAACTCATCTCACGGTCGCTCACGGCAGTAGCATACCAGAGCTTCTTACCAGCGTTCTCACCTGTCTGAGGGGTACGCATAATCTTACGATACTTACTAGTTCCTTGTCCCATAGTCAATCAGTTTCTTAAAGGGTTAATAATTTATTTTTTGACGATGCAAAGGTACTGCAAATATCCGATACCGCCACAAATCAGGGTGTGATAAGCCCCAATCTTCAGCAGCCCCAGAATACGAATCCCGTTAATAATTCTAACTCATAGTTTTGAAAAAGAGAAACCATAGTTTTCCAGATCACAAACCATAGTTTTGCAGATTACAAACCATAGCTTTCCATCAAAAGAGCTATCACAATAACAGTTATCACAGTTTCTCGAAACACTTTTCTTTTTCTCATTCCAGAACTAACTATATATATTATATATTTATAATAATAATATATATAGTTAAATTCTATTTAACATTTCCCTTCCCTTCAGATACCCCCTCCGTAAAAACTGTGATAACTGTTATTGTGATAGCTGTGATCACTCTTGATGCACTAAAACAGTGCATCAAGGTTGAGGATAAAATCCACAAATCACCGAATGAAAGTTTTACAAATCACTTAAATAAATTCTCCATTGTAACCTCTTTCTGCACAATTCCACTATGCTTGCCATACGCCACACCATAAGTGGTAATCATCGTAAGATGAACAGACTGTTTTGGCGACAAAGTGCTCTTCAATGCCTCTATGCGATGGCGCAAACGCATTTCTTCATCCTTACTTATATGATAAGGAGCACTGGCAAACTTCATCTCACATAGATTGACCACGTTGTCATCCCTAAGAATCAACAAGTCAATCTGCACGCCTTCCTGTTCATCATCTCCCTTCACACTCCAGGCAGAAACAGAAGATTTGACGCCAGCAATCTGAAGAGCACGCTTGATTTGCTCTATATGTTGCCAACAAACCTCCTCAAAAGCCACCCCATGCCAGGCCTTCAGAATGTCTGAAGTCATGTTATCATTGGCAAATCCTGCATCACATGCATTAGCTTTCACATATTTCAGCCAAAAGAGGCAGAAATTATCCATCAACTTATAGCATTCCACACTCTTCGCCTTGCCATAAGGATGATATCTCATGATAAAATCACTCTCCACCAAAGCTGCAAGCGTATTCGTTAATCCACCACCCAAAGGAATACCGGTGGCATTACTGATTTCCTCACGGGTAAAACCGGTATGACGAGTAGCCAACAGCCTGACTACCTTTTTGCTATCCTCTGGATTATTGAAGATAGCAGCAAAAAGCCGGTTGAACTCATCACGCAAACGAGGCTTGCTTCCAAACAGAATCTTGTCCACATTCTGCTCGAAGCTCAATCCTTTCTGGAAATAGCTTATATAATAGGGTATGCCTCCAAACACCATATAGCTTTGCAGGATGTCATATTGACTCATTTGGATTTGAGCATGCTCAAAATACTCCTCACACTCTCGCAAGGTAAAGGGAGATAGTTTGATTTCCGCAGTCAATCTGCCATAAAGTCCACCTTTGTTTCTCGACAAATTGCTAAGAATCCATGAGGTAGCACTGCCGCAAACAATCAGCATCATGTTATCTCTGCCACTGCACCATCCATTCCAAAAGTTCTCGAAAGCAGGAAGAAAGCCTGACCTAGGCGTATCCATCCATGGCAGTTCATCTATAAAGACGACCTGTCGCTCACCTGTATCCAAGTGCTGCAACAACTGTTCCAGCTGGAAGAATGCCTCCATCCAAGACTTAGGTTGTTTATATCCCTCAAGTCCTTGATTTAGAAGCGCATAATAGAAGCTCTCCAGTTGAACCTTCATCCGACTTTTGTCACTATCTTGGTCAACTGGCGAAACCCCTGTATGCTGAAAGGTAATGCGATCTTTCAGTGCCTGCTTGATAAGAAACGTTTTGCCCACACGTCGTCTGCCATATACGGCGACAAACTCTGGTCGGTCACTGTAATACAACTTGTTTAATTCTGCAATTTCCTCTTTTCTTCCTACTATCATAGTCTCAAAACTTATTATATTCTGCCGCAAAAGTACAAAAAATATAGTTTGCGGCAAAATATAATATGCTATATTCTGCCGCAATTATACTTTTTTAGCGATTTGCGGCAGAATATAACGTCCCCTTAATCCTTAGCAAGGAGACCATTTTCTATAGAAGGTTGGTAAAACTACTACAATATTATAGAAGATTTGCGTATTTTTTAAGATTTCCACTAAAAAGATTTGCGTATTTTCTGAGATTTTTGGCAGTGCCTCAAATCTGGGTACCAGTTGCACTTCGTCAAGAAGGATATAGTACAGGTCGTCGTCTATCATCTTGGCTTTGATGTGTCTGTAGAGAGTAAGTGGCTCCCTAAGTTCTGAATTTTCGATATCATCGAGTGCTATCTGGATGATATCTTACGAAGATTTTTTGGCAATATTGCCACTTTTTCTCCGTAAGCGAAAAGGCAGTTCCTTAAAAAAATGCACGAACTGGGGCGGTAACTCATTTTTTAAGGACTTAGAATCTACATATTTCTGCTAAAATAATAAAATATTCAATAGCAAATTAATTATTTTCAACTTTTTATTGTATTTTTGTCCCTATATTATAATATTGCATTGTCGGAAGATGAAAATGAATGATATACAGAAGCGTGAGGATGCTCTCTTTGAGCACATCACAAAATTGATAGAGACATCTCGAGAACAAGTAAAGACAACCATCAATACTGCTATGGTATATACTTATTATGGAATACCTGTTGGCGGAATTAGTTTAGCGCATATTTAACCCTGCCAATCGGTCTATTGTTTACATAATTTATATATT
>ENA-UERC01001530-UERC01001530.1-human-gut-metagenome-genome-assembly--contig:-NODE-1530-length-13161-cov-5.861128_pt1 | contig 13161 bp, 7 predicted proteins | sample MGYA00242955_ERZ507955 | MGnify/ENA primary metagenome ERZ507955 (study PRJEB26167, sample SAMN06115394) | human gut metagenome | host: Homo sapiens | place: China:Hubei | collected 2016-04-27 | study... | reverse complement strand
ACCTTCAAACACTTCAGCCGCAAGACCAACAGATTCGTGAAGAGTTGGGTGAGCATGAATGGTTAATGCGATATCTTCTGCATCACAACCCATTTCGATCGCAAGACCGATTTCACCTAATAATTCACCACCGTTAGATCCAACGATTGCCCCACCAAGTACGCGATGAGTATCTTTATCGAAGATCAATTTAGTCATACCTTCAGCACATTCTGAAGCGATCGCACGACCTGAAGCAGCCCAAGGGAATTTAGCCACTTCATAGTTTAAACCTTCTTGTTTACATTCTTTCTCAGTTTTACCTACCCAAGCCACTTCTGGTTCAGTATAAGCGATAGAAGGAATGACTTTTGGATCGAAGTAATGTTTTTTCCCTGCGATCACTTCCGCAGCAACGTGACCTTCGTGAACACCTTTATGTGCTAACATTGGTTGGCCAACGATATCACCGATTGCAAAAATGTGAGGCACATTGGTACGCATTTGTTTATCAACATGAATGAAACCACGCTCATCCACTTCAACACCTGCCTTACCTGCATCAATCAATTTACCGTTTGGTGTACGACCGATTGCAACTAATACTGCATCATAACGTTTAGTGTCGTTACATGCCTTACCTTCCATTGAAACATAGATACCATCATCTTTTGCTTCAACAGCAGTCACTTTAGTTTCAAGCATTAACTTGAATTTTTTCTCAACTTGTTTGGTATAAATCCCCACCACATCTTTATCTGCCGCAGGAATTACTTGGTCAAACATTTCAACCACTTCAACTTCAGAACCTTCTTCTACCGCCCTCTGAATCTGTGAAATATATTCCATTACTGACTCGGTGCGCTGTTTTAAATCTGCCGCCATCTGATGAAACTTCTCAACCACTTCATTAATATAGACTGCATCATCATTATACTGTGCCCCAGCACACACAAAATTGTCATAATCCGGAAGTATATTCTGTTCCATATAAGTTACCAGCGCGTTAGCATTTTTTATCAATTCCTGCACGGTTCCAATCACGGTACTATTGATGGACTGGATATTAACCGCTGCGTCCCTGCTGGATTCCGATAATTTACCAATTTCAGAGGCAACTACTGCAAAACCACGTCCTGCTTCACCTGCACGTGCTGCCTCAATGGATGCATTTAATGCAAGCAGATTGGTCTGATCTGCAATATTTAAAATATCATTAGTAAGTTCACTGACTTTTTCTACTTTTTTACTTTCCTGAATTGTTGTTTGCAGTTTTCCGATAATATCAGTGACAATTTCTCCCGTATTTTTTTTATTTAAAATTGCATCATTTTTGAGTTTATCCGCGTTCTGATCCATCGTATCTGAATAGGATAAAAGACCATCCGATTTTTCCGAAAGTTCTTTCGTACGATCTTCCACTTCTTTCATATTTTTTGTAATCCCGGAAACCATATCCGCAACGGAAATCATGGATGCCGATAATTCTTCCATGGCAGCGGAAATATCATCCGAATTTTCGTTTGAACTACGTACCTTGTCATCCACCTCCCGGATAATCTGGTTCATACGCAAAGAACTGTCTGTAATCCGTCCCATAACATTTTGAAGCGTATCAATAAATGCATTTACATTCCTTCCGACTTTACCAATCTCATCTTTTCCTGAAATCTTTAATCTTACAGAAAGATCTCCCTGATTTTTTTCAATATCTGCCACCATTTTCTGCAATGTCTGACTGATATAGTGCATCGGTGCTACAATCCCCTTCAGACATATCCAAAGAGAAAACAAAATCATAAGCGTTGAAACTGCAATGAATACAATAGCAGAATTTCTTGAAAATTCATATGCTGCCTGCTGTGCTTGTAATGAATCATTCATTGCCTGTTTCCGCATAGCAATCAGACTGCTGATTTTCTTTGCAAGATAATCTTCCGAAGGTTTCTGTATCACATTGATTGCCTCCGTTGCACCATCCGCATCGCCTTTTGAACTTGCGGTAAGGACCTGTTCCATTCCTTCTTTATACTTTTTAAAGCGATTTTGTAATGCCCCGAAATATTCTTTTTCCCGCGCTGTTTTTTTCTGTTTTTTATACTTTTTAAAATAACTATCCATAGATTCCAGCTTTTCATGGATGGATGTTGCAAAGCTTTCTTTGGAAATAGAATTTTCCGCATCACAGTGTCCATACATATTTTTCCCCATGGATTCCAGTTCGGATGACATATCCATCAATAGTTCAATACTCTTCGAACAATCCTGCGAAATTACGACCCCCGCCTGCAACAGCCTTTTCGAATTTACAAGACTTGAAATACTTGCCAAAAGAATAACAATTCCCAAAATACAAATTGGCAGCATAACCTTTACTTTAATACTGATCTGATTCAACCACTTCATAGGTATTTCCTCTCTTTCTGCCTAAATTAATGGGATAATTCCGGATGCAATTGCTCCATCTTTTTATAAAAATCGTCCATTCCCTGCGCAAGTGAAATTTTACCTTCAAAATACGGATGCAGACACTGTTGAATCTGCTCATTGCAGTCCTTATCATAATCTGATATATTACTCATATCAATTTTCTTTGCAGCCTCTGCAAAAAGTGCAATATGATTTTGTCCACCAAGGAAATCCGACTGATAGTCACTTTTTGCAATCTCATCCATTGCTTTCTCATTATTCGTATAGTCCTGCGTATCCAATGTAATCTGCTTCATGGTTTTGGTATCACACGTCAGACGCTTCATCAAATCCCTGATAAAAGGAATATTATCGGTTCCCTGCGCCGCACACATCCATGTACCGCCCCAGTAATATGCCTGTGGACCTTCACACACGGCATAATCTCCGTAAATTCCATTTCCTTTTTCTGCTGGTTTACTACTGTCTGCCAATGCATTTCCCATCAGAGTAAAATTAATACCCCAGGTCGAATAGAAAAAGCCAAAAACATTCCCATCCGGTCCCTGATCCTGCGTCCACTGCGGACTCCACAGTGTAGTATGATTGTTATAATCTTTTTGAGCATATTCCTTCGTCTGACGAATCCACTTCTTGATATTTTCATCTATAACAATCTTGTTATCGACCACCCAGGGATGTGAGACATTGTTGGAAAATGCCCGATAGGAATCATCATATCCCGATAACATTTTATATCCGGCGGCATTCATCTTCTGTGCAACCTGATCAAACTTATCCCAATCCTTCAGTTGCTTTTGTACCTGATCCGGATCGTCTGTACCCAATACCTTTTTTGCAATGGACCTGCGATACGCAAACAATCCCGGCGTTGCCTGCCAGGTCACTCCCTTTTGTATTCCATTTTCCGATACAATTTTCTTTGTATAATCATATTGCTGCTTCAGATCCTCATCGGTCAGTCCCACTGTTTTTTTTACATCAATGGAATTATCTGACTTTACATATTTTGATGCATAATCTGCCTCAATTAAAAACAAATCCACTTTGTCATCATCAATACATGTATTCTGCTCTTTTAATGCTTCATCCAGATTGATCTGATAGGCATTGTTATCACTGGAAATTATGACAAAGTTCACTTCAACATCGTGTTTTTTGGCAAGATCTGATGCATATTTGTCATAAATTTCCTTAAACTCATCATTCCAGCAATAAATATTTACAACCTGTCCTTCCTTACGCCCGGTATTTTTTTCCTGTCCGTTTTCTCCCGTACATCCACTTAATAATGCCGCACATATGACAATTGCCGCTACCTGTTTCCAACTCTTCTTTCTCATTCAAATGCCTCCTTTTATTACTCCTCTTCTCCCCCCCCCTTTTCTTCCCCCAATATGCAGAAAAACGCCATGACACGCCCCTGTCGTAAAAATGGATTCTGTCATGGTGTCTTTTCTGTTTTCTTTTTAAACTATCTTTCTGGTACTACTCTGTGATCTTCTCAAGAGAGAAATTCGTCAGCGTAATGTCTGAAGCTGGTGTATTTTCACCACTGATTTTTCCCATGGAAATAAACATTTTTGAATCATTATCTGTGTCCTGCTGCATCGTAAATTCATAACTAACTTCCTTTTCCTCTGCTTCCCCCAGAGAAATATCTTCTCCGCCATACCACTTCTGGCAATTGTTATCCATTAAGCCGAGTTTTATGGTTCGTGCTTTCGTCGAAGTGACTTTGAATTTTACACGATATTTACATCCTTTTTCAAGTGTAAATCCATTCTGATTAAGCTGAACATCCCAGTCATTTTCGCCCGGATTTTTCACCTGAAACACAATACCGCCATCAGTAACTACTGTTGTTGCCGTCTGATCAGCATTTGTATTAATGCCCCATCCATTCGTTCCATCCGAAAAATCTCCATTGGTCAGCAGATTCTTTCCGGTTTCCTCCGGCTTGATCTCCGGTGCCTCTATCTTTTCCAGCACAATGTCATCCATACAGATTCTGTGCTGCTGTGTGATCTGTTTTCCACCGACTGCACCCATGGCAATATTAAAGATCGTTTCCGGATCTGTATCCTCTTTCATCTGAAACTCTTTCGTGATCGTCTGATATTCGCCGGTCAGATCTACGGTTTCCTGGCAGTATGGAGTCCAGTCCTCATTTCCATCTGCATCCTTATGGGTGCTTCCATCTCTCTGCAACGCATAAGACACTTTACGGTCGATAGAAGATTTCATTTTCAGGGAGAGTCGATACCATTGTCCCTGTTCGAGTTTTACCCCTGTCTGCTTTAACTGGATATGCCAGTCAGCTTCTCCGGTATCGTTAATTGTGAAATCTGCCGCATTGTCTTCGTTTAAGGAGTCAACAACATACGTTACATTGGATGGTGTATAGCAATAGACTTCAAAACCTGCCATGCCTGCATTAAAACTTCCGTTTTTGATCAGACTCTCCTCATCAATCCGCACATCGTCGAGATATACGGTTGTTCCCAGCCCGAGATCAAAGGAAATATTCTTATCTGTCAGATCCGCTGCCGTCTGAAAAGAAAAACTGTAATTTTTCTTTTCATTGGTAAGTTCTGCCTGAAATTTCTGTCCGGCAACATGTACTGTCATAGTTTCTGCTTCGTTTGCCTGAGCCGAAAAACTGAGCACATATTTTGTATCCTCGCTCAGAGCAAGCCCCTGCTGTCCTGCTGTTACCACAGTTCCTTTTGGGCTTACCACTTTCAGACGGCGTCCATCTTCCAGACCGGTTACCTCTGTGGTTGCATTTTCCGGTTTCGTGATGTCCCAGTAACCCAGACGATTCTTCCCTTCCTGGAAGGAACCGTTGTAGACATAATTTCCGTCTGCAAGCACTTTCTTTGTGGTGTCTTCTTTGATTTCTTCATATCCGGTCTTTTCAATGCGCACATTGGAGAGGTGCACTGCTGCTGTGGAAGCAGTATTTCCCAGATTAAATTCCAGACGTCCGTTGGCATCATCGGAACCTGTCATCTGAAACGCATAAGTATATGTCTTTTTCTGTGTTCCAAGTTCCACTTTTGTATCCTTCCAATACCTCGTATAATTATGATCCGGTCCGGAAATATCTGCAATCATTGTACGCGCCTCATCCGCATAAGCATCAAAGGTTACTTTATATGTTCCGCCTTTTTGTAACGGCACATCCGGCTGTACCAGCTGAATGCTGTAATCTGCGGTTCCCACATTTACTGTAGAAATAACCATCTCATGATTCTTAATTTCTGCTTTTCCATCACCATCTAAAGTGGTAAGAAATTTCCAGTTTTTGTCATCACTTAAATTCTCTGCTATGGAGAAATCACCGTTGTTAATATAATTTCCCGTTGTATCCGGCTCTCTTAAAATAACATTCTTTACCGGTTTTTCCACATTTTCGTCATAACTGTCTTTCTGATATACTTTCACATAATCCACTGCAAACTGCTGATCGGCATAGGTGGTCGAATCATCCGGATACCCTACCCAGCTGCCACCGACCGCCAGATTCAAAATCATATAAAACGGCTGATCAAACGGTGCCGGATAAGCCACTTCGCCCTGCCCGCTCTTTGCAGAAAACCAGTCGGACTCTTCATGAAATTTCACACCATCAATATACCAGGTAATCTTTCCTGGCTCCCAGTCACAGGCATATGTATGATACTGATCTGCAAAATTATCTTTTGCATCCACGGTATAGGTTCCCTGGCTCTGGTCATGCGGCTCACCGTAATGAATCGTACCATATGCTTTATTGGTTTCTTGTCCCATGACTTCCATGATGTCGATCTCGCCGCATTTCGGCCACTGTCCATAAAGATTTTCATCGGTAGGCATCATCCAGAATGCCGGCAGATAGCCTTTTCCGGTCGGAACCTTTGCACGGCACTCAAAGTATCCATACTTAAAATCATGCTTGCCCTGCGTATTGATACGTCCCGATGTATACGATTTGGTTCCGTCCTCATTTACGGTTTCCACCGGTTTGATCAGCAGTTTTCCATCTTTTACCTGAATATTTTTATCGGAGTCCACATATGCCTGCCATTCCTCATTGACCCAGCCCTTTTTGTGCAGTTCCACGTTCCAGTCGGCACGGTTTAAGGTATCTCCGTCAAAATTATCCTGCCACTTCAGTTGATATCCCTCTTTTAAGAGCTCTGCCTCTGTCCGTTTTGATGGATTTTCTATTGTCCCACCAGATGAACTTCCACCCGAGGAATTCCCACCAGATGTATCGCTGTCCTGATTCTCTTTTGTTTCATCCTTCGAATCATTCTTGTCCTCATCCGAACGGTCTTCTTTCTTTCCATCCGGAGTAATTGTTGCCACTTCCCCGGATGTTATGTTCTCTTTTGTTCCATCTGCCATTTTTACCGATATGTTTTTCTTTGTACGGTTATCTATCTGTACTTCCGCTTTTTTCTCACACGTAACAGTTGATTTTTCCGCGCCTTCTTTGAACACAATCTTCATATCTTTCTTTGCAGTGATCGCTACCGGCACTGCCGCTGTCACTGAAACATCCTTTGCATTTACGACAACTGGTATGGTCTTTTTTCCGTTTCCGGAAAAGGAAACACTTTTGGCATTCTGTACCGTCACCTTCTTTATGGTGCCATTGTTTTTGATGGCAGCCGTCCCCTTGCTGTTTACAACAATTTCCTTTACTGTCCCCTTATTTACAACCGTTGCTTTCTCCCCAACTACTTTAATGGTAACCTGATATGAACCTTTTGGAATCGTAATCGTAACTTTTTTCCCGGATTTTACCGTAATAACAGCTGCTTTTTTTCCTTTTACAGCTTTCAACGCCTGATTCAGCTGCTTCTGTGTAGAAACCACAAGCGTTTTACCACTTGCAGCCTGTACTGGTTCTGCCGGTATGGTGCTCATCACCATGGCAGCAGCGATCGCTGCCGCCCCCATCTGTTTCCATAACTTTTTGTTTTTCATTGTAAAAACCCCCCTGAAAATATTTTTATCCTTTTACACTTCCCAAAGCAACACCCTGTACAATATGCTTCGAAAGAATCAGATACACAATGATAACCGGCAGAATGGAAAATGTAATCATGACATATACCTGCCCCATATCAAACTTCAACCAGTCTGCACCACGCAGCTGCGCGATCAGAATCGGAAGTGTCTTTTTCTTGTCATCATGTAATACCAGAGCTGGTGTAAAGTAATTGTTCCAGCTGCTGACGAAACCAAAGATTGCCTGTACTGCAATTGCCGGCTTCATCAGTGGGAGTACGATGCTGTTAAATGTACGAAACTCCCCGGAGCCATCTATACGTGCAGCCTCAATCAGTGACAGTGGCAGTGCGCTCTCCATATACTGTTTCATATAAAAGAAGGTAACCGGAGATGCAATTGCCGGGACGATCAATGGGATAAAAGAATCCATCAGCCCCATACCTGTAATCAGTTTGATAAATCCAAGTGCCGTCACCTGTGTCGGAATCATCATAATCATCAGGATAAACGGATAAATAAATTTCTTTAATTTAAAATCATATGCATGGATGGCATACGCTGTCATAGTAGAAAAATATACACACAAAACGGCAGTTGCCGCTGCAATGATCAGGCTGTTAAACATACCCGACCAGATCGGCAGTGTTCCATGCACCAGATTGTTCCAGTTTATCAGCAGATGATCACTTGGGAGTGCTGTAAACCCGGCTTTCAACTCCCCCTTAGAACGGGTGGCGTTGATAAACATAATATAAAACCAGAACAGACAGAAAAATGAAATTATAATTAAAACAATATACGCGATGGCACGTCTGGCATGAATGCCAAGTCCTCCTTCGACATCTTTCTTATTTTTTGCCATCACAATCACCCCTTTCTCTTATCGTTTCCGGATACTTTAAATACAAGCAGGCTCAAAAGTCCTGTAATGATGAACAGTACCACAGAAAGTGCTCCTGCCATACCATAGTTCTTGCTGTACAGATGCTTGTTCAGATACATAATCAATGTCATCGTGGAACGCATTGGATTTCCGGTTCCATTGGTCAGAATCTGTGGCACATCAAAAAGCTGCAACCCACCGATCAGTGAAGTAATCACCACATAGATCAGAATCGGGCGAAGCAGAGGCAGTGTAATCTTGAAAAATACCTGTGTGGAAGTTGCCCCATCCACTTCTGCTGCCTCAAATAAAGATGTGTCTATTCCCATCATTCCTGCCATAAGAAGAATGGTCGTATTTCCGAACCACATCAGACAGTTCATCAGTGCAATAAGTCCTCTGGCACTTCCGGTATGGGACAAAAATTTATATGGCTCTGAGATAAATCCAATCTGCATCAAAAGGGAATTGATCGGACCTGCATCCGAAAACAAAGTGAAAAATAACATCGAAAATGCAGATGCCATAATCAGGTTTGGTAAATAAATGACGGTCTTAAAAAACCGTGAACCTTTCAGTCTCAGACGTACATCTGAAAACCAGGCTCCTAACAAAAGAGATAAAAAGATCTGTGGAATAAAACACATGATCCAGAGAATCATCGTATTTTTTAAATAAATCCAGATATCTCCTCCCTGAAATAATGCTTTGTAATTCTCTAAACCTACAAATGTCGGTCCAATCTGATTCAGACCTAACATATAATTTTCGAAAAAACTGTTATAAATTGTACTGATTAACGGAATCAGCTGAAAAACGACATATACAACAAGAAATGGAATCAGAAATATATACCCCCATTTGTTGTAACGAACGACCTTTCCTTTACTCTTATTCATATTTCTACCTCCGCGGTATTGGCGGTCGTCCCACCGGAGCCATAATATGGGAGAGGTGGCTCCGGCTTCAGACCTTATGTGTAACAAAAATTAGTAAGTAAGCTCTGGATATTTCTCGGTAACACCTTTGTAGAATAACTCTAATGCATCGTCCTTGGTTGCCTTTCCTTCAAAGTAATTCTTCATTGCTTTCTGGAACTCTTCGTTGCAGCCCTGGTCATATGCGGAAATGTTGCTCAGATTCAATGTCTCAACACCTGCGCAGTACATAGACAGTGGGTTCTGTCCTCCAAGGATCTTGCTGCTATATTCTTTTCCGTCTTTTGCCTTAATCGATCCGTCTGCCAGTCCGTTCATAACGGTGTTGTTGTTTACGAAATCATCATCATCTAAAACAATGTCTTTCATGATGTCATCATCGGTTGTCATCTTTAACATAATGTCTTTTACAAGACTTGCATTATCTGTATCCTGTGCTGCGCAGATCCATGTACCGCCCCAGAAGAATCCCTGTGGTCCCTGGGCTGCACCCCATCCGCCGTTGTAACCGATAGATCCTTCGGTATCAGCTGCCATAGAGAAGTTTACAAGCCATGCCGGTCCAAAGTAGCAGAATACTTTTCCGTCCGGATAGAATCCCTTTGACCAGTCATCGGACCACATATCAAAGGTTCCTGCCTCTTTTGCATCTACAAGTTTCTTGGAATCGTCCACCCATTTCATGATATTGTCATCTACCTGTACTTTTCCGTCTTCTACCCACTTGCTTGAGACATTGTTGGAGTATACACGGTATGTATCATTTACAGATGAAATCATCTTGTAACCTTTTGCCTGCATTTTTGCAGCAGTATCATTGAAAGTATCCCAGTCACATACATAATTCTGTACTTCATCCGGATCATCGGTTCCCAGTACATCCTTTGCAGCCTCCCTGTTATAGAAAAGAACGCCTGGACAGCCCTGCCATGAAACTCCTTTTAACACTCCCTTGGAATCGGTTACGATATCCTTTGTGTACTGGTACTGCTTGGAAAGATCCGCATCGGTAATTCCAAGATCTTTTACCGGCGCTGTGTAATCCGTATCTACATACTTTAATGCGTTGTCTGCTTCTACCAGAAAAATATCAATCTTGTCATCTGCCGGAGCATCCTGCTGATTTAACAGTGCTGCATCCAGGTTGTTCTGATATGCATTGTCATCACTCGGTGTGATGTTCCATACAACATCCACATCTCCGATTTTTCCGTGTGTTGCATCCACTTCCTTGTAATCCGGATAGTGTGCGGTAATACGGCTCTTGAACTCCTCGTTCCAGCAGTAAATATTTAATACCTTTCCATCATCTTTCAGATTTGATGAAGCACTTTCTGTTGCGTTTGACGCATCCCCCTTGGATGTATCTGACGGTGTACCGGAATCACTCCCTCTTCCGCAACCTGCAAGCATTCCTGCTACCATGGCTGCACATAATAATGTACTGACTGCTTTCTTTTTCATAGTAAATTTCCTCCTTTTCTTTTCTGCCTTAAGCATGGTTTTATTATAGAGTTTTCCAATGGGTTCTGATACAAAAATGCTTGCAAATATATCAGATTCATGACATAATCTACAGATATAAATAGGAGGTCTTGTCATGCTGAAAAATCAATGGAGCAAAAAAGAAATCGAAGACAGCGAATACGAAATCCATCATCGTGCGCTTTCCGAGGAATATTCCTTTTTTGAAGCCGTAAAAGACGGAAACATCGAAGCAGTCAGTAAAAATTTAAAGGAAGAAGCGTTTACCAATCCCGAAGGCATGGGAATTCTTTCCAAAAATCCCCTGACAAACTTAAAATATCATTTTGTTGTTACCGTTGCACTGGTCACACGGTATTGCATTGACGGCGGCATGGAAACAGAGCAGGCCTACCGTCTGAGCGACTTTTACATTATTCACATGGATGCCTGCAGCACCACTCAGGAAATATCAGATCTGCATCATGAGATGGCTCTTGACTTCACCGGAAAAATGCGCCTTCTGCAGAAGAATACCGCATTATCCAAACCGGTTGCACAGTGTATTGATTATATCTATGCCCACATCAGTGCAAGAATCACCGTGGAAGATCTTGCGGTCTGCACCAATTTGTCTGCCAGCTATCTGTCCCGGTTGTTTAAGCAGAACCTCGGTGTGTCGATCAGTGATTATATCCGCGAAAAAAAAATCGAAAAAGCGCAGAATCTTCTGCGCTTCAGACCGTAGACAAAGTGCTCCGAGAAACTTCCGTTTCTCGGAGCATTTTTCTTTGTGTTTATGAAATTTATTCCGAAAACAGGAAATTTTCCCTTGGATTATGCCATCCGTAATCCCCATTCCTGCTTGCATTTTGCAAGCTTTTTTAAATTCATGCACGCAAACGTAAGCGCGACTTTCATTGTCATCCGCGCTTTGCCATACAACTGCGTATATCGAAATCCGTGGTTTTCCTTTGCCGTTCCAAAGATTCTTTCAATCGTTTCTTTTCTGTGTGAGTATAGCTCCTTCATTCCTTCTGTATGCCGGATATCCTCACATGTTTCCATATAGTCTTCCCATACATGTCTCGTAACAACTTTTACATGGTTCTTGCTTTCTGTACACTGCGAAAGATACTCGCACTTTTCGCAAATCTGTCCACAGCTTTTATACTCGCGATATCCGTCCCGATTTGTCGTGCTGTAATGCAGAAAGTGATTCCCTGGACAAATATAAGCATCATTATACTCATCATATACATACTCAGATTTCCTGAAAAAGCCATCCTTTGTCATGGGACGCTTGTAAGGAAAGACCGGCTTTATTCCATCATCCAAAAGTAGCTTTGCTATTGCAGGAGTTTTATACCCGGCATCAACGATACAGTATTTCATGCCGATATCTGCAAGCTTATCGTAAAGGCCTTTAAAAGTTCGACTGTCATGCTCATTACCAGGGTTTACTGTAAAATCAATAATCCATCCATTTTTATCGCATGCTGTTTCAATCCCATAAGCAAACACATGCTTGTGCTCGCCTTTCCGAAACCAGCCGCTCTCAGGATCTGTAGTGCTACACTTAATTGTTTTTTCATCTGACGGAACATCATCCGTATAATCTTCAAACTTGTCGTTGCCACCGGAACCAGGTTTGTTGTTATCGTCTTTATCTTTCAACGGTTTCTTTCCGTGCGCTTCTCTGTCTGCGTTAATGTCCTGACGCAGCATGTCAGCATAAAATAAAGCTTCCTGTTTTGCGATTCGTTTCTGCATCTTTCTGTTGTTCGCCCGCGCTTTCACATGTGTTGCATCAACAAAAATCTCTGTTGAATCAACCAGTTTGAAACGGTAACACTCCTCAAGGATACGCTGGAAAATCTGCTCGAATAAGTCGGTATCTTTAAAACGACGGGTATAGTTTTTCCCGAAAGTAGAAAAATGAGGGACCGGATCATAAAGTTCAAGTCCAAGGAACCAACGGTAAGCCATGTTTACTTCAATCTCTTTGATTGTCTGCCGCATGCTTTTGATTCCATACAGGTATTGAATAAGCGGTATCTTAATAAGCGTAACCGGATCAATACTTGGTCTACCCATTCCGTCGGAATAAGTATCACGGACGAGATCATAGATGAATGTCCAGTCAATAGCTTTGTCAATAAGTCGTAGAAGATGATTCCGCGGAACAAGATCATCAATACATACCATCTGCATTTGCTTTCTTACTTTTTCTGTTTCTTGTGTCATCATAGAACAATACCGCCTTTTTTGATACCTTTATTATACCAAAAAGAGACTGAAAAGTCTTGAAAATACTGACTTTTAGCCTCTTTAATACAGAAAAATCCTCGGCAAAAAGCCGAGGACTTTGTCTACAGTCTGAAAGGGGCTGTAAAATAAGTCCCTAATATAAGAAACGCCAATTCCGGCAAATGTCGGTTTTGGCGTTTCTTTGTATTA
>ENA-UERC01001526-UERC01001526.1-human-gut-metagenome-genome-assembly--contig:-NODE-1526-length-13209-cov-3.756320_pt1 | contig 13209 bp, 13 predicted proteins | sample MGYA00242955_ERZ507955 | MGnify/ENA primary metagenome ERZ507955 (study PRJEB26167, sample SAMN06115394) | human gut metagenome | host: Homo sapiens | place: China:Hubei | collected 2016-04-27... | reverse complement strand
TTAGGAAGTATCACATTAAGTAATATTGCCACAAATGCTGCAGGTACAATACCTGACTCACCAAACATAAGCTGTACAGCCTGTGGTGTATGTGCAAGGATTGCAGGGCTTACACCCATACCATAACCTACACCAAGCGCAACTGATACAATAGAAAGTCTTCTTGCATCAAGCGGCTCCTTAGTAATAAGCTGTATTCCACTAACAATGATTGATGAGAACATCATAACTGCCGCACCACCAAGTACTGACTGTGGCATAATTGATATTAAGGCGCCAAGCTTAGGAATAAGACCACATAATATAAGGAATACCGCACCAGATGCAAGTGCAATTCTGTTAACAACCTTAGTCATTGCAACAAGACCAACATTCTGGCTGAATGATGTATTAGGAAGCACACCGAAAAGTGCTGCCAGTGTTGAACCGATACCATCACACATAACACCGCCTGAAAGTTCCTTGTCTGTTGCTTCTCTTTGCATTCCACCTTCCATAACACCCGAAATATATATGGAATACGAGATTTCTAATCGTTTATCAGGTGTTCATGGTTCGATGATAAGAGAACTTTTTAAGTTAGGAGCAAGCAAGGATATTATATCTTTTGGTGGTGGCAATCCGTCAGCAGAGACATTCCCATGCAGGGAAATAGAAGAGATAGCAGCAAAGGGTCTTGGCGAGAATCCTGTTTCTTTATTACAGTATGGACTGATCGAAGGTTATACACCTCTGCGTGATACTATGAAGAAATATCTTGAGAAGAAGGAAGGCTTTGATTTCGAGAATAATGAGCTTTTCATAGTGTCAGGCGGACAGCAGTGTGCGGACCTTACAACTAAGGCACTTGTTAATGAAGGAGACGTTGTGCTTACTGAAGAGCCTGCATTTGTAGGCTGCCTTAATACATTCCGTTCTTACGGTGCAAAGCTTGTAGGAATCCCAATGGAGCAGGACGGAATGAATATAAATGCGCTTGAGGAGGCTTTAAAGGCTAATCCTGATGCAAAGCTTTTATACACAATTCCATCTTTCCAGAATCCTACAGGAATTACAACTTCTCTTGAGAAGAGAAAAAAAGTATATGAGCTTTGCTGCAAATATGATATCGCAATATTAGAGGATAATCCTTACGGCGAATTAAGATTTGCAGGTGAAAATGTGCCAACTATCAAATCAATGGATACAGAGGGCAGGGTTATATATGCAGGAAGCTTCTCAAAGGTAATGGCACCTGCATTCCGTCTTGGTTTTCTTGTGTTTAACAAGTCGCTCACAGGACCGCTTACAGTTGCAAAGCAATGCACAGATGTACATTCAACTGTCCTTTTCCAGTACATTTGTAATGAATATATTAATAACTATGATTTCGACAAGCATCTTGAGGATTCAAGAAAGGTGTATGAGCACAAATGTAATCTCATGATGGAGTGCATGAAGAAGGAATTCCATCCTTCAGTAACCTTCGGTCACCCTGAGGGCGGACTTTTCGTAATGGCATTCCTGCCAGAGGGAATGGATTCTGCACCATTTGTAAGGGAGGCTATTAACAGAGGTGTTCTCTCAGTTCCGGGAGCAGCGTTCTTAGCAGATGAGAGCCAGAAGTCTAATGGATTCAGACTTAATTATTCGACACCTTCTGATGAGCAGATTGTTAAGGGAATCGAAATTCTTGGAAAACTTACATATGAGTGGATTAAGTAGGAGGAGTGAAAAGTTATGAAGATAGCAGCATTCAGCGTTCGTCAAGATGAAAAACAGTATTTTGATACATTTGCAAATGTATACAAGGTGGAATTACAGATTAATAGGAGCGGATTTACAGCAGATGATATAGAAAGTGTCAAAGGCTGTGAGGCTATGTCGGTGTGCGATGGCATGTGTGACTTGTCAGCACCTGTTCTTGAAAAGCTTGCAGCAGAAGGTGTAAAGTACATCGGTTTCAGGACAATCGGATATAACAGTGTTGACCTTGAGGCAGCAAAGCGCCTTGGAATCCGTGTTGCACACAGCGGATATTCACCATATTCAGTTGCCAATTATACAGTAATGCTTATGCTTATGTGTATCCGTAAGGCTTTGTATGTAATGATGCGTTCACACACAGCAGATTATTCACTTGGTCCTATATGTGGACGTGAAATGCAGAATATGACAGTAGGTATTATCGGAACAGGAAGAATTGGAAAGGCAGTGATTAAGAATCTTTCAGGATTTGGATGTAAGATTATTGCGTATGACCCATATCCTGCAAAAGGCCTTGAAAATGTTGAGTATGTAACTCTTGATGAATTGTATGCCAGAGCAGATATTATCTCGCTTCATACTTTCTTAAGTGATGAGACATATCATATGATTAATAAGGATTCAATTGCAAAGATGAAGGATGGCGTTATCCTTATAAATGCGGCAAGGGGTGCGCTTGTTGATACAAAGGATCTGATTGAGGCTGTTGAGAGTGGCAAGATTGGTTCAGTTGGAACTGACTGCTGTGAGGGTGAGGATGAATTTATCCGTACAGACCGTAAGTATGATGACCTTGTTGTTAATCACGATTACATCATACTTAAGTCTTTCCAGAATACTATTGTCACACCTCATGTTGCATTTTTCACAGATCAGGCTGTGTCTGATATGGTTGAGTCTTCAGTTAAGAGTGTTGTGCAGTTTGCAGCCGGTGAAGACACACCATTAGAGGTGCATTAATTATTCAAATTTTTGAAATATTCTTCAAGCTGGTGCTCGAAGATTCGCTGATTTTCTGAGCAGAATGAGCCAAGCGGCTGAAAATAAATGCTTCTGAAATGTGGACAGTCATCTATATGCAGCAGGCTTATGTTTTCAGGAAGGCTGCTGCTTGTCCATGTTACAGAGGCAACAAATGATACTCCAAGACCGAGACTTATGAGTTTGCCCTGTAATATGTAATCATTGCAAGAGTAGGCTATCTGAGGAGTTTTCTTACATTTACTGAATATTGAATTGAACACTCCGGCATAAGATGGAGTATCTGCAAGGTCAATGAATTTCTCGTCCATCATCTGTTCTACTGATATGTGTCCTGTATGGGCAAGTGGATGTGATGATGAAACGGCAAGGCAGATTTCTTCTGTCATAAGAAGATGTGCATTGTCTGGAATATCATAAGCTGATGAGACAGAGTCAATCAGCAGGTCACACCCTTTTGGTTCAGAAGATATTGAAAAGCTGACATGAGGGTGCTCATGGATAAAATCTTTAAGTACATTGCTGACAAGAACTGCACTTGAGCGGAGACAGAGCCTTATTTCACCTGCATCGCCAAGACTTTCACTGACAGCACGCGCAGCATCTTCTGAAAGAGCCAGTATTCTGTCTGCATATTCAAGCAGAATTTCTCCCTGACGGGTACATTCGAGCCCTTTTTTATTACGGATAAAAAGCTGTGCGCCAAATTCTTCTTCAAGCTTGTGGATTGTCTTGCTTAATGCTGGCTGTGCTATGCACAGTTCACTGGCAGCGCGGGTCATATTCTTGTGTCTGGCGGCAGCCTGAAACTGCCTGAGCTGATATAATTCCATGTTCGCACCTTTCTTGTATGTAGTATTTTATAAAAATTACAATTAACATAATATAGAAATCAGGATATTTACGATTATGATAACACAAATATTATTAACGCAGACATTTATAATGTTTATTCTTATGATTTTGGGACTGATTCTGTCTAAAACAGGTCTGCTTACAGAACATGGCAGTAAGGATATGGCCAATATTCTGCTGTATGCGGTTATTCCGTGTGTAATTATAAGAAGCTATATAACAGATTTCACGATGGAGAAGCTGTATGGACTTCTTATGTCGGCGGTACTGGCTGTAGCTGCATTTGCAGTGGCGATAGCTGTATCATATATAATATACGGCATGCGGAAGCCGATAGACAACTTTGGAACGGCTTTCTGTAACGCAGGATTTATCGGAATTCCACTTGTAACTGCGGTATTTGGAAATGAAGCGGCATTCTATGTTGCATCATTTGCAAGTATACTTAATCTGTTGCAGTGGACATATGGAATTGTGATAATAACCCGCCGCAAGGATATGATAAATATAAAAAAGGTATTCGTCAATCCTGTGACAATATCACTTGTTATAGGACTGTTTCTTTTTATTACGGGAATTAAACTGCCAGGTGTAATAAACAGCACGATGGCTGGAGTTGCGGCACTTAATACACCTGCAGCCATGATTGTACTGGGGTATTATCTGTCATGTGTCAGGAGCCGTGACTTACTGCTTAATCCGTCCCTGTATCTGGCATCGTTTGTCAGGCTTATAATAATTCCGCTGCTTACACTGCTTGTGCTTTATATTATACCGGCGGGACACGGTCAGATTGGAATGATTACACTAATTGCTGCGGCAACACCGGTTGGAACGAGTACGGCAATATTTGCACAGAAATTCGGGCAGGATTATGAGCGGGCAGTATGTATGGTCTGCCTGTCAACGCTGTTTTCAATTATTACAATGCCAGTTGTGATGTATCTGGCACAGATGTGGATTATGTAGTTTAATTATTATTTTTGGTTATGGTTTTATAACCAACATGTATTTTACAGGAATAACACAATGGTATATTATACAGACATCAAAGGCAAAGGCGCCATGACCCGGGAGGGTTTCTGGCGCCTTTGCCTTTTTTGCGTATGAGCGTTCATGAAGAAACTTTGGTACAGACAAGTGATGTGCTATTAGCAATATGAGGAAGAAAGGAACTAAAGCTATGGGAAATAACGGAATTGAATTGGAAAGAGATGGCTTTAAGAGCCGTACAGGTTTTATTCTTGCCTGTATCGGTTCGGCAGTAGGAATGGGAAATATATGGCGTTTTCCATATATGGTATCTGCATGGGGTGGTATGACATTTTTAATACCTTATGTATTATTTGTAATATTGATAGGTTCAACAGGTGTTATTGAGGAGATGGCACTTGGCCGTGCGACTAAGGGCGGACCTATTAAAGCATTTGGCGACTGTATGCAGATGCGTACCGGAAAGAGAAAAGCAGGTGAGGCAATTGGTTTTATTCCTGTGCTTGGCTCACTGGCTCTTGCAATGGGATACACTGTAGTTGTTGGCTGGATATTCAAATATACTTATCTTGCATTTTCTGGAAAGCTTTCAGCAATGGGCAATGATATGTCAGCTATTGGTGGTATGTTTGGAAGTACAGCAAGCGCATTTGGCAATAATATGTGGCTTATAATCGCAATGGTTGTAACTGCTGTTATTATGGCACTTGGTATTGCAGGTGGAATTGAGAAAGCAAACAAGGTCATGATGCCTTTGCTTTTCATCATGTTTGTAGGACTTGGAATATATATCTTTACACTTCCTGGTTCAAGTGCAGGTTATAAATACATTTTTACTCTTAATCCTAAGGGACTTCTTGATATAAAGCTCTGGATATATGCATTTGGTCAGGCATTCTTCTCACTGTCTATCGCAGGTAACGGAACTGTTATCTATGGTTCATATCTTAGTGATAAGGAAAATGTTGTTTCTTCTGCAAGAAATGTTGCAGTATTTGATACTATTGCTGCTTTATTAGCTGCATTTGTTATTATTCCAGGTATGGCAGCAGGCGGTGCCGAGTTATCTTCAGGTGGTCCCGGACTTATGTTTATCTATCTTGTAAATGTATTTAATGGTATGCCGGGTGGCAAGATTGTAGGAATTGTATTCTATGTATGTGTTCTGTTTGCTGGCATGAGCTCACTTGTTAATCTGTATGAAGCTCCGGTTGCAACTATTCAGGAGAAGCTTAAGCTTAACCGTGTTGCATCTGTTGGAATTATCGCAGTGGCTGGCTGTGTTGTGTCACTTGTAATACAGGGTATTGTATCAGGCTGGATGGACGCAGTATCTATCTATATCTGCCCACTTGGCGCAATGCTCGCAGCAATTATGTTCTTCTGGGTTGCAGGAAAGAAGTTTGCTGTTGATGCTGTTAATGCAGGTGCAGATAAGCCTGTTGGAAAGTGGTTTGTACCACTTGGCAAATATGTTCTTGTTCCCCTTTCACTTGTTGCACTTATCGCAGGTGCTTTACTTGGTGGAATTGGCTGATGGAGGATTGGACTGGTTGATTGAGACTGGCGGATTAGAATTGGCGGATTGTGACTGGCGGATTGCTTTGCAATCCGCCTTTTTTGCGTGGAGGGGAGCGGGAGCGTGGCGGATTGGACCTTGATGCGGAGGGGAGGCACGCGGAAGTCCAAAAGGAGAGAGAAGGAGAGGAGGATTGGACTTTGAAGCGGAGGAGAGGCAGGAGGAAGTCCAAAAGGAGTGAGAAGGAGCGGAGGATTGGACGTTGATGCGGAGGAGAGGCAGGAGAAAGTCCAAAAGGAGCGAGAAATAGCGGAGGATTGGACTTTGAGGCAGAGGGGAGGCACGCGGAAGTCCAAAAGGAGTGAGAAGGAGAGGAGAATTGGACCTTGAAGCGGAGGAGAGGCACGAGGAAGTCCAAAACGCAAGTCGGCGCACAAGAGCGTAAGGCCAGACATCACATTTGTGCAAAAATTTATATAAAATCCCATAAACCTCTTGCCCTAAAGCTAACTTCAAGTCGTATCATACAGGTATCAAATAATTTACATTTTTATGAAAGAAGAGGTGTTATTATCATGAAATTTATGGATAAGGATGATTTTGAAAAGCAGAATGTTTTCGGAACAGGTCAGGCAAATACAGCATATGCTAAGTATTTTATTGGTGATTCTTTCCTGAATCCGCTGACAGATCCTAAGTGCGGGCTTTTTCTTGCAAATGTGACTTTTGAGCCGGGATGCCGTAATAACTGGCATATCCATAAAGCGACAAAAGGGGGTGGACAGATGCTTATCGGTGTAGCCGGACGAGGTTGGTATCAGGAAGAAGGCAAGCCGGCGATAGAGATTCTACCCGGTACGGTCATCCATATCCCGGCTAACGTGAAGCATTGGCACGGAACGGCAGCCGACAGTTGGTTTGCACATCTGGCTTTCGAGGTTCCGGGAGAAAAGACATCCAACGAATGGCTCGAACCGGTCACGGACAAAGAGTATGACAAACTCGAACAAAATAAGGAAACTCGCCGGTAAACGAATCGCTCTGTCCGCCACAAGCGGCAGTAGCGGAATCTCGACTTCAGTCAGCGAAGCCCGCATGACAGCGGTGGCTGCTCACTGCGAAACGAGATTAAGGCATGGCCGACAAAACATAATTTATATAACAATTAAAGAACGGAATATATGGAAGTAATATCAAACACAGAATTCGGCGGAGAAAGACCTTTGTTCGAATCACATAATCTCAGATTGGAGAACGTCGTCATCCGTGCCGGGGAGTCGGCCATCAAGGAATGCAGCAACATCGAAGCCATTGATTGCCGGTTCGAAGGAAACTACCCTTTCTGGCACGTGCATGGTTTCGTTATTGACCGTTGCTTTTTCGATATAGGCGGACGTTCGGCACTATGGTACTCCGACCATCTGAAAATGACCGATACACGTATCGACGCCCCCAAAATGTTCCGCGAGATGCACGACATCGAAATCGAGAACGTAGAGATGAACGATGCAGATGAAGTGTTCTGGCGTTGCCAGAATCTGAACATCAAAAATCTGAAACTGCATGGAGGAACTTATCCGTTTATGTTCAGCAGCAACATCCGTATAGACGGATTGGAAAGCGACAGCAAATACGTTTTCCAGTATGTGAAGAATGTGGAGTTGCGCAATGCCAAAATCACTACGAAGGATGCCTTCTGGGAGGTGGAGAATGTGACGATCTACGATTCCGAACTCAACGGTGAATATCTGGGCTGGCATTCGCGCAATCTTCGGTTGGTGAACTGTCACATTACCGGCGAACAGCCGCTCTGCTATGCCCACGACCTCGTACTGGAGAATTGCACCTTTGGTCCCGACTGCGACCGGGCTTTTGAATATAGTTCGGTGCAGGCAACCATCAAAGGAACAATAGGCGGGGTGAAGAATCCACGGACAGGCTGTATCACTGCCGAAAGCTATGGGGAAATCATTCTCGACGAAAATATAAAGGCGCCTGCCGATTGTGAGTTGAGGCTTTGGGATGGTAACTGGATTTATAAATTATGAAATACGATTTCGATACAATCATCTCGCGTCGCGGGACGAATTCTTATAAATGGGATACTCCCGAAGAGGAGAATGTACTGCCCATGTGGGTGGCGGATATGGATTTTCGTACAGCACCCGCTATTATCGATGCCTTACAAAAGCGGGTGGCGCACGGTATTTTCGGTTATACAAAAGTACCCGAAGCCTATTATGATGCGGTTGTCCGGTGGTTCGATGACCGGCATCGCTGGCAGGTTGATTCCCGGTGGATTATCTATACGAGTGGTGTCGTGCCGGCTCTGTCAGCCATTATCAAAGCCTTGGCCATGCCGGGTGATAAAGTCATCGTTCAGACTCCTGCCTATAATTGTTTCTACTCATCTATCCGTAATGACGGATGCGAGTTGTTTGCCAATAATCTCGTTTATCAGGATGGCCGCTACGTAATCGACTTTGCCGATCTTGAAAGGAAAGCTTCCGATCCGAAAGCAAAAATCCTGCTGCTGTGCAATCCTCACAATCCGGTCGGACGGGTCTGGACTCCGGAAGAACTGCAGCATATAGGTGATATTTGTTTACGGAATGAGGTGTTTGTCGTGGCGGATGAGATTCATTGTGAACTGACTTACGAAGGATATGACTACACACCCTTTGCCTCCTTGTCCGAACGCTTTTTGCAAAATTCCGTCACTTGCGTTTCGCTGAGTAAGGCGTTCAACCTTGCCGGGTTGCAAATCGCCAATATCATCGCAGCCGATGAAGAGGTGCGCCGCCGTATTGACAGAGCCATTAACATCAACGAGGTATGCGACGTCAATCCGTTCGGCGTAATCGCCACAATGGCAGCTTACAACGAAGGTGGGGAATGGCTCGATGCCTTGCGGAAATATCTGCGGGGGAATTACGAATACCTCTGCTGCTTTTTCAAGGAACGGTTACCACAATATCCCGTGCTGCCACTCGAAGGAACTTATTTGGTTTGGATAGACTGCCGTGCTTCCGGTATCAGCTCAGATGTTGTCGCCTTGCGTTTGCAAGAACAACAGCATCTGATGGTCAATTCCGGTACGATGTACGGTCCCGGTGGAGAGGGCTTTATCCGGCTGAATATCGCTTGTCCCCGGGCTCTGCTTGCTGATGGACTGGAACGGATGGCCCGTTTATTCTATCGTGAAGTCTTCTGATTTAAATCCGCTGTAATACCTACCGGCGAAGGCGGTGAACTTCAGGACACAATAATCGGGATCAGTCACTCCTTCGGGGTAGTACATAGTGTCGCCTTCCTGCCATATCATTTCCTTACTGGTGCTGTCCGTCAGTATCTCCATCGTGCCGCGCAGCATTACGCCCTTGAAGAAGCGTGTGTTGCAGACGTAAAGGCATGCCCGGTTATTTTTGAGAAATTGCGAAACGCGCATCGACGAGGTGTTCGTTGATAGGTAAATGTGTTTGATCCCTTCCCTTTTGCGGGTTTGCAACATGGCCTTGATGTTGGGAAAGCCTTCGGCATCCACCGAACCGACAAAGATGGTTTTTTCCTTGTCAATCATGTTTCCTACTGTTTTTTCTGCCTCTCTCATTGTTTGTTTTTTTTCTGGGTTATTGTTTCAAGGGCAAAGATAGCCGGTAAGTGGAACTTTTGTACAATAAAAAAGAAGGAGGATATGTCACTTTTCACGGTTTCTCCATTTTCCGGTAGGCGAGGGGAGTATACCCTATACATTGTCGGAAACTACGTACAAAGTAGGAGACGGTTGAGAAATGGAGTTCGGAGGCTATTTCTGAAATGGGGAGGTCGGTGTAGGTGAGCAGACGCTGGGCTTCGTCTGTAACCTTGTTGAGTATGTACTGCTTGGCGTTGATGTTTATGGCCGAAGAGAGGATTTCGTTCAGATAGTTGGGAGTGATGCATAGTTTATCGGCATAGAATTGTACAGAATGCTGCTCCCGGAAGTGCTCCCCAACCAATTCGAAGAATCGGCTGAGGTGGAAGCTGCTGATATCTTTATGTGGCTCCTTACCCGTCTCCGGAGGGATAGAGGTGCGGTAGACACGGTTGAGTAGCATGAGGACCTCGTAAAGTAAGGCGCGTAATATGCCCGTATCGTGTGGGTGGAAGGAGTCGATTTCGACCTTTATGTCGTGCAGAAGTTGGAGTATTCGTGCATAGAGCCCGTTCGGCAGTTGGAGTTTGTCTACCATTTTTCCCATTCGGAAGAACGGGAGGTGCTGCACGAATAGTGGGTCTTTGAAGAAAGAGGTCAAAAAGGTATCCTCAAAAATTAGAGCATGACCGTTGCCGATACGGTCTGTGTCCCAACTGCGCACCTCACCTGGTTTGGAGAAGAATACATCACCGGGAGCTGCCAAGTGTGTCCGGTTACCGATAGTGAATTCTCCTTCTCCTTCTGTGATGAAGGTGATGTCATAGTAGGTCAGAATATGTACTTTTCCCTGGGTCAAGAATTTCCGGGTATACTGCAAATCAACGACATCTATCAGAAGTTCGCTTCCGTACTTAGTTTTGTAGAAATTGTATCGTGGGATGGCATTTTTCATGGCTTAACATTGTATGATGGCAGTAAAGTTAGAGAAAAAGTTGCTCCGTACAATAGCGAATAGGAAAATGTTGGGTAAAGACCGGGAGTTTTGTTTATCTTTGCACCCGCAATTATCAATCGCCTTGCAACGATTGTCTGGAATTATCATATTATGAAACAGAAACGAATACCATTGGTGGGCGGACAATACCTTGTGCCCTTCATTTTGATTACCTCTCTTTTCTTTTTGTGGGGATTTGCCCATGCCATTCTGAATGTACTGAACAAGCACTTTCAAGAGATACTGGATATTACGAAGACACATTCGGCCTTTATACAGATGACGATGTATATGGGATACTTCATCATGGCCATTCCTGCAGGACTTTTCATCAGTCGCTTCGGATATCGCCGGGGTGTGGTATTCGGTCTGTTGCTCTACGGCATCGGTTCGCTGCTCTTTATCCCCGGGCAGCATTATCTGTCTTTTAATCTTTTCTTGTTTGCATTGTTCGTGATAGGTTGCGGACTGACGTTTCTTGAAACTGCCGCCAATCCTTATGCCACAGAATTGGGCGCAAAGGAAACTGCTGCCAGCCGACTGAATTTCGCACAATCCTTCAATGGTCTGGGATGTATCTGTGCACCGGTACTGGCTGGACTGCTACTCTTCTCGAAGGATGGGCAGACGGGCTCGGGTAATGTCGCATTGCCCTATATCTGCATGGGGGTAATTGTGTTGCTGGTAGCGCTGGTCTTTTCAAGAATCAAGTTGCCCGAGATTGAACATAGTGTGGAGGTGGACGAAGCTGGTAATAAGGTCGGATTGTGGTCACACCGGCTTTTCATTTTCGGGCTGATAGCCTTGTTTGCCTATGAGGTCGGCGAGATTTCCATCAACAGCTTCTTCATCAATTACGTGGTGGAGCAGAATTGGATGAATGCCCGCGAAGCTTCCGTAGTGCTTTCTTTCGGTGGACTGGGATTATTTATGTTAGGACGTTTTGCCGGTAGCTGGATTATGGGACGTGTGCGTGCCGAGAAGATGTTGCTGGTTTGTGCTACGGGCACTGTGATGACTACCTTGTTGGTGTTGCTGGATGTAGGAATGGTGTCGCTTGCAGCTCTGTTGTGCGGATATGCATTTGAGGCTATTATGTTTCCCACGATTTTTGCACTTTCCTTGCGCGGGCTGGGCAACCATACCAAGAGGGCTTCCTCTTTCCTGATGATGTCTCCCGTGGGAGGCGTGGTAGGTCCGCTGTTGATGGGACTGGTGGCAGACCATACGACGATGGTGTGGGCGTTCATCGTACCGCTGGTTGCCTATTGCGTGGTGTGGGCATATGCCCGCAAGATGGTATCCGTCTCTACCGCTTCTTCAATATAGAAGGAAGCCTGCGACTCCGGCAAGGATTATCAGTAAGATAGGGTGGAGGTTCCACTTCCACGTCACGCCGAAAGCGGCTGCAAAGATAAGTATGCTTTTGTAATCTATGAAATTTTCCTTGTTCATCAGCAATAGGGCAGCAGCAGCTATCAATGATACGGACATGGGCAGCAGTCCCGACATTGCCGCCTTGATGTATTTGTTGTCCTTGCATTTCACGAAGAAGTAAGAGATGAGCAATACCAGGATGAACGAGGGAAGACATACTGCAATGGTGGTCACGACAGCTCCCCACACGCTTTGAGTAACTGCATAGCCCACATAGGTGGCACTGTTGATGCCTATCGGACCAGGCGTCATCTGCGAGATGGCCACTACGTCCGTGAATTGTTGCAGGGTGAGCCAGTGATGGTGGTCCACCACCTCATATTGGATGAGGGACAACATGGCGTAACCGCCTCCGAAACCGAACATTCCGATTTTTAGATATACCAATATCAGCTGCCAATAAATCATATCTGTAATTTTCTCAGTTTATCTTTTAACCATAATGTATAGAGCATTCCTCCTGCAATTCCTGCAAGGACAATGTATACGGGGGATAGCCCGAATTGCCAGATGAGTATGGTGGCGATGGCTGGAAGCACCAGTTGCCAATACTTCAGCTTCAGTGCCCGTGCAGCCGAAATGCAGGGTATCACAATCAGTGCGACTACTGCCGGACGGATACCGTTAAAGATGCGTATCATCACCTGGTTGTCCTGAAAATGAGCGAAGAACATGGCTATCAGCATCATGATGACAAAAGAGGGGAGGATTGTGGCAAGTGCACACACCAGGCTACCTTTTACTTTATGCAGCTTGTAGCCGACGAATATGGATATATTGACAGCAAAAACACCGGGAAGTGACTGGGTCAACGCAAACATTTCCATGAAATCTTCTTTACTCATCCATCTCTTTTTTACGATTTCCCGTTCAATGAGAGGTATCATAGCGTATCCGCCACCGATAGTGAACATTCCTATCTTGGCAAAGGTCATAAAAAGCAGTAAATATTTCATTATTTCTCTTCGGGTGACTTTCTTTTGCAAAGAAACCCAAATTAATCAACATATACAAATTAGGGGGATAATATTTATTTATTAATATTTT
>ENA-UERC01001522-UERC01001522.1-human-gut-metagenome-genome-assembly--contig:-NODE-1522-length-13244-cov-11.596947_pt1 | contig 13244 bp, 9 predicted proteins | sample MGYA00242955_ERZ507955 | MGnify/ENA primary metagenome ERZ507955 (study PRJEB26167, sample SAMN06115394) | human gut metagenome | host: Homo sapiens | place: China:Hubei | collected 2016-04-27... | reverse complement strand
ATGTTGTCGCTGCCGGCTGCGCCGCAGATCCAGGTGCCGCCCCAGTAGTAGGGCTGAGGGCCTTCGCACACAGCGTAATCGCCGTAGATACCGTTGCCAACTTCTTCCTTGCCGCCCTCAGCAACAGGAGTCTCCAGCGAGTTGCCCAGCAGGGTGAAGTTGATGCCCCAGGTGGAGTAGAAGAAGCCGAACACCTTACCGGTGGGACCCTGATCGGCTGCCCACTGGCTGTCCCACAGGCTGGACTTGTTGTTATAGCCCTTATCGGTGTACTCCTTGGTCTGATCGACCCACTTCATAATGTTCTCATCAACGGTAACGGTAGTGCCGGTGACCCACGGAGCTGCCACGTTGTTGGAGAAGGTGCGGTATGCATCATCAAAGCCGGACAGCATCTTGTAGCCCTTGGCGGCTGCCTGTGCAGCTACATCATTGAACTTATCCCAGTCGGACAGGTAGGTCTGCACTTCGGCGGGATCATCGGTGCCCAGAACATCCTTGGCAATGCTGCGGCGGTATGCAAACAGACCGGGAGTTGCCTGCCAGGTGGTGCCGCGCTGGCTGCCGTCCACACTAACGATGTCCTTGGTGTACTGGTACTGGCCAGCCAGATCGTCGTCGGTCAGGCCGATGTCTGCCTTGACATCCAGAACGTAATCGGAATCCACATACTTCAGAGCATAGTCAGCCTCGATCAGGAAGATGTCGATCTTGTCGTCATCAGCAGCGCTGTCCTGACTCAGCAGGGCTTCGTCCAGCTTGTTCTGATAGTTGTTGTTCTCGTTGGCATTGATGGTCCACTTCACAACGGTGCCATCCTTCAGGGTGGTGGTGGACTTGTCGGCTGCGATCTCGGAAACTTCCGGATAGTAGTCGTTGAAGCGGCTCTGGAACTCATCATTCCAGCACCAGATGTTCAGCACCTTGCCCTGTGCTGCGGGAGCAGCGGAAGCAGCAGAGGAAGCCGGAGCAGAAGAAGCGGTGCTGGTGGAAGAAGAACCACCACAGGCAGCCAGAGCTGCACCAATGGTCACGGCACCGGAAGCGAGCAGGAAATTACGGCGAGAGATCTTTTTCATAAGGGTAAACCTCCTTCATGGTTTTCCATTATTTACAAAAGTGTTCTTCATAAAAGGTTCCGTAGCAAGAGCCTTTAGAGACATATTAAAGAATGCTGACCGACCCGCCGTCCAGCAATTTGCCGGAAACGCGGATCTGTTCGGGCAGGGTCACTCTTGGATGCTCGATCAGCTCAATGAGCTTGTCGGCAGCCGTGCGGCCCAGCGCGGCGGTGTTCTGCTGGTAAGTCACCAGCTGAGGCTTGACCACCCGCGAGAGGTAGATGCCGTCGTAGCCCATCACCGAAACATCCTCCGGGATCGAAAGGCCCGCTTCGCTGATGGCGTTGTAGCCGCCCAGCGCGGAGAAATCGTCCGGGAAGATGATGCAGGTGGGCGGCTGCGGAAGCTCCAGCAGCGCTTTGGTCTCGGCGGCACAGCGGTCAGCATCATGGTAGATGCCCTCCCGCACATAAGCTTCCGGGATCTTCAGGCCCAGCTCTTCGCAGGCCTGATAGAAACCTGCAACGCGGTTCTCGGTAACGGCGGTTTTTTCGCCGTGGATAAAGGCGATGCGGCGGTGGCCGCAGGCCCATGCCTGCCGCACCAGTGCCTTCAGGCCGAAAACGTTATCCGAGAGGATCGCCATGCGGTTGTTGAACACATGATCGATCGTGACCACCGGCACCTCGCTGTTCACCAGCTCCACCACCTGCGGCTCGTAGAAGTTCACGCAGGCGATCACCACGCCGTCCACATTGCGGTAGCGGCAGTGCTCAAGGTAGCTCATGCTCTTGCCGCTGATATTGTGGTTGATAAAGGTGATGTCGTAGCCGTGTTTCTCGGCTTCCACCTTGAAGCTGTCCAGCACGGCGGAAAAGTATTCGTGGGTCAGGCCGCTCTGCCGTTCATCCACGAACAGAACGCCCAGATTGTAAGTACGGTTTGTTTTCAAGGAACGGGCGGCAGCATTGGGCAGGTAGCCCATACGGTGCGCTGCGGCCCGCACCCGTTCTCGTGTGGCAGGCGAGATATCCGGCTGGTCGTTCAGCGCCTTGCTGACCGTTGCCACCGATACGCCGCATTCCTTTGCCAGATCTTTCAGGGACGGCATCGCTCGTTTGCCTCCTTCCGAAGAACGTTTTACGGGGGATGTTCTCCGTCAAGTCCTTAATCGTTTTCGCAATTTCATGATAGCGTATTTTGTACGAAAAATCAAGCTCAAAAGAATAACTTTCATTGCTTTTGGCTCAATTTTGGCGTTTTGTTCGTTTCTGAAGAACCGAAATTGTGCATCTTGGATGGGTTTCGTTACATTTCGGTTAAAATCAAAAGATTTTCGTTGCGGTTTCGTTACGATTTTCGCCGTATATAATATTACCTATAAATTGTGTTTCAGCGGTTTCGCTTACAGGAAGCACAAAAAGTGTGCTTGAAATAAATTTTCTGAAAATCATGAAAACATACGTATTTATGAAATATACTTTCAGAATTTTTTTAGAAAATCCTCTTGCTTTTTTGGCCTGCTTGGGCTATGCTAGAAGCAAAGAGAATGCTTTGATCGTCTGCCTTAATCGTTTTCGCAAAAGCGATGCCGCCGGGGCTACCGGCAGCTGATAAGGAGGAAGCATTTATGAAATTCGGCCATTTTGATGACGCACGCAAAGAATATGTCATCACCACCCCGCAAACGCCCCTGCCCTGGATCAACTACCTTGGCAGCGAGGATTTCTTCAGTCTTGTCTCAAATACGGCGGGCGGCTACAGCTTTTACCGCGATGCGCGGATGCGCCGCCTGACCCGCTACCGCTATAACAGCTCCCCGCTGGATATGGACGGCCACCACATTTACATCAAGGATGGCGATACCGTCTGGAACCCCGGCTGGCAGCCCACCAAGACAGAGCTGGACAGCTACGCCTGCCGCCACGGTCTGGGCTATACCATTCTGGAGGGTGAGAAGAACGGTGTTTCCGCTGCGCAGGAGCTGTTCGTGCCCACCGGCGATGCCTGTGAGCTGGACCGCCTGACTTTGAAAAATAAGACGGATGCCATAAAAGAGCTGGATGTGTTCAGCTATGTGGAGTTCTGCCTGTGGGATGCCATTGACGACAGCTCCAACTTCCAGCGCAACTTCTCCACCGGCGAGGTGGAGGTGGAGCCGGCCATCATCTACCATAAGACGGAATACCGTGAGCGCCGCAATCACTATGCGGTATTCTGGAGCAATACGCCCGTTACCAGCTTTGATACCACCCGCGATGCCTTCTGCGGTGTGTATGGCGGCCCTGCAGACCCGCAGGCCGTCCGCGCCGGGCACTGCTCCGGCAGCATTGCCCACGGCTGGGCACCGGTGGGCGCGCTGCACATCCATGTCACCCTTGCACCGGGTGAGGAAAAGAAGATCCTCTTCGGTCTGGGCTACATCGAGAACCCACAGGACGAAAAGTTCACGGCTCCCGGTGTCATCAACAAGGAGCGTGCCCATGCCATGATCGCACGCTATGCCACCGATGCACAGGTGGACGCGGCCCGCAAGGCGCTGGCCGACCACTGGGAAGCTCTGCTCTCCACCTACCATCTGGAATCCGGCGAGGAAAAGCTGGACCGTATGGTGAACATCTGGCACCAGTATCAGTGCATGGTCACCTTCAATATGAGCCGCTCGGCCAGCTACTTTGAAAGCGGGACCGGCCGCGGCATGGGCTTCCGCGACAGCTGTCAGGATCTGCTGGGCTTTGTACACATCATTCCGTCCCGCGCACGGGAGCGCATTCTGGATATCGCCGCCACCCAGTTTGAGGATGGCAGCGCCTACCACCAGTACCAGCCTCTGACCAAGAAAGGCAACCGCGATATCGGCACCGGCTTCAACGATGACCCGCTGTGGCTCATTGCCGGCACTGCCGCCTATCTGCGCGAGACCGGCGACTGGTCTATTCTGGACGAGCAGGTGCCCTTTGATAATGATGCCAGCAAGGCACAGAGCCTGATGGAGCATCTGCGCCGCAGCTTCAACTTTACCGTCACCCACCTTGGCCCCCACGGCCTGCCGCTCATTGGCCGCGCCGACTGGAACGACTGCCTGAACCTGAACTGTTTCTCGGAGCACCCGGGCGAGAGCTTCCAGATCACCGGTCCCAGCGAAGGCCCTGTGGCCGAAAGCGTGTTCATTGCGGGCATGTTCGTCAAGTACGGCCACGAGTACGCCGAACTGTGCGACCACCTGAACCTTGCCGATGAAGCCGCTGCGGCCCGCAAGGCCGTGGACGGCGTGGAACAGGCGGCCCTGACCTCTGGCTGGGACGGCGCATGGTTCCGCCGCGCCTACGATGCTTTTGGCAAGCCTGTTGGCAGCAAGGAGTGCACCGAGGGCCAGATCTTCATTGAGCCGCAGGGCATGTGCGTTATGGCTGGCATTGGCAAGGAGACCGGTCAGGCCGCGCAGGCATTGAAGAGCGTAGAGGAACGGCTGGATACCAAGTACGGTGTGGTTCTGCACCAACCTGCATACACCAGTTATCAGCTCAATCTGGGCGAAATTTCCAGCTATCCTCCGGGATACAAGGAGAACGCCGGTATCTTCTGCCACAACAATCCGTGGATCAGCTGTGCCGAAGCCGTTCTGGGGCATGGCGACCGGGCCTTTGAGGTGTACCGCAAGACATGCCCGGCCTACATCGAGGATATTTCCGAGATCCACCGCACCGAACCCTATGTTTACAGCCAGATGGTGGCCGGTAAGGATGCCCCCACCTTTGGCGAAGCAAAGAACAGCTGGCTGACCGGCACTGCCGCATGGACCTTCTTCAATGTGAGCCAGTATATCCTTGGCATCCAGCCCACGCTGGACGGCCTGAAGGTAGACCCCTGTATCCCACACACGCTGGGCGGCTTCACCGTTACCCGCCGCTACCGGGGAGCAACCTATCACATTGCAGTGGATAATACCGCTGCAGTCCAGTACGGTGTGAAGAGCGTCGCTGTGGATGGCAAGCCCATTGAGGGCAGCCTGCTGCCGCTGGCACCAGAAGGCGCTGTGGTAGAGGTGCAGGTGACCATGGGATAACCTTTACTGCATTTTCATAATTTCTCCTTTGTGCTGTTCTGAAAGAACAGCGGCCTCCGCATTACGATCCTGCTTGGCATCATAATGCGGGGGCTTTTTGTTTGGCAGTTTATTTTGTCGGGAATACTGTTTCTGTTGTATCTGTTTTTTCACAACCTCAGCTTACAACAAAAAATGAGATAGGTAACCCCTTTCGGGGAAGTCTATCTCATTTTTTTCGTTGGAGCTATTTTGCAACAGCCCCCTACTGCCGCCAGAACACCCCATGCTTATTTCAAAAGCAATCATTTTTCTGATACTCCAGCATCAGCCCAAGAACGATTTTCAGTCCTGTGGGCAAGCTGGCAATGTCCACCCACTCCTGCCGGGTATGCGCCGATCCGCCATCTATCGTACCAATGGTATTGGCCGGGATACCCAGCGACAGCGGGATGTTGCTGTCCGTGGAGTTGGGCGTTTCGTCAGGCTCACGGCCTGTGAAGGCGCGAACAATCTCTTTACTTTTTTCCGTGAATTGACCGAGTCTTTTCTGGTCAACAGGGCCGTTGCCGGGACGGATGCCCAGCAGCTCCACCTCAAAATCGCCGCCTCTGCCATTCCAGTGCGCTACAGCACGACGGAATTTTTCTTCCATCTCTTCCAGACAATCCTGTGCGGTAGAACGGAACTCGTACAGCATGGATGCCTGCTGTGCAATGGAGTTGACCGTTGTGCCGCCCTCGATACGCCCTACATTATAGGTGGTACGGGAACGTACCGGTGGCTGGATCTGGTACAGTTCATTCACGAGTCCACACAGCAGTTGAATGGCACTGGGGTCGCCAAAATTTGCATAGGAGTGACCACCGGGCGTTTTACAGGTGATCTTATACCGATAAGAACCCACGGCACTGCTGCAGCAAAGCGGCATATAGATATCAAAAGAATAGAACCCCTGAATACGGGTGCCGTACTCGGCAAACAATGCCTTGGTACCGTCCAGATTGCCCAGACCTTCTTCGCAGGCATTCGCCACCACCAGCACACCATATTCCAGCGCGGTTTGTTTCTGGATCAGATATTTTGCAGCCATCAGCAAGTTGACGAGGTTGGCAGTATCATCGCCGATGCCCGGCGCAAATAGCTTGCCGCCCTCTTCCCGCAAGGGAAGATTTTCTACATCTGGGAACACAATATCCGTGTGGGCGGCAAAAACGACCAGTTCTTCGGTGTCCGGCCCCAGTTTGCAGATCACATTTTTAGCGCTGTCGATGCGGACATTTTCTGCCCCTTGTGCCCGGAGCCAATCCCGGCAGAATGCTGCCCGAAAATCCTCCTTTCGGGTCGGCGCAGGCATCTTTCCCAGTGTGCGCAGCAGTTCCAGCTGTTCGGTGCGGCATTCTTCTGCATAAGCTTCCACCTGCGCTTTTGTCTGTTCGTTCATAAAAACTTTCCCTCCCTGAACACACCGAAAACCGCAGACAGTTTCCTGCCTGCGGTTCCGGCCTTCATTTAGCCTTCTAAGTCTTCACCATTGGTGGCGATGCACTTCTGATACCAGTAAAAACTGTCTTTTCTACTGCGAGCCAGTGTGCCGTGACCGGCATCATCCTGATCCACATAGATCACGCCATACCGCTTGGACATTTCCATGCTGCCGCAGGAGACCAGATCGATAAAGCCCCACATGGTATAGCCAATCAACTCCACGCCGTCCTTGACAGCCTCCTTCATCTGCTCCACATGGGCTTTGATGTAGTCGATGCGGTAGGGATCATGGATGGAGCCATCGGCCTCTACCTTATCCACAGCGCCCAGACCATTCTCGGCAATAAATACGGGCAGCTGGTAGCGGTCGTACACCTGATTCAGGGTGACACGCAACCCTACCGGATCCTTCTGCCAGCCCCACTCGCTGGTTTCCAGATACGGATTCTTGTTGGCCATGATCAGGTTGCCGCTGGTCTTTTCCCAGCCCTGCTCGGTCGTAGACACCTGCGAGAAGTAGTAGGAAAATGCTACGAAATCGATGCTGTTGTTTTTCAGGATCTCAGCATCCCCGGGCTTCCAGTCGATGCGGATGCCCTGCTGTTCAAAATACCGTTCCATATAGGCAGGGTACTTGCCGCGGGTCATTACATCCAGATAGAACCAGTTGGAATACTGGTCGTCCAGGATCATCTGCATCACATCATCCGGTTTGCAGGTGGCAGGGTAGGTGGTGAATCGGGCGATCATGCCGCCGATTTTGCTGCCGGGCAGGATCTCGTGTCCCTGCTGAATGGTCAGTGCATTGGCAATGAACTGATGGTGCAGGCACTGGAAGATTGCGTTCTGATAGTCCTCTTCCTGATCTTCGATCAGGCATACACCGTTGTAGGGGTTGAACTTGCCGGCATTGAACTCATTGAAGGGCAGCCAGTAATCCACCCGGTCACCCAGACGCTCGAACAGGGTGCGGGTGTAGCGCACATAGCACTCCACCGTCTTGCGGCTCTTCCAGCCGCCGTACTCTGTTACCAGATGCAGCGGGATATTGTAGTGCAGAATGGTAGCGAATACTTTGATGCCATGGGCATGGCAGGCATCGAACAGATCCATGTAAAACTTCAGCCCTGCCTCGTTGGGCTGTGCATCATCGCCATTGGGGAAGATGCGTGCCCAGCAGATGGAGGTGCGCAACACCTTGATGCCCAGTTCCGCAAACAGCTCCAGATCTTCCTGCCAGCGGTTATAAAAATCGATACCATGACGGAACGGATAATGCTCCAGATCCTCAAGGTCTGCAAGAGCGGCCTTGAATTTTTCGTCGTTCATGCGGCGGTTGGATTTTTGGGTGCGCTCTTCCTTCGTCCAATTGGGGTCGAAATACCGCAGATCCTGCGTATCCAGCCCTTTGCCATCTTGCAAAAACGCACCTTCTGCCTGAGAGGATGCCATAGCACCGCCCCAGAGAAAGTCTTTCGGAAAACCTGTTTTCATCATGATACGCTCCTTTCTTACTGTTCCTTCTTGTTCATCACAAAGGAGATCACAAAGCCGGATATCCATGCGATTGCCATAACGATCAGCAGCTTAAAGAAGTTGTTGCCGCCATCCACATAGGTGGCGATGCTGGTGATGCCGGGCATGGAGAACGCATAGGTCACAACACCCATCAGCATGGCGCTGGCACCGGCAATGGCACCGCCTGCCATGGCAGCATACAGAGGCTTCTTTTCCGGCAGTGCAATACCGTACAGGGCAGGCTCGGTAATGCCAAGGATGCAGACCAAGCCGGTAGAAATAGCGGCAGAACGCTGCTCACTGGGCTTCTGCTTGAGTGCCCATGCCAGAACAGCACCGGAAACAGCCAGATTGGAGTAGAAGAAGTTGGGCAGCATATAGTCATGACCCAGAACTTCCAGATTCTGCAGCTCTACAGCAGACCAGCCCTTGATGCCAAAGATAATGGTAAGCGGAATGATGCCGCAGAACAGCGCACCTGCAAACGGACCAGCGTGGGTGAACAGCCATGCAAAACCACTGGTCATGCCCTTGGCGATCCAGTTGCCCAGAGGAGCGGCAAAACCCAGAAACAGCGGTGCAGAGATCAGGAAAGACAGCGCACCGGAAAAGACGATGCGTAGATTTTTGGGCATATGCTTGTCGATGAGATGGAAAATGATGGAGAAGATCCACACCGACAGAATAACCGGGAAGATAGAACCCTTGTAGTTATAGGCGGGGATATTGATAGGGCCAAAGGCATAACCGATAATGCCTTCTTTCGGCGAGAGGAAGGTGGAGTACATCAGGATACCGGCAGTCATGATGCCGAAGATCTCCTTGACCTTGAACCGCTTTGCTGCTGCGTAGCCGATGATGAACGGCATAAAGTAGAAGGGTGCATCGCCCACAGCATTGAGCACGGTGATGATATCCGACTTGGACGATACCAGACCGATCGCAGTGAGCAGAGAGACGATGCCTTTGATCATACCGCCTGCCACAATGGCATACAGACCGGGCGTCACACAGGATGCCAGTGTATTCAGACCCCGGGTGATGATGTTGGGCTTTTTCTCCGGCACATCATCCGTGGCAGGCTCTGCCTCCACAGAACCGCCGGCAGCCACACCGGACATTGCAAGAAACTCTTCGTACACTTCCGGCACGGTAGTGCCGATGACGCACTGGATCTGGCCGCTGGATTCTACGACCTTCAGAATGCCGCTGACTTTACTCAATTTTTCCATATCTACCGCATCGCGGTTGACCGGAACGATGCGAAGCCGGGTGATGCAGTGAAATACGTTCTTTACATTCTTGCTTCCGCCCACAGCTTCCAGAATTTCCGTGCAGAGCTGGGTGTATTCGGATTTTGACGTTGTACCCATGAAAAAGTCCTCCTTGTGCGGGGCACCGCAGTTTTATTCTGGCTGCTGTCGCTTGGATGTTCCCAATGCGTGCAGCCTGCATTCGTTCTTTCTCTTGCCGGCATCCTTATCATACCGGATTTCGACAAAGTTTTCAATTTCCACAAAAAAGGACTTAACTTACCAAACTTAATATGATATGCTTGCTTTGAGGTGATACCATGACCAATCAACAGCTGGAAATATTTCTATTTCAGTACACCGAATCGGAGCAGCGGCATCTCCGCGAACAGCCACCGCAGCTTTCGCCCCGCTATCGCAATATCCCCAAAGTGGTCTATAACGGGCGGGAGATGTACCAGTTCAATTTCGGAAGCCTTTTGAAAAATCGTTCGGTTTGTGTCAATAAGGAATCCCGTTTTACCGTCATTCCAGAGCATATCCACTCGGTGATTGAATTTTTGTATGTGTATTCCGGACACTGCACCCAGATAATCAACGGTCAGAGCATACAGATGGCGCAAGGCGATATCTGTATGCTGGATACTCATGTCCCCCACAGCATCCAGCCTCTGGGCAAAAACGATATCGTCATTACGATTGAGATGAAAAAGGAATATCTGACACAGGGCTTTTTGCAGCGTCTGGGCAACAACGGTATCATCAACGGTTTTTTGATCAACGCCCTTTCTTCAGAGGCGGCTCACGACCAATATCTATTGTTCCACAACCGGGAGGAGACGCCGATCCATGCGGTCATTCAAAGCATTCTCTGCGAATCCTATGACCCGCAAATTTGCGGCGACAAAATGATCGATGCCTATATGATCGTGCTGTTCTGCAAAATTCTTCGACAGTACCGCAGTCAGAGCTTTTCGCCAAAGGCCAAAAGCCAGTGGAAGATCGTGGATATTCTGGATTATCTGGAAGCAAACTATCTAACCGTCACCTTGCAGAGCACCGCCGACCATTTTGGTTTCCACCCCAATTATCTCAGTGCTTTCATCAAAAGGGAAACCGGGCGCACCTTCAAAGAACTGGTCATCCTGCAAAAAATGTGCCAGGCCTGCTTTTATCTGACGAATACAGATTTCCCCATCTACGAAATCGCACAAAAGGTCGGCTATGACAATCTTGGTTTTTTCTACCGGAAGTTCACTGAGCTTTATCATATGACGCCACAGGAATTCCGGGAGAGGAAGGCTTACGCATAAGATTGGATAATCGTTCAATTTTCCGAAGAATATAAAAAATCCGAACACTTCTCCTATCGAGAAAAGGTTCGGATTTTCTATTTTAGCGGCAGCCTCCCGGTAGACATTCCTACAGGTTGGGAACCGCGGCGGAATCTGGCGGTCAGGGCCTTACGGGTTGCGTTTGCTGATTTTTCTACAACTCCTTGGCAGGGCTTTGAAAAATCAGAACGCGGCCCCAACAACTCCTCCCTGTTTCAGCCGCTGGCTGCGGTCGTCGTCGTTGCTGTTCAAGTCCTCTTATCCGCACCAAGAAAAACCAGTACACAATGTGTACTGGTTTTTCTTTTTCGGTGCGGAAGAGGACTTGAACAGGGCGACGGCGCGCAGCGCCGTAAGCAATCAGCCCGGTGGGCTGTTGCTTAGCCCGCGGTTCCCAACCTGTAGGAATGTCTACCGGGAGGCAGACTGTCTACTGTCTTTTTTGTTTTACATGGCAGTTTCCCTTTAGCAGTAACTGCAGTAAAGCAATCCAAATCCGAACCATTTCCCTCGGATGCAACTTCTACCGCTTCTCCAAAGGTCACGGTCTGTGTGCCTTCTTTATAATTGAAGGTTATCAAAACCTTATCATCATACAGGTAAATCGCATTGATGAACGTATCCACAAGCGCCTGCCGCTGGTCTTTCAGGCTCATGTCCAGCTTGCGGAACCGCAGCAGCCAGAACCGGATGAATTCTTCAGTCACTTTCGGCTTTGCCAGCTTTTCTTCTGCAATGCGGGCTTCAAGCTCACGCTTGGTTTCTTCCAGCTGCTCCAGCCGCTCCTTGGTGGAGCTGGTCAAAATACCAGCCTGTATCGCGTTCAGCATATTCTGGATACCCGATTCCGCATCACGAAGCTGCTTTTCATAAAGGGGAATGTTGGTGTTTTCCTTATTTTGCAGTTCCATCACCTTGGCAATGATGGACTCCATAGCGGCATCGTCCTTGACAAGCTGCATGGTCCGGTTGACCACAAGATCTTCCAGCCACTGTTTGCGGACGGTCTTTTTCTTGCAGCCCTTGTGCTTTTTGGCAGTAGCACATTTATAATAGCGGTGGACTTCGCCCGTCCGGCTCGTGCCGCTTTCACCAAACATCAGTGCACCGCAGCAGCCGCAGAACAACTTGGTGGTGAGCAGATAGTCGTCCTCTGCCTTTCTACGGGCAGGGGCTTTCTTGTTTTTCAACATCTTCTCCTGTACATCGTTGAAAAGCTCTACGGACACGATAGGTGGAATCGCATCGGGAATCAGGACGTCCCGGTACTTCAACTCGCCGATATATCGGCGGTTGCTCAGCATGTGCTGGATGACATTGAAAGTCATTGGCCCACCGCGCTTATTCTTGATGCCCTTTTCATTGAGCCAATCCCGAATCTCCCGCATCGTCTGTCCGTCATTGTACCGCTGGAAAGCTTCAGCTACAAAGGGAGCTGTGAGTGGGTCGATTTCAAAGCGGCGGTCTGCGTTGATGGTGTAGCCGAAAGGGATAGCACCGCCAGAAAATTTGCCTTTCAGGGCGTTTTCCGTCATGCCGCGAATGACCTTTTCGGACAGATCAGCGGAGTAATACTCGGCATAACCTTCCAGAACCGATTCCAGAATGATACCTTCCGGGCCATCCGAAATGATCTCGGTGGCAGACATAAGCTTGACACCATTCTTTTTCAGCTGGGTCTTATACCGGGCACTGTCGTAGCGGTTCCGGGCAAAACGGTCCAGCTTCCAGACCAGCACGATGTCAAACAGCTTTTTGTCGCTGTCTTTGATCATCTGCTGAAACTCCGGGCGGTTGTCCGTCTTGGCAGAGATAGCACGGTCAATGTAGTGCTTGACGATGGTGATGCCGTTCTTTTCCGCATAGGCAGTGCATTCACGAATCTGGCCTTCAATGGATTCTTCGCGCTGGTTATCCGATGAATAGCGGGCATAGATCACGGCGGTCATGGCAGGCACCTCCCATTTATACAGCATTGAACAATAATACGTTTGCCGATCTTGGATTTCGTATAATATATCATGCAGCTTCAATAAATACAAGGTCTTTCTAAAAAAATCCAAGAAATCTCAATATAAACAAGCTTTCTGTTGTTTTGCAATTTGTTCGATTCTGGGAAATGAATGTTCAAAAAACATCTGGAAAGCGCCACAAAAATAGTTATGATTTCCTGTGGGATCTACATACCAATCCCGTTTACAGCCGCCGAAGCACATTCTTCGCCAGCGGCATGAATTACACTCAGCAGGATGTTCTGCTCCGTCCTTCAAAAAACGGCGCTCCTTATCGCATTGCATGATTTCGACAAATGACGTATCCTTCACTACCCCCAGTTTCCATTCGTCTAAACAGTAAAAATCACAAGGATAGAGAGAGCCGTTTCCTTCCACCACAAGATAATTTCCACAGCTTCCACTTGTGGCACATGTTCCTGCAGGCATTCCCATAGCAAGATAGATATAGTCGTCAAATAAACGGACGCTTGTATACTGACCAGCTTGCCAATCCCGATACCATTCATCAAATAACCCACATAAAAAGTGTC
>ENA-UERC01001519-UERC01001519.1-human-gut-metagenome-genome-assembly--contig:-NODE-1519-length-13274-cov-3.636660_pt1 | contig 13274 bp, 8 predicted proteins | sample MGYA00242955_ERZ507955 | MGnify/ENA primary metagenome ERZ507955 (study PRJEB26167, sample SAMN06115394) | human gut metagenome | host: Homo sapiens | place: China:Hubei | collected 2016-04-27 | study... | reverse complement strand
CCTGACAGCTATTTCGCCAATGACCTGGACTTCGGCTTCTGGGCTCCATGCGTGCGCAAGGTCAACGACCATCTCTAACCTGCTCTAATTTTCAACATTTCCCAGCTCTGCCCGAAACATCAGTCTTCTCGTTCCCCTGATATTCTCAAACTGGATTTCATATGTCTGCGTAACCTTATCAACCTTAACAATCTCGCCAATTCCAAATACTTTATGTCTGACTTTATCTCCAACCTCAAATACGGTCTTTGGCAGCATCTGCTCAGTCACACCTCTGATTAATACTCTGCTGTTGTTGATACAGTCAAGAAGATTAGTATCAATGTCACTTAAAAATGCTGATGGTCTTGCGCCAAAACGCCCATCTTTCTTTCTATAAGTGCTGAGGTAAAGCATATTCTTAGCCCTCGTCATCGCAACATACAACAATCTTCTTTCCTCTTCATATTCGTCTTCATTACGAAGCCTGCTGCTTGGAAACTGTCCTTCAACGAGTCCTGGTACAAATACTGTATCAAACTCAAGTCCTTTTGCTGTATGAATTGTCATTACTTTTACAACATTATACTCTCCGTCCTCATCTTGCGCTGAAAATAATGCAAAATGGCTTAACAGATCAGCCAGCTCAACCTTTTCCTGATTATCTTCCTCCAATGCCGTAATAGTCCTGATAAGCTCTGACACATTATCAAGTCTGGTCTGGTCGATATCCTGCTCCAATGCCTGACGATATCCCATATCAAGACATTTGTTTACTATATCAGTACAGGTATAAGCAACATATGTATCATGCAATTCACTGATTGCATTGTAATATTCTATAACATTTTTCTGTGTTATATCGCCATTTTCAATCTGCTTTCCAAGTGCCTTGAAAAGACTGCAGTTGTTCTGTGCCGCTGCATTTTTAAGCTTCTCAACAGACTTCTTACCAAAGCCCCTTCTAGGTCTGGATATAGTATACATCAAATCCATGTCCGTAAGACTGTACACCATTCTCATGTATGAAAGCACCGTTCTTATCTCTTCGCTTTCATAGAATTTCGCACCGCTTAGTATCTTGTAAGGAACTTTTCTTTTTATAAATGCTTCCTCTAACGACCTTGTCTGTGAAGCAGCCCGCACCAATATAGTATGGTCGCTGTACTTCATATTCTTAGCGACATTATCAAGAATAGTATCAGCTATCCACAAAGACTCTTTCTCCTCCGTGTCAAGCGCATTGAATACCGGCTTATTGCCATCTGGTCTGTTAGAAATCATCTGCTTTTCAAGCCTGTTCTGATTAGCAGATATAAGTGACTTAGCCACATTTACAATCTGAGGAGTACTCCTGAAATTCTCAGTAAGTGAATAATCCTGCACATTTTCATGTGTTTTGTCAAAATTAATCATGTATTCAGGGTCAGAACCACGCCATGTATATATATTCTGGTCGTCGTCACCTACCACGAACAGATTCTGATACAAACCGCTTAGAATGTGAAGCAGCATATCCTGTTTCATATTGACATCCTGATACTCGTCGCACAGTACATACTGGCACTTTTCCTGCCAGCGAATCCGCACATCTTCATTCCTGTTTAAAATATATAAAGTGAAATTAATAAGGTCTTCAAAGTCCAGAGCATAATTGTCACACTGTCTCTTAAGATAATTATAGAAAACCTTTTTATCCACGTTTTTCTCGCTGGAAGCCCTTCTTTTAAGCTCTGTCTTATCAACGCCTGCCATAAGCTCAACATAGGACATATCCTGCTTGGTTATGTCTATATCACTCATTATCTTCTTCGCAGTATTGTCCTTGAGCGATATTCCCATATCCTCAGCCACGTTCTTAATCATTTCCAGCTCTGCCTTCTTATCAAGAATCGTGAATGTCTTGGGAAATGTCAGCCTGTGAATCTCCTCTTTAAGAAACATGTTACAATATCCGTGAAATGTTCCCGTAAAACAGTTGGCGTTATCACCAACAATATTCCTTAATCTGTGCTTCATCTGCGAAGCCGCCTTGTTTGTAAATGTAAGCGCCACAATAGATGATGGCTCAACAAACAGTTCTGTTATGAGATATGCTATTCTATATGTAAGTACAAATGTTTTTCCCGAACCTGGAACTGACGCAACCCTTATGTTGCCTTCTGTCTGTGTTATTGCCTCTGTCTGTTCCTTCGTTGCTCTTTCTGGTATGTTCATAGTCCTCTTTACCTGTAAATATTTAGTATACCTTTGGTATCTCTCCATCAATTCCATACATTTGTTTAAATGTATCTATATCCCCAGTCTGCTTAATCAGCATTATCTCCTCAATCTTACCAGTATGAATATCCTGAAATCCTGCAACCTGCTAACCTGCTCCCCTGTGCATATGCTTGTCTTCAGAACTGGTTTCTTATTCATTTTATCATAGGATTGTGTGTGTTTCTTTCTAAATATACTCATGATTTATAACTCCAAAGCCTGCCTGCTTGTATTGTGCTGCTTTCATCATTTTATCTATTAGCTTTCTTGCTCCAGTTCTAGATTTATAATTACAGATTTCCACTACTTTCTGCATAGAAATACTTCCATTCTCCCCAATGTAAGCAAGTATCTTATCTTCTTTTGACATAGCTTTTGCAGTATCTGTTTCGCTATTATCTGTTGAATTCCTTATATCTGCTGCCCCTGGAATATATACCACCTGTCCAACTTCGAGTTTTAATGTTACTCTGTCATTACGCTCTGAAAAATCAAATTCCGGCTTTTTCCAGTTTTGTTCTGCCCATGCTGTCATAATCTTATCGACACCACTTCCAGCACGCTCACCAACATTAACAAATCCAAACATTTTTAAAATATTAGGGTTTCGTGGATCACTATTGCCACCCGCATAAAACTCCTCTTTTGTTACCCTGATAGTTCCGGGATTGGAAATGCTAAGTTCCTTTCCATTTTTGACAACAATGATTCCCCGTCTTCCATAATAATTTGCATGTGCCAGTGCATTTGCCAATGCCTCTTCCAACGCATCATGCACATCCACTCTGTCTACCCGGTATCCATCTCTTCTATTGGCAAATGGAACAGCTACTTCATCGTCTATTCTTGTACGCACTTTACAGAAAAAGTCGTATATATTACCGCTCCAATCGCCCTCATTAGAATGTGTACGGAACAACCAACGCACGGCTTTATCATCACATTCCTCACGATAATCCAGAAAATAATTAGGAAAAACTTCAGTAATATGATAAGCTTCTCCAAAGAATAATAATCCTGCTATCGTTGGCTATAATTTTCCCATCTTATTCTTCGCCGCTGCTCTTAATTTCATAAGGAACTCATCATTTTCAAGTGCATTCCATGGATGACCACTATGAAGTTGCTCAAATACGATTCGATAGCCCTTTATTGTATCCTGATTCAAAACATCCAATCCAAACTCATCCAATACTTCCACGTCTCCAGATACATCTCTCTGATCTGCAAACATAGCCCTGACTGCCTCTTCAGTACACTTCACACATACTTCCAAGAACATGCGCAAGGCTGGATCGGAGGAGTTCAAAGAGTTCTTCACATTTGCCTTCATCTGTTCGGCATTTTCCTTCAAAGCAGACATCTGTACTACAGATTCGTCAATCGTATAATGATAAAGCACCTTATCCGACTCGATTGTCAGTTTATTGAGCATAGTGGCTTCATCCACCTGCATCGGGCACGATACGTTGGTCATCTTCACTTGCTCTTCCAGTTTCTTCTTATCACTGCTTTCAGCAGTTGAACCGCCATTCAATATATCTTTCAAGTCCTGAGTAGTCAGATAACATTCCACTTCGTTACCGGATGTCTTTCCTTTATATATGAACTTTATACCGGAATCAGTACCGACAACCAAATCCAGCATCTCTTTAATGGACCCTTGTGGATTACCGAACATAACAGTCACAGCAGACTTCATTGCATCAGGATTCTCTTTCAAAGCGTCTATATTGAGGAAACTTTCATTCATAAGCAGTACATATACCACATCCGCCCCATCAAAAGTAATACTGGATATTTCGCCGGAAGCTCCCATATCCATGGGACATTGTTTGTTGGCTGCTGCAATAGCCAGCTTGAGTTTAGACTTCTGACCGCATGCGGTTAGTAACATCAGCGACAGGCAAGTGAACAACACCATCTTCCCTGCATTTTTGAACATGTTTTTCATAATAAATGAAAATTAAATTATTGAATATTTCTATGATTGCAAAAGTAACCACCCTGCAAAGATAAACATTTATGGAAAAACCATCCTTAATTCCATAAAATTCTATTGACAAATCATAAAAAAGAAGGGCACTTGTTTGCGCAAGTACCCTTCCTTCATTTATAGAACGGAGTAATTATTTCTTTCCAGCTTCCATCTGTTCCTTCAAGGCAGCCAAAGCATCAATGTCACCCAGAGTAGTAGATGCAGCCTGGTTTTGGATAGCAGGAGCAACGTCTTCTCTCTTACCGGTTGACTTCTTAGTAGCAGCCTTCTTTTCAGCTCTTTCTTCTGCCTTTGCAGCATCTTCGAAGATACGGCTGTGAGAAAGGATGATACGCTTAGCGTCCTTGTTGAACTCAATTACCTTGAATTCAAGCTTCTCGTCCAACTGAGCTTGTGAACCGTCTTCCTTAACGAGGTGCTTCGGAGTAGCGAAACCTTCTACACCATAAGGCAGAGCAACTACAGCACCCTTATCCAGCATTTCGATGATAGTACCTTCGTGTACAGAACCTACTGTAAATACAGTTTCGAATACATCCCAGGGATTTTCTTCGAGTTGCTTGTGGCCAAGGCTCAAGCGACGGTTTTCCTTGTCGATTTCCAGAACTTGTACGTCAATGTCAGCACCAATCTGAGTGAATTCAGACGGATGTTTAACCTTCTTCGTCCAAGACAAGTCAGAAATATGAATCAAGCCATCAACGCCTTCTTCGATTTCAACGAATACGCCGAAGTTAGTGAAGTTGCGAACTTTTGCAGTGTGCTTGCTGCCGATAGGATACTTCTCTTCGATAGTTTCCCAAGGATCAGACTTCAGCTGCTTGATACCCAAAGACATCTTACGCTCTTCGCGGTCCAAAGTCAGGACTACTGCCTCAACTTCGTCACCTACCTTCATGAAGTCCTGTGCAGAACGCAAGTGCTGTGACCAAGACATTTCAGATACGTGAATCAGACCTTCAACACCCGGAGCGATTTCGATGAATGCACCGTAGTCAGCCATAACTACAACTTTACCCTTCACGTGGTCGCCAACCTTCAGGTTAGCATCCAGTGCATCCCAAGGATGCGGAGTGAGTTGCTTCAAGCCGAGAGCGATACGCTTCTTCTCATCATCGAAGTCAAGGATAACGACGTTGAGTTTCTGGTCGAGTTCAACCACTTCTTTCGGATCGCTAACACGTCCCCAAGAAAGGTCTGTAATGTGAATCAAACCATCTACGCCACCCAAGTCGATAAATACACCATAGGAAGTGATATTCTTAACGGTACCTTCGAGAACTTGTCCTTTTTCGAGTTTACCGATGATTTCCTTCTTCTGTTGTTCCAGTTCGGCTTCGATAAGAGCCTTGTGGGAAACAACCACATTCTTGAATTCCTGGTTAATCTTAACAACCTTGAATTCCATAGTTTTGCCAACGAATACATCGTAGTCGCGGATAGGCTTCACGTCGATTTGAGAACCCGGCAAGAAAGCTTCGATGCCGAATACGTCTACAATCATACCACCCTTTGTGCGGCACTTGATGTAACCCTTGATAATTTCTTCGTTTTCCAAAGCTGCGTTTACGCGATCCCAAGAACGGGTAGCACGAGCTTTACGGTGAGACAGAACGAGCTGTCCTTTCTTGTCTTCCTGGTTTTCGATGTATACCTCAACAGTATCACCAACCTTCAGTTCAGGATTGTAACGGAATTCACTCATCGGAATGATACCGTCTGATTTGTAACCGATGTTCACAACTACTTCACGCTTGTTCATTGCGATTACGGTTCCATCAACTACCTCGCGGTCGTTAACCTTGTTCAACGTATTGTCATACGCCTTTTCCAGTTCTTCGTGGCTTGCACTGGCTACTGATTCGCCGTTCTCATAAGCATCCCAGTTGAAGTCTTCAATAGGAGCTACATTCTTTAAATTTTCCATTAATAAATAAATTGTTTAACTCGTTAATTAAGTGAGACTTTATGTTGACTCATTGTAAATCGGGCGCAAAGATAGAAGTATTTTCTTGAACTACAAAACAAAAAGCATTCAAAACAGCAGTGGAATAATCAATTAAAGAATAAAAAAAATGTTACCTTTGCATCGTTTCATTTATACATAATCTCAATAATTTATCATGAAAAAGATAATCGCATGCATTTCCATCATTTGCTATACATTATTATGTTATAGCCAAAATCAGACAACGGACAACAACTACCGTACGCAAAAGAACATTTCCTATCTTCATCCCGGCGAAAAGGACAGTTATAAGCTGGAGCGTTGTAAGCTCGACCTCCATTATCCTACTGATAAAAAAGGATTTGCCACCCTTATCTGGTTCCACGGCGGAGGACTGGAAGCCGGAGAAAAACATTTTCCGAAGGAGTTCCTGGAGCAAGGCTACGCCGTGATAGCCGTAAACTACCGACTCAGCCCGCGTGCCCAAAACCCTGCCTACACGGAAGATGCCGCAGAGGCCGTTGCTTGGACTTTCGAGAATATAGAAGAATTCGGAGGAGATAAAGACAAAATATACATAGCCGGTCATTCAGCCGGTGGTTATCTCTGTCTGATGCTCAATCTGGACAAGAGTTACCTGGCAAAGTGGAATATTGACGCCAACAGCCTGGCAGGCGCTTTCCCCATCAGCGGACAGACCACTACCCACTACACCATCCGCAAAGAACGCGGGCTGCCTTCCGACACTCCGATTATAGATAAATATGCTCCTTCCAATAACGTAAGAAAAGGCGCTTCACCCATGATACTTATCACTGGCGACAAAGAGTTGGAGATGCTGGCACGCTATGAGGAAAACGCCCATTTGTATGCTCTCCTCAAAGCATTGGGACAAAAAACCACCCTCTATCAGATGGAGGGATTTGACCACGGTACGGTGGCCGCTCCCGCATGTACCTTGATAAACAGCTATATGAAGAAGGCAGGCAAGAAGTAACCACTACCCTTGCCTTTCTTTTACGTATGCCAATGCCGCTCCTATTGCTGTTCTATATTCAGCATAGGGCGGTATATGAAAATGTACATGATAGATGGCTTCCATTTTAGAAAACACCTCCCGGCACTGGGGCAGTTGGGTGAGATTTCCTATCAGAACGAAATCCTTGATAGGACTGTTCAAAGCTGACAGTACAGCAGCTCCTCCAATGGTTTGAAGTACCGTATAAATTATACCGCAGGCAATATCTTCTTGAGAAGCATTGCTATCTGCTTTCCCGAAAAGAGAGGCGGTAGCACTCACCGGCAAGTCAGGCAAAGCAGTGTTGCAAATATCACCTATCTGCAAGTTGACACGAGTTACATCCCCTTTCTCAGCCAACTCGGACACCTGATGAATATCATGAGTTTTCAACAGCAACCTCGATAATCCCTGCAAAGTACCTCCACCAATCCCCAAGCCGCCAATATGCTGCACCTTGTCTCCGTCTATTTTCACAAAAGAAGTGCCGGTACCCATGCTGACTACAATCAGTTGGTCTATATCCGTTGCATGTCTGGCTCCCAAACCATTGGCAATAAACTCATCCGTTTTGCGAGTAGGCAGTCCATATAGAGGGCTGTTGACAAATGCGCTTCCCACTCCCGTCAGCATCACCTGCTCCACATCGGCCAGCTGTATACCATTGTCATAAATATACTTACCGAATGCTCCGAATAAGGAAGTCACCGGGTCGGTAGCCGTAATAAACATTGGAGACTGTATCTGTTCTCCATTGATTCCAACGATTTTCGTGGTACTTCCACCCACATCTATTCCTATTACTATACCCATAGCTCCAAGTAATTTGCAGCAAAGTTACAAAAGAATCAATAATTGACAATTGATTAATGTGATAATGTGCCAATATGCTAATTGGCTAATTGGCTGCGCTATGTTTATGCTACGCCATCACGTCCTGGTCATTGACACATTGGCACATTAATCACATTACCACATTGCTATCTGTTAAACAGTTCGAAGGTAAATTTGCAACCTATTTCCTGATACTTCCAGTTTGCAAAGCTGGCAAACAAGCCAAAGTCAAATATATGTGTACCAATGCCATACCCTACTTCCAGATAAGGTTTCAAGTGAGGAACCACCAATGCATTCAGATACAGACGTTCATTCAATACATATTGGGTATATTTCATCAGATGGCGGAGCAGGAGGAAAGGCGCTTCATAGGTAAGGTGTCCGCGGATATATTTACGGGAAGAGTTATACCAGCGGCCGTCCAGCAACTGGAACACCCCGCCAATATCATCACTCCAACCCATAGGAAGATTGGAACGCCGCAAATTGGCAAAGTCCACAAAGTACAGTTCCTTCTGATTGGTAAACTCTCCCCAACCAAAACGCCAATAAATATCACGCATCAAGCCCAAAGAAACCTGATGCTGCAAATCAATCTCTACACGCTCGTACGAACCACTGCTCTGCAACACTCCACTGAGTCCCCGCTCCCAATCTACTGAGATGGAAGGATACTTGGAATGAAGATTTACTTTACGGTCGCCATTCATATAATAGTATTGTCCCGGAGTCCAGGTGAGGCGGACGCGGGGAGCAAAACTATTATAGGTATGGCGGAACTTGTTCAGGATATTCGGGTCAAAATTCGGAAAGAAGGATGAACCTCCGGAACCGGCACGGGTGGCCGACTTGGTAGGCGGCATGCTCGGGTAGTTCAGTTCAAACCGGGAGCGGTTCACTTCCGTACGTCTGTGCATGGATACACCCACTTCCAGCGACAGACCGTTTACTATTTCCCAGCTATGACGCAGATTCAGATACAAATCCTTGAAATAATCCAAGTGTATCTGGTTGAAGTCAAAAATACTGTCGGGGATGGCTTTCAGGTCGTCCAGCACATCACTGCTGTAAATCCGGTTACCGTTACCAAACTCCAGATGCAATGCTGCACGCTTACGGGGCCAATAATCAAAATCGGACCTCACCCTCCAGTAAAACTCTTTTTCCTTAAAATTATAACCTATCCGGGGAACGATGCGCAGCAGGCGATCACCGGTAAAAATACGGTTGTACTTGAACTCCTGCCGATACGAAATTCCATGCTTGCCGCTATAGCTCAAAAGAAAAGGATTGATTAGTGGTGAACAGCGCACACTCCCCAATTTATCAAGGTCTACCGTATAGCGACTGATCAATGCATCTCCAATCTGCCCCCAAAACTCCAAGTTCTTATTCACCGGTTTCTTTTTCCGGGCGAGCGTATCCCGACGCAAGAAGAAATCCTGATACAGTGTCTCCTCATGCGGAGTCAAAGGAATGGGACGCAAAATTTTAAAGTAAGCAGTATCACGTAGATAAGCATTCGTATCAGTACGCAACGTGTATGAATCGGACAAGTCATATTTACTTTTCTTCACCGACCTCCGTATATCACTGCCAGAAGTTTTCTGAATGATGTTCTTATAATCGAGTACAGCTTCATAAGTGCCATCTACCACATTTCCCAAAAAACGGAACGTTGCCTCCACATCATACTGCAACGGAAGAAATTCGTCCGAATCGCCCACATTACCCATCTTCACCAGATTATTGAACCGCACCATCTCATTACGTCCGGAAAAACGCATCTCGCGTACACTCCACACGTTATCACTCACAATCAGATAACCGCCCACCAGCTGAAAGCTTTTGCTTTTTGGCATAAAACGGATTTTATACTGAAGGGCATGCCGTTCCCCCATCACCGTATCAATCCGATAGGTATAATATTTTTTGGCATTGGGTGCTAAAGGAGAGAGTAGTTTGTCATATAATAAGGTAGAAGAATAGATGTTGATGTGAAAATATTCCGGCAGCCGTCCGTCCATTTCCCAAAACTCGGAAGCAGTACCGACACTTGCCTTTACCTTCTGGTCATAGATGTCGGGAGCAGTAAAATGCAAATCGCTATAAGTTTCCATCATATATTCCCGCACCCCTTTCTTGGGCCGGAACATGGAAGGGATGTAGCGGAGAATATGATTCTTCTTACGGATATTCACCCAGCCCTTTATGTAAAGCTCAGCCTTGTAACTTTCAATAATACGTTCATAAAGGGGGGCAAAGAAGATGACTTTCTCCATGATGGAGTCTGCGGAACTCACATGTTTGTCAACCGGATAAGATACACGCTCCGCCCCTGCCTTCTGTACAAAAGAAAACAAGAAGCAAATCCAAATCCATATAAACAAAAAACGTTTCAACCGCAATTTCTCCTTATAGAATCGGGACAAATATACGGAAGAATTTGTGTAATGCAAAAACATGTTCCATAAAGAAGCGGGAATGACACTTGTGACACCCTTTATTATAAAACATATGTTACGCGCGAGAGACAATAATACACAAGCACACATAGTTTGTGCGAGATAAATACGAACCTATATTAATTGTTATAAAAAGGGTGCCAGAAGTGTCATGTACAGAATGATTCGTAATTGTGACACATGAAAATTACTAATCACGACGCACTAAGATTACTAATCGTGATGCGGAAAGATTACTAATCATGGCATGTAACAAACGCAAGCTTTGGGTCGTTTTTCCATAACAAGCAGGCTTTTTCAGGGGGTCTATTCTCAAAAAACACTAATATTTTCGAGAATACCCCCTAAAAAAGAGGGGGTAGTTCAGAAAAAACATGTATTTTTGCGCCCAACAACCAATAAAAGGAGAGACTTATATGTCAAAAATGCGATTTTTTGCTTTGCAAGAACTTGCCAATCGGCAACCTCTTGAAGTGACCACCCCTTCAAACAAACTGTCCGACTACTACGGCAGCCATGTCTTCGACCGTAAGAAAATGCAGGAATACCTGCCTCGTGAAGCCTACAAAGCCGTGACCGACGCCATCGAAAAAGGCACTCCCATCAACCGCGAAATGGCAGACCTGATTGCCAACGGCATGAAAAGTTGGGCAAAGTCCCTCAACGTCACCCACTACACGCACTGGTTCCAACCCCTAACGGATGGAACTGCTGAAAAGCATGACGGCTTCATCGAATTCGGCGAAGGAACAGAAGTGATCGAACGTTTTTCCGGCAAACTGCTCATCCAGCAGGAACCGGATGCATCCTCTTTCCCCAACGGGGGTATCAGAAACACATTCGAAGCACGAGGATATACTGCTTGGGATGTTTCCTCACCTGCCTTTGTGGTAGATACCACACTTTGCATCCCCACTATCTTCATCTCTTATACCGGCGAAGCGCTCGACTACAAGACTCCATTGCTCAAAGCCTTGGCAGCCGTAGACAAAGCAGCGACAGACGTATGCCAGTTGTTCGACAAGAATATCACACGCGTTTATACCAATTTAGGCTGGGAACAAGAATATTTCCTCGTCGACTCGGCACTGTACAATGCCCGCCCGGACCTTTGTCTGACCGGACGTACCCTGATGGGACACTCCTCGGCCAAAGACCAGCAGCTGGAGGACCACTATTTCGGCTCCATCCCCCCACGTGTCACAGCTTTTATGAAAGAACTGGAAATCGAATGTCACAAACTGGGTATCCCGGTCAAGACCCGCCATAACGAAGTAGCTCCCAACCAGTTTGAGCTGGCGCCTATCTTTGAGAATGCCAACCTTGCCAACGACCACAACCAGCTTGTGATGGATCTGATGAAACGCATCGCACGCAAGCATCACTTCGCCGTACTGCTTCACGAAAAACCCTACAACGGCGTGAACGGCTCCGGCAAGCACAACAACTGGTCGCTTTGCACCGATACGGGTATCAATTTGTTTGCACCGGGCAAGAATCCGAAAGGAAACATGCTGTTCCTTACCTTCCTGGTAAACGTACTGATGATGGTATACAAAAACCAGAACTTGCTGCGCGCCTCCATCATGAGTGCCGGAAACAGCCACCGTCTGGGAGCCAATGAAGCACCTCCCGCCATTCTGTCCATCTTCCTGGGCAAACAGCTGTCTTCCATCCTCGACGAGATAGCTCGCCAGATAAGCAGCAGCAAGATGACATCGGAAGAAAAGACAACACTGAAATTAGGCATCGGACGTATTCCCGAAATATTACTGGATACCACCGACCGTAACCGTACTTCTCCATTCGCCTTTACCGGCAACCGCTTTGAGTTCCGTGCCGCAGGTTCGTCCGCCAACTGTGCCGCCGCCATGATTGCCATCAATGCAGCTATGGCAAACCAGTTGAACGAATTCAAAGTCTCCATCGACAAACTGATGGAAGAAGGAGTCGGCAAGGATGAAGCCATCTTCCGCATTATGAAAGAGACCATCATCGCCTCCGAGCCTATCCGCTTTGAGGGTGACGGCTACTCCGAACAATGGAAGCAGGAAGCCGCCCGCCGTGGGCTGACCAACATCTGCCACGTTCCCGAAGCCCTGATGCACTACATGGATAACCAGTCCCGTTCCGTACTCATCGGCGAACGTATCTTCAACGAAACGGAGCTTGCCTGCCGCCTGGAAGTAGAACTGGAGAAATACACCATGAAGGTACAGATAGAAAGCCGTGTGCTGGGCGACCTTGCCATCAACCACATCGTACCGACTGCCGTTATCTACCAAAACCGTCTGCTGGAAAATCTCCGTGGCCTGCGCGAGACCTTCTCTCCCGAAGAATACGAAGTCCTCAGTGCCGACCGGAAAGAGCTTGTACGCGAAATTTCCAAGCGCGTAACAGCCATCAAGGTACAAGTACGCGAAATGACCGAAGCCCGCAAAGTAGCCAACCACATGGATAACTACAAAGACAAGGCTTTCGCTTACGAAGAAACCGTACGCCCTTATCTGGAAAGTATCCGTGACCACATCGACCACCTTGAGATGGAAATTGATGATGAAATCTGGCCGCTTCCGAAATATAGGGAGCTGCTGTTTACAAAGTAGGCCTCTCCCTAGCCCCTCCCCCGCAGGGAGGGGGATAGAGATACTACGATAAACAATTAAGTTACTACGATTTACGATTTGACGGTTTACGGTTGGAGTTACTCATACAATCATAAACCCACCTGCTAATGAGCAGTTGTTTAACAATACAAACTTCAAT
>ENA-UERC01001517-UERC01001517.1-human-gut-metagenome-genome-assembly--contig:-NODE-1517-length-13286-cov-3.211674_pt1 | contig 13286 bp, 8 predicted proteins | sample MGYA00242955_ERZ507955 | MGnify/ENA primary metagenome ERZ507955 (study PRJEB26167, sample SAMN06115394) | human gut metagenome | host: Homo sapiens | place: China:Hubei | collected 2016-04-27 | study... | reverse complement strand
GTTGTTGTACATATATTCCTTGCGTGCATGCTCCAGAATTTTCCATGAGTCAGAATATTGCTGGCGATCTACCTTGAAATCTTCGGAACCGGCAGAATCTAGTTTCTCCAGCAGTGTACCTACTGTAAGTTTATTGATGTCTATGCCCGGAAGATAGCGTACATCGCCTTTTTTCTCTTCTATTGTTTCGAAAATCAGATGTATGTCTTGCAGTTTATATAAGATCCGTTTGGTAAGTCGGATAGGAATTTTGTATTGTTTGCTTATTTCTTCTGCAGAGTAAGGTGTCTTTTCTTCTGCAAAACTCTTGCAGATGGCTGAAAGTATAATGGTGCAAAAGAAATCATGATATCTGCGGCTGATATTTGCACTTTCTTTTCCGAAATCGAACGAACCCAGATTTTGGCTTACGTAGCTCATTTCAGCTCCGAAGAGGCAGATTGTCCAGGAAATCTGTGTCCATAACAAAAACATGGGAATGGCAGCAAAGCTTCCGTAGATAGCGTTGTAATTTGAAACCCATATCTGGCTGTTTACATAAAAGAACTGAAATGCCTGAAAGGCGGTTCCTGCCAGTATTCCCGGAAACCAGGCGTGCTTTAATTTGACTTTGGTGTTTGGGATAAATATGTAGAGTCCGATAAACATTCCCCAGGTCAGTGCATATGGGGTAAGTCTTACCAGGAATTTCAGGATAGGCGCAAGTACCAGGAAGTTATCCATGTTCTTTATATATGTAGTCATAAAAATGGTAAGACCACTTGAAATGACTATCAGCAGTGGTAAAAGGAGAATCATGGAAAAATAATCAGTTATTTTGCGAAAGACTGAACGGGGGTGTTTTACCTGCCAGATTGCATTGAAGCTTCGTTCGATGTTGTCTGTCAGTATAAGAACCGTCCATAATAACATGATTAAACCGATTCCGATAAATATTCCACTTTGGGCATGCTCCAGATAGGAGTTTATCCACGAAATAATAAGTTCACTCTGCTGGCTTGCAACACCTTTGCGGAGCTGTATTTCCATTAATGCGTCGAAGCCGAATCCTCGTGCGATGGCGAACAGGATGGCAAGAATGGGAATAATCGACAGTAGCGTGCTGTAGGTCAGTGCGGAGGCACGTATCTGGATACGGTCGTTTAGAAACTGGTTTACAGAAAGATAAACGATTTTGATGCACGAATATATTTGTCGCCGTACGGGAGGTATCTCATCTTCGGTAATTCTCCATATGCCGTCGGTGAGAAATTGTAGCCAGTTTTTTATTCTCGTATAACTCATGGCGATAAGGTTTTTCAATGAAAAAAAGCAGTCGGTCTATAAGCCGGGTTCCGTTCTCTGCATCGAAATGCAAAGTGTCTGTCATTTATCTACACTCACTGTCACCAGTAAGTTCTAGCGGTCTACCCTCCGACGTGGGGCGAGCAACCCTCGTTAATGCCGGTTTACATGACCTTACAACTCCTAAGATGCACAGCACGCATATCGCTATACGTCTGGTAGGCTCTTACCCTACCTTCTCACCCTTGCCTTTCCGGTGTGGACTGGCGGTTATTTTCTTCTGCATTACTCTACCTTTGCAGGCAGCTTTCTGTTAGGAAGTAGGATGCTCTGTGTTGCCCGGACTTTCCTCTTGTACATATAAGTACCAGCGACAAACCGACCAACTGCTTTCTGTTTGCAAAGGTACGCAAATAAAACGAATTTGTGTCATTTTTGTCAGAAATATCTGCAATTCTACCGAACAGTCTGATAATGAATGTAAATTTGTCAGGCAGTAGTCGTTAACTGCGGTTAATAGGAAAGTTTGCTTTGTTAAAAGAGGGAAAAAAGATGTTGTGTAGAGTACAATCGTATGAATTTTGTTCTACTTTAGCAAATGAAATGTTAAACAAGAGTTGAAATTAACAATTTAAATGATATAAACATATGAAAAAGGCAACTAAAATCGCATTTGGAGCAGTCGCAGTATTGGCTGTCAGTGCAGGGGTGGCAGGGGTTACTACTTATACTCTTATGCAGTCTAGACAAGACAAAAATTTGTCTTTTTATGATGAATTCCAGACAGCGTCTAATGTGCGCTATGCAGCTTTGGATGCAGCTAGCATGCAGCCGATTGATTTGACTAAAGCGGCAGAAAGTTCTTTGAACTCTGTTGTACATATTATGTCTGTACAGAGAAGTAAAGTGAAAACAATACAGAGTCAGCCTGATATATTTGATTTCTTCTTCGGTGATGGACGCGGACGTCAGCAGCAGGTGCAAACTCCTGAACAGCGTGGATTTGGTTCGGGTGTAATTATTTCGAAGGACGGTTATATTGTAACCAATAATCACGTAATTGATGGAGCTGATGAAATTTCTGTCAAGTTGCACGACGGTCGTGAAATGAAAGGACGTGTAATTGGTACAGACCCGACTACCGATTTAGCATTGGTTAAAATAGAAGGTGATGATTTTCCTGCCATACCGGTTGGTGATTCTGAACGCTTGAAAGTTGGAGAATGGGTACTGGCTGTAGGTAATCCGTTTAATTTGGGTTCTACAGTAACTGCTGGTATTGTCAGTGCTAAGGCTCGTGGACTTGGTGCTAATGGTGTAGAGTCGTTTATCCAGACTGATGCTGCCATTAATCAGGGAAACAGTGGTGGTGCGTTAGTTAATGCTAATGGAGAATTGGTAGGTATTAATGCTATGTTGGTATCTCCTACTGGAGCTTATTCGGGTTATGGATTTGCTATTCCTACAAGCATTATGACAAAGGTTGTTACAGACCTGAAGCAATACGGTACAGTACAACGTGCTCTGTTGGGTATTGCAGGACGAAACATGGGTGATGAAACTTATCCGGATGAAATCCGTAAGGAACAGAAAGAGCTGGGCATCAACGATGGTGTACAGGTTGTTGAAGTGACAGAAGGTGGTTCGGTAGATGGCGTTTTGGAAAAGAACGACGTTATAATGGAATTGAACGGAAAGAAAGTGAAGACCATGGCCGAATTACAAGGATCACTGGCTAAATATCGTCCGGGTGATAAGATTAAATTGAAAGTATGGCGTGATAAGAAAGAAAAGACTTTCACTGTAACACTGAAAAATGCTCAAGGTAATACTAAGATTGTAAAGAATGCTGATATGGAATTACTGGGAGCTGCCTTCCGTGAAGTGCCTGCCGAATTGAAGAAACAACTGAATTTAGGTTATGGTGTTCAGGTAACAGGAGTAAGTGAAGGCAGAATGGCAGATTCTGGTATCCGTAAAGGATTTATCATACTGAAAGCTAACGGAAAACAACTGAAAACAGTGCAGGATCTGGAAGAAGTTATGAAAGCGGCTTCTCAATCTCCTGATCAGGTATTGTTTATGGTAGGTATATATCCGTCAGGAAAACGTGCCAACTATGCAGTAGATTTATCACAGAATTAAGTATAATAAACAGGTATTGTTTTTGAAGTAAAAAGATATGTTTGAAAAGTCCGAAGGGTTTACTCTTCGGACTTTTGCTTTTTGCTACCTCGACATTGCGTTTTGGTTTATATTGGAGTGGAATGTATACCTAAAGCTAGGTGTTTTGTGCTAAAAGCCTTTCTCTGGGTAAAAAAAGAGAGGATATTTAGAACGGTGTCTCTTTTTTTGCTACTTTTGCACAGATTTTGGCTGCATGTGCCGAATGACGCGGCGGCGGCTTAAACGAAGATAATAACTAAAACATAAAGCATGATACACAAAGTATTAATCGCTAACCGTGGCGAAATTGCTGTGCGCGTGATGCGTTCTTGCCGTGAAATGGGCATTCGTACCGTGGCAGTCTTTTCGGAAGCTGATAGAACGGCACGCCACGTACTTTATGCAGATGAGGCTTGCCTGATTGGTCCGGCAGCATCTCGTGAAAGCTATCTGAATATTGATAAAATTATCATGGCGGCTAAGCGCCATGGAGTGGATGCAATTCATCCGGGATATGGTTTCTTATCGGAAAACTCCGAGTTTGCACGTCGTTGTCGTGAAGAAGGAATCATTTTTATCGGTCCTGATCCTGAAACAATGGATGCGATGGGCGATAAGATTTCTGCACGTAAACACATGATTGCTGCGGGAGTGCCGGTGGTTCCTGGTACGGAACAGCCTTTGCAGAGTGTAGAGGAAGCAAAAGAAATCTGTAATCGTATCGGTTATCCGGTTATGCTGAAGGCTTCTATGGGAGGCGGTGGTAAAGGTATGCGCCTTATTCATAGTGAGTCTGAAGTGGAAGAAGCTTATAATACAGCTCGTTCGGAATCAATGTCATCATTTGGTGATGATACAGTTTATCTGGAGAAATTTGTAGAGGAACCGCATCATATTGAATTCCAGATTTTAGGAGATAATTATGGTAATGCGGTACATCTGTTCGAACGCGAATGTTCTATTCAGCGTCGTAACCAGAAGATTGTAGAAGAAACTCCGTCTCCGTTTGTTACTCCTGAATTACGCCAGAAAATGGGTGAGGCTGCTGTAGCGGCTGCCAAGGCTGTAAATTATAAGGGAGCAGGAACAATTGAATTCCTTGTTGACAAACACCGCAATTTCTATTTCCTTGAAATGAATACTCGTCTTCAGGTAGAACATCCTATTACAGAAGAAGTTGTAGGTGTTGACTTGGTAAAGGAACAGCTCCGTATTGCAAACAATGTGCCTCTTCATTTCAAACAGGAAGATCTGAAGCAGCGTGGTCATGCTATCGAATGTCGTATTTGCGCAGAGGACTCTGAAAATAACTTTATGCCTTCACCGGGAGTTATCCGTCAGTTGATGGAACCCAACGGTATCGGTGTTCGTATCGATAGCTATGTATACGAAAGTTATGAAATTCCTATTTATTATGACCCGATGATCGGTAAGCTGATTGTATGGGCTACTACTCGTGAATTTGCTATCGAACGTATGCGCCGTGTGCTTTACGAATACAAGATTACCGGCTTGAAAACAAATATCGGTTATTTGCGTCACATCATGAATGTACCTGATTTTGTAGAAGGTCATTATAATACCTTGTTTATACCAAAGCATCAGGATATGTTGCGTGAATGGGCTGGTCAGAAGGAAGAAGAAACTGAAAATATTGCTATGATTGCAGCATACATCGACTATCTGATGAATCTGGAAGAGAATAATTCTGGCTCTTCAGACAATCGTCCTATCAGTCGTTGGCGTGAGTTCGGATTGAAAAAAGGTGTATTGCGAATTTAAAGAAGATATTTATGGAAATACATATAGGTGATAGGGTTGCTGACGTTACGTTGGTTAGCAAGGAAGGCAATAAGGTACAGTTGACTATCGACGGTGTTCCTTACGATGTTGATATTGTAATGGCAGAAAACGGTAGTTGTTCTATTTTGCATGAAGGAAAATCGTATAATGCAGAACTGATCCGTAAAGAAGGCGGAAAGAGTTATACGGTAAATGCTCATTACCAGTCATATAATATTGATATTATAGATTCGCAGGCAAAATACCTTCGCATGCGTAAGGGAGCTGATGAGAAACAGCAGGATAAGATTGTTTCTCCTATGCCGGGTAAAGTGGTTAAGATTCCAGTAAAGGCTGGCGACCGCTTGCAGGCTGGTGATATCGTGGTTGTGATAGAAGCCATGAAGATGCAGAGTAATTACAAAGTAAACAGCGAATGTGTTGTAAAAGAAATCTTCGTAAATGAAGGTGACTCTGTAAACAGTAACCAGGTTATCATGACACTGGATGTAATTAAAGAGGAGGATTAAATTTATGACAACAGCAGAACAATATAAAAAATTTGAGGAGCTGGATAAACTGGCTGCTCAGGGTGGAGGAGTAGAGCGTGTTGAAAAGCAACATGCCAATGGTCATATGACTGCTCGCGAACGTATTGATATGTTGCTCGATAAAGGTACGTTCAATGAAATTGATAAGTTTGTGGTTCATCACTGTACTGATTTCGGTATGGAGAAGAAACATATTCCTGGTGACGGTATCGTTTGTGGATATGGTAAAATTGATGGACGTTTAGTATATGTTTATGCTTACGACTTTACCGTATATGGTGGAACACTTAGTGCTACCGGTGCACAGAAGATTGTAAAGGTACAGCAACTGGCATTGAAAAACGGTGCTCCGGTAATTGCTTTGAATGACTCGGGTGGCGCACGTATTCAGGAAGGTGTGGGAAGTATTTCCGGATATGCTTCAATTTTCTATCAGAATACTATTGCATCAGGTGTTATCCCTCAGATTTCAGCAATTCTTGGTCCGTGTGCAGGAGGTGCTTGTTACTCTCCGGCATTGACAGACTTTATCTTCATGGTAAAGGAAAAGAGTCACATGTTTATCACTGGTCCGGATGTAGTAAAGGCTGTTACTCATGAAGAAGTTGATAAGGAAGAATTAGGTGGTGCATATACTCATAGCAGTAAGAGTGGTGTTACTCACTTCCTTTGTGAAACAGAAGAAGAAACTTTGATGAGCATTCGTGAGCTGCTGAGTTTCTTGCCTTCTAACAACATGGAAGATGCTCCTTCTATTCCTTGTACAGATGATATCCGTCGTGCAGAAGAATCACTGATGACAGTTATTCCTGACGACCCGAACATGCCATATGATATCAAAAACATCATCGAACCGATAGTCGACAATCATTATTTCTTTGAGGTTATGCCTCACTTTGCAAAGAATATTGTAGTCGGTTTTGCTCGTTTGGGTGGACGTTCTGTAGGTATCGTTGCCAATCAGCCGGCATATCTGGCAGGTGTGCTTGATATTGACGCTTCTGACAAGGCTTCTCGTTTCATCCGTTTCTGCGACTGTTTCAATATTCCTATTGTAACATTCGAAGATGTACCGGGTTTCTTGCCAGGATGTACACAGGAACACAATGGTATTATCCGTCACGGTGCAAAGATTGTATACGCTTATGCAGAAGCTACTGTTCCTAAAATAACAGTAATTACACGTAAGGCTTACGGAGGTGCATACATCGTTATGAATAGTAAACCTATTGGTGCTGATGTGAACTTCTCTTATCCTACAGCTGAAATTGCTGTAATGGGAGCAGACGGTGCTGTGAATATTCTGTATCGTAAAGCTACGCCGGAAGAAAAAGCTAAGGCTGTAGAAGAATACAAGGAGAAATTCTCTAATCCGTATCGTGCAGCTGAACAGGGCTATATCGATGAAATCATTCTTCCGAAAGATACTCGTTATAAACTGATTCAGGCACTTGAAATGACTCAGAATAAGAGTGTAAGCAATGCTCCAAAGAAACACGGTAACATGCCTTTGTAATTGATTTGAAGGAAATAATATAAATTTAGCCATCTCAACCTAATCCGTTGGGATGGCTTTTTTGTTTTAATTCCATATAACTTCATGATATAGCACAACTGTTGTGTTTTTTATTGAGTTTTATTTGTTTTTTAAGCAGAGTGTATCGTTTGCAAGGCAACAGAAGTTTGTTGAATATAATTCTTAAAATAATATTAAGTAGTATTTAAACACCTTTGAAAGCATAGCGGTCAGTTCGAGGTTTCCTCTTTTTATATCGATTTTTTTGTATCTTTGAAGCGATAATTATTTAAGCTATTAGTATATGATGAAAAAATGGATAATGATGGCAGCATTATTGGGCTGTCTGTTTGCCGGAGTCTCTACAGTAGAAGCACAGGAAGTTACTCCTGATGAAGTAGGATATATAGTTAAAGTGGGTGATGAAGCTCCCGATTTTGAAATGACTTTGACCGACGGTCAGAAAGTAAAATTATCTTCTTTGCGTGGAAAAGTTGTGATGCTTCAGTTTACAGCAAGCTGGTGTGGGGTTTGCCGTAAAGAAATGCCTTTTATCGAGAAGGATATCTGGCAGAAACATAAAGATAATGCTTCATTTGCGCTTTATGGAGTAGACCGTGATGAACCTTTGGAAAAGGTTAAAGCTTTTGCAAAGCAGACGAAAGTAACATATCCGCTTGGACTTGATCCGGGAGCAGATATCTTTGCTAAATATGCGGTTCGTAACGCTGGTATTACCCGCAACGTGTTAATCGACAAGACTGGCAAGATTGTGATGATGACACGTTTATATAACGAGGAAGAGTTCTCTGCTTTGTGTAAGAAAATAGATGAACTGCTGAAATGATGCGGCTTAAGTATACATTACTCATCCTATGCTGTCTGGTCGTTCTTCCTGGGTTTTCTCGTAAGAAAAAGACTTCGGGATATGAACCTCTATTTGGAAAATCACAGGCAGCCTACCAGATTACTTCCAGTTCATTAAAAGGAGCTACCTTCTATTTGGTCAGCGGTCATGGAGGACCAGATCCGGGATGCATCGGCAAGTATAGAGGAAAGGAGCTGCACGAAGATGAATATGCCTATGATATTGTTTTGCGTTTAGGCAGAGAATTGCTGAAACGTGGTGCTAAGGTTCATTTTATTATTCAGGACAAGAAAGATGGAATCCGAAATGCTGCGATATTGAATAACAGTAAGCGGGAAACATGTATGGGTGAAGCAATTCCATTGAATCAGGTAGCAAGGTTGCAACAGCGTTGTGATGCTATTAACCGGTTATATCGTAGAGATAATAGCAATTATAAACGTGCAATCTTTGTTCATGTGGATAGCCGTAGCAGAGGTAAACAGACGGATGTTTTCTTTTATCACTCACCTGGCAGTAAATATGGAAAACGTCTTGCCGATCAGTTGAAGCGTACTTTTACTGCAAAATATGACCGTCATCAGCCTAATAGAGGATTCAATGGAACGGTTAGTTCGCGTAACTTATTTGTCCTTCGGAACTCAACGCCTTATGCTGTTTTTTTGGAATTAGGAAATATTCAGAACGCACGCGATCAGCAACGTTTGGTGATACCCGACAATCGTCAGGCATTAGCCAACTGGATTGCTGAGGCTATGGTTAGCGATTATAAGAAAAGTAAGTAGTAACTGTATGATATTCAGTTGTTGAAGAGAAATAGTTTAATTTTGTCTGTATAGGATAGTCAGTATATAGCTAACAGCTGAACATTGAAAAAGCAATAGCGGAACTTCTGTTCATTGAGCAAAAGTTCCGCTATTGCTTTTTTGCCTGAACCTGAGAAACACGTTATTCAGATATAAAGTGAAACTCTCAAGCAGGTGATTTTTATTAAGTTCTGCCATGAAAAGTTTGATACTAAGACCTTTCTTTTTGGGCAGAACTTATTGATTTTTTATTGTCGGTCAGGTTTATTCTTCAGCAAGTAACAGCTCCATTACCTGACAAGCTGATTTAGCGACAGAAGTACCAGGACCAAATATAGCCATAACTCCAGCTTTATACAGGAAGTCGTAATCCTGTGCCGGTATGACACCTCCTGCAAATACCAGAATATCTTCACGTCCCAGACGTTTCAACTCTGCAATGATTTGTGGAATTAAAGTCTTGTGTCCGGCGGCTAATGAAGAAACTCCTACTGCATGAACATCGTTTTCTACGGCTTCGCGAGCAGCTTCCTCCGGAGTCTGGAACAACGGTCCCATGTCAACATCAAAACCACAGTCTGCAAATCCTGTAGCTACAACTTTTGCACCACGGTCATGTCCGTCCTGTCCCATTTTGGCAATCATTACACGCGGACGGCGACCCTCTTTCTTTGCAAATTCTTCAGTCAGTTCGCAAGCTCTTGCGAAATCTGCATCCTTTTTACTTTCTGATGAATACACGCCTGAAATAGTTCTTATTACTGCTTTATAACGTCCTACAATTTTTTCACATGCATCGGATATTTCTCCTAATGTGGCACGTACGCGAGCGGCTTCTACAGCCAGTTCCAGCAAGTTGCCTTTACCTGTACGTACGCATTCGGTAATGGCTTCCAGTGCTTTGTCTACTTCGGCCTGGTTTCTTCCTTCGCGCAGGCGACGTAAGTTTTCTATTTGTTCCTGACGTACAGCTGTGTTGTCTACTTCCAGAATATCAATCGGATCTTCTTTTTCCAGACGATATTTGTTTGTACCTACGATGGTCTGTTCACCAGAGTCGATGCGAGCCTGTGTACGAGCTGCAGCTTCTTCAATACGCATCTTTGGTATACCTGTTTCGATAGCCTTAGCCATACCGCCCAGTTTTTCGATTTCCTGAATGTGTTCCCAAGCTTTATGAGCCAGTTCGTTGGTCAGCGCTTCTACATAGTATGAACCACCCCACGGGTCTACATTTTTACATATCTGGGTTTCTTCTTGGATATAAATCTGTGTATTACGTGCAATACGTGCAGAGAAATCAGTTGGTAGAGCAATAGCTTCGTCCAGCGCATTGGTATGCAGTGACTGAGTGTGTCCCAGTGCAGCAGCCATTGCTTCGATACAAGTACGTCCTACGTTGTTGAACGGATCCTGTTCTGTAAGCGACCATCCTGAAGTCTGTGAGTGTGTACGCAGTGCAAGTGATTTCGGATTCTTCGGATTAAACTGTTTTACAATCTTTGCCCAAAGCATACGTGCAGCACGCATCTTGGCAATTTCCATGAAATGATTCATGCCGATTGCCCAGAAGAAAGACAAACGAGGAGCAAAGGCATCGATATCAATACCTGCAGCAACTCCTGCGCGCAGATATTCCAGACCGTCGGCAAGAGTATAAGCCAATTCGATATCGGCTGTAGCACCAGCTTCCTGCATGTGATATCCTGAGATAGAGATAGAGTTGAATTTCGGCATTTTTTGAGAAGTGTATTCAAAGATATCCGAAATGATCTTCATGGAGAATGCAGGCGGATAGATATATGTGTTACGCACCATGAACTCTTTCAAAATATCATTTTGAATAGTTCCGGCCATTTCTTCCAGTTTAGCTCCCTGTTCCAGTCCCGCATTGATATAGAATGCCATAACAGGAAGTACGGCGCCGTTCATAGTCATGGAAACAGACATCTTATTCAATGGAATACCGTCGAACAATACCTTCATATTTTCCAGTGAGCAGATAGAAACACCAGCCTTACCAACATCTCCCACTACACGCGGATGATCTGGGTCGTAGCCGCGGTGTGTCGGAAGGTCGAAAGCAACAGACAAACCTTTCTGTCCGGAAGCCAGGTTACGGCGATAAAATGCATTCGATTCTTCAGCTGTAGAAAATCCTGCATACTGGCGGATAGTCCACGGACGGAACGTATACATCATCGAGTACGGACCTCTCAGGTAAGGAGGAATACCCGCAGCATAGTTCAGATGCTCCATGCCTTCCAGGTCTTCTTTCGTATAAACCGGCTTCACCTGAATCTGTTCCGGTGTTCTCCAATTGGCTTTGATGTCATTGGCCTTTTGCCATTCCATACCATTTTGAGGATGGAATCCGGCATATATATCGATATTTTTAAAATTCGGTTTCATAGCATTACTTAATTCCTAGCTTTTCATTATATTCTTTCAAGGTCTCCAATACGTTGCAGCGTACATGTATGAAGTTTTCTATGCCAGCAGCTTTCAATTCTTCCATGCAAGCAGGAGCTCCTGCCACAATAAACATGGCTCTTCCGTTTACAGCTTTGAATGCCGGAATAGCATATTCTGCATATTCATCATCGCTTGAGCAAATAACAACGATGTCAGCGTTGGCTTTCATTGCAGCTTCTACTCCTTCTTCAACGGTTGGGAATCCCAGATTGTCTATTACTTCATATCCGGCACAAGCCAGGAAGTTGCATGAGAACTGTGCGCGTGCTTGTCGCATCGCAAGATTTCCGATAGTCAGCATGAAAGCTTTTGGACGTTTGCCAGAATGTTCTGTCTGCAAACGTAAAGCTTCAAATTCGCTGGCAGCACGGCTGGTTTCCAGTTTAGCAAATGAAGCCTCTTCTTCGTGATTATGTCCGCCACCACAGCAACATTTGTGTTCTGATGGAGTCTTTTCTCCTGCCAATTCGTTGAAATTAGGATACTGATTGGTTCCCAGCAGGATTTCTTTACGTTTCGAAACAGCTTCATGGCGTGCTTTGTTGCTTGCGTTAACAGCATTTTGTACGCTTTCGTCGAAGATAGACTTAACCATTCCGCCGGCCTCTTCTACTTGTAGGAACAAATCCCAGGCTTGTTTAGCAATAGAAACTGTCAAATTTTCAATATAATATGAACCGCCGGCAGGATCGACAATGCGGTTAAGATGAGATTCTTCTTTCAAGAGTAATTGCTGATTACGTGCAATACGTTCTGAAAAGTCATTAGGAGTTTCGTATGCTTTATCGAAAGGAGTTACTGTGATAGAATTTACTCCTGCAATAGCAGCACTCATAGCTTCAGTCTGAGTACGGAGCAAGTTTACATGAGCATCGAATAAGGTCAGATTGAAGCTTGAAGTTTCGGCATGAGCAATCATTTTACAAGCACATTCGCATTGCGGGTTGTAAGCTTTGACAATGTTTGCCCATAACATACGTGCTGCACGGAACTTGGCAATTTCCATGAAATAGTTGGAACTGATACCGAAGTTGAATTTGATCTTCTTTGCAGCCAGATTAACAGGAACTCCTGCTTCTGTCAATCTGTTCAGGTATTCATTTCCCCATGCCAGTGCATATCCCAGTTCCTGATAAATATAAGCTCCAGCATTGTTTAGTTGAAGTGAGTTGACTCCTATACAACGGAAATGAGGATATTCAGCCAGAATTTCTACCAGCTCTTTGGCTTTCGATATGATCGGGCTGACATCTTTCCCTTTTTGAAGCATTTTGCCGATAGGGTCGAAGTTTATTGAGCCGTACAGTTTATTCGGATCATATCCTTTTTCTTTGAAATAAGCAACGAGTAATTCAGCCAGCTGAGTAGAATGGCGCTGACAAGTAGTGAAGTTAATTTCTATACAGTCGCAACAGATGTCTTTCAGTAGAGTTGCGATGTATTCAGCACTCAAATCTTTGGGTTTAATGTGGAAACCCAGTGAGTCAATTCCCTTGTTCAGCAAATCAAGTGCTTTCTGGTTTGCTTCAGCAGGTTCTTCTACACGAACGTCCTGACGGATATACCAGGTATTGTCATCTTTTTTATTACCTCTGATGTAAGGATATTCTCCCGGAAGTCCTTCAGTTGTTTTAAGTCCTTCCAAATCTTCTTGGCGGTAAAACGGTTTTACTTTAAATCCTTCGTTTGTTTTCCACACCAATTTCTTTTCGTAATCGGCTCCTTTCAAGTCGACCATGATTTTATCCATCCATTCTTGTGTCGATACGGAGGGAAAATCTGAAAAGAGTTTTTCTTTACTATCTGCCATAGTGAATGAGTGTTTATGATATTATGAT
>ENA-UERC01001513-UERC01001513.1-human-gut-metagenome-genome-assembly--contig:-NODE-1513-length-13311-cov-12.256536_pt1 | contig 13311 bp, 15 predicted proteins | sample MGYA00242955_ERZ507955 | MGnify/ENA primary metagenome ERZ507955 (study PRJEB26167, sample SAMN06115394) | human gut metagenome | host: Homo sapiens | place: China:Hubei | collected 2016-04-27... | reverse complement strand
ACCCTCAAAGCCAACCATCAGCTATTATTGATTTCAAAAGAATAGAACGTTTATGAAAAGAGACCTTATTTATCTGACCCTGATTGTTTCCGCAATCTGGGCCGCACACGCTACGGCGAAGGCCGTGCAGGACGGGCCGCAGCAGATCGAACCCCGAAAGATCGAAGCGGGATTCACCAAGACTGTACACATCCTCTTCCCGTCGCCCGTCACGTATATCGACATCGGCTCGATGGACATCATAGCAGGCAAGGCCGACGGGGCCGAAAACGTCGTGCGGGTGAAGGCGGCCGTGCGGAATTTCGCAGCAGAAACAAACCTGACGGTCATCACCGAAGACGGCGGATTTTTCACGTTCGATGTCCACTATGCCGAGAACCCGGTTGTCTCGACCCTCAATCTTACAGTGCAGGAACCGCAGACGGAAGGTGTGAAGAAACCGGCTGCCGCAGACGATCCGCAGCCGACGGCTTCCGAGGGCCTGGTGCTGCTGCGCGAAGTAGGCCGCGAAAAGCCCGCAACCGTAAAACGCATGTTGAGCGACATATACCGCCAAAACCGTACGGACGTGAAGGGCATTCGTGCGAAGAAGTACGGCATTGAAGTCGAAGTGTTGGGGATTTACGTGTTCAATGACGTGATATACATTCACACCTGCATCTCGAACGACACGAACATCTCCTTCGAGGTGGATGCGCGGCGGTTCATCGTAGCGGATCGCAAACTCGCCAAGCGTACGGCACAACAGCAGACATCGCTCGAAATCCTGCGCGTATGCAACGATCCGGCAGTTGTAAGGGGGCACCAGCGTCAGCGGACGGTATTCGCGCTGCCCAAGCTTACGATCCCCGACGACAAGGTGCTTTTGCTGGAAATCGTCGAGAAAAACGGAGCCCGCCATCAGACGGTGGAGATACCCGCAGGGGAATTGTTGGATGCGAAACTCCTGTAAAGAGACAGGCGGTCGAACCCGATGCGGAAGTTTTTATGCAGCAGTGGGAATGTTTCGAATCCGTGCGGCGATCTTACAGGAGCACTTTGCAAGAGGATATTCAGACGTGGTTCCGCACGCTGCGGCTCTGAAAGGCTGTTCGTTTCCGAACAATCAGACACCCCGGTACGGTTTTCAGACCGTACCGGGGTGTCTTTCATGCAGCTTGAGGAAACTCAATATTCATCTTCGTTGAAGAAGAAATCGTCCTTGGAGGGGTAGTCGGGCCAGATGTCTTCGATAGATTCGTAGATTTCACCCTCGTCTTCTATCTCCTGCAGGTTTTCGAGCACTTCGAGCGGCGCACCCGAACGTACTGCATAGTCGATGAGTTCATCTTTCGTTGCGGGCCAGGGGGCATCTTCGAGTTTCGATGCCAGTTCAAGTGTCCAATACATGATTCGGTAAAGTTTTATCTCTCTGAATTTTCCGGAAAAACAAGGCTTTTCCTTACAGGGATGCAAAGGTAAAGCAAAAAAACGATGCCCGCAAACGGAACGATCCCCACGGCCTACATTCCGGACGTTCGAATGTCCTAACATCCGATTTCTACGGATGTGTCCGGCGTATAGGACTATGCGGTATCCCGGGGAGAAGAACCGAAAATCGCAACGAGAATTCCGATCCCCGCAAAGGTTCGTGAATCCGAACCGGAGATATGTCGCCGCCCGAGGTATCCGGGAAGACAGCATGCCGCCGTACAGCCGCCGACGGACTTTTTCCAGACACTGACAGCGTCGTAAAGAATTTCCGCAATGTAAAATCGGATATTATCCGGTATAACCTATATGGAATTTTCGTATCTTTATGGAAACCTAAAACCTATCGAATCATGAAATTCTTCATCGACACAGCCAATTTGGAGCAGATCCGCAAGGCGCACGAACTGGGCGTTCTGGACGGCGTAACGACCAATCCTTCTCTGATGGCCAAAGAGAACATCCGGGGTACGGAGAACTGCAACCGTCATTATGTTGAAATTTGCAACATCGTCGAAGGGGACGTGAGCGCCGAGGTCATAGCCACCGACTTCGAAGGAATGGTGCGAGAGGGTGAGGCGCTGGCGGCGCTGCATCCCCGCATCGTCGTGAAACTGCCCTGCACGGCCGCAGGAATACGGGCCGTGAAATATTTCGCGGCGAAGAATATCCGGACGAACTGCACGCTGGTATTCTCCGTGGGGCAGGCGCTGTTGGCGGCAAAGGCCGGAGCGACCTACGTATCTCCGTTCGTGGGACGTCTCGACGACATCTCCGAAGACGGCGTGGCATTGGTAGCCCACATCGTGAAGGTCTACCGCACCTATGGTTACAAAACGCAGGTGCTGGCCGCTTCGATCCGTCATACGCAGCATATTATCCAGTGTCTCGATGCGGGGGCCGATGTGGCGACATGCCCCCTTGCAGCGATCGAAGGACTGCTCAGACATCCCCTGACGGACAGCGGGCTGGAGAAGTTCCTCGCAGACTATGCGCGCCTGAATGCCTGACGAGTCGCCGGCCGCGATAAAACGACAACGCCCCGATTCGAATTTTGAATCGGGGCGTTGTGGCAATCATTTCTTTTCCAAAAGCCGCTGGAAGGCGGGAGAAGGCTTAAATGCAGGAATGTCGTGTGCCGGAATTTTGATCGTCGTATTCTTCGTAATGTTACGCGCCGTCTTTTCTTTGCGATGCTTAATCAGGAACGTACCAAAACCGCGGAGGAAAACGTTTTCCTTGCGGATCTGTGCGGCTCGCACCTCTTCCATGAAACCTTCCACGACGGCTAAAACGGTCACGGCTTCGACGCCCGTTTCCTGGGCGAGTTGCTTTACGATATCTGCTTTGGTCATTTTTGTAAGTTTTTGTCCGACAAAGATAAACAAACTTCCGAACTGAAAAAAGCCCATCGACAATCCGATGATTATACCAACAGGTTTATTGTATTGCCGCAGAACGGCGCATCGTGATATTAGAAAATAAAAATCCGGGTTCGGACATTTTTAACATGGATACGGATTCATCTCTTCCGACCCCGTTTCATAGAGGTCGTATCCTTGTCCTCCGCTACGGGACGTTTCTGTTCTTTTAACGGCCACTGCGAAAAAATATGCTCTTGGCGGACTGTCATCTCTTTCAGTCGTCGGGCGATCTGCTTCCAGTCGTATTCGAAATTCAGCATGACGATATCCTCGCCGAAGTCGATATCATCGAAATATGTGAGTGCCTTGAACGGGCGGATGACATTTGCCTGCGGAAATTTTCGTTCGTAGCATTTGAGCATCTCATAAAACGGGATGCGGGTGGACAGACAGGCGATATCCACGAAATCTTTGAGCCGCGAACCGTCGTCGGCTATCGCAGACAGCTTCATGGCGACGATATCCTCGATGCTGTATAAACGGATTCCGGATTCCGCATAGGGCTGCCGGAGATATGCATATTTGTGAGCTATGCAGTCGATCTTAACGCCGTCGATCATGCCTTTCAGCGTGTCGGGGCGCCTGAAGGCCGTTTGGAATCCGTATCGCTGCGAAAGAAACGCTTCGAGTTCCCCGGCGTCGAACGACTCCGGAGTGAACAGATCCAGATCGACACTCACACGATGCCCCAGATATAAGGCCAAAGCCGTACCGTCGGCCAGATTGAACGCCGCAAGCCGGGGCTCGGCCTCCAACTGTTTCAACAACCCAAGTGTCTGCGGCGCAACTGTCTGCGTGTGTAACATCTCAATTCCTCTTTTTTAAGGCCGAAAGCCGTACATACGAAATTCATATCCTGCGCCGAGAGTGTCGGAACCTCTTTGATAATTTCCCGGAAGCCTTCGATGCCTCCGTAGAGGTCGAACGCCGCGAAGTAGTCCCGGAGCCATCCCCGTTCTATGATGCGCTGCACGACGACCTTACGCGAACGCTGCCAGTCGAACTGCGTCAAGTCATAGTCCCAAAGTAATGTCTTTGAGACCTTGCAGCAGCCTTTATTTCGGATATAGTCATCGAATATGGTCATGGGCCGGAGTTCGTTTCGCTTTACAAATATACGAATTATCCTGATGATATGCAATTTCCGTGCTTTGTCCGGCATACGCCTTCAAGAGTTGTGTCTTATCGCTCGTCATTCGCCGCAGCAAACATGGGACAAATCGGATATACACTCCCCGACGAAGGTCGGATACGGTGGTACGGACATCTCCGAACCGATTGTCCCTGTCTGCAGCATAGCGCAAAATTTTCATACGCATAAATAACCGGTTTTTCAGGTGTGGGTCGCCCAGCCGTGAAAGGGACGGTCGATAAAACAGCACGACCGATCCGGACATCCATGATAAACCAATCCGCCGACAACGCCCAGACTTCCGTCGGGATAGCGTTCCTTGAAGAGGAACGAATAGGGCGCGAAGTCCCTGTAAAGTTCGATCTGGCACGGATGATGGGGATTTTGCTCACGGCGTTCGAGGCGCTCCAAACATTCCCGAAGCGTGCTGTCGCCGATGCTTTCGGCGTATTGCACTACCTTATCGTAGTGCTCCTGACACATGATTTTCATAAGGCTTGATTTTTAGGTCTATTTCCCCATTCCGGGGTGTTGTTCCAGAAAGAGCATCCGCTGCCGGATATAATGCAGCAGCGGTTCTCCGTCGCCGACAGATTCCATAATGTTGTTCGTTCCGCCAATATCCTTCAGCACTTTCAATGAGAAAGAATTGTGTATCTGCCCCGAATCGAACTGCAAGTCGTGTCCGGACTCGGTAAAGGTGATGCAGACAGGTCTTCCCCGCTTCGTTCTGCCGAAAACCGTGATAGCACCACGCAGGTCTGTCGGATAGAACCCGTCGTTGTTCTCCCAGTCGATCTCAGGAGTCAGGCGGGCGATCTCCGCCATGACCGGCCGAAGCAGCCCTTCCGTCCAATGCGGATTATTCAGCCGCTCCCGTTCCTGCTTCAGATGTTCAATCTCCCAATCGATCTCCTTGCGGCGCTTGTCGCACTGCGTTTTATGCAGGCGGTAACGTGTAATGATATTCTCAATAGCATTCATCTTTTCAGGTATATTATGCATACCAACTGCACCGCAGGGGCTGCCCGCCCCATTTCCACGCAGTACGGTATGAGTCGATGCGGATATAATTTTTCGACAGACGGTGCGTATGGGTCTTGCCCTTGAAAACATCGGGCAGCGGGACGGTCGTTCCGCACATATAGCCGTCTTCGGTAGTTCGCTGGTCGAGCTGCCGCAGGTCTACCGCGCTGCCGCGGATCGCTATGACCTGATAGAAGTCGATATTGGTCTGCTCCCAGCCCCACGACGAGTAGAGGATGTCGCCGACGCGCAGCGAACGTCGGAACTCCTCACTCGACCGCGCTACGGCTTCGTCATGGCGCCGGAAGCGCTCGGCCTCCTGCCGGATACGCTCCATAGCCTTGTCGTATTCTTCCGGGGTGTGGGCCTTGTAGACATACCGGGGGGGCGCTTCATCCCTGGTGTCCATGCCGCGATACAGCGGCCGTTACGGCCCTGAAACCGGACAAGCGAGATGTTATAGATCAATTCGGGAGCGAAGCCCGTCCCCTGCGCGAGACGCGCGGCGTTCTTGTTGATGCGATAGGTTTTCATTGTATTTCGGATTTAGGGTTCGTTTCTTCTTCGACGATTTGGAACTTGTCGGGATTCCAGCCCTTTGCGAACAGCGCGGCCTGCGCGTCGAGGACGCTCGGAAAGATGCGGCGCCTCTGCCGCGAAAAAGAGATGCGCCCGGCCGAAATCCGCCGCACAGGGCGCCCCCGGTGTTCGAGGTGGCAGCGGCATGGCACGGGACGGTAGTGCAGGAAGCCCCGCATGCGCAGCAGCAGGCCCCGTTCGTACTCCTTGTCCTCGCGGCAGCGTTCCCACGCCTCGTATTTGTCGATGCCGTCGGTCAGCAGCGTGTAACCGACAGCCCGGTCATAGCGGGTTCGGCCCTGCCAAAGGCCCTTGAAAAAAAGCGACAGCAGTTCCAGTTCGAGCGTCGGACGGCCTTTCGTGCGCAGCGTTTCTGTCAGGGATACGACCTCGTCGTAACGGAAGTCGAGCGGGCGGATGTTGTTCGCCGCCATGCGCACCATCACCCGCAGGTCGGGGGTAATGGTGATACGTGTTATAATCTGATAGCTCATAATGATATGCAATTAAAAGACCGCAGCTTTAGGGCTGCGGCCTGATTTGACAATACGTGAAGTGTCGTGTTATTTCGGATTGGTCGTGTCCCGGAGCTTCAATCCGAAAGCACCGCAGGCTGTACGCAGATCTTCGCTGAACTTGCTGCTCTCGCAATAATAATCACCCATCCGTCCGGCCAACTCCTGCAGATCGCTGTCCGTAATCGTCGCAGTATCGTATCCGTGTCTTTCGAGTACCGCACGGTTCAGAAAGGCGATGTCGAACTCCGCATTCGGATCGTCCTTGTTCGGAACGCTTCGCAGTTTCTCGTCGGTGAATCGGTAAATCTCGTCGAGGTATTCCTTCTCCGTCCGGTTTGCATCTCCGTGCTGCCGGGAGAACTCGTCGCCCCAGGCAATGAGCGTCGCAGCCGTATCGCGGAAGTTGTCCGAGGGCCGGAACTTCCTGCGCCCGGCTTCATAGGCGATATCGACCAGCACCTCGGCATAGTCGCGCAGGGACACATTGCCCGGAAGCGCTGCGGACTGCCTTTTCATAAAGGCAGTAATGGCCTCGGCATAGATCCGAAGCTGCAAACGGTCGCGCTCCGCGGCGGCTTCGTCGCGGTTCAGCCCGAATTCCGGGGATTCATGGCCATCGAGGAAGTTCTGCAATTCACCCAGCCGGAAAACGTCGTAGCGCGTAGGATATTCCGGCAGGCAGCGTTCCACAAAATCTTCCGTAAGATCGCTTGTCGTCTGCGGCGCAGCTTCGGCGGACGGGATGAAATCGTATTCTTCCAGCCATTCGACGATGCCTTGCAGGGTATCGCAGGAGAGATTTTCAAGCGGAAGCGGGAAACCATCCCCGCCGTCCATCAGGCAGACGGGAGTCAGCCCGTCCTCACAAAATTCGAGGGAGATTACATTGCGATAAAGACCGTCGTATCTGATTGTAAGGGGCGACTCGTAATACTCCTCATAGGCGAGGCCGTCCGTATCTGCCAGCCGCTCGCGGTCTGTCGCATCGGCCAAATAGGTTTTCAGGCGCCCTTGCCGGCTGGCGATGACCGAGCGGATGACGCCGATCTGATAAGTGCGCAGTTTTTCGAGTGTTTCTTTGTTTTTAATAGTCATAGAGAATCAAGTTATTTATAAGAAAATTCCGGTCTGACGAAATAGCAGACCGTGGTGTGCCGCCCGTGATCCTTGACGAGTTTTACGGGTTGGGGCGCGTTGTAGATGCGCCGCTCTGTAACGGGAGCATCGAGCGCATCCCATTTCTCTTGCGATACGGCGGTCTGCTCGTCCCGATAGCACCAGACGATGACGGATTTCGGGTAGGGAGCTGCGAATGCGGTTCCTTCGTAATCAGAAAGAAACATTTGAAATTCCTTCTCCGTCCGAAACGAAATGCAGTCGCCCCGGTAAAGATCGCTGCTTCGGCACTCCGTATCCTTGTAAAGGCTGATCTTGCGCCATTTCTCGGTCGAGAAATCGCCGTAAAGCGATTCCGGTTCCCGGTATTCCCACAACGGCACCTCGGCGCAGAACCGGACGACTCCGTTGCCGCAGGCGCCGCAATGTCCCCAAGCACAGAAATCCCCCGGCACAGCACCGGAAGGCTTCAGCTCTTGCGGCATCACGGCTGTAAAAGGCCCTCCGCTGACCGCGCAGCCGATGCCGCCGGCTGTCGCCCACACGAAAGGCACGTAAGGGCACAGGCAGATCGAAGGCGTTCCGCCTTCACGGACAGCCTCGATCAGGGCGTTGCCGTGGAAGTCACCGTGGCGCGTGGTATAGCGCACCCGGTCGCCGACCTGCGGGACACGTGGGTTGCGGGTGCGTTCGATATGACGCACCAAAGCATTGGCGGCATCTACATCCGCCTGCGTCAGGTGGTGTTCATGGTCGTAAAGCGTATTCATCGACAGCAGCGTTTCGCAGCTGTACCGATCTTCGGCTTTGGATTGTTGCATATTGCTGATAATGAAAGCGCCGCGGCCCAAAGGTCGCGGCGCGGGTTGAACAATCGTTTATATTCGGTTTTTGGATCAGGCGGCTTCGGCCGGAATCGCTCCCGGGGGTGCCGGCTCCTGTTCGCAGGCCAGCCGTTCGGAGATCATCCGCGCGGCACGGTTCACGTCCGTGAGGATGTCGAACAGGTAGGTCGGCTCTTTATGGAACTCCGCCAGCCAGTCCTTGATATAGGCGGCGCTCTCCTCACGAGGCGTCGTAGCGAAGCCCAGCATCGCACCGCACAAAGCCGCCGTAAGTTCGGCGACCAACTCTTCGCGGATGTAGTCGGCATCTCCGTAGCAAGCGCCAAAAGGACGGTTCAGACGCTTCGCATGCCCCGTACTGTGCGTGACTTCGTGGAGAAGTGTCGTGTAGAATGCCGCGCCCTCCGGGAACTGCCGTTTTTCGGGGCAGACGATCCGGTCGAGCGTCGGTGAATAGGACGCCCTGTTGCCGGATCTGAGCAGGATGGGACAGAGCCACGACTGCTCCGCCAGCATCCGATCGAGCACCTCGCATGTCAGACCGTCCGAGTAGTCTTTCGGCCCGGTCGGTGTCGTAAGCGAAGTGTAGCGCTCCGGCTGCTGTTCCGACATATCCGTCTGGTCGATGTTGAAGACCGGGTAATAGCGCATCACGGGCAGCACGTCGTATTGCCGCCGCTGCTCCTGCGGCAGGCGGTAATAGTCCGCCAACTCAATCTTCTTGCGGGTCTCCTTATGGCGGATATACAGTTTCCAGAAGAAGACCGGGAACGAACCGGAGCCTTTGAGGATGTTCAGACCCTCCTCCTTGGCCTGCTTGAACGTCATAAAAAGCGGCGTACTGTAGCCTGCGATCTCCGAGAGGAACAGCAGCATCAGGGTATTCCCGCCCCGGTAGGGCGTGCCGCGCAGATTGCGCGGAAGACCGTGCGCAAGGTCGGCGATCCACGGCTTGCGCCACGCTTCGGTAAGCGTTTCCATTTTCTTTATCATCAGCTCCGTCAGCTGCGGAGCGATCTTTTCAATCAGATTCTTATTCATGGCTCTTCTCTTTAAGTTATTCTTCCTCCGGAGCGGTAGCTTGCCGCCAAAGACGGATCTTCTCGTCGTTCGTCCTGCCGTTCCACCACATGTCGCAGGCATCGCGGAAAGCCTTGCGATCATCCTTCGGGCTGAAATTTTCCGGATTCAGTCCGGTGATAATTTCCCGGTCTTCTTCTGTCGTTCCGTCATTCCACCACGGCTCGACCGTATCGGACATCAATTCGCTTTCGCGGATCTGGTACGTGTGCTCTTCGCATCCGTCGCACCACAAATCATCCTGCTCGGGAGCTGCCGGTGCAACTTGTCCCGTATTGCTGTCCACCCATGTTCGGTAGGACACTTCGAGCGAACCGCATTCTTCGCAGCGCCATGGATCGGCGGACGTTTCGACTGCCGGGTTTTCCGGAATGGACTCTTGTTCCGGAATCTCTGAAATCTTATTCATAGCAATAATAATGAAAAGACGGAGCAGGCTATGTCTGCTCCGTCGGTTATTTAGTTCATGTTGTTACTATGCCGCCGTTTTCATCTCCTCCGGCATTCGGGTGTCGGGTTCGATATCGGGATCCAGCGGAATAATAAGCGGCTCCGGCGACGGCTCTGCGTCGGGCATCTCGTCCGGCACCAGATCCGGGAGTTCCTCGGGCTCGAAGTCCGGAGTCTCCTGCATCGAAGCGACCTTTTCTTCCGCTTCGGCTTTTGCCTGCAAAGCATCGATCTGCTCCTGAAGACGGGCTTTGCGACGCTCGTAGACTTTCAGATACTCCTGCTGCACCTTCTGGCTCTGCTCCGAGAAGTTCAGATCCGCAAAGCGGCACATCATTCCCGTCAGGAGCGTTTCGTCCGTACATCCATACTCCGGAGCTGCCGATCGGAAGTAGTCCACCAGAAACGCGCGGACCAACGCAGCCTGCTGCTTGACCGTAATGCGTCCCGCCGCGGCAAACTGCTCCCGGTCGGTCAGGTAAGAGCCTTCCTTGGGTCGGAAACCGCACTGACGGAGTTTCGAATCGCTCATCACGCGCTGCATCACGGCGTAGTAGAACATCTGCTGCTCCTCCTTCTGCAAGGGCTTGTTCGCAACCTTCACATCGAGGAAGACACGCTTCATATCGGTCGTGATATGCTCGTAGCAGATTTCCCGGTAACGACGCTCCTGTTGCAACAGCCCCTCCAGCGGCGAAGGCGGAACGACGGTGACGAAGACCTTATGCTCATCGTCCTGCCCCTCGTTTACTGTCACTTCCCGCTCCTCGTCTCCGATCTCTTCGTAGCGGATTTCAATATCGAGGTTGCCGATGACGGCGTATTTGCGCACGCGCCCTTCCGAGATGTCGAACTCCAACTGCTGCGTCTGTTCCGTAAAGCGGATCATCCGGATCTCATGCCTCTCCTGAGCCTCGGCAAAATCCACCTCTGACACGTAATTTTCGGCCTGCGGAACGTCGGGCATCTGCGGAGCTTTGTCGTAGTAACCGGCATTGTATTCCAGTTCTTCGACGTGGTAGCCCTCCTGTTCGAGTGCTTCGAGCACTGCGGCAGGCGTTTCGCCGTCTGTGGCCAGTGTCGTACGCGGATCGTCCTTGAGGAGTTTCACGGCCTTCTGTACCAAAAACTCGTTGTTCTTGCGGATCATGCACTCGCGGTTTTGACAGCCCGCGCAACCGCCCGTACATTCGTCCTTGAACAACACCTGATTGGCCGTATTGTGCTGGCAGGAAAGGCACTCCGTCTTATCGAAGTTGTAGCTTTCCAGCTTGGTCATATAACGCTCGTAGAGCCGCCGGGCGATCTCCTTGATCCGCGCCGTCTTCCACGAGTTGTAACACCCCTCGGCGAAATGATCGTTGTAGACCTCCTGCTGGATGTCGGCGGGATATTTGGCGATCTCTGTAGCGACGCCCACCGAAATCTCCTCTTTGTCGAGCATCCCGGCCAAGGCGTCGATCAGTTCGCAGAGTTTTAGACGCGAGCGGATGTAGGCTTCCGACTTGCCGAACTTGCCCACGAGACTCTCGATCGTATGCCGCCCCGACTGCAAGGCCCGCTTGTAGGCAGCGGTCTCCTCGCGCGGCCGTACGTCCTCGCGTTGCAGGTTCTCCGTGATGGCGGCATCCTCGGCCTCGGCGTCCGACAGATCCCGCACCAGGGCCGGAATGAATTTCAGATTCGCCATGGCGGCAGCCCAGTAGCGACGCTCGCCGTAGACGATCTCGAAGCCCTCGTCCCTCGGACGCACGCAGATAGGTTGAAGAACGCCCGACTGTTTGATGCTCTCGGCAAGTTCCAGCAGCGTATCCTCGCGGAAATTCTTGCGGGGATTGTAGGTCGAATTGACGATTTTGTTCAGATCCAGCAGCCGGACATCCGTCTCGGGATGGGCTGCCGGTTGTTCGGCAGGACTGGTTTCTGCGACAGGATTCACAGCTCCGATATCCGTTGCCTGCGGTTCGGCGGGTTTCATGTCGGGACTCCCGGCTGCAACCGGGTCTTGCGCTTGCGCCGCAACGGCCTCGGAAACGGCCGGCGTCCGAACTGCGGTCTTACCGCTCTGCTTCGATTTCGAATTTGCTTTCGCAGTCTGCATAACATGTAACAGTTTTTACCGTGTGTCTCACGTGTTTTCTGCTCGCACGAATTTTATTGTTTTTATCGCGCAAGCAATGAATAATATGTTATGAGGCTTTATATCCCGAACGGATCGGTTGCCTCGGGAAGATTCATAAGCCCGCGGCGCAGGTGCAGGGACGGAAAAATACCGCAGCCCCGGCGAGGATGATTTTTCCGCCCCGGAGCCGGAGAGGGAGGCACGGCCGACCGGCCCGGGATTATCTTTCCCGGGGCAACCGGCAGGATAGGTAATTTCCATTTATCTTTGCCGTGACAAACATCGGAAGCAGCAGCTTCGATGTCATATTGAAACCCGTCATTTCTGGGTATAATCGGATCGAAGCATCCGGCAATATCCTGCATTCGGTCGGATTCATCTCCGTTTCCGGTATATATCTCCGGAAAATTTGCCGGTTCCATACGAACAGTTAATTTTGTAATAGATTCAGTTTATCGGAATGCGTAAATCGGTATTCATACTGCTAACGGTTTTCACGGCCTGCCTGCTCTGCAAGGAGTCGGAGAATATGCCGGGCACCTCTCGGAAATTCATGGATGAAACATTCCTAAACCGTGGGGAGGAGAATTTACTTGCCAGGCAATGGCAATGTGAATATATCTATTCCGATTTAAGTTTCACCAGTGTCTTGCCGAAGGCCAAAAAGACACGCTCGACCGTATCCATGTTCCGGCACGGAGCCCATAGGCGCTTGCGTGCCACGGTTTTATCAATGTGTTGCGTCACATACGGGATTTCGGGCGTCGCAGGACTCGCAGCAAGGGTACACGGAAAAGGTTTCGTGGCCGGCCTACATGCCGTAGACTATTACGTCTATCGCCTGCACCGGCTCATTATTTAGCCATATGGCAAGAAGACTCGCAAAGGCCGGGTAAAAACATGGAATGTCCGGAAAACGGGAAAGTTGTATGTCCTGTTTTCGGGGGAATAAAATGCCCGGCTGTCTCACGCTCGAAATTCGTTTTTTATACGTGTCGCCCCGATGCATATACGATAAATATCGCTCCGGACGGCTCTGTTCTTTCGGAGAATCCTAAAGATGGAAATTTACGATGTACCGATATGCTGACGCGTTCCGTTGTTCACGACGGAATTTTTTATGTTTTGAAGAGAGCTGTCGTGATCTCACACAACGGCCTGTACGGGTAGATGAAAAGTGTCTTTGGAGGGAGTTTTCGGTATTCCCATATGACGGTATAAACACTCCGGACACCGTTTCCCAACAGTATCCGGAGCTGACAAAATTGTGCTTGCGGTATTTTGCACAGGATAAAAATACGGATTCTTTTCGAAAGCAGCAAGCCGTGCCCCGGTTTTTCAGCTTCCGGCGGTTCATCCTCGAGAATTTGCGTTTCTTATATCGCCGCCCGTTTTAGCAATTTTTCCCGCGGGCCGATATTCGGTTTGTATATTTTAATAGACCGAAAATAATTATCTTGGATTTCTTAAAAAGAAAATCGCCGTAAGCTGTATGGTAGCAGTGGATAAAAGCAAAAAGAATATTGCCCGAGCACTCATAACCCGGGCC
>ENA-UERC01001512-UERC01001512.1-human-gut-metagenome-genome-assembly--contig:-NODE-1512-length-13313-cov-5.673693_pt1 | contig 13313 bp, 16 predicted proteins | sample MGYA00242955_ERZ507955 | MGnify/ENA primary metagenome ERZ507955 (study PRJEB26167, sample SAMN06115394) | human gut metagenome | host: Homo sapiens | place: China:Hubei | collected 2016-04-27... | reverse complement strand
TATACCATAAAACGCTGTATCCACAAGCAATATTTCGATGCTTGCGTCCCAGAAGCGGGAATTGATCGATATAACAAAAACGGGCGCGCAGCCTTGAGAAAGGAGGCTGCGCGCTCTGCTTTTTGTCGTTGGCCTTATTCAGACGGCATATATCTTGGAATAAGCTATCTCAAAGCCGCTTTGCGATCTGCCAGATCACCCGCTGTGCTGTCGTGACTGCGGCAATGTCTTCCTTCGTGGCAAAGCCGCGGGTGTTGACAACATGAGCGATTTGATTGATGTTATTTCCAATGCCGGCGAGTTGACGCCGGATTTCGGCGTATTCAGCGAGTGGTCGGGATCGGAGGTTCATGCCAGAGATCAGCGCACGGAGGAATACTTCCATTGGGAAGCCAGAGAGCATAGCCTGCTGTTTCAAATGTTCATGCTCCTGCTCATTCAAACGGAGCGATATTTTGATTGGTCGTTTTCTCATGATCGTTTTTCCTTTCAATTCATAAGGGGTTATAGGGGAATTGCTTCCCCTAACAAGCGCATTTGGACGGCCAAATGCTATGCTTGCGAAAGCAGCTTCCGTATAGCGGTTTCATTTTCGTGACAATGCTGTTGTAAAATTAACTTCTTGATTTATTGGTGTCCAATATGTATAATAATTGCAAGAAACTTTTGAGGTGAATGACCGTGCTGCACGAGGAACGAACTGCAAATATTCTTATCAACAAGGCGGGTGGAAACGCCGGTCCGGATGCCAATGGCTACCGCGTGGCTCTGCCATCTGCCTGGATGAAGGCCCTGGGCATCTCTGAGGGCAGCCGCACCGTAACGCTGCAATTCGATGGGGAAAGCATCACCATCCGCCGCCCTGCCGTGTCTGATTACGATGTCTTTCTGGCCAATGCCCGAAGCAGCGCTCACGCCCTCCTGATCCTGTACTACTACGATGGGAATAAGCTCTGTACGAAGATCTGCGCTGACCAAACCACTCATCAACTTGCCATCGAAAACGAGGCCAGTTCTCCCCTTTCCACCGCTTTCGGCGTGAACCGCAAGCCCACATGGGACGATCTGCAAATCTTCTTGAAAGACCGCTGTGTGCCGCAGGAGCGGGACGGTTTGAAATATTACCTGTCTGACTTGGGACTGGACTGCTATGACCCGCTGGCGATCATCCGCAAGACCGAAGGGCGCATGGCAGAGGATTCGTGCTGGATCAAAATTGTGGAGGGCTGAATATGTCGATCAGACTGACAACGGGAAGCCGCATCGCGGAAACCTCGTCTAAGGGCAATCAGGAAAAATGGCTGGCAGATGGCCGCTGGTACAAGCTGGATCTGTTCGGCTACGAGGGACTGGCTGAAGCCGTGACCTCTGCGCTGCTGGCACAAACCAATACCGGCGCGTTGGGCTTTCGCTATGTGACCTACCGCATGGAGCGGCTGGAAGTCCACGGTCATACCCGCAACGGCTGTTCCAGTGCCAATTTTCTACGTCAGGGCGAGGCCATCCTGACCCTTGCGGAGCTGCTGCGAAAAGGCGTTGGCCCGGACTGGCAGACCGCGGTAAACCGCCTGCCCAATCTTCAGAGCCGCCTTGCGTGGTTGGTGGAGCAGGTTGAGCGGCTGACGGGACTTGACCGCTTCGGCACCTATCTGACGCTGCTGTTCGAGGTGGATATGCTGTTCGGCAACGAGGACCGGCATCTGAACAACATCGCTGTGCTGCGCTGCGGTGATGGCTTTGACTACTGCCCCATCTTCGACTTCGGCGCGGGTTTGCTGTCCAACACACGGGACTATCCCATGGAGATCGAGCCGGACGCATTGGTGCGGCAGCTCAAGGCTCAGCCCATGAAAACGGGCTTTGTCCGACAGGTCCATGCGGCCCAAAATCTCTATGGGCCGCAGCTTCGCTGCGACTTTGCCGAAAAAGAGATCATGGCGGCCCTTTCAGAGCCGCTGGAGTTTTACGCCAAGCGGGATGTTCCTTATATCCGTGACCGTGTGACGGCCTGCATCAAATTCCAGCGGAAAAAGTTATTCTGATTTTCTGCCGTCCTCCCGCAGCCACGCGCCCCGCAGCACCATGCGGAGATACGCCGCCCGCCCGATGCCGTGGTCCTGCGCGGTGCGGGTGAGCCGCTCATATTCTGCCTGCGTCAAGCGGAGATTTACCTGCTTTTCCCGTAAGTTCTCTTTGTTCTTCATCTGATGATCCTCCCTATTATTCTTTTTTCGGCTTGGTATATATTTATCTCAGTATCGCTCTACTCAGTCTTATTAGACGCTGAAAATCAGCGCACCTGAACGCTGATTTTCAGCGTTCTTAAAATTCGAAAATCGAAAGTCAAGAAATTCGGTTTTCGAATTTCAGGGGGTACAGTGCAGACGGCTTCCCCAACCCCTGCCGTTTCCGGCGCAGCAGGCCAGCTTGCTCCAGTTCGGATAGCAGCTTCTCCGCCTTGCTGTGGGCGCAGCCCAAGTCCTCCATAATGTGGCTGATGCCATAGTAAACAAAGGCGCGCCCTTGCTGATCGAACCACCCGCTTTTGCGGGAAAGTCCCATTTTGTCCAGCAATAATCCGTAAAGTAATTTTGCTTCACAATTCATGTTTTTGAATGGTTCCTCCGTAAACAGCACCTTTGGAACACGGTAAAATGTAAATAGCTCTGATTCATGCTCGTAGAAATAATCCATATCGGTCCTCCTTGCCCGTTGGGGCATAAAAATAGCGGAGGCAGGCGATTGACCTGTCTCCGCTTTTTGCTTTTGTTTCCTTCTTGGGGCATTATTTGGACTCTCGCAGGATCTCAAGCGCGGCGCTTTTGATGTTGTTCATCGCACCTACCCACGCCATTTGATCCCGCGCCTTCAAGTCCTCGTCGATGCCCTGTGCTTCCGCCATCTGGCGTATGATGGTTTCCAGCAGCTTGTCCTCTGTGGTGTCCGGCTCCGGCGGCAAAAGGCAGGGATAATACTGCTCGCCCCGCAGCTCGTAGTAAAGGCCGTTCTCAAAAATGACCGGCGGCAATGGCGGTAAATTCTGTTCCATAAATTTCGCCCCTTTCTGCCGACATTGTATAGGAGAAATCCGTATAGCGCCAGTATGCGAAAATCATCGCTCTCCCCTGTCCTTTGCGCGGTAACGGGCCTCCAGCAGCTTGATGATCTCCCGCTCCATCTGCTGCGCGGAATAATTGCGCGGGAAATACTTCCGCAGCGACTCGGTTTTGATGCGGATTTGCTCCTTCTGATTGGGCTTTTCCTCGGTGAGAATGGCGTACAGCACCTCCGGCGTCAGTTTTGCCTCGCGGGAGAGCTGCTTCATGCGGAGTGCCTGTGACAGCGACGGTGTGGCGTCCTCCCGCCCGATCAAGTCCCACAGCTCCGCTTGCTCGTCGCGGGTGAGATAGGACAGCTCCACGGCGGGAGAAAAGGCGATGCGTCCATCGTCCACCATCTGAAGCAACGGCGGAACAAGGTTGGTTAGGCGAATGTAGCGTTGAATGGTGCGGCCACTGTCATCGTTTGAGACGGCATCCCTTGACTTGTGGCCAACTTGTCCACAAGTCATTCCTTGATGCTTCATTGCCTCCAGCTTCATTTGGTAAGCAAATGCCTTTTCGCTGGGCAGCAGGTTTTCCCGCTGAAGGTTGCTGTCCACCATCAGGATCACTGCTTCATCGTCGGTCATTTCCCGCACCAGCACCGGCACGGTGGGCAGGCCCAATTTCTGCGCTGCCAGACGCCGCCGATGCCCGCTGACCAGCTCGCAGCCCTCCCCTTTTGGCCGCGCCAGTAAGGGCGATAAGATGCCGTGGACACGGACGCTCTCCACCAGCTCGTCCATGGCGGCATCCTCCCGCACCCGATAGGGGTGCTTTGCAAAGGGCGACAGCTTGTCCGGTGGAAGCTGCGAGATAAATTCCTTCACCATACCGCCCCTCCCTCCGAAAGCGCGGCGGACACGTTCACATGGTAGTGAAGGTCGGAGCCGCGATAGTGGTAGTCCGCGTCAAAGGAATGAAGCCAGCCGGCATTTCGCACATTCACGTTTTCGCTCTCTTTTTCGGCCTGTAACCACTGCGGCGCAAGGCTTTTTCGCGCTTGTGGCCCTTGGACTTCCACAGTCGGCACAGAGGAGCTGGGGCATCTTGAGATGGTCGGCACCATCGTCCATCAGCTCACGCGGAACCTCACGGTAGATCAGATCAAGGAGGCCGGCTTCGATACCTATTTCGTCGACCACACGACCGGCGTGTTCCCGCAGTTCGCCTCCGGCTATCCGTGGTCGGCGGCGACGATGCAGGTCACGGGCGATACCATCGCCGACCTCACCGAGGACCTCGCCGCCGAGCAGAAGGCGCGCGTGACCTACGATAACATCCTGCGCCTTTCCGACGATCCCGACGTCAACGACGTCATCAAGTTCCTGCGTGCGCGCGAGATCGTGCACTTCCAGCGCTTCGGTGAAGCAAAGCGTACAAGATGGAGAGTTACCAAAAGAGCTGCTGAACAGAACAGCCGCAAGTCATCAAAAATGGTGGCTTGCGGCTGTTTGACTCTGAAATCCATGGTAATGGGCGCACACCCTCTCACAGCAAGTTTTTTCCGTTTCCCTCAATGCGGCCATCCGTCATCTGAACAATCCTGTCACAGCGTTCGGCAATCGAAGGGTCGTGCGTAACGATGATCAGCGTCTTGCCGCTTTCCTTGCAGAGCCGCATGAGGATGTCCATGACATTCGCTTTGTTCGCCGCGTCCAGTGAGCCGGTGGGTTCATCCGCAAGGATGATCGGCTGGTCACAGACGATTGCACGGGCGATTGCCACCCGCTGCCGCTCTCCACCGGACAATTTGCCCGCCTTGCGGTTCAGCTTGTCGGATATGTCCAGCTTCTGCGCGATCTCCCGGATTCGGGGCTTATGCTCCCTGCGCCTGATCTGCCTGTTGTAAAGCAGGGGGATTCGGATGTTGTGATATACAGTTTCATCGTCCAGCAGGGCGAAGTCCTGCACAATATAGCCGAACGAAGCATTTCGGAAAGCGCTGCACCGCCTGTCGCTCATGTTCAGGACTTCCTCTCCGCCCACAGCGACGCTTCCGGAATCCGGCTTCAAAATCAGACCGATAATGTTCAAAAGTGTGGACTTGCCGCTGCCGGAAGGTCCGACAATGGCGACGGCTTCGCCGCTTTCCACGGAAAGATTGGCGTGATTCACCGCTTTTACGGTGTAGTGGCTGGTTTCATAGCTCTTGCAGGCTTGTGTAACGGTGATTCCCGGCATAGTTCATTCCCTCCTTAATCCCTGTGAAAATTTAGATACAAAACGCTGCTGCACAATACTTGTGACAAGGAACGCCGAGCCCATGGTGGCTGCGAATACCATGAGAAGATTCAGCGGCGACGCGAGCCTGTTCAATGACAGGATCAGGAGCGTTCCCGCAAGCGGGATCACATGGTATCCCAACACGAACAGATACATCCTTGCAAAGATAAACCGCTGTGTTGCGCCAAACAGATGATGCACCGCATATTCCGGGATCCTGCGTCGCAGGATGCGATAGGTGTTCAGCAGCAGCGCACCGAATAAAACCAGCGTGGACATGATGTAGAAGAGAAGATACGCCTGATGGGTGCGGGGGCTGCTTGCGGCGGAAAGCCGCAAAAAGTTTTCCGTTGACTGTATCTCCGCATAGGCGGAATAGTTTTGATACAGGAACGACCTGACATCGGCGGTGCTTTCCTCTGTGGGTTCGGCAAGAATCAGACGGTCTATGAACATATCCACCGATACGTGCGGAAACGCCGCGAGGGAAAGGGCATCCTCACAGGACGGCGAGAAAACATAGAGCGTTTTCTTCAGATTCTCCGATGCGGGTGGAATGTAGTGCAGCGGATGGTAAACGTCCATATCGGATGGAACAACGGTCACGATGCATTCGTGATCTCCGATGCGGAGCGTTTTTCCTTCGTCCCCGGCGCAGTCCGGCGAAACCGCGGCGATAGGTGCACCGCTGCCTGCCGGAAACGGGAATGCTGTCAGCCGAGTATAGGCGCCCACATAAACGATGGTCTGCTGATACCCGCCGATGCCGGGGAGAAGGACGAGGCTGCCGAGGTTGTCATGCTTTTGAAACAGCTCCACGAGGCCCTGCTGCCGCCCACTGCCTGTGCTGATAGGCTGTGCGGTAGTTTTCCGGTCTGCCGCTGTCATAAGACTGCTCAAATCCTTTACCCGCACCATGCTCACATCGTTTTGTGTAAAGCGATGGATTGCATCATTTTGTGACGCGACATGCTGGTAACTCAATCCCACCAGCACGAAAGCCATTATGGACATTGCGGTTAAAAAGCCGTAAAAAATGACCCATCCGGCATCCTTGACCAAATCCCGGACCACCTGCCTGATCAGTGTCATATCATCTTCCCCCTTTCCCCAACCGTGCGGCTGTTCCGCAGTAGCCCGCCCAGTTCAAAATCAGTGAGAACAGTACAAACCCTACCGTAGTACCTATCAGCAGCACGGTCAGATCACTGTCCGGCATATAGGTCAGCCCCCGGTACAGCGCCACGCCGAAAAGCAGAGCAGCCGTCAGTGCAATACCCATCGCCGTAAGGGTGGAGCGGAGGAACAGCCGTGCTTTTGACAGCCCAAACAAATGATAGATTTGATAGCGGCGGTCATTTTCCCGATACATGGTCAGCACCACATAGGAGAAGCAAAAGATCAAACCGAGCATGGCAGCGGAAATCGCTCTGGAAAGAACGCTGTCCGTTAGAAGCTTCGCCGCCAGCGCGGGAAGGCTCAAATGCTGCCGCTGGTCAGTGACCGTATAGCCGCGGCTCTCGAACAGGGCCGTCAGACCACTGGTGTCCGCGCCATCTGTGAAGTACATTCCATCCTTCGCCCCGCTCATGGACAACGGATAGAGAAACCCTGCATTGGAGATAACGGAAGGCACATCTTGTTCCCGATAGGTTCCCAGGACAGGCAGCCCCAGCGAGTCCGGCAAAAACCGTCCGTCGCGCACATAGGTTTCCGAAAAAGCCGCGTCCTCTGCGGTTAATACGCCCTGCGCGTCACAAGGCAGCGAAAGCCCGATGGCTTCACGGAGCCAATCCGAACCGTCCAGGATGCCGCAGCCTGCGGCAAACCCGTTCTTGTATAGGATTGTCGCCTCGTTTTCCAACGCCCAGCGTTCCAGGAGCACATAAAGCTCATCGGACGGCGCGGCGGCACTTGGCGTGCCTGCGTCCTCCTCCGGATGAAGGTATGTCCGGGAGACGTCCGCGACAGTAAAGGATTGCAAGCCCGACACGGGGCTGAAATAGTAGTCCGAGTAAATGATGGAAACGCCAAGCCCTATGCTCGCAAGAATCAGGATCGAGCATAGCAAGGCAGCCCAGTTCTTTTTTCGCATAGCTTTGCCCTCCGTCCTCTCACAGCGCAATATGCCGTGTGGCACAATCGCTCACATAGGGATCATGTGTCACAACAACAATGGTTTTCCCCTGTCGGTTCAGCTCTTTGAGAATATCCATCACATAGCTGCGGTTGCGCTCGTCCAGACTGCCCGTAGGCTCATCCGCAAGGATAATGTCGGGGGATTTTGCAATGATTTTTGCCAGCGCCACCCGCTGCTGCTCACCGCCGCTCAAGGTGTAGACCTTACGACGCTCATAGCCCGAAAGCCCCACCTGTGCCAGCGCATCCGCGATGCGTTCTTTCTCTGCCTTGCCCTTTGCTTTACCGAACCGGGTGGCGAGCTTCATGTTGGCTTCCACGGTGTCGGTGTCCACCAGCCCGTAATTCTGAAACAGGTAGGACAGCTTGTGCCGCCGCAGGTGAACCGCAGCGCGGGAGGAAAAGGACGGGTTTCTTGCGCCGCAGAGGGTGACGCTGCCGCTGTCCGGCGTTTCCAGCAGTCCTATGATGTTCAGGAGCGTTGTTTTTCCGGCTCCGCTTTCGCCCTTGATGGCGACAAACTCTCCGGCTTCAATATGCAGCGAGTAATCCCGAAACAGCACTTTCTCCCCGAAGCGTTTATTGATATTGGATAAAGTAATGGCAGTCATGCTTCCGCTCCTTTCACAATCTGATAGAGGTTTTTCCGGGCAATGCTGCCGCAAGCCAGCAGCGTGATCAGCAGCTCCGCGAGAAACGTACCCAGCAGGATATTGTAGTCAAGCTCGATGGCGAGCTTTAAGAGCAGCAGCCCTGCCGCTACCGCCCCATAGTACAGCACCGTCAGCACGAGATGGGTGCGAATACAGCTCAAAAGGGAATGCCCTTCAATCAGGCGACAGGCGATCCTGTCCTTATAATTGTCGCAGTAGAGCCTTGCGCCGAATAAGATCAGGCAGAACAGCCCAATCAGCAGCACCAAAGCCTGTACGCCCCAAATCATCAGCATATAGGTCAGATGATGGAGCATTTTATCAAAGGTGGCGGCGACGGTCGGTGTGGAAACGGTCGCCGCGTCAATCCCCGTTTCCCGCAGGATAGGTAGCAGCTCCGCATACGGATCATCGGTGGGAACATAGAGGAAATACGCCCCCTGTGAACACCATGCTTCGATGAAAAGCCCGTCCAGCAGGTCACCTTCCTTGACTACAAGGATGGGCGCGGGCAGAGCGCCGTTTCCCCCAAGCCCTGTGCTGGCGTTATAGGAGTATATGTCAGACGCTTTATCATCGTAGAGGACAATATTCACATCCCCGGAATTTCCCCAGCTCGCGCCGCGCTCCCGTACCTCATCCCGCCTGTATTCCTTGGACTTCGGAAGCAGAATATTCACATGGGTATCGGAAAGCAGAGCGTCACCGATCTGCTCCCCGTCCGGCGCATAGATGGGGTTGAACGCAAGGTAGTTTCGGTTGATGTGGGCATAATCCTGACCGTATGCCTCTCCCAGCATTTTCCCTTCAAACAGGTCGTAATTAAAATCGTTGGCTGCCATGAGTATTCCATTGTAGCGATCCACTGTGGCATAATAGAACGCCAGATAATCCGCGCCCTCCGGTGCTCTGCCGGAATTAACATTGTTCAGAGGGACAGTCACATAGCCCTTTGTCTTTTGCGAACAGAACTCCGCCGCGTGAAAGGTGTTGTAGATCTGCGTGATGTTCCGCATGGCAATGGTGAGAGAGAATAGAATAAAGATTAGAAAAGCAGCTTTCGCAAGCGTGTTTGTAATGTAGATCCCGCGCTTTGGAACTTTGCCCTTCACATACTCCGCGCTGCGCTGCCCGGAGAGGAACAACAGGGAGAGCAGGATGCCCAGTATCAGAGGAACGAGCAGCCACAGACAATCCCCCAGCAGGAACAGACCAAATTGCCAGGTCGCCACCGGATGAAGCCACACGGCGCAAATCATGGCGGCGGCAAAAATCAGCAGAAAGCAAAGACACAAAGCAGGGGCAAAGGCTTTGATCTCCCCCAGCAGGATATTCCCCGTGGTATAGCCCTCCATTTTTTTCAGCACATTTTTCTTGCCTGCGGACAGGGTGTAGAATACGATACTGACGCAGAGCATAAAGGCAGGAATGAACAGGAAATAAAGCGGCAGTTTGGTAGACAAAAGCCTTTCGTTGGTTGCTGTTACGGAATAGCCCAAGCCTTTCAGCGCATGAAGCACCGCGTCAAGCTGTCCTTCCGCCACATACCAGGTCGCGGCGGTCAAGTCATGCTGCTGCGCCTGCATGAGTGGATAGATGGCGGTATCTTGAAACAGCGAGGACAGATGCAGCGCCATAGCTCCCGGCTGCCTTGCAGTGGAAAAGAACTCGTCCGATTCCAGCCTCACGCTCCCTTTCACGGTAGAAATGGAAAGAAAGCTGTCGGTATGGCTGGTCTTATAGTAGCGGTACAGTGGCTTGTCCCCATCCAGCTCCGCGTAGCGGTACATAATGTCTGCGCCGATCTTTCCGAGCGCAGTATCTATCTGTCCCAAAAATTCGCGGTTGCTCAATGTCTCCGGCTTTTCGAGGATTACCGCCCGCTTATCCAGTATCATGCTTTCCTCTGCGTCCTGTGCAAAATTGAACAGGGATAGTACCGAAAGCACGGTCATACAGACGGCAAAGCAAAAGATCACAAGTTTTCTCATGGTACACCTACTTTCCAAATGGTCAGACCGCTATTCGTTCTCACCCTCTCTTTTTATACCCCGCAGCTCTTTTACATTATAAAAAATACTCAATGCCAGCAGCATCGCGCAGTAGAACAGAACGCCGATTGCAAGGATCAGTTGAAAGTCGCGCCATTCCGAGCAGGATGCAGTGCGAAAGCCCATGACGCACAGGTGCCCCAGCCCGTATGCGATAGGGATCAGGAGCAGACGCTCCACCCGGCGGCGGAATTTTTCTTTCCTGCGCAGCTTGAACCATACCCCGATAAGGATCAGGAACAGTGCGATGTTGAACAGCAGCCAATAGCCCAAAGAAAGCCCCGCCAAAGCGACCCAGCCGCCGCTGTCGGGCGCGGTGCCGTAGATGCACACCGAGCTATCGCTGGAGCTTTCGGCGTGACCGTTGATAAACTGCGTGAAATAAACGAGAAGCGGCTTGCCGCTCTCCGGTGCTGCGGTCACAGCCTGTACGCCGGGTCTATGGAACGCTCTGTCCCATACGGAGGTCCACACCTCAAGATGGTAGACAGTGTTGCGATCATCGGGGTCGGCGATTTGTTGGAGCTTATAATTCGTGACCTCGTTGCTGAAAGAGAGCGTCACCGCACCGTTTGCTTCCTCCGTCACTGTCACCAGCTCCGGCGAATAGGTGAAGTATTCCGGCGCGGTTAGAAAGGAAATGACCGACAGCATCAGCGCCAGCAGCACCGCCGCTGTGCATAGGATGGTCTGCACCTTTTTCATCAGCAAAGCCTTTTTCAAACGTTTCAGCGGCGCGGCATCCATGTCGGGCTGCGGCTCTGTTTGCACCTCCACAGGCTCCCGCAGTTTTTCAAGCTCCGCACGGCAGGCGGGGCAGCTTTCCAGATGCTCCTTTACAAACTCCGACGTATCCTCCGATACCATGTTTTCCACATACAGCGGCAGAATATCGCGGATGATACTGCATTCATTTTTCATCTTCGTCAACCTCCATTCCCTTTTGGATCATTTTTCGTGCGCGGTGATAGGTGACGCAAGCCCAGTTTTCCGTCTTGTGAAACAGCTTCCCAATCTCCTTAAAGCTCAATTCGCCAAGGGTACGCCACATGAAAACCTCTTTGTGCGGATCGGGAAGCTCATGCAGCAGATGTTTTACCTGTTGGGCATTCTCGCTGCACAGCAGCATTTCCTCCGGTGATTCCTCCGCTTCCGATATAAGCTGTTCCATATCCGCTGTGTGCTCTGTCCTGCGGCTTTGTTTCAGATGGGTATAGTAACAATTCTTTGCGATCTGACACAGCCACACCCGGATGTCGCAATCCCCCCGAAAGCTGTCAATGCGGCGAAGCGCACGGAAAAAGGCTTCGCTGGTAATATCCTCTGCCAGCCGTTCGTCCCCGCCGGACAGCCGCCGCACATAGAGGAACACATCCCGAAAATAGTCCTTGTATATCTGTTCAAAGTCCGTCACCTGCTCACCTCCTTGCCCCGTTCACCTATATGACTGCGGAAAACGGAAAATCTTACACGGTTTTGATAATATTTAATCGCGGGTTATGGGCAACTCCGTTAGAATACCCCCAGCTTCTCCGCCGCATAGCTGCTGTACCAGCGTTTTGCGGACAGGACTCCAAGGACGAGGGTCAGCAAAAGGAGAATCCCCGCCGATAATAACGGGTCGCACAGCATGGGCTGTCCAAAACTTTCGCATATCAAAGAAGTCACATGGGCGAAGGGATTAAAGCAATATGCCAGCCTTGCGGTCTGAGAAATGCTGTCGAGGTCTGTATAAAAGGGCGTGACCATAACGATTATCATATACAGCAGTCTTGCATCCTGAAATCAGTCCACATCAAGCGTCACAACACGCTCCTTCGGCAGTCTTGCCTCCGGCAGGCTATGTATGTGACGTATTGCTGCCCTTGCAAATATGTTGGACTTTATCGTGTCCCACTCGGCCAGCCGGACGATCTCCGCTGTGCCGGTTGCAAAGTCAAATCTGATCTCACCCCATTCACCGTCATTGTCCACCTGATATTGGTAGACAGCGGCGGCGATTCTTTCATCCGTTTTCTGGATTTCTATCTGCCGCAGAGAGATTGTGCGCAACGCCTTTCTTTTCGGTGCTTTTGACGCTTTGACCGGAGGAATAGGCTTCTCCGGGCCGTCCATCTCAAATGGCACAACAGCCTCCTTCAGCAGCCGCACCTCCAGCAAGCTCTGTATGTACCGTATCGCCGTCCTTGCGAAGACGTTGGACTTCACCGTATCCCACTCCGCCAGCCGGACGATCTCCGCCGTGCCGGTTGCAAAATCAAACCGCAGCTCGCCCCATCCGCCGTCGTTGTCCGCCTGATACAGGTAGACAGCGGCGGCTATTTTTTTGTTCTTCTTCGTGCTTTTCACCTGTTTCAAGGTCACGGTATGCACCATGCCGCTCTCCATGAGCTTCAGGCGCAGCTTGTCCAAAGCGCGGCGGTAGGCGCGCTCCGCGCCGCTTGCCCCACTGCCCTCGAACATGACCGCCAGTTCCTCAAAGGATTTCTGCTTCGACATGGGGCTGACCCGCCCGCAGGCCATGCAGATGGCGTTCCGTCCCTCCAGCAGCCTTTGCTCCCGCAGCTCCATTTCCCCAAAGGCTCTCTTTACGGCCCTTGCCCGGACGCCGTTCCAGAGGATGTCCGCATAGTCCCAGCTATCGTCGCAGGTCACGTCCTCTCCGGTTTCCTCGCCGTCCTCGTCCTGCTCCGTGCGGTAAAGGGAAACAATGCTCCGGTTGTGACGCGCAATGGTCAGCAGCTCGTCAGCCGTTGCGCCGTCCTCCTTGTACCCGGCTTTTTCTGCAAACTTCGCAACGACCTCTGCGCGGCTCTTGCCGGAATCGGTATATATCGCCCCGATATGCCGCACACGCTGGTACTCCGCAATACTTCCAAAGGAGCCTGCTTCCTCCAAGGCACGGCAGAACAGCAGCCCGTTCCGAATATAGTTTTTGGCATATTTCAGAAACTCCGTCTCCTGCTCCGGGTCGAACCTCGGCAGGCAGAACAGCAGCATTTGCAGAACTTCCAGCTTGTAGTCCAGAAACCAGGCGGGGCCATAGCGGTCAATGCCGTTGCGGGTGAGGAAGCGATAGACGACGCCGCTCAGCCGATTCTCAAAGTGATGCAGGCAGAAAGAAAAATACGATAAATCTCTTT
>ENA-UERC01001505-UERC01001505.1-human-gut-metagenome-genome-assembly--contig:-NODE-1505-length-13364-cov-6.120945_pt1 | contig 13364 bp, 10 predicted proteins | sample MGYA00242955_ERZ507955 | MGnify/ENA primary metagenome ERZ507955 (study PRJEB26167, sample SAMN06115394) | human gut metagenome | host: Homo sapiens | place: China:Hubei | collected 2016-04-27... | reverse complement strand
CTCCGCAGCGAAAAGGATATTTTGAAACTGGTAAATACCATTATCGCCAACACCAAAGGCGACGGGGAAAAATCCGGCGAGGATTTTTGGGTGAAATCGGAACGGCTTTTTTACTGCGCCCTTATCGGCTACATCTGGTACGAAGCCCCGGAGAATGAGAAAAACTTTACGACGCTGCTTGAAATGATAAATGCGTCGGAAGCCCGCGAGGACGACCCGGAATTTCAATCCCCCGTTGACCTCATGTTTGAACGCTTGGAGGAAAAAGACCCGGAACATTTTGCGGTGCGCCAGTACAAGAAGTTTTTGCTGTCTGCCGGAAAAACAAGAAGCTCTATCCTCATTTCCTGCGGTGCGCGGCTTGCACCATTTGACATTCGGGAGCTGCGCGAGCTGATGGAAACCGACGAAATGGAGCTTGACACCTTGGGTGACCGAAAGACCGCACTTTTTGTTATTATCTCTGACACCGACGACACCTTTAACTTTGTTGTATCAATCCTTTACACACAGCTTTTCAATCTGCTTTGTGACAAGGCAGATGATGTGTACGGCGGGCGGCTGCCTGTTCATGTGCGCTGTCTGCTTGACGAGTTTGCAAATATCGGGCAGATACCGAAGTTTGAAAAGCTCATTGCCACTATCCGAAGCCGTGAAATCTCCGCGTCCATCATCTTGCAGAGCCAGTCGCAGCTAAAGGCTATCTACAAGGACAACGCCGATACCATTGTCGGCAACTGCGATACGACCCTGTTTTTGGGCGGCAAGGAGAAAACGACCCTTAAAGAAATGTCGGAAATCTTGGGGAAAGAAACGATTGACAGCTTCAATACTTCCGAAACAAGAGGACGGGAGCTTTCCCACGGGCTGAACTATCAGAAGTTAGGCAAGCAGCTTATGAGCGAAGATGAAATTGCGGTCATGGACGGCGGGAAATGTATCTTGCAGCTACGCGGGGTGCGCCCGTTCTTCTCCGAAAAATACGATATTACCAAACACCCGAAGTACAAGTACCTTTCCGACTTTGACAAGAAAAATGCCTTTGACATGGAAAAGCACTTGCGCCGCCGTCCTGCAATCGTAAAGCCGGACGAGGTATTTGACTATTACGAAGTTGACGAAGCAGATTTGCAGGAGGACGCAGAATGAATAAGCGTATCAGAAAGAAAAAGGCAAAACAGCAGCTAATCCGAGCTATCAGCGGGCTTATGGAAGCCGCCGAGGAAATGCAGCGGGAACAGGAATGCAGGACAAGACAGGCAGGTATTTCCTATATCAAGTATATCGAAGCTGTCCGGGAACGGCAGTACGGCATTATGCCTGTCTACACACCACTTTTTGAAAAGGAGGGAGCTTAAAGTAAAAACAATAAACACGGGCTACATGGTACGCGCCCCTACTCCTTGCGCGTATCGCGGCAGGAAGCCGCACCCTTACAACTGAATACCGCCGCGCCGCAGAAATTACGCAGCGCGGGGACTTATGACCGCGGCAGTTATCAAAAACTGACCGCCGTTTTTTATGCCCTTTTTCGGGCAGCCGCAAAGCGGCAGAAAGGAGTTTTATATGGCATTTTTCAACAGCGCAGTAAACGTATTGCAGACACTCGTTATCGCTCTCGGAGCCGGACTTGGCATTTGGGGTGTTATCAACCTCTTGGAGGGCTACGGAAACGACAATCCGGGCGCGAAAAGCCAGGGCATGAAACAGCTTATGGCGGGCGGCGGCGTTGCCCTTATCGGTGGCACCCTTGTACCTCTGCTTTCCGGCCTGTTCGGCTAAGCGGCGGGGTTAGCCTATGCAGAGCATACTTGACGCGATTAACGAATGGATAAAGGAAATCCTCATTGGAGCCATTAACGGTAATCTGTCAACTATGTTCGGGGACGTAAACGAAAAAGTCGGAACTATCGCCGCAGAGGTAGGACAAACCCCGCAGGGGTGGAACGCAGGCATATTTTCCATGATACAGGGCTTGTCGGAAAATGTGATTGTACCCATTGCGGGGCTTGTCATTACCTACGTTCTATGCGTGGAGCTTATCAGCATGGTAACGGAAAAGAACAATATGCACGATATTGACACGTTCATGTTCTTTAAGTGGTTTTTCAAGGCGTGGGTAGCAGTGTATCTCGTTACCCACACCTTTACTATCACTATGGCGGTGTTCGATATGGCGCAGCACGTTGTTTCCGGCGCGGCGGGCGTGATCGGCGGCAATACGAATATCGACGTTGACGCCGCCCTCTCGTCCATGCAAGCCGGACTTGACGCTATGGAAATCCCCGAACTGTTACTGCTTGTTATGGAAACAAGCCTTGTGAGCCTTTGCATGAAAATCATGTCGGTGCTTATCACGGTTATCCTGTACGGCAGAATGATAGAAATTTACCTTTACTGTTCGGTATCGCCTATCCCGTTTGCAACTATGACCAACAGAGAGTGGGGACAGATAGGCAATAACTACTTAAAAGCCCTGTTCGCCCTCGGTTTTCAAGGCTTCCTCATTATGATATGCGTCGGCATTTATGCGGTTTTGGTTGGCAGCATGATTGTAGCGGACAACCTGCACAGCGCGATTTTCTCCCTTGCAGCCTACACCGTGATTTTGTGCTTCTCCCTATTCAAAACAGGCGCACTTGCGAAGTCAATCTTTAATGCCCATTAAGACCGAAAGGAGGTTTTCACTTGGCGTATGTACCCGTACCCAAAGACTTATCAAAAATCAAAACGAAAGTCGCTTTTAATCTGACAAAGCGGCAAATCATTTGTTTTGCGGCAGCCCTCGCTATGGGACTACCGCTTTTCTTTTTGCTCAAAGACAGCGCGGGAACAAGCATGGCGGCATTTGCAATGATTGTCGTTATGCTTCCCTGCTTCCTCTTGGCAATGTATGAAAAACACGGGCAGCCCCTTGAAGTCGTGATAAAGAACGTCATTCAGACAAAGTTTATCCGACCAAAGGAACGCCCCTATCAGACGGAAAATTTTTATGCCGTCATAGAAAAACAACGAAAACTGGAAAAGGAGGTATCGGCTATTGTCAATGGCAGAACGAAAAACCATGACCCGCGCGGTAAAAAATCCCGTGAAGCGTAAGCTGACCCGCGCAGAAAAGAAAGAAATCGCCGCCGTGATACAGGCGGCAAAGGGCGACGGGAAGCCCCACACCGCACAGCAGACCATTCCCTACTTGCAGATGTACCCGGACGGGATTTGCAGGGTAACGGAAAAGAAATATAGTAAAAGCCTTGTCTTTGAAGATATTAACTATCAGCTTGCACAGGCAGACGATAAGACCGCCATTTTTGAAAACTGGTGCGATTTTCTCAACTACTTTGACGCTTCCGTATCGGTGCAGCTCTCTTTCATCAATCAGGGCGCAAGAAAGGAAAAGGCACAGGCGGCTATCGAAATTCCGGCGCAGGACGACGCTTTTAACTCTATCCGCAGGGAGTACGCGGATATGCTGAAAAATCAGCTTGAAAAAGGCAACAACGGACTGGAAAAGTGCAAGTACATTACCTTTTCCATTGAAGCGGACAATCTCGCAGCCGCAAAAGCCCGCCTTTCCCGTATCGAAACCGACGTACTCAATAATTTTAAGGTGCTTGGCGTAACAGCCCGCCCCATGAACGGACAGGAACGCTTGAATGTACTGCATGGGATTTTCCACCCGGAGGGCGAGCCGTTCCGCTTCTCTTGGGACTGGCTTGTACCGTCGGGGCTTTCTACAAAGGACTTTATCGCCCCGTCCTCGTTCCGTTTTGGCGACGGGCGCACATTCCGCATGGGGCGTAAGCTCGGTGCGGTTAGTTTCCTTGAAATCCTTGCGCCGGAGCTGAATGACCGTATGCTTTCGGACATTCTCGACCTTGAAAACGGGATAATCGTCAATCTGCATATCCGTAGTATCGACCAGAGCGAAGCAATCAAGACCATTAAGCGCAAGATAACCGACCTCGACAAGATGAAGATTGAGGAACAGAAAAAAGCGGTACGCAGCGGGTATGACATGGATATAATTCCGTCCGACCTTGCTACTTTCGGCAGCGAAGCAAAGAACCTGTTGCAGGATTTACAGAGCAGAAATGAAAGAATGTTTCTGCTGACGTTCCTTGTGGTAAACATGGCAGACACAAAACGGAAGCTGGATAATGACGTATTTGCTACGGCGGGCTTTGCACAGAAAAACAACTGCGCTCTGACCCGCCTTGACTATTTGCAGGAAGCGGGCTTTATGTCCTCTATCCCTCTTGGAGAGAACCTTATCCCCATTCAAAGAGGATTAACGACCAGCAGCACCGCTATTTTTATCCCGTTCATCACACAGGAGCTTTTTCAGCGGGGCGCAGCCCTTTACTACGGCTTAAATGCGCTGTCAAACAACATGATACTCTGCGACCGCAAGCAACTGAAAAATCCCAACGGGCTTATCCTCGGAACACCGGGAAGCGGTAAATCCTTTGCGGCAAAACGGGAAATGACAAACGCCTTTCTCATTACTGACGACGATATTATTATCTGCGACCCGGAAGCAGAGTATTTTTCCCTTGTGCAGCGTTTGGGCGGGCAAGTGATACGCCTGTCGCCTGCCGGAAAAGGCATGGACGGCAAGCCCCAGTATGTGAACCCTATGGATATTAACCTCAACTACTCCGAGGACGACAACCCGCTTGCCTTGAAATCCGACTTTATCCTTTCCCTCTGCGAGCTTGTTATCGGCGGCAAAGAGGGCTTGCAGCCAGTGGAAAAGACCGTCATTGACCGCGCCGTTAGGAATGTGTACCGACCTTTCCTTGCAGACCCCGACCCGGCAAAAATGCCGATTTTGGGCGACCTCTACAACGAACTGCTGAAACAGCCGGAGCCGGAAGCTGCCCGCATTGCGGCGGCATTGGAGCTTTATGTTTCCGGCTCTCTGAACGTCTTTAACCACCGTACCAACGTGGAGCTTTCAAACCGCCTTGTCTGCTTTGATATTAAGCAGCTTGGAAAGCAGCTCAAAAAATTAGGTATGCTCATTGTGCAAGACCAGGTGTGGAACCGCGTTACCGTAAACCGCGCCGAGAAAAAGGCGACCCGTTACTATATGGACGAGTTTCATTTGCTCTTGAAAGAGGAACAGACCGCAGCCTATTCCGTGGAGATTTGGAAGCGTTTTCGTAAATGGGGCGGCATACCGACCGCTATCACGCAGAACGTCAAAGACCTTTTAAGCAGCCGCGAAGTCGAGAATATTTTTGAAAACTCTGATTTTGTCCTCATGCTCAATCAGGCACAGGGCGACCGGGCTATCCTTGCAAAGCAGCTCAACATTTCCCCGCAGCAGATGAAATACGTTACCCATACCGAAGCGGGCGAGGGGCTTATCTTTTACGGGAATGTGGTGCTGCCGTTCATTGACCGCTTCCCGACGGACACCGAGCTTTACCGTCTGCTTACGACAAAGCCGGAGGAAGTGAGCAAGCCATGAAAACGGACGTAATCATCAACCGTGAAGCCCTCTATGCCCTGCGGGAGCTGCCGAGCGAAAGCGTGAACTGCTGCGTCACAAGCCCGCCTTACTATGGACTAAGGGACTACGGGCTTGATATGCAGATTGGACGGGAGGACACGCCGGAGCAGTACATTGACAGGCTTGTAGAAGTATTCCGGGAACTGCGCCGGGTACTGAAAGACGACGGGACGTTTTGGCTGAATATCGCAGATACCTACTGCGGCACAGGCATGAAAGCGGGCTGCAAGCAAAAGGACTTAATCGGTATTCCGTGGCTTTTAGCTTTTGCCCTGCGCGCTGACGGGTGGTATCTGCGGAGTGATATTATCTGGCTGAAAGAAAATCCCATGCCGGAAAGCTGCCGCGACCGACCGAGCCGCTGCTATGAGCATATCTTTTTACTGACGAAATCAAAGAAATACTACTATGACGCTGCCGCCATTGCGGAGCCGATCGCGCCGGGAACGGCAGCGCGGTACCGACAGGGACGCAGCGCAGGACACAAATACGCCGAGGAAGTACCGGGACAGGGCAAAGTACAGGGTATCAACAAGACCCGTAGCGGCGGCTATTATGACGACGCCCTTATGCCGACCACAAGGAACAAGCGGGATGTTTGGCTTATCAATACTGTACCGTATAAGGGCGGGCATTTTGCCGCCTATCCCCCGAAGCTCGCGGAAACGTGCATACTTGCGGGCTGTCCGGCAGGCGGCGTTGTCCTTGACCCGTTTTTTGGAAGCGGCACCACCGGGCTTGCAGCGAAAAGCCTTGACCGCCGCTATATCGGCATTGAACTGAACGCCGAGTATTGCGCCCTTGCAGGGGCGCGGATTGGAGGTGGTAACACTTGAAAGACCCATTAAAGCCCCGTGATAAAATCACGCAGAAAATGACCCGCGACGGGGCTATCGCAGAAAATCAGACCACGGGAGACACGGAACGTATCAGCAAGCGGACGCAGGACGCGGATTTTCAGAAATCCCCGGAGCAACAGGCAGCACAGCTACAAGGTGCAGCTTCCCCGACTTCTCCCTTGCCCCATGTGCCGGGAGCTGCCCCCAAAGCGGACACAGGCAAAACGGAGCGCGTCATGGAGCATATCGAAGCCGCCCATACCCGCAAAGCGTCTAAAAAAGCGGTACGAAAGGCACAGGCGGAAGCTACCGCCGGGACGAAATCTTCCCGGCTGCAATTTACCGACGAGGAACGCGCTGCCCCGGAGCTTGAAAAGTATATCAAGAAATCCGACAAAGCCGCCGACCGCTTGGATAAGGCAAAGGCAGCTATCCCCAAAGAAAAGAAACTGGTAAAAGAGCGCACCTTTGACGAAACCACCGGGAAAGGCAAGACCCGCCTGCACTTTGAGGAAAAGGACAAGCCGCCCGGATTTAAGGAGAAGCACAACCCGCTATCCCGCCCCACACAGGAAGCCGGGATTTTGGTACATAACAAAATCCATTCTGTCGAAAAGGATAATTCCGGCGTGGAGGGCGCACACAAGAGCGAGGAAGCCGCAGAACGGGGATTGAAGTACGGGGCGCGGAAAATCAAGCAGGGCTACCGCAACCATAAGCTGAAACCCTACCGGGAAGCGGCAAAGGCTGAAAAAGCTGCTTTCAAGGCAAACGTGGATTTTCAGTATCATAAGACCCTGCATGATAACCCACAGCTTACCTCTAACCCTATTTCCCGTTTTTGGCAGAAACAGCAGATTAAAAAGCAGTATGCAAAGGAAGCCCGCAATACTGCAAAGGGTATCAAGGGCGCAGCGGAACGCACCCGCAAAGCGGCAGCCAAAGCCGCCGAGAAAACGAAGCAGACAGCGGCGTTTGTGGCAAGACACCCGGCGGGCGTGGCAATCGCTGTCGGGGCGCTGCTACTTTTCATTATGCTTCTGTCCGGGCTGTCCTCTTGTGGTGCAATGTTTTCCGGCACGTTAAACGGCGTGCTTGGAACGTCTTATACCTCCGAGGACAGCGACCTTGTGGAAGTGGAAAATGCCTATGCCGGACTGGAAAGCGGGCTGCAAAACGAGATTGACGCTATCGAAAGCACCCACCCCGGCTATGACGAGTACCGCTATGACCTTGCAAATATCGGGCATAACCCCCACGAATTAGCGTCCTATCTGACCGCAAAATACCAAAGCTACACCCGCGCCGAGGTACAGAGCGAATTACAACGGATTTTCAATCAGCAATACAAGCTGACGCTGACCGAGGAAGTGGAAATACGCTACCGGGAGGAAGAACGCACCGACACATGGACAGACGAGGACGGCAACGAGCATACGGACACCTATACGGTACAAGTGCCTTATGAGTATTACATCTTAAACGTCAAGATGACGAACACCCCGCTATCCACCATTGCGGAAAATAATCTGCCCCCGGAACAACTGGAAATGTACCGGGTGTACTTGCAGACAAGCGGGAACAAGCCCCTTATCTTTGGCGGCGGCTCTCCCGACACTTCCGCGTCCGAGGATTTAAGCGGCGTGGACTTTGTAAACGGAACGCGCCCCGGTAATACCGCTATCGTTGACCTTGCAAAGCAGCAAGTCGGAAATGTGGGCGGCTATCCGTATTGGAGCTGGTACGGCTTCAACTCCCGCGTGGAATGGTGCGCCTGTTTCGTGTCCTGGTGCTACGGGCAAATGGGACTTTCCGAGCCGCGCTTTGCCGCCTGCCAGTCGCAGGGTATTCCGTGGTTTACCTCTCACGGGCAATGGGGCGCGCGGGGCTATGAGAACATTGCCCCCGGTGACGCTATCTTTTTTGACTGGGATTTAGACGGAAGCGCAGACCATGTAGGGCTTGTTATCGGCAGGGACGCAAACCGCGTCTATACCGTGGAGGGCAATTCCGGCGACGCCTGCAAGATTAAGAGCTATCCCCTTGACTATGCCTGTATCAAAGGGTACGGGCTGATGAACTGGAACTGACACATTTTTGAAAATCGAAAGGAGAAAAAATTTATGGCAATGAGTAAAATCGAAAGAATTGAAAAGGAAATCCAAAAGACCCGTGAGAAAATCACGGAGTATCAGAACAAGCTGCGCGGACTGGAAGCACAGAAAACCGAAGCGGAAAACCTTGAAATCGTGCAGCTTGTACGCGCTATGCGTCTGACCCCGCAGGAGCTTACCGCTATGCTTTCCGGCAACGGTATTCCGGGCATTGCCCCTATGCCCACAGACTATGACGAACAGGAGGACAATGCAGATGAAGAATAAAATCCTTGCAAGCATTACCGCACTTTGCGCCGCCCTTGTCCTTGTGGGCGGCTTTTCCGTTACTGCCTACGCGCAGACCCCGACAGAGGAAACCGACGACAGCGGCGTAATCGTGGAAACCGAACCGCAGCCCCTTACCCCGGAGGGCAACATGACCCTTGTGGACGACATCGACGGGGACGCTGCCGAGGATAAGCAGTTTATCGTCGTGAAAAGCAAAGGCGGCAACTATTTTTACATTATCGTTGACCGGGCAGCCGAGGGCGAAAATTCCGTCCACTTCCTAAATCAAGTAGACGAAAGCGACCTTATGGCGATTATCGGGGAGGAACAGACCGAGCAGCCCCCGGCTGTCTGCAACTGTACCGAGAAATGCAAGGCGGGCGAAGTAAACACCGCCTGCCCCGTCTGCTCCGCAGCCATGAATAACTGCACAGGCAAGGAAGCCGAGCCGGAAGCACCCGCAGAGCCGGAGAAACCCAAAAACAGCATGGGCGGGCTTCTCATTTTCCTTGTTGTGGGACTTCTTGGCGGCGGCGCAGCCCTCTACTACGTTAAGTTTATGAAACCGAAGCAGAGCGTAAAAGGCGGCACCGACCTTGACGAATTTGATTTTGACGAATACGACGAGGACGAGCCGGAGGAAGAAGCTGACAGCGCAGATACCGAACAGGAGGACGAGGAAGCATGAAACTTGTGATTTGTGAGAAGCCCAGCGTCGGGGCGGCGGTTGCCGCCGCCCTTGGCGTTACGGGCAGAAAAGACGGATATATCGAGGGAAACGGCTACCTCATTTCTTGGTGTATCGGGCATTTGGTACAGCTTTCCGAAGCTGCCGCCTATGGGGAACAGTACAAGAAATGGAGCTATGACAGCTTACCCATTCTGCCGCAGGAATGGCAGTACACCGTAGCTGCCGACAAGGGAAAACAATTCAAAATCTTAAAAGACCTCATGCACCGCGCCGACGTTTCGGAAGTCGTGAACGCCTGCGACGCAGGACGCGAGGGCGAGTTGATTTTCCGATTTGTCTATCATCAAGCGGGCTGCAAGAAGCCCTTTACCCGTCTTTGGATTTCCTCAATGGAAAACGAAGCAATCCGAAGTGGCTTTGACAATCTGAAGGACGGGCGGGAATACGACGCCCTCTACCATTCCGCACTATGCAGGGCAAAGGCTGACTGGCTTATCGGCATTAACGCGACCCGCCTTTTCTCCTGCCTGTATGGAAAGACCTTGAACGTGGGGCGTGTGCAGACCCCGACCCTCAAAATGCTTGTAGACCGGGACGCTGCGATTACAGGCTTTCAGAAAGAAACCTACTACCATGTGCGCCTTACTCTCCCCGGCGCAGAAGCGGCAAGCGCGAAGATCTGCGCCGCTGATGAAGCGGGCAAACTGAAAGCAGCCTGCGAAGCGTCGGCGGCTGTCTGTACTTCCCTTGTGAAAGAAAAGAAAACCATTGCCCCGCCGAAGCTCTTTGACCTTACCAGTTTACAGCGGGAAGCAAACCGTATTTACGGGTACACCGCGAAGCAGACCCTTGACCTGGCGCAAGCCCTCTATGAAAAGAAGCTCTTGACCTATCCGAGAACGGACAGCGCATTTCTGACCGACGACATGGGAGAAACAGCGACGGGCATTATCGCGCTGCTATGCGGGAAGCTGCCCTTTATGGCGGGCATTTCCTTTACGCCGGAAGTTTCCCGCGTTCTGAACAGCAAAAAGGTATCAGACCACCACGCAATCATTCCCACTATGGAGCTTGCAAAGGCTGACCTTACCGCGCTGCCGGAAAGCGAGCGCAATATCCTTACCCTTGCCGGGGCGCGTCTGCTTATGGCGACCGCCGAGCCGTACAGTTTTGAAGCGGTAACGGCGGTTTTCTCCTGCGCCGACCATGAATTTACGGCAAAGGGAAAGGCGGTAATCGCTGCCGGGTGGAAAGACATGGAACGGCTTTACCGGGTGACCCTCAAAAAGAAGCCGGACAGCGACGACGAAAACGAACTTGTTTTAGATGTGCCGGACTTTACCGAGGGACAGACCTTTGAAAACCCTGCTGCAAAGGTTACGGAGCATGAAACGACGCCGCCGAAGCCCCACAATGAAGCGTCCTTACTTTCTGCTATGGAACGCGCTGGGAATGAGGACACCGACCCGGACGCAGAACGCCGGGGGCTTGGGACGCCCGCTACCCGCGCCGCTGTCATTGAAAAGTTAGTAAAAGGCGGCTTTATCGAGCGCAAGGGCAAGCAGCTACTTCCTACCAAAGACGGCACAAACCTTGTGTGCGTCCTGCCGGACAGCTTAACTTCTCCGCAGCTTACGGCTGCATGGGAAAACAATCTGACGCAGATTGCAAAGGGTAACGCTGACCCTGCCGCTTTCATGCAGGGTATCGAAGCAATGACGCAGGAGCTTGTAAAAACCTATGCTTCCGTGTTGGGTGAGAAACAAGAGCTTTTCAAGACAGAAAAAACAGAGCTTGGGAAGTGTCCCCGCTGCAAGTCCCCGGTCTATGAGGGAAAGAAAAACTACTACTGTTCCAACAAAGAGTGCGGCTTTACCATGTGGAAAAATGACCGCTTCTTTGAGGAACGAAAAACCGCCTTTACCCCGAAGATTGCCGCAGCACTTCTTAAATCCGGCAAGGCAACAGTTAAAAAACTGTACTCTCCGAAAACGGGCAAAACCTACGACGGAACGGTACTTTTAGCCGACACGGGCGGTAAATATGTGAATTACAAAGTAACCATTTCAAAGAACAAAGAACTTGAATAGCAAGCATAGGAAGCGGGTACCCACTTCCGTAAATCCCTGTCCTGCCGCTGACGCGCCGGACGGGGATTTTGCTTGTTGGGAAGTTTCCCAAACCCTCTAAAAAAATGAAAAAATTGTTGGCATAACGCACAGCCCACCGTAGTACGGGGCGAACCCCAAAAGCGCGGCGGTGCGCCGCCATTTCAGAAAGGAGCGAATGAATGGAAAAGAAAAAAGGTTACTCCATGTTTGAGCGTGACAAGTTAGACCCGGCTGACAGTATGCGGATAGAGCGAAATATTTATTTTGAGGAACAGACCGCTGACCTTTCCGGGCTTACCGCCCTGCCCTTAGAACAGTTACAGGCATTGCGGGAAGAATACGCGGCGGCTGAACAGGCAGCTTTTGAAGCCTTGCAAGAACAGGCGGCGGCATGGGACGAACAGGCGGGAAAGACCCTTGCCATTGACAAAGCCATTGAGTATGTGAGGACACCCGAAGCTACGCATACCGCGAACCAGTGGGAAGCTACGGACTACGGGAAGCACATCAGCAACCGCGTCTACCAAATGCGCTACCACATATCCGAGAATACCCGGTATGACAGGGAAAAAGAGAAATCCATTCCCTATTCGTGGACGCTTTCATGGAGTATTTACACCAACAGCCCCCACAATTACGGACAGGCAAAAATCGCCGGACAGGAAAGGAAAGTCTTTGCAGACAAGGCAGCTATGGAAAAATATCTGAATGGGCGTATCAAAGCCTATCAGCATTTATTCACCGAGGTATCGCCGCCTATCCCGCCAGAGTATGCAGAGCATTTCAAAGTAAACGGGCAGCTTTTACCGGGCTATGCTATCGAGGGCGAGGAACGGGCGCAGCCTACCGCTGAAAAAGCAGCCCCCACCACAGCAGAGCCGCCACAGGACACCGAACAGAGAAAGGAGCGTGAAACCATAAACGAGCAGTTTTCAATTCTTATCGACAGCCGCAGCCGCTTTGAAACAGGCAAACCGGGCGGCGTGTGGCTTCCCATGCCGACCACAACAGAGCAGCTTCATGCGGCTATGGAAAGCGTCGGCATTACCGCAGACAATCCGCAGGATTTTTTCATCAACGGGTATTCTTCTACGGAGGACTGCCCCTTTGACTTGCCGCTTTCCGTTATCCAAAGCGCAAGCATGGACGAGCTGAATTATTTTGGAAAACTTCTGGAAATGCAGAGTGACGGGGACAAGGATAAATTTGCGGCGGCGGTTACACATGGCGAGTATGCCGGAAGCATGAAAGACCTTATCAACCTTGCACAAAACCTTGACTGTTACTGGCTCTATCCCACTGTCCGCAGCGAAGAAGATTACGGTTATTATCTTATCGACGAACTGGACGAGCTGGAGCTTCCCGAAGAAGCAAAGAAATATTTCAAGTATGAAGAATACGGGCGGGACGCAGTTAGCAAGGATAAGGGGCAGTTTACCGAACAGGGCTATATCTATAACAATCAGAACACCTTTACCGAATGGTATCGGGGAACGGAAAACGAGATACCCAAAGAATACCGCGTTATGAGCTTCCCACAGCCGGAACGCGGCGGACAGGACAAGACCTTTATGGACGCAGCCGCCACAGAGCAGACCGCCCGAACCGCCGCAGAGCAGCCACAGGAGCCGCGCCCGGTTATCCCTATCGTGCTGACAGCCGGGAAGCCCGCCGAGAAATTAAAAGAGATTACCGACCGTCTGGAACAGGGCATTACGGAACTCTTTGACAGCGAGCGTTACAAGGAATATCTGAAAGTCATGTCAAAATTCCATAATTACAGCTTCCGAAACACCGTCCTTATCGCCATGCAGAAGCCGG
>ENA-UERC01001499-UERC01001499.1-human-gut-metagenome-genome-assembly--contig:-NODE-1499-length-13403-cov-43.684301_pt1 | contig 13403 bp, 9 predicted proteins | sample MGYA00242955_ERZ507955 | MGnify/ENA primary metagenome ERZ507955 (study PRJEB26167, sample SAMN06115394) | human gut metagenome | host: Homo sapiens | place: China:Hubei | collected 2016-04-27... | reverse complement strand
GAAATATGTACAATAAAATGAATTTTGTCGCTTTGCAAGCAAAATCCCACTAAACCCTATAGGTTGCGGATTTGAGGCTTTTCTTTCATTCCTCTCTTTTTTTTGCAAAAGTACGAAAAAATAAAGAAACTACAACAGAATGTCTCTATAAAATTAGAAAAAAAGCTGAACTTTCATCTGAACAAAGTTAAGTAGCGCTGCGCATTGCCTGTAGTCCTTTCTGAATCACAATGCAAAGATACAACCCTGAGAATCCGGCATTCACGGTTTCTCACGGTTATTCACGGTTTCTCACGGATTTTCTTTCTTTTTCTGATGATTAGCTCAGAAAGATGATTAATTCAAATGGTAAAAGAGACTTGCTTTTGACGGCTAAGTAACTTACTTATGATAGCTAAGTGACTTGGTTACTATAGCTAAGTAACTTACTTAGGAATGACGGATGACACTTATGACACTGGTGTCACCAAGAACCTTTTCTGCCATTTAGCAATACTCTTCCTTAAACCACAGACGATAAATCGGATCAACAAATACAAAATCAGCTTTCTGCTTCTCTATGATATCCTTGTTCTGAAGAATCTTCTTGTTCTTAACTATCGTATTGGGATTACCCAGATTATACACCTGCTTCACTGCTTGTGATGAGAAATGCTGCTCACCATCAGCTATCGCCTTGAGCATCTCTATCTGGGTAGAACTGAGATTTTCCGTATCGTTCTGAAACATCGGGGTATTGATGTTCAATACCTGCTTGAGACCGAGAGAGAACACTTCTTCCGTCACCTCAGAAACCGTAAAGCTCCAAATAAAATAGCACAACTGCTGCAGATACCAGGAATGACACTCCACCACATCGCAAATCCTGCTGGCAAAAGATTCTGAAATTCGCTTACCAGTCTTCTCGAAAGATGATAAGATAAAAGGAATCCAATGCTCCTTGGCTATCTTTTGCATGAAAATAACCTGTCCGAAACGATAAAACGGACTGTTAGAATTGTTGAAGATGTTGAGCATCATATTACGCTTGCTGCCATAAAGGCAATAAGAGGTCAACTGCTGCTGTTGCCATACTGAGCGCATCTTGCCCTCCATATCCTTATATTCCGGCAGATTAGCCAACTGCTGGAATTCATCTATGCACACAATAATCCTGATTCCCTTTTCCTTCGCCAGCAACTCCGGCAATTGGAGAATTGCCATCTTATCTCTTTCTTGCGGCACAAACTTCAAGTCGAAAGCCACAAAATCCGTAATCTGGTCGTTAACCACTATCTGTGGAACTACACCCGTCAAGAACTTCTTGGCATCCTCTATCCAACGTTCTATCTTGGAAGAAGCACAGGCTATGACCTGACTGGCAAAAGTGCGATAGAATTCAGCTTCCGAGCCGATACTGAAAGCATCTATATAGCAGATTCTCACCTCCTTATCTTCCGCACTCAGTTCCGTCATCGCCTTCTTGACAAGCGACGATTTTCCCCATCGACGTGGAGAAATGAGCATCACGTTGATATGGGAAGCCAGGAGTTGCTTGAGCAAAGCCCTGTCTTCCGTTCGGTCGATAAAATTCTCTTCGGTAGCCAAAGTACCAAACTGAAAAGGAGATTGAAATACTGCCATATTCTTCTTATTAAATTCGTTTTATCTGTTTTACAACATTCGTATCACCTGCAAATATACAAAAAGTTACCCAAAGGTAACTTACCTTAGGGTAACTTTTAGTAATTATTAGCCAATCTGAGCTGATATCAATATCCCATAAAAATACTATCACCCTATAAAATAAGAAAAAGAACATCCTTTCAGACATCAATGTCCTTAAGTTCGACATAATTCTTCCCTTAAAGGAATTACTATCTACCTTTAAAGGAAAATGTTTCTAGAGTTAGTAGAAAGTTTCGTTCAGTGACATTGAATGTCCGTTCAATAGTTTTGAATGTACGTTCAATGGTTTTGAATGTCCGTTCAATGATTTTGAACGGAACTTTCTTCTAGTCTTAAAAACAATTTCGCCTGTACGGTTGAATAAATTTATCTAATAAAAAACTTATTTCAACCTATGCAGCGGGCACATGATGAGCCTTCCCTCATCATCACGCAAGTGCATACCACTGCCTAGGCAATAGCGGAAGTGGCGGCACTGGGCAATGTCTTCACGCATCAAGGGTTCGCCACCCGTTACGATGACAAACACTTGATGAGGATCGGCATACTGCTTGATGTTGTCTAGTACTCGCAAGAAGAGAATCCCAGCAGCGACAAGAGTGTGGCTGCCAGAGCATTTTATCTCCCCAGCAGAATCTTCTTGATGTCATTGAGCTTATTGAGAGCCTCAACTGGCGTGAGATTGTTCACATCCAAGCCAAGTATCTCATCCCTTATCTGGCTCAATACAGGGTCATCCAATTGGAAGAAACTCAGCTGCACACCTTCTTTATGTTCGTCCAGATGCTGCACATTAGGCTTGCCGGCACCGCCAACTCCAGCATTGTCCTGCTCCAACTGCTTCAGGATATCGTTGGCACGGTTCACGATACTGCGAGGCATTCCGGCAATCTCTGCCACATGGATACCAAAGGAGTGCTCGCTGCCACCCGGCTCCAGCTTGCGCAGGAAGATAACCTTGCCATCCACCTCCTTCACACTCACATTGAAGTTCTTGATACGAGGGAAATTCTTCTCCATCTCGTTCAACTCGTGATAATGAGTGGCAAAAAGCGTACGGGCTTGTGCCTTCTTATGCTCATGCAGATACTCAACGATAGCCCAGGCAATGCTGATGCCATCGTAGGTGGATGTTCCACGACCCAACTCATCGAAGAGTACCAGCGAACGGGGCGACACATTATTTAATATATTGGCTGCCTCCGTCATCTCCACCATAAAGGTAGATTCACCCAGCGAGATGTTATCGCTGGCTCCCACACGGGTGAATATCTTATCCACCAGACCCACCCTTGCACTCTCGGCAGGAACAAAGCAGCCCACCTGAGCCAACAGCACGATGAGCGCCGTCTGGCGGAGCAAGGCAGATTTACCCGCCATATTAGGACCGGTAATCATCATCACCTGCTGCTTCTCGGTGTCGAGCAACACATCGTTTGGCACATATCGCTCGCCCAGCGGCAACTGAGTTTCTATCACAGGATGGCGTCCCTGCTTGATATCCAGTATCTGCGAATCATTAATAACCGGGCGCACATAGCGGTTCTCATCCGAAGCCTTGGCAAAAGACAGGAGACAGTCCATACGGGCGATGAGATTGGCATTGATCTGAATCTGAGGGATATACTCCTGCATGGCAGCAATCAACTCATTGAAAAGTCGTGCCTCCAGAATCAGGATCTTCTCATCGGCACCGAGAATCTTCTCCTCGTATTCCTTGAGTTCCTGGGTAATATATCGCTCGGCTTGCGCCAGCGTCTGCTTGCGGATCCACTCCTCAGGCACCTTATCCTTGAAGGTATTTCTCACCTCCAGATAATAACCGAATACATTATTATATCCTACCTTCAGACTGCTGATGCCCGTCTTTTCTATTTCCCGCTCCTGAATCTTCAGAAGATAATCCTTGCCATGACGGCTGATGGAGCGCAGATCGTCGAGTTCTGCGTTATAGCCATCGGCTATCACATCGCCCTTGTTGATAAGCTGAGGCGGATCAGGCTGAATCTCCCTGGCGATACGGTCCTTCAGGGTTTCGCATACGTTGAGCTGCTCTCCCACTCGCTTCAGGGCATCGTTCTTGGCATGCTGGCAAGCCACCTTGATGGGCTGGATGGCTTCGAGTGCATTCTTCAGCTGCACCACTTCTCTTGGCGATACTCTGCCCACGGCTACCTTGGAAATGATACGCTCCAGGTCGCCGATGCGATGAAGCTGGTCGTCGAGAAGCTGACGGAACTCCGGTTCCTTGAAGAAATACTCCACGATGTCGAGACGCTCGTTGATAGGACGCACATCCTTCAGTGGGAATACCAGCCAGCGGCGGAGCATTCGTCCGCCCATCGCTGTTACGGTGCGGTCGATGACGTTGAGCAGCGACAGGCCGTCATCCTGCATCGGAGCCACCAGCTCCAGACTTCGGATGGTGAATCGGTCCATGCGCACGAACTTATCCTCTTCGATGCGTGAAAGCGCCGTGATATGGTTGATCTGCGTATGCTGGGTAATCTCCAGATACTGCATGATGGCACCGCTGGCGATGACACCATTCTTGAGATGCTCCACACCGAAGCCTTTCAACGACTTGGTCTTGAAGTGTCCCAGGAGTTTCTGCATCGCAGTCTGCTCGGTGAAAACCCAATCATCGAGTTCGAAGGTACAGTATTTGGTACCGAAGTATTTCTCAAAATCATTCTTTCGGGCACGGTCGTAGAGCACCTCTTTCGGCATGAAGTTGCCCATCAGTTTCTCTACATAATCATAGGTTCCCTCGCCGGTGAGGAACTCACCGGTAGAAATATCGAGGAAGCTAACGCCGCAGGAAGTCTTACCGAAGTGGATGGCAGCCAGGAAGTTGTTCTCCTTGTAGTTGAGCACGTTGTCGCCCATTGCCACACCTGGAGTAACGAGTTCGGTAATGCCACGCTTCACCATCTTGTCCATCTGGCTCAATCCCTTCTTGCCCTTGATTTCCTGGCGTTTCTTCTTCGGGTCTTCCAGCTGGTCGCATACGGCAACTCGCTTTCCAGCCCTGATGAGTTTAGGCAGGTAAGTATCGAGTGCATGATGAGGGAATCCCGCCATCTCGATGCTGCCCGTAGCACCGCCGTTGTTTCTTCGGGTCAGGGTGATGCCGAGAATACGGGAAGCCTCCACCGCATCTTCGCAGTAAGTTTCGTAGAAGTCGCCACAACGGAAAAGCAGCAAAGCCTCGGGATGCTTGGATTTCATCTCGAAGAATTGTCGCATCATCGGCGTAAGACCTTTGTTATCGTTTGCCATTATCTTAATTATCTTATGTTTGCCTTTATATTTTGTTAGACTTGCAAAAATAAGAAAAAAAGGGGGAATCAACAAAGGATTTAATCTATTTTTAAACTTTTCCCCCATAAAACAGAAAAAGTGCCCCCTTGCATCCCTGCAAGTAGAGCACTTATCTGATGAATTACATGAATACACTAATGTGTAAATATCTTATTTCTTAGCTTTAATTACGAAGCTGAAGCAGCGGTCCTGATAGTGCATACGGTACTTCTCCATTGGCGAAGAACCCCAACTGTCAATACAACCCAGACCAAACTGGCGCTGCTGGATGTGCAACTGTACGAGACCCTTTTCTACCAGGTCGCCGCTGTGCTGTCCCCAGGCATGCTCCTTCTCGATACCTGCATCCAGATCCTCTACCAGATAAGGGATGGCACTGCACTCCATAGGAGCATAGCCCTCGAAGGTGATTCCCTTGCCGGTGGTTGGATTGAAGATAGAGAAGTAGCGGATGTCTGTATGGTTACCACTCTCCTGTGGACGGACGTATGGATAATACTCATCCTTCACGTTAGCTTCATACTTTCCGATGAAAGATGAAGAGTGACGGTCGATGTAGTTCTCCTCCGGACCTCTACCATAGTATTCCAACTTAGAGAATGACGCTGGCATCTGCAACTGCATACCGTAGCGGAACAAATCTGCTACCTTTGCCTCCTTGTCTGTTGTCATCTTCTCGGTAACAGCCACTTCACCTGCCGCATTGATACGGTAGCGGAGCATCAGCTGTGCCTTCACCTCAGGCATTTCGAAGTTGGCAGTCAGCACTACGCTGTCCTTGTTCTCACTCTTGTCGAATGACTTCAGGTTCATCTGAGGGTTCTTCCAAACTCTCATCTTCTTCTGGAGAGATGCACCATAGTCGTTGTCGGTAGGAGCACGCCAGAACTCTGGAGTCATGCTCTCACGGAACTTCAACATTGGTTCGCCATCCACATCGAGGTAATCAATCATACCGGTCTTCTTGCCAATGGTAACCGACATTCTCTCAGCAGAAACCTTCACGTAACTGTTGGTCTCCTCAACCTCAATCTTGCTGCCGGTGTTGGCAGGAGCATCTACCTTGTCGAACTCATATCCGTTGAGTACAATCTGCTGGCGAGCCATCACCTGACCCTTGTCAACCAGAGGCTGACTTCCATCACTTGCAAAGGCAAAGTTGATGGTGATTTCCTCTGTAGGGTGCTCAGCCTCAGCCTTTTCGATGGCACTCTTCAGCGCCTCGCTCTTCACCAGCTTGGTTGCCTGTGGAGCAATGCCCTTGGTATCAGGAATCGCTACGGTAGTCAACTTCACGCCGTTGGCAAAGAGGGTAGCAGTCAGGTTCAGGTCATCAATGTTCTTGAAGAAAAACTCGTTATAGACATTGAAAGAACCGTTCTCTGCATCAAAGTCCTTGATCCAGACGTTCTGGAGAACATACTGAATTTCATACGCATGAGGATTCAGACGGCGGTTAGGAGCGATGATACCGTTGCAGTTGAAGTTGTAGTCACTGCCCGGATAGCGGCCGTAGTCACCACCATAGGTAAAGATTTCCTTACCGGTGATAGGACTCTTGTCGCGCAGACCCTGGTCAACGAAGTCCCAGATGTAACCACCCTGGTACTTAGGATACTTGCGGATCAAATCCCAATACTCCTTGAAACCACCCTCAGAGTTACCCATGGCGTGAGCATACTCACACTGGATATATGGCTTGGTACCGTTGCCCTTACAATAGTTCTCACTTTCCTCGTAACCGATGTACATAGGGCAGTGGATATCAGTCTTGCTGTCGTATCCGCCACGCTCATACTGTGCAGGACGGGTTGGATCGCACGCCTTTACCCAGTCGTAAGCCTTCTCGAAGTTGATGCCGTAGCCGCCCTCATTACCCAAGCTCCATACGATGACGGAAGGATGATTGATGAGCGGCTTCACATTGCCCTCGTTGCGCTCGATGTGAGGCACGATGTACTCAGGGAACTTGGCGAGCGATTTCTCTTCATATCCCATACCATGAGATTCGAGATTTGCCTCAGCGGTGATGTAGATACCGTATTCATCGCAAAGGTCATACCAGCGAGGATCACATGGATAGTGGCTGGTGCGAACGGCGTTGATGTTCAACTGCTTCATGATCTTGATGTCCTGAATCATGCGTTCCAAGCTCACTACGTATCCACCGTCCGGATCAATCTCGTGGCGGTCGGCACCCTTCACCAGCACAGGCTGTCCGTTAACGAGCAGCTGTGCGTTCTTGATTTCCACGTTGCGGAATCCCACCTTTTGCGGAATCACCTCTGTGGCACCCTGCTTGTTCTTCAGGGTGATGTACGCCTTATATAAATAAGGTGTCTCTGCCGTCCAGGCATTTACCTTTGGCACCTTGATGACGCCCTGTGCACCTGTAGCCTGTGCAATCTGCTTGCCATCCTTATCACACAAGGTGATGGCAACGTCTGTCTTTCCTCCCTTCAAGGAAACCTTGTAGTTCAACACACCATCCTGGTAGTTGTTTTCCAAGGCAGCGTTCAGACGGATGTCAGCAGCATGCAGTTTCGGACGGGCATAGAGATACACCTCACGGGCGATGCCCGTGAAGCGCCAGAAGTCCTGATCCTCGAAATAAGAACCATCGCACCATCGCATCACCTGCATGGCAATAAGGTTCTTTCCCGGCTTGAGATATTTAGAGATGTTGAACTCGGCAGCCACCTTGCTATCCTCGCTGTATCCCACGTACTTGCCGTTCACCCAGAGAGTCAGGTTACTGGTGGCAGAACCCACGTGGAAATACACATCCTTCCCCTTCCAGTCCTTAGGAAGCTGGAACGTACGGCGATAAGAACCCGTATAGTTGTTGAGCTCACTGATGTAAGGAGGGTTCGGGTCAAACTGAGTTGCCCAGGCATATCCGATATTCTTATAGGTAGCATCACCATATCCGTTCAACTCAAACAAACCAGGCACAGGGAAATCCTTCCACTGTGAGTCATCATACTTCAGAGCGAAGAAGTTGGCAGGACGCTTGTTATGGTCCTTCACGAAATTAAACTTCCACATACCTTCCATGGAAAGGTAGTTGGCCGACTTCTTCTTATCAAAACTCTGAGCCTTCTCCAAATTCTCGAATGCGAAGAAATTGGCGCGTCGATGCTCTCGGTTCTGCTGATTGATGTTCACATTCTGCCAGCGAGACTCACTCTGAGCCAGCGCCCCACTGCTCATCGAAAGCATGGCAAGGCAAAGTGATACATTTGCGATGGTTCTGATATTCATATTCCTAATCAGTTATTGATTTTACTTGTAATCAGTTAATGATGGAATCCATTATTTATGGAAATACTGAGTTCCCTGTACTGATGTGAACTTCTTCTGATTATCCTTGCGCATTTCGAGGTTGAGGTTGCTCCACCAAGATGGCCATCCACCAACGATATTGCAGAGATAAACGAACTTCACTGGATGCAGACCCTTAGCCAGCGCTACAGCATTATCGCTGTTGGTACCAGCCTTTACAGCACCCTCGTTGTTGATTACGAGCTTGTTGTCGATCCAAACCTGCTCCATGCGGGAAGAGAGATAGTAAACGCCATCCTCAGGAACATTGATGAATCCCTCAGCAATCGCACCATAGTTGTTGGCACCACGCAAGGTAGCAGCATCGTCTGGCTGGCTCACCTTCATCTTGTTCAGGTTGGTAACAGTACCACAGTCCTGCCACTCAGCATCAGCAAAATCCAACTGATTCACCTTCAGGTAATTACCCTTGATACGGCGCAGCTGCAAGCCAGCCTTGGTATCGCTTACATTCACAGCAGGAGCATAGTTCTGCTTCTCTACGTCGATGGTTCTCACCTTGCTCATCTTGCCAGAAGGCAATACGGTAGCAATCTTGATGGTCATATTGCCGCTCACCTTGATAGGCTCGGTATAGACAGCAGAAGCTGGAGTTGGAGTAGTACCATCCAAGGTATAGACCATCTTCATCGGACGTGATGTCTGGAAGGTAACTAGGGTATCCTTGGTAATCACAACCTTGTCGCAAGAACCGTATGGCTGCTCAGGCAATGGGATATGATAACGTACGTGGCGCTCATCCAGGCGGACGCTGTTGGCATCTACACGGCGGGCGAAGTCTGTGAAGTTCTTCTTCTTGGCTGCTGACCATGCTGCTGTTGGCCCGGGGCGTCACCTGGCTGCTGCAAACCCATTACGCCGTAACCTTCCACGGGATCTTGGGCATCGTGGCGGCCTCCACACTGGTGATCGTTCCCATCCGGTATGACAGCGTGGGCGAGGCCGTGGCGTCGCTGCTCTGCTGCGCCGCCGGATTCCTGCTGGCCTTTTTTCTGGAAAAGCTGGACCGGGCCTTACCCCGCGCTTGAATCCACACCTGAACGTGCCTGATAAAGACCCCCGCCGCTCATGTGAGCGGCGGGGGTTTTTGTCATATACAGTGGGCTTACAGGTCGAAGAAGCCCATGATGGCGATGCCGATGACCACCAGACAAATCATAGTATAGTGCTTCCAGGAGAGCTTTTCCTTCAGGAAGATGCGGCTCCACAGCACGGAGGCGGCACAGTAGGAGGAAATGATGGGAGCGGACATGGCCAGATGGGCGGTGTCGGAAATGGCGTAGATGTAGGCGAACTGACCGGCAGTTTCGCAGATGGCACCAAAGTACTTGGGGGCCTCCATTTTGGGAACCAACCGATCCTTCTTGATGATTACCACATAGATGAAGCAGAATGCTGCTACGGCAAGGAAGGTCAGCTCGTATGCGCAGTTGGCAGAGGCCGCCGCCTGATCGGCACATTCTCTCAGCGTGGCGAACATACCGGCGTTCATATAGCGGCCCGTCAAAATCTCCAGCACCCGGTTGTCGGCAAAGGTGCCGGCGGCGTCCAGCAGGCAGTAGGCCGCGGGGAGGGCCAGGGCGAGAAAACTCTTGGCGTACTTATAGTTGCTGGCCTTCTGCCGCTCCAGACGAAGCTCCGGGTCCTCCGTGGCATCCACCACACCCAGACCGATGGCACCCGTGCACACCAGCGCGATAGCCAACAGGGCCAGAGGAGAGTAATCCTCACCGCCGACGAACAGCAGCGTCAGCACCGCCACCAATGCGCCGGAGGAATTGCAGATGGGGGAAGAAACGGACAGCTCGATATACCGCAGGCCCAGATAGCCCAAAGCCATGGAACTGATATACAGCAGGGACACCGGCAGGTAGGTCCAGATGACGGACCAGCTGATGGCCGTGCCGCCTACGAAGATCTCAAAGGCGGCGTGAAGGCCCATCACCACGCCCACGGCGATGACCATTTTCAGGTGACTGTAACGGTCGCTGCCGTCCCGGCAGCCGATTTTAGAAAAGAGGTCGCTGCCGCTCCAGCACAGGAGGGCAGTCAGGGAAAGCCAAAGCCACATGGGGAAGGTCTCCTTATTGAAATTGAAAAATTAGAATTGGACTTACAGGGTCACGATACCGGCGTCCACCAGCTTTTGCAGGCTCATGAGGATGCCCAGCTTGGCGTGATACCAGGTGAGGCCGCCCTGAAAATAGACGGCGTAGGGGTCGCGGATGGGGCCGTCTGCGGACAGCTCGATACTGCTGCCCTGCACGAAAGCGCCTGCCGCCATGATGACATCGGAATCGTAGCCGGGCATGGCCCAAGGCTCCGGGGTCACATAGCTGTCCACCGGTGCGGCAGCCTGAATACCGCCGCAGAAGGCCACCATAGCCTCCCGGCTGCCCAGCGTCACCGCCTGAATGATGTCATGGCGGCTTTCCGTGGCGTTGGGGACGCAGGCGAAGCCCAGCTTTTCATAGACGTTGGCGGCAAAGACCGCGCCCTTCAGCGCGCCGGATACCACAGTGGGGGCCAGGAACAAGCCCTGATAGAAAGCGGGCATCAGACCCAGGTTTGCGCCGACCTCCTGCCCCAGACCGGGGGCGGACAGCCGGTAAGCGCACCGCTCCACGCACTCCTTGGTGCCGCAGATGTAGCCGCCGATGGGGGCCAGACCGCCGCCGGGGTTTTTGATGAGGCTGCCCACCACCATATCGGCCCCCATATCAGAGGGCTCGACGCGCTCCACGAATTCGCCGTAGCAGTTGTCCACCATGACCTTGACGTCAGGCTTGATCTCCTTGCAGAAGCGAATCAGCTCCCCGATCTGCTTCACCGAGAAGCTGGGGCGGGTGGCGTAGCCCTTGGAGCGCTGGATGGTGATGAGCTTGGTGCGCTCGTTGATCTTGGAACGGATGGCATCGTAGTCGAAGGTGCCGTCGGCTTTCAGGTCCGCCTGAGCGTAGGTAACGCCGTACTCCTTCAACGAGCACTTGCTCTCCCGGATGCCGATGACCTCCTCCAGTGTGTCATAGGGCGCGCCTACGGGGGAGAGCAGCTCGTCTCCCGGCAGCAGATTGGCGGACAGGGCTACGGTCAGGGCGTGGGTGCCGCAGGTAATCTGAGGCCGCACCAGCGCAGCCTCCGTGTGGAACACATCTGCATAGACCCGTTCCAGATTGTCCCGGCCCTCGTCATCGTAGCCGTAGCCGGTGGTGGCGGCGAAGTGGGTGGCATTTACCCGATTCTTCTGCATGGCGGACAGGACCTTGGCCTGATTGTATTCCGCCGTCTGGTCGATGGCGTCAAACCGGTCCCGCAGCTCCGCAATGATCCGCTCTCCGTATTCATAGACAGCCGCGCTGACGCCCAGCTGTTCGTACATGGATTCCATTTTCATGTCTTGTGTTCCTCTTTTCCCAAAATTTCATCAGCCAGATCGTTCAGGATCTCCGGCCGGGTCACTACCAGTCCGCTGGCCTCGTTGCCAAGGATCAGCAGGGTGTCTCCCGGAGAGATGCCGTAAAACCGGCGGGCTTCCTGGGGGATCACGATCTGTCCCCGGTCACCCACCTTGGCGGTGCCGAAGATCCGGTTTTTACCATGACCTAAGACGTGCTTGCCTCCAGGCATGGGACCGCCTCCTTTGTCATATTTTTCACACTTGTATGAATATAGCAGACTGCATCTGAAAAGGCAAGCCCTTTTTGCAGGAATTTCCGGTTTTTGCCTGAATGACCGGAAATCCTGGGCGGCAGGCGGTTTTTGACCGTTTTTCGGTCCAATCTGCGCCAAAAGCGCAGAATAAAACCCCGGCACACAGCTGTGTGCCGGGGAGAAACGCCTATTGGATCAGCTGAGACGAAGACCGCCCACGAAATATGTATTGTAGTAGCCGGAGGTCATGTCGCTGATGATGACGCCGCCGCCCCGGGAGGAGGAAGCGTGGATGTGCTGGCCGTTGCCGATGTAGATACCGGCATGGGAGCAGGCTTTGCCCGCGTTGCGGCTGGGGTCGTTGAAGAATACCAGGTCGCCGGGCTGTAATTCAGAAATGCTGGTGATCTTGGTGCCCATGCCGCTGAGCCACTGGCTGGTGGCGGAGTGGGGGAGATTGTAGCCGAACTGCTTGTAGATGTACATGGTGAAGCCGGAGCAATCAAAGCCGCCAGCGGAGGCACCGCCGTAAACATAGCGGGTGCCCAGGTGCTTCAGGGCGGTTTCCACAATGGAAGAGCCCTTGCCGCTGGTGGGATTGCTGGTGAGCACCAGCAGGTCGCTGCGGATATAGCCCTCGGTGCCGTACTGGCAGGTGACATCGTACCAGCCGTTCACCAGGCCGTTGACGGTGACCACAGTGCCGGCGCTGATGGTGGCCAGGCTGGCGCTGTCGGTGCTGGTACCGGCCCGGACGTTGACGGTGCCTTCGGGCACCCGACCGTAGGTGGTGAAGATGTTGTCCTGATCGATCACCAGGTAATCGGAGGACACATAACCGGTATTGCCGTTGTAATTGATCTTGTACCAGCCGGGGGTGCTGTCATCCAGCAGGGCCACGGCCACGGATTTATTTAAAGTGGTGACGATGCTGGCGGAGGTGCTGGGCTCGGAGCGCATCCGCAGGGAGGTGCCGGTGGTGCAGACGGCGCCGATGGCGATCTCGCCCTCAGCAGAGGCAAAGGCGGTCAGCGCCAGGGTGGTGAGCGCAGTAAAAACGGCGGCCTTTACGGCCTTTTTCATCAAAAGCTTCATCGAAACGCTTCCTTTCCTTCGTATCGGCGGGGACGGGCTTATTTGCCGGCCAGCGCCCGTTCCAGCCAGATGGAGGCAAAGTCCATCGCCTCGTACAAGCTGCTCTTTTCGCCCTTTTTGACCACCCGGTCACGGGCCTTTACGGTGGGGTCTGTCAGCTGGAGCTGGAGGGAGACCTTGGTAGCCATGTCCAGGCCGTTCTCCTTCTTGCTCTCCAGGATCTGCATCATTACAATATATTTATCGGACATCGTGCCGTAGTAGATCAGGTTATCGATCCGCCGCAGGGGATGGCCCTTGTACATAAGGCCTTCCGTTTT
>ENA-UERC01001492-UERC01001492.1-human-gut-metagenome-genome-assembly--contig:-NODE-1492-length-13444-cov-37.616369_pt1 | contig 13444 bp, 12 predicted proteins | sample MGYA00242955_ERZ507955 | MGnify/ENA primary metagenome ERZ507955 (study PRJEB26167, sample SAMN06115394) | human gut metagenome | host: Homo sapiens | place: China:Hubei | collected 2016-04-27... | reverse complement strand
AAACTCGGTGACAACAACATTATCGGTCCTTTCTGCTATATCGACAAGGACACCGTTTTGGGCGATAACAACGTATTGCAGAACAGCGTTACCATCCACGTAGGCGCTCGTATCGGCAATAATAATGAATTCTTCCCAGGCGCCAGCATCTCTACAAAGCCTCAGGACTTGAAGTTCAAGGGCGAGGTGACAACCTGCGAGGTGGGCGATAACAACAGCATCCGTGAAAACGTTACTATCTCTCGTGGTACCGCCTCTAAGGGCAAGACCGTGGTAGGCAGCAACAACCTCCTGATGGAGACTGTTCACGTGGCTCACGACTGCGAGCTGGGCAGCGGCCTGATTATCGGTAACTCTACCAAGTTTGCCGGCGAGGTGGTTGTAGATGACAACGCCATCGTCAGTGCCAACGTTCTCGTTCATCAGTTCTGCCACATCGCAGGCTACGTGATGATCCAGGGCGGTTGCCGTTTCTCTCAGGATATTCCTCCTTACATCATTGCCGGCAAGGAGCCAACCCGCTATTGCAGCATCAACCTCATCGGTTTGCGTCGCCGTGGTTTCAGCAACGAAACCATCCAGAACATCCACGAGGCTTATCGCCTGCTCTACAGCAAGGGCATCCTGAAGGAAGGTATCGAGGAAATCAAGAAGAACCTTGAGGTGACTAAGGAAATCCAGTACATCATCGACTTCGTAGAGAGTTCTCAGCGAGGCATCATCCGATAATGAAAACTTTAATTGTAGTGCTCGGTCCTACCGGTGTAGGTAAGACCGAGCTCTGTCTTTCTCTGGCAGAGCATCTCTCTATACCTATTATCAATGCCGACTCCCGCCAGATCTTCGCCGAACTCCCTATCGGAACCGCTGCCCCTACTACCGAACAGCAGCAGCGGGTGAAGCATTATTTCGTAGGCAACCATCACATCGAAGATTATTACAGCGCTGCCCAATACGAGGCCGACGTGATGAATCTCCTGGAAGAAGATATCTTCAAGAATCACGATGTGGCGCTTCTTACAGGCGGCAGCATGATGTATATCGATGCCGTATGCAAGGGTATCGACGATATTCCTACCGTGCGGGATGACATCCGTACCTGGATGAAACAGCGCCTGGAAGACGAAGGCTTGGAGGCGCTGGTAGAAGAACTCCACAAGATGGACCCGGAGCATTGGGCGATAGTAGATAAGAAGAATCCCCGCCGCGTGGTGCATGCCTTGGAAATCTGTCACCAGACTGGCAAGACCTACACGTCTTTCCGAGTAGCCGAAAAGAAGCAGCGACCTTTCCGCATCATCAAGATAGGCTTGAACCGCGACCGTTCCGAACTCTACAATCGCATCAACCAGCGTGTACTGATGATGATGGAGGAAGGTCTGGAGACAGAAGCCCGCAGCGTATATCCTCACAAGGGTCTCACCGCCTTGCGAACCGTGGGCTACAAGGAAATGTTTGCCTATTTCGATGGCGAGATAGACAAGGATGAAGCCATCCGCCAGATACAGTCGCATAGCCGTGAATACATGCGCAAGCAGCTCACCTGGTTTAAGCGAGATGCCGAAATCCACTGGTATCATCCCGACCAGCAGGATGAAATCATCCGATTTATTGATGAAACAATAGGGAAATAAATGTATATACCCATACGCCCTGAAAGGGTAAAAGCTTTAAAAACAATATGCTTTTGTTCCTTCAGGGCGATTTTGATTTTTTATTCCTACATCTCCACCTGATTCACAATCTCACCATCAAACATATTGATGATTCTATCAGCATAATTGGCATCATGCAGCGAGTGAGTTACCATTACGATGGTGGTACCTTCCTTGTGCAACTCAGAAAGTAGTTCCATCACCTCCTTGCCATTCTTGGAATCCAGGTTTCCCGTAGGCTCATCGGCAAGAATCAGCTTAGGATGCGGCAGGATGGCACGGGCGATTGCGGTGCGCTGCTGCTGACCGCCCGAAAGCTGCGATGGGAAATGCTTGGCACGATGAGATATCGCCACTCGCTCCATCACATCCTCTGCACGCTTACGGCGCTCCTTGCCCGATACTCCCATATACAGAAGCGGCAACTCGATATTCTCCACCACATTCAACTCATCAATCAGGTTGAAACTCTGGAACACAAAACCTATCATTCCTCTTCTTATCAAGGTGCGCTCACTCTCCTTCAGCGTGCTCACATCCTTACCGTCGAGCAGATAGCTGCCGCTTGTAGGATTATTCAGCAAACCTATTATATTAAGTAATGTGGATTTGCCACATCCCGAAGGTCCCATGATGGCAACAAACTCGCCTTCCTTCACCTCCAAACTGATATTACGCAAAGCCCAGGTCTCCACTTCCTCTGTCTGAAATACTTTCTTGATATTATTTAATTGAATCATAATCTTTATCGTTTCTTTAAATTCGTATTATACTTTTATACTTTCAAATTACACATTTTATTCCTTAGCCAGAATCTCCGAAGGATCCACCTTCATGATTTTACGTACCTGACAGGCGATGATAGCAGCAATGAAGCCTATCACTATCACTATACTCAGGATGATAGGGAAGGCAGGATTGATTTCTACCATTTCGAAGGTCTGACTCAGAACGATATGGAACAGCAACATGGCTACCACCGCAAATACCATGGCGATGAGCGAAATCACCAGATAGGTTCTTCCGAAGAGTTTGGTAATATCCTTTGTCAGGGCCCCATTCACCTTGCGGATAGCCACTTCCTTCTTGCGGGTCTGCGTATCCAGCATCACCGTACTGAAGATGCTTATCAGGCAGATAGCCAGACTCACGATAGCCAGGATCCACGCAATATTTTGCAGTATTTCCAACACTAACATTTCTATCACCATATAGTCACGCAGATTGGATGCCATCGGTTTTACCACAGCAGGCTCCAATTTCTGTATCATTCTATCTACGGCAACCTGCATCTCCTTATATTCACCCGGCTTTGCCACAAGAATATAATGCGTGGCACCATAAGCCTCTTTGGGGTCAATGACTATGAATGAGTATATATCACTTTTAAAACTCCCCTGATAAGGTATCGACTGGAACGTTCCGGCTATCTGATACGAATCCATCTCATCTACGGTCAATATATCATTAGGAGCAACATGATATTGGCGCATATACTTATACAACTCCTCATTTACCAGGATACATTTCTTCCGGTTTGCCTTCGGCTTCCAATTCACCTTGATCTTGAAGAAATCGAGATAGGAGGTATCTGATGCTGTCTGAATTTTATAATGCGACACATAACTATAGCTAACATAAGTATCACCTTGCCAAACCGCCTTACAGAACTCCTCGTTCTCTGCCAGCTCGTTAACTTTCCAAAATCCCCAGCTATAAGGAATCCATCGTTCTACCTGCGGTAAATGGATGAGCTTGTCTCTAAGGCGCTGACCATTTTCTGCCGCATTTGTCTGCAGAAACAGACTCTGCTTGTATGCACGCTCATCATCAGGTATATGATTGAAATCAGCCATCTTGCCCACCCAGCACAGGAGGCAGAAAGTAACACCCAGGAAGAACATACTGATCATCACCTGCACCCCCAGCATCGTATTGCGGAACCAATGGTTATGGCTTCTTCTCATTCCTGATTCGAGTGCTTGCGTACGCTTACAAATGCGACTCAGCACAATCCAGATGATGGCGAGACATAGCATCATAACCACCAGCACAATCACCAGACTATAGAGATACAGATGACTGATGGTTCCTAAGTCAGAGGTGATTTCTGCAAACTGAGGCCTTGCCAGATAATCACAAATCCAGGACCCCATCAATACTGCCACCAAATAAGCCACCAGCACAATCACCACCACCTCGGTAGCAAACATGGAGAAGAGTTGGAGGCGTGTGGCACCATTGGTAATACGGAGCGAGATTTCACGTCTGCGCATCCAGAACAGTTGCGTCTGCATTCTCAGGAAACCGATGATGGCAGCCAGCAGAATCAACGAACCAATCAGATAAGTGATGGAACGGGCAATAGCAACGGTTGAATACTCTTCGTTCAATCGATCTTTCAGCTTTTCTGTTCTTACCTTCAACCCCAATGGTTTCAATCTGCTGTTTACCTCTGCTTTCAACTGTTGTGGCGTGCATCCCTCTTTCAACACCACATAGAAAGCCACAGCATAAAATTGATTTAAATCCATATCTTCCAACTCCCATGGCGAGTAAAAGAGAGTAGAACTCCTCATGTCTAGCTCAGTCAATGATAAGTCTTGATAGACATCCACCAATCTCAACTGATAATTTCCATAGTCTTTACTCAAACGAATACTTGCACCCACAGGATTCTTGTCACCAAAGATTTGCTTTGCCTGCTTTTCGTTGATAATGGCATCATGAGGCCCCAGCACCTTAATCTTTTCGCCCGTAATGGCAGAACGGATACCTACAAAGTTGGGATAATGACGATCAAGGGGAACTGCATCCAACGGCATCTTTCTCCTTGTCTTACCGCTTAGGGTAAACTCAGCCCAGCCGCCTGTTAGCATACCATTAGGTGCATAAGGTCCCTGCTCTATGCAACGAGGTCCTCCATTCGCCTTCACCGCCCTTACGATATCACCATTGATATGAATTGATTTTTCCGATTGACGTTTTTGGATGGAATCGAATCGAAGGCTATAAACCCTGTCATAATAAGGTTCATGGTTAATGGAAGCCATGCGGAAATTCTGCAGAAACGAATGCACCGTGGCAAGCGTCACCATACCGATGGCAAGCGACAGGATGCTGCCCAGAGTCTGCACCTTGTACTTGAGAATGTTGCGCAGGGCAACCTTCAGGTTGTGTAATAACATGTTCATATTTTTTAGTCTTTATATAATTTATTTACGTGAAATATTGAATTTTATTATCTATGATGGATGATGATTTTTGATAATCCAAGATAAAAGTCTATCTCAAATCTATCTCTTTTTCACTGGCGATTTGGGTATATCCGTTTACGATAACCTTGTCGCCCGGCTTCAAGCCGGAAGTAATTTCGAATTGCTGCGGATTCTGTCTGCCAACATTGATATTCACCCGCTGCGCCTTCTTGCCATCGTCAGATACCCGGAATATCCAATATCCGTTGGTCGTTTGGAAGAAATCACCATTCGGAATCACCAAGGCTTGTTCCGGCTTGCCCAATTCCAACAGCACCCGATAACTCTTGCCCAAACGGATATTGGCGGGAGTCTTGCCGCTGAAAGTTAATTCGCAGACAAACTGATGGTCTTTCACTTCAGGAATCACCCGCGATACGCGAAGTGGAAACTGATGACCGTCATACTCAATATGGGCAGGAAGTCCGGCGATAACGCGGTCGATGTAATACTCAGCCAGCGAAATCTGCAATTTAAACTGGCTCATCACCTTAATCTGTCCGATGCTCGCCCCGGACGAAACCTGCTGACCTTGGGTTACCCCCAAATAACTCAGTTGTCCGCTTACGGGAGCCCGAACCACCAACTGCTGGGTGCGGCCCTTCATTCTCAATAATTTCTTGTTGGCTTCCATCCGGTTGGCAGCAATCATCTCGCGCTTCAATCGGGTAGATACGGAATCATGCTTCAGGTTTTGCATCTGCAAGAGCACCTTCTGCCGCTGATATTCGTAATCTTCCTCAGCCACTTCCAGTTCCGCCTTACTCTTGATGCCCATACGATATTCCTCCCGGCTCTGCTTGAGCGATTTCTTCAGGCTCGCCATCTGATGCTGGGCATCTAAGGCTTGCTGGCGAAGGTTGATGGTCTTCTGCGTCATCTCAATTTCCTGTTCCTGACAGTTGCGAAGCTTACTGCTCCATGCGTCCTGCTCATCATCGATAGAATGATAGAGTTCCGGATTCTGAAGCACCAGGATGGTATCGCCCTGCTGCAGCATGGCTCCTTCTTCTGCCACCACCCGCTCCACGAATCCATTCTCCATCGCATTCACCTGGATGGTCTTGAAGGGATACACCAGTCCTTCTACATCTACATACTCCCAGAAAGGAGCCTTCTTTACTTCGGCTATTACTACGCTATCCGGATCCACCCTTCGGGTTCCCGAAGTAACGATCAGGAAAAGGGCATAGACCAGGATGGCAATGCCTGCTGCACCCGACAGGATAGGATATCGGTAGCGGATATACCACGGTTTCGGTTGTTTCTTTATATCCATATTATTCTGCTGTTATTCATTATTCTATAAGAAGATGATTCTATAGGAAATTTATTCTATAGGAAGTTCTTCCTTCAGTTCTTTATTGTGTTCGAAATCGAATCCCGTCATACTTCGGAGCGTATAGTAAAGACTCCAGTAAGTCTGCATGGTCGAGATGTAATTGCGCCGGGCTGCATCTTTCTCGCAGATGGCTGCATTCAGGTCGAGTATCGAGTTGCGCCCCATGATGTAGAGCCGGCGCGCCACCACATGTCGCTTCTCGGCACGCTGGTCGGTGAGCGATGCCACATACACCTTTCGGGCTTGCATGTTAAACTGCAACACCAGTTTTTCTACGTTCTGGTAGAAATCCCTCATGCCTTGCTCCACCTGCGTCTGAGTAAGCGCCAGCTGCGATTTGGCTTCTCTTATCCTACCCTTTCCCCGTCCCCAATCCAATATCGGAAGGGCGATGGTGATTCTTGCCGATTGCTGACTCATCGGACTGCGATAGGCGGCACCGATATCTGCTCCCGTCTGCGAGAGTCCAAACTGCATATAGAGATCCGCCTTCAATCCGGCGTTGGCACGAGCCTGCGCCAACCGGCTTTCGCTCTCCTTCTGGATGCGACGGTAATAATCGGGATCCGGACTATTCAACAAAGCCCAATCTATCGCCCGTTGCAAAGGAACCTCAAAGGAAGGCACCTCTTTCGGCATCACCAGACAGATGTCCTGCGATTGTTCCAACCCCAGAAACGAGCGGATGGTCTGCATCTTCTCTCGCAGTGCCACCTGAGCATCCATCACATTGGTCTCCTCGTTCAAACGGTTGATTTCCAGCTGTAGCATCTCGTTTTCCGAAATCGTTCCATTCTCATATCGCCCCTTTGCCATCTGATAAAGCGTATCAGCAGAAGCAAAGTTCTGTTTTGCCATCTCCCATTCTGCTTGCGCCGAAGCCAGACCAAAGAAATGCTCACAAGCTTTTGCCGAAACAATCTCCAACGTTTCGGCATATCGCTTCTTGGATTCCCGGAATCGGATGGGTTCTATCCGGCGATCCCACTTCAAGGAGTTATAGCCAAAAAGACTCTGCTCATAACCCACGATAAAGGGTTGACTACTATAGGCTGTTATCTTGTTGTGCAACTCATCCAAGCGGTTGAGCGAACTCTTCACAAAAAGGCTACCACCCGTCAGGGAGATATTCTGGTTGATTTTCAGAGTAAGGTCGGCACTCAACTGATCTTGCTTCAGAAAGAGGGCCGTACCATCCGACTGGGTTATCTTGTTCACCTCCTTATTAATATAAGGTGAAGATGAGAGGGAAAGCGAAGGCAGATAGTTAGCCTGATGATACCGATAAGCCCAGTAAGCAGACAGAAAGGTATTGCGAGCACTCTGCACCGATGGTGACTGCCGCTGCGCCATCGCAATGGTAGTCTTCAGGTCGAGCTGCAGCGTGTCGGCTTGAACATTCATGGCTGCAAGCGCCCATACTATGAATAGGTAATTCTTTTTCTTCATGATGATTTCTTTTGCAAAAACTAACACAAAAGCTATGCCACAAAGATAAAGATATGATTATCAGGAAGATAAGAAATTCCGGATATAAAAAAGCCGTGCGAAACCGCACGAAACGTGTGCGATTTCGCACGGTGCGCACATCCTCAATATGATAGGCATCCGTCTCTATCAGGCAGGAAGCACCACGCTAAAGGTGGTTTTCTCGCCTGGCTTCGAAGAAGCGGTGATGGTTCCACCATGCAGGGTTACTATCTGCTTGCAGATACTCAACCCGATGCCCGAACCGCTCGTCTTGGTAGTAAAGAACGGCACAAAAATGCGCTCCATCACCTCCGGCAAGATACCTTTTCCGTTATCGGTAATGGAAATGATAAAATCGCGCTTGTTGTTCGAAAGACGAGTGGTTAGACGAACATAAGGAGCCTCTTCCTTCTCCACAGCTTCCTGTGCATTCTTCAGCAGATTAATCAGTACCTGTTCTATCTGCGAACGATCCATCAGCAACCTTTGGTCTTCGTTTTCAATCTCATAATGGAATATCGAATCCGGATAAAGATGCTTCAAATCTGCCACCATATCACCAATCCTCACATCCTCAAACTGTGGTTTCGATATGCGTTGCAACTTGCGATAGTTCTCCACAAACTGCAGCAAGCCATTGCTCCTTCGGTTGATGGCTTGCAATGCCATCAGCAAATCATCATGCTCCAGCGTATCCTGCTCCACCCCTTCACATAGCGTATCAGCCAAAGAGATGATAGGAGTCAGCGAGTTCATGATTTCGTGGGTCAATACCCTCACCAGCTGCTGCTGCGCATCCGTCTCATTCTTCTGAATCACCGGTTGCACATTCTGCAAGGTATAGAGGCGATAGGCAAAGCCCTTATTAAAGAAGTTGACCACGCTCAATACAAAGTCAGCCTTCCCTGCATTCTGATTTCCGGCATCCAAAGCCTTCTTGCCAGCAGCCCCCTCGCTGTTTTTCGTTTCCAATTGTACCAGTTTCTGCAATCCCGGCTTCAGCTGCATCATCATTTCCGGCAGCGTCTCATCCAGCACCTGCAAGTCGTGCAAGTGATGAATCGAAAAGCCACAGAGTCCATCCACGGCAGCCCGATTCATCCAATGCACCTTTCCCTGTTCATCCGTCACAATGAGAAAGGCATTGATGGTATCGAGCATCGTTCCGAAATACTGGTATTTCGCTTCCTGCAGCAAAGTGGTTTCCCGAAATTCATTCACCACTTCGTTAATCTGCTCTGCAAGATTCCGCTCTTCTCCCCTCAGATGATCCAATGAATACTGAAGCGAGAAGTCACGGGTGCGGATAGCCTCAATCAGTTGGCGCATCCGCTCATTACTCTTATGATTGAATAAGTTATTGACGATTGACATAATTTCAAAAATTTCCGAAGCATTAAACCCCGAGTTTGTCGATTTTCCTGTAAAGGGCGAAACGGGTAATACCCAACAACTCTGCGGCCTGTGTAAGATTTCCATTACTCAAGGAGATGGCGCGCTTGATGGCTTCACGCTCCAAGGTCTGAAGATTGAGCGAATCTATATTTACGGAAGCCGATAGAGAATCTGACGCTGAAGCCCCCAATGCCACCACAGAATCCTCCAATCTGATATCCTCTGCAGCCAGTTCCGTCTTATCCCCCAACACAATCGCCCTCTCGATGCAATGCTGCAATTCTCTTACATTACCCGGCCAGGTATGTTTCAACAGCTTCTGCTTGGCAGATACACCCAGCACCACATCACCTACACTATATTTTCCCGAATAAATCTTCAGAAAATATTCTGCCAGCAGAATGATATCCTCTCCACGATCACGCAGCGGAGGAAGATGCAACTCGATGGTATTCAGTCGATAGAAGAGGTCCTGTCGGAAAGCTCCCTCGCCTACCTTCTCACGCAAATTAGCATTCGTAGCCGCCAGAATCCTCACATCCACATGGCTCACCTTGTTGGAACCAATGCGCTGAGTTTCACGCTTCTCTATCACCGTCAGGAGTTTCTGCTGCATCGGCAGGTTCAGATTTCCAATCTCATCCAGAAAGAGAGTACCGCCATCTGCCGTCTCAATTCGTCCTTCCTTCGCATTCCTGGCATCCGTAAACGCCCCCTTCTCGTATCCGAAAAGTTCGCTTTCGAAAAGATTCTCAGGGATACACCCCAGGTCGATATTCACAAACGGCTTCCTTGCCCTGTCAGAAAGCTGATGCAAGGCATGCGCCACCACATCCTTTCCCGTACCATTCTCTCCAGTAATCAATACGTTGGCATCCGTAGCCGCCACACGCATCATCTGCGCTTTCAGTTCCTTCATGGCAGCGCATTCGCCAATCAAATCCGAAGAATCCCGATTCCTTTCCCTACTCAATTCCACGGCACTCTTCACCGTATCGAGCAGTTTATTCCTATCCCATGGTTTCGGAATAAAGTCGATGGCTCCCGCCTTGATAGCCCTCACCGCCTTCTCCGTATCCACGTATGCCGTGATAAACAGCACCACGCTCTTGGGGTTATGCGCCAGAATCTTCTCCAGCCATTCATACCCTTCTTCGCCACTGATGGCATCCCGATGGAAGTTCATATCGAGCATGATGACATCAGGCCTGAACGAATCCATCATTCCGATGATTCGCTCAGGCGTATTGATAACTCTGATACCCTCCACGTATGGTTTCAAAAGCATATTGAGCGACAAGAGAACATCCTCATTGTCATCCACTATCAGTATCTTTCCTTTTTTCTCCATTGCCATCATTTTTGATTTTTAATTATTTTGCCCACAAAGTTACTGCAAAAAAACGAGATAGCTTCGAAAATCCCTTTATTTCTTCCAAATTTCTAAACAAAAGCGGTCTTCCAACCACTTTATCCCGATATTTCAAAGAAAAAGCGATGATTTTTCCGAAAATATTTGGTGATTTCAAAATTTCGCTTTATCTTTGCATCCTAGTTATCAAGAAATCTCGGGGTTGACTGGATTTGACGGCGAGATGAAATGGTACGTAAGCATGCGGAGGCTCGTTGGCTACCTCCTAAATCCTAGTGAACAAAAAATTAATTGGCGAAAATAACTACGCTCTCGCTGCTTAATCGAAGTACAGTAGATTAACTTTATTCCGGCACAAGGTGCTGGAACGGGACATCGCTCAACGGATGTAGTTCCGAATCTTGTTGATCAAGCGGTGCAGGCAAATCGGAAATAGTTCATGTACGCCTCGTTGCATGGATGAAATTTTAGAGGATAAGGGTATGATTGGTGGTTCAGGTCTTGTCATACCTCGAAAATTGAAGGCTGGAATAAGCATGTAGAAAGCGTATGGTTTCCTTGTGCGGACGAGGGTTCGATTCCCTCCAGCTCCACCCTATAAGCAAATAAGCAGTTGATTTTTTCAGCTGCTTATTTTTTGTTTTTATAATATTCTACAACCTTTATTTCTGCTTTCACACTTTCTCAAACATTCTGATTATCAGCAAGTTTAGTGTGAAGGCATTTTTAGGAGAAAAGTATGATAGTATAAACACCAGAAACTGATACTTCCAACAGGGGAAGTTCATATTTCCAACAGGGGAAGCTGATACTATCTACAAGAGTAATTTATACTACCAGTTATTGGCTGACCCGGGTCATCCATATAGATGACCCGGGTCAGCTATATGGATGACTCTAGTCAGCTATAAGAACTACTCAAACCAATCGATAAAAGATAGCATCTTTCCGCCTTTCAGCACCTATCATCTCTCCTCACTCCTCATAACCGTTATTCCCGCTTCACACATCACCCACATTCTCTCTTCACAATTCTCCTTTCACACACAAACAACTATGAAACAGATAGTTAACATAAAGTGTGAAAGCATTTTGAAATAGAGACACAAAATACAAACCTGCAGTTTCGTATCTATATTCTTTTGAAGAAGCCTTCATGATTATCATCTGACAAATTTCTTTACGACATTTCCTTTTGCTTTTACGACATAATTAGCTTCTTTTACGACATCTCAATCGAGTGTGCATGAAAGCATTCAGATATTTTCCGTCAACAATAGCCGGATTGGGGGTAATCAACGCACAATGATAGCCTAGAAGTACATCCTCGAAATCGTCTGCAATATAAGTAGCAATACCAATATCGTCCCTGGTTTTACTATCCTTAGTGATAGCAACCATACCTTTACCTATTGAGCATTTATCTATCTCTGTCTGTTTGGCTGATGCAACCATAAACGACTTAGCCTTTTTTGGGTGATAGCCCAATTATAATAGACATCAACAAAGTTACACAGACGCACAGGTGTTTCGCCCTCTATTGTTTTTTGTCAACACCGCTAATTTCAATTTTAGCGATGTCGGCAAGCTTATATTTCTTTAGTTCCATTTTATCTAATCTCTATCTTGAAATAGTGCAAGTTAGGAGTGGCTTTCAGTGAAGAAACTCGATAACCTACGGCAATGATTGCATCAAGAGAGAAGAAATCCACTTTGTGAGTTTGTGTTTTTTCCTCAATTGCACCATGCTGAGTGGTTATTTCCATTTTGGAAACAACCACGTCCTTATCCAACTCTCCCTCATCAAAGATGTTTTTTAAATGCTTGCTTATAGCAGGAATACCAACACCAAAGAGCTGTGCCATAGCCTTTTGCGTACACCAAAGAGTTTCGTCTTTTATGACAACTTGTACTTTGCCATCAGCATCAGGCATATTATAAAGAAGAAATTGTATCTCGTTACTCATAATTTATTTATTTGTTTGTTTCATGTTTTTGGGATATATTGCAGCAATATTCAGATATGCCTTTCCAATTGTTCCCCAAGCTGGGGAGTAATCACTCCTTACTCACATTACCATTAAAACTGAGACTATTTAAGGGTTCAACTTATAAAATTGTTCTCTGAAAATTTCAGTCAATATATTCGTGTCAGGGTCATAGACTGTCCCTGCCATATCTTCGCTTATCTTTCCGAAATAAGAATAGCCTAATCGAGTAAGGTGAACCATTGCTGGCATCTGAACTCTTGTTGCTTCGTTGAATTTACTCATTGCTTCATTTGATTGCTTTAGATGCAAATATAGTGATTTCTTTTTATAAATATCTGATTCAAAGCTAATCTTTAACAAGATATAACAAAGAAAGTGAGCAGAGAGAGCAGAAACATAAATTCGTATTCATATGCTATCGAAACAGGCTTCATATGCAATTGAAATAGGCTTCATTCGTCATCGAAGCCTATTTCATTTGGAGCAGAAGGAATCTTTTTCAGCAACAAGTATTATTTTTGTCAATACTTATAACCAAATTTTGCATACTGGTAAACTTGGAATCTAGCAACGAAACAGGGCGTTTTGAGCATCTCGAATACCCTATTTTCTGCTTCTAATTAAACGAATACCCTATAGTTGTACGACTATAAAGTTGTAGTCGTACGACTATATAGGCTATGGTTGTACAACTGTAGAGTTATAGTTGTACAACTACAGGGGTTATAGTCGTACAACTATAGAATTTCTATTTCAACGCTATTAACCAGCAAAATCATAATCATTTGATTATTAACGCATTACAATTTTCCTCCATATTTTCAATATTCACAAAGAAATAAGAATCGTTTGAAAATACGAGAATCTCAGCAAGGGAAATGTATAAACCTCAAATCCGCAACCTATAGGGTTTAGTGGGATTTTGCTTGCAAAGCGACAAAATTCATTTTATTGTACATATT
>ENA-UERC01001487-UERC01001487.1-human-gut-metagenome-genome-assembly--contig:-NODE-1487-length-13480-cov-11.921361_pt1 | contig 13480 bp, 13 predicted proteins | sample MGYA00242955_ERZ507955 | MGnify/ENA primary metagenome ERZ507955 (study PRJEB26167, sample SAMN06115394) | human gut metagenome | host: Homo sapiens | place: China:Hubei | collected 2016-04-27... | reverse complement strand
GAAGGTCTTCCTGCATATTCATTTAAAAGCTCTGTAAGCTCTCTGTTAAATTCAGGATCATTCTTGTAATGATCATATGCCTCCTCCAGCTCTATAACTGCATTCATAAGTGTCTCCGGAATGTACTGTCCACCATGAATACCAAATCTTCCTTTTGTATTTGTCATCTTTATGTCTCCTTCCTATTAAGATTGATTTTTTTTTGCTTTTTTATTACTCATATATACATATAATCAGTCCTGCTTATTTTTCTCCATGGACTGTTTTATATGTATATATGAGCTTCCACTAAAGCGCCCTTGTGTTTTTTACGAAAGCTGCCATCTTATCTGGGTCTTTGTGTCCATTGGTTTCGATTCCTGAGCTTACGTCCACTGCAAATGGCTGAACTGTCTCAACCGCTTTTTCTATATTCTCCGGAGTCAGTCCTCCTGCCAGAAAGAATTCTCTCTTAATACCTTTTATGAGCTGCCAGTTAAAGGTTGCTCCCTCGCCCTTTCCCGGATCGAACATTATATAATCTGCAGAGCTTTTTACTGCTTCTGTAATTACATCATCTGTTGATTTTCCATATGTCTCAGTGATTGCATTGCCTGTAGGCTTTTCAGGTGCCTCAATGTTCGCATTGCCTGCCAGGTTTATGTTCTCGCCGGTCTTCTTCATCTTAAATGCCTTTATTAATGTGAGCCCTGCATCGTGAAGCTTCTTTATATATTCCTCATTTTCATTTCCATGAAGCTGTGCTATGTCAATGATGCCCACATTATAATAGCTTATTACCTGTTCAGCCGGAGCATTGACAAATACTCCTACAGTCTTTATCTCCGGATCTAGTTTTCCCTTTAGCCTTGCTGCCTGTATTGCACTGACATTTCTGCTGCTTCTGTCCCAGAAAATGAAGCCTATGTATTCCGGCTTTAGTTTATTTGCAATTTCTATATCCTGAATCCTTGTCAGGCCACATAGCTTTATTCTCGTCATTAATCCTCCATGTCTCTCACTTTTTTACATATTGCTAAGTCTTTATTCCTTAGAATCTTAATTCTATAAATTTTTGTTTATATGAAGCTTATATCCCTACGCCTTCCTCACATATTTTTATTCCAGCTTCTTTTTCCACACCTATATTCTGTCAGGCTTTCAATTCATCAAGCTTTTGTTTCTTGTCGTCAGCTCTCATAAGGGTTTCACCTATCAGCACAGCATTTACCCCGGCGGCTCTCAACGCTCTTATATCCTCTGCCGTCTTCACTCCACTCTCTGCTACAAATATCACATTCTCCGGCACCAGTGCCCGAAGCCTTCTGCTGTTTCCGGTGTCCACGGAGAAGTCCTTTAGATTCCGGTTATTTACCCCGATGATCCTTGCACCGGCATTCACTGCCATGGCAATCTCTGCCTCGTCGTGAGCCTCCACCAGGGCACTCATGCCAAGCCCGTCACATATGCCTATGTATTTCTTTATCTGCGCCTCTGTAAGTATGGAACAAATTAGCAGCACTGCCGAGGCACCAAGAAGCTTCGCCTCATATATCATGTACTCGTTTACTGTGAAATCCTTTCTGATACATGGGATACTTACCCTTTCGGTGATATCCTTCAGATACTCATTCTTTCCAAGGAACCACTTAGGCTCCGTGAGGACTGATATGCAGTCGGCACCGGCTTTTTCGTACTCCGCTGCGATCTGCACATAAGGGAAATCCTCTGCGATGACCCCCTTTGAAGGTGACGCCTTTTTACATTCGCAAATGAACGAAAGCTCCTTTCCGGAAAGTGCATTTTCAAATTCAAATTTTCCTTTTGGCATACCCTCTGCAATTTTTTTGATATCACAGAGAGACATCTGTTTCTCAGCCTGTTCTACTCTGTATGTGGCATATGCTGCCAGTTCTGCAAGAATTGACATTTCATTCTCCTTTATGTGATTTTGTTTTCCATTGTGACATGCTGCAATGTCCTGCCTGATACAGTGATCGCATTTTCATCATTGCCGGTATTTATTGTTTTGATTAATGGTCTTACTTTTGCCCGTCCTAAATATTAGCGGTTGCTGACCTCAATAAATTTCTCAAGGGTCTCTGCTGCCTTGCCTGAATCAATGATCTCTGCCGCAAGCTCTATACCTTCCTTGAAGCTGTCTGCCTTTCCCCCGATATAAAGGGCTGCTCCGGCATTCATGAGAACCGCATTTCTCTTTGGACCCTTCTCACCCTTAAGGATATTTCTTGTGATCTCCGCATTCTCAGCAGGAGTACCACCCTTAAGCTCGTCCTTTGTGCATTTCTCAAATCCAAAGTCCTCCGGATTTATGACATATGTCTTGAACCAGCCGTCCTTGAACTCGCAGATCTTGGTGGGAGCGCTTAGTGATATCTCATCCAGCTTATCCATACCATATACAACCATTCCACGCTTGACACCAAGATTTATGAGAACCTGCGCCAGTGGCTCTACAAGATATTCATCATATACACCAAGAAGCTGCATCTTAGGGCTTCCCGGATTAGTAAGTGGTCCAAGAATATTAAATACTGTTCTGAAACCAAGCTCTTTTCTTATTGCTCCAACATACTTCATTGATGAGTGATACTTCTGTGCGAAGAAGAAGCACATTCCTGCTTCCTTAAGAAGCTCTACACACTTCTCAGGATCCTGATTTATATTTATACCAAGTGCCTCAAGACAATCTGCTGTTCCACAGAGAGATGAGGCTGCTCTGTTTCCGTGCTTTGCAACCTTCATGCCACCGGCTGCTGCCACAAGAGCTGCTGTTGTGGAAATGTTAAAGCTCTGGGCATTGTCTCCGCCTGTTCCTACGATCTCAAATATATCCATTCCTGTGTCAACCTTTGTGGCGTGATCTCTCATGGCTGCCGCACAGCCTGCGATCTCGTCTGTTGTCTCTGCCTTTGCACTCTTGGTTGAAAGTGCTGCAAGGAATGCTGCATTCTGGGTTGGTGTTGTCTCACCACTCATTATTTCATTCATTACATCATAGGCTTCCCGGTATGAGAGATCCTCTTTGTTTACAATTTTTACGATAGCTTCTTTGATCATGATTTTTCTCCTTTCTACTACATCAGTCCATTTAAATTCGGCTGCAGCGATGACTGATATTGATTGCCATGTCTGTCAGGAGATATTTATATGAATTTCTGCATTAAAAAAGTCCCTGACAGATATAGATATCTATCAAGGACGAATATACTTTACTATCCGCGGTGCCACCCTGAATTCATGGATACGACCCATGCTCTTAGCTGAATACCTTCATATTCACGACAACTTACGTATGCCACACGTCACAGAATACTCTGCATTAACTACATGCATTTGACTGTGCCCTCAGGAGTCCATTCCCATCCTACTATTCTACTGCATCTCACCACCGCAGCTCTCTGGAAGACATCGTAAAGAGGTACTCCTCTCCTTCATCGGTTTATAGCTTTATTTAATTTTCTCTCTTGTTCCATTATAAAATATAAAATATGATTGTCAATTCTTTTTTTACATATTGAAATATTGACGAAGAAAAAGGAATACTTGAAATTGGTTGCAGCATATGATATATTATGCCTAGGCAAAATGATATGAGAGGACTTCTATAAGTCAACAAAAACCCCGCGAGGTGCGAACTCGTGGGGTTTTCTATTCCGTTTTGGCAAGGTGGCTTATTCCTTAGGCTGGTTGCCGTCTTTAATCATTTCCATCCAACCATTTGCATATGTAGTAGGCAACTACACTCGCCACAACAGAAATGATAAACGATATGAGAGTATCTATAAGTCAACACCCCCTTTCCCTGCCTGTATAGGGGTAGCAACGGTGATAGTATATCACAGATTGACAAAACTCTACAAGGTTTATAAAGTGAAGCAGCTCATCTGAAAAACAATTGCTTAATACTGCTTAATCTGCCTATACACATCTCTCCTGTTTCGTGTTACAATCTACCATATCCTACGAAAGAGCATATGCAATATTTTATTTATAACATATTACTATAAGGAGAATTTTATCTATGAGTAACACAGGAAGAACCTGTAAGGTTCATTACACAGGAACATTTAATGACGGAACAAAATTTGATTCATCCTACGACAGAGGCGAGCCTATCGAATTCGTATGTGGTGCAGGACAGATGATACCTGGTTTCGATCAGGCAGTTGAAGGAATGAAGGTGGGCGACATCATTGATGTACATCTTCGTCCGGAAGATGCATATGGTATGCCAGATCCGGAAGCCATCATCAAGGTAGCTCTTGCAGAAATGCCGGGTGCTGAGAACCTTGAAGTTGGAAATCAGGTATATCTTGCTAACCAGATGGGACAGCAGTTTCTTGTTAAGGTAATTGAGAAGGACAATGACTCTATTACATTTGACGCCAACCATGAGATGGCAGGCAAAGAGCTGAATTTCAAAATAGAGCTGATATCAGTTGATTAAACGTATTATTTTGTGAACTCCTGGGTAATTGAATTACCGAGGATTCCCGCTTATTCTTCTAAAAACAGCCGGGAGCTTTCTTAACGAAAGTCCTCCCGGCTGTTTTAGTGTTTCGTTCACTTATATTTCCATCATTTTTTTCAGATACATGAGCACGGCATTATCAGCAGCTGTTTTTTTTCCTGAAATCTTCGTTTTTGATATGTCAAATAACATACAGCCGCAATGTCCCTTGAACGTAGGGAAGCTTATAACTCTTAAGTATTTATCTATCTCCGGACTGTAGTCTATGATTTCAAGTGTTTCGCCATAGATCGTGGAATGCTCATAGCTTCTCAGCCATTTCTGATCCATGTTGTCAAAGATGCTTCCAAATCGGTTGCCAATAAGTTCCTCAAGGGTACAGTTCTCCAGCTGTGCAAGGGCTTCATTTCCATAACGGAATATCCAGTCAACTGCACGGTTTTCTTCATCAAACACCATTTCTATATCTGCAAATGCAATAGGGATATTGTCAAAGCATTTGTAATACTCATGGTATTCTTCATGATCAGCCGGATTTTCTTTGTCCGACAGCATCTCCACAATGAGCTTCTGCTTTTTCTGAAATTTCTCCAGTATCTCCTTCTTACGTGCTGCAGAATAATTAAGTGCCTCACCATTATTCAGTATCACCTGCTTCTCTATGTTGTATACAGCCATAGCTGATACAAGGCATCCCCTGTTAAGCCTGATGAAATCGTCCCCAAGTGCTTCCTCAACCTCAGCAAAAGTCATTCTCGTCTTTAGTATCTTTCCGTCTGCCGTATGAATATAAGCATCTTGTTTCTTCATCATTACATATAGTATCTCATCCAACGGAATGACATACTGATGTCTCTCTGATATAAATGATATGGTTTTGTTGTATTGCATTTCTACCTCTTTGTAACTTCACTTATCAGTGTTCTCTTTTTTTTCTGTATAAGAAGATGATTGTGCCCATACTGCCAAGCAGCGTAAACATCCATACGACCGGCATTGCCTCATCGCCTGTCTTGACTGAACCACCCTTGCCTGTGTCCGGCTTGCCATTTCCTGAACCATCTCCGGTGCCTGGCTTGCCAGACTCTGAGTCTACACGTTTAACTGTCAGGACACCACTCTTATAGTTAATGTCGTAATCATCACTTTCAAGGCCACCTGGTATTATAGCATACTTTCCTGCTCCACCTGTCTTCGTATAACCACAGTCGAATACAAGAGCACCGCCAAGATTATTCTCATTGTCTCCATTTACGAAGCCATCATAGGTGACTGTATATGCTGGTGCAGCATCACCCTGATCGATATTCTTATCCTCTGCAGTTACAACCAGTGTCTTCTTCTTTACCATGATAGTGACACTTCCAACTGCTGAACTATAGTTGGTTTCTTCCGGTATTGTCACAGTTACTGTTGCTGTTCCGGCTCCCTTGACAGCCACTCTGCCTGATCCGTCAACTGTAAGTACAGATGTGTCACTGCTGGTATAAACCGGTGTATTCCTGCTTCCGGTACTGGTCACACTGAGATCAAATGCTCCGTCACCATAGGTCTTCTCTGCCACATCTTCTATAGATACAGTGCTTTCTATCTTTTTAACTGTCAGAGTTCCCTTCTTGTAAGTGATCGTATAATTACCAGCTGCCAGTCCATCAGGCACAATGTCGTAGGCTCCTGCTATTCCATATGTATCATCACCATTTGCATAGTCACAGTGGAAGACAAGTGTTCCGGTAAGAACCCCTACCTTACCGGCACTGTCCCCATTCTTAAAGCCTGAATATGAAACAGTAAATTCCGGTGCATCTGTACCATATACCGTCTCCTTATCATCAGCTGTAATTATAAGCTCTGCAGGCACTATTGTCACTGAAATGTCCACATCCTTAGCCAGATAATTTGCACTGGCTGCCATGGACAGATTGATGGTGGCTGTACCCACACCTACGATGTGAAGCTTTCCTGCCCCCGCAGTTGCCACATTGCTGTTGCTTGTTGTATATATTACCTCGCTCTCCCCCTCTGTGGTCAGTCCAAGGTCTATATCCTCATCACCATAGGTTGCTGTATATGCAAGGCTTGACACTTCAAGCTTCGCTCCCTTCTGAACAACGGTGATGTCAATTGTGTTCTGTGCAGCCTTATAATTTGTTCCCTCTGCCATGCGAACTGTGATGGTAGCCGTGCCCACATATTTGCCAGACCAAACGAAACAAGATCTTTCTCATCAAAACTGTTCTCGGTCCATTTTTTCAACGATCAAAGACGGGCTTTTTCGGATACATACAATAATGTAGTGCTGGCAGAAAGCCGGATTTATATCGAACTTTCTGTCAAAAATCCTCTCAGCAGATTAAGCTCCCTTGAGACAACTGACTTGAAGAATACTCCATGTATTCTCGTGATCAATAAGGCGGGGCAGAAGGAGGAGCAGGATTACTATGAAAATATAATCAGATTGCAGGGATACTTTTTATTTGCAGATACTGTACAGGAAGCCCGGCTCAAGATAATAACCGGACAGGGATATATGCCTGTGGACGTGATCGGCGAACAGATCTGGTTTGACACCGCCGTCAGCCGTATACCCCTTATGAGAAACCAGTCTCCGGTGAAGAAAACCCACTGTATTTTTTGGAAGAAAGACAATTCCGGGTACTATATAGAGGAATTTGCCGACATACTCAAAGGCTGCTTTTAGAAAGCAATGATAAGACATAAAAATTACCGCCAAGGGAGAGGCTTCGTAAGGAAGTTCTCTCCCTTTGGCTTTTGTAATCAGCCGGAATGATTGGATTGTAGGTAAAATCAATCATAATTAGAGTATTACAAAATGGACAAGTACATCTATAACGAGAAAAACGGACTTTGGTATGAATTGCATGGCGATTACTATCTTCCCTGTTTGAAACTACCTAAAGAAGAATCAAGGCATATCGGTATATGGGGACAGCGGCATTTGCGGTATCTGAAACAGCACCGAAAGGTACTCTATTCCGAACTGCTGATAAGCGGCAAGCTGAACAGTTACATTGCCGACATAAACGAGCATGCAGAGGAAATGTCACAATTTAATGCGGAAAAATATCAAATGCCAGTTGCTTTTTCACTCTCGAGATGATATATATTAGTATATATACTAAAACATTTGAAGAGAGGTGATATATTTGCGAAGAGACAGCAGCGAAACAAAGAGGAAAATACTGACCGTATGCGTTCGTCTCTTTTTGGAGCAGGGGTATAAAAACACCACTGTCAGTCAGATTGTGGACGAGGCAGGTGTGGCAAGGGGAAGCTATTTGAATCTGTTTCCTACCAAGGACAGAATTTTGCTGGAATTGACCGAAACGATGTTCGGCGGACAGTTCGGCGTGGCAAGAAGCATTGCAGACAGCAAGCTGCCGTCGGTTTATGCCTATGCGGTGGAAACGGCGATTCAACTAACACTGACTGAACTGAATGAGAACCTGCGAGAAATCTACATTGAAGCCTATTCCCTGCCCGACACGTCGGAATATATTTACCTGCATACCACAGCAGAGCTGAAGCAGATTTTTGGTGAAAATTTTCCCGATGATACCGAGAGCGACTTTTATGAGATGGAAATTGGCACGGCGGGATTGATGCGCAGCTATATGGCGAGAAAATGTGATATTCATTTTCCGTTGGAACGCAAGCTCAGTCGCTTTTTGACGGCAGCAATGAGAGTATATCGTGTGCCAGAGGAAGAACAGGCAAAGGTGCTTGCCTTTATTCAATCACTGGATATTGAAGCAATTGCTACAGAGGTTATGTATAAGCTGTTTGCAATGCTGGAAATGAAATACGATTTTAAGCTGTCAAAGGACAGCAAAGGAAAGGAGAGGAAACTATATGAATAAGAAAATTTTGAGCGTTGTGCTCATACTGTGCGTGATGCTGGCTGTTATGCCTATGACGGCATATGCGGCGGATAGGGCGCTTTGTACTAATTGCAACCAGGTACAAACAGTAAGGGTGACTTCTCAATACGCAGATGGTAAATGGCACCTACGCCATGTTACATGCACGGTGTGTAATAAGGAATGGGATTTCCTAGCGTCACACAATTGGAGCGGAACGGCGACTTGCACAAGCGGAAGGACATGCACGGAATGCGGCGGAACTTCCGAACCGCTTGGGCACGACTGGGGCACTTGGACGCAGAACAGCGATGAAAAGACCCACACCCGAATCTGTAAGCGTGACACCAGCCATACGGAAACCGAGAATTGCATCGATGCAAACAAAGACCACAAATGTGATGATTGCGGCAAGAAGCTGACCGAGCACACCGGCGGGAAAGCGACCTGCAAGGACAAGGCAAAGTGCGAGGTCTGCGGTGCGGAATACGGTGAGCTTGATCCGAAGAACCACACCAACTTAAAGCACTTCCCGGCAAAGGCTGCGACCAAGACCACCGAGGGCAATATCGAGTACTGGTACTGCGAAGGCTGTGGCAAGTATTTCAGCGACAAGGACGGTACAAAGGAAATCAAAAAAGCAGACACCGTAACGACGAAGCTGAAGGACGATTCAAAATCTCCCCAGACCGGCGACACCAGCAATGTGCTTCTATGGATCACGCTGCTGTTTGTCAGCGGCGGTGCAGTAACCGTAACAACCGTTTACGGCAGGAAGAAAAAGCGCAGCGTAAAGTAAAATCAATATTTAATCCAAGGGCGGCTGTCGGAAACGGCAGCAGTCTTTCCTATCACAATATACCGAAAAAGGTTGGCGAACAAGTGTTCTGTATAATATAATCTATATGCTCTCATTAGAGAGCCACAACTGAATATCTGAGTGAAACACAAGGCAACCGCCGAAAGAGATTGCGGCTGCGCCGTTCCTGTTGCAGCGTCTGCCTGCGGGACGGAAAAAGCAGACACTGAAGGTTTCTAAATTTCAGAGCCGGTACATAGTTTCATCGAAGATATAGCGAGAGATTTTCTCCCGCTGATTTGATGTGCTGTGTACCGGCTCTTTTTGCCGTTCCATATTCATTAGCAGAAAATTTACAAAAAATCTTCGTTCAAATCGAAAATAATTTTCCAATTGATTAGTGGGAGGACAATGAGTCGACCTGACAATTGAATGACCGTCCAAATGGGATATGACTCTGCCACGACCTCCCCGATGGGAACGACTTCTCTTTGGCACATCGAAGGCCGCTTGAAAGACCTCATCGACTATGTGAAGAACCCCGAAAAGACGAAGGCCAAAACGCCGGAGCTGCAAGACCTGTACAATGTGTTTTCCTATGTGCAGCGCCCGGAGGCTACGAAGAAGGGCGAGTATGTCACCGCCCTCAACTGCCTGAGGGAAACCGCTCTGCGGCAGATGATTTTGACCAAGAAGCGCTACGGAAAGACCGACGGCTATATTGCTTGGCACGGGTATCAGAGCTTCAAGCCGGATGAGGTCACGCCACAGCTTGCCCACGAGATTGGCGTAAAACTGGCAAAGGAAATGTGGGGCGACCGCTTTGAAATCATCGTCACTACCCACCTCGACAAGGAGCATATCCACTGCCACTTCTGCTTCAATTCCGTTTCTTTTCGGGACGGTGGCAAGTATAACTACTCCAAGGCTGAGCGAAAGCGAATGATGGAAATCTCCGACCGACTGTGTCGGGAATATGGCTTATCCGTCATTGAAAAGCCCCATAAAGCGCCCTCCCGTCCGGTCTGGCTGGATGAGAAAAGCGGCAAGCCTACCCACTACAATGTCTACCGTGCCGATGTGCGGGAAGCAATAGAGTTCAGCCGAACCCCCTACTATATGGAGGATTTATCTGCGGCGCATAGGGTATGCGACCGACTTCACGGGTAAGCACTGGAAAATCCGCCTGCCCCAATATGAACACTTGTTCTCATGACCTGTTCAAGATCTGCTCCGGCTCTTACTCCGTCCTTCCGAATATCTCATACAATATAAGGTCTCTCATCCGTTCCATGGTCTCCTCATATGCAGCTTCATGAAGTATCTCTCTTCCCTCCGCAGCAAGCACATAGACCTTTATGAGATTTGCCACGAGAGTCATATTTACATCCGGACGGATACCCTCCATAAGGGTTATGAATCTATTTGCAATCTGGAGTTCCTTCTGCATGTTGGGTGCTGCCTGTTCCGGAAGCATTTGCACCAGACGCTTCTCATCCTCCGGGGAAAGACTTGGAAATACGCTGTAATTCTCATCGATCATGAATTTCAGGTAGGTCCTAGTCTCGGAAGGTCCAGCCTTTTCTTTTCCGTTCAGTGCCATCCGCAGCAATTCAGGGATTATGCTCCTCCTGTACTGCAGCACCTCATACACATAAGCCTCTTTTGATGGGAAGAAATTGTAGAAGGTGCTGACGCCTATGCCCGCCGCCTCTGTGATCTTGGCGATGGACATATGTGTCATTCCATACTGCTTCAGCAGATCAAAGCCTGCCGCCAGCATTTTTTCCTTATATTCTGCTCTCTCCTCTTCTGTAAATACCCTCTTAGCCATGTGCTTCCTCCAAATAACAGTATTTGCAAATAATACTATTCGTTTCTACTATTTTCCTTCAAAGCCTCCACCATGTCAATCCTTGATATTTTTCTCTTCTGGAGCAACAGTGAAAGTTCGTATGTAACCCAGGTAAGCAGGAAGCTGATCACTATAGCCTTAACGGTAATAACAGGTGAGAGCAACATTCCGTAATTTTCTATTGTGTCGGAATATCCTATCTTGACAAATATATATGCGGCAGGTATTCCCAGCAGATATCCTAAGCATACCAGGATATGGTTTACATTGAGCACTCTGTTGGAGATCTCTTTTTTGCTGAAACCAAGAACCTTCATAACCGAGATATTTGTTGAGGTTTCTGCCACGATCATGTTGATGATAAGGTACAGCACAAATACACCGAGTACTATTCCCACGATCTCGATTATGAAAATGATGGCTTTCATAGGTCCCATAAGATTATCCATAGTCTCTGCTGTGACAGTCATCTTTGTCTCACTTGCCACAAGCTCCTTGTCAAGTGAAAGCTGATCCTTGCTTATGATACAGTTGTAGGTTCCCTGGTCTACTCCCGCAAGCTCTGTTGCGTTATCTCTTCCTGTGTACAGGTAGCAGTGGGTATTATCTGTTACAATTCCGCTTATCTTTACCTTGTGCTCTTCAAGATCGGCAATATTAAAAAATGTTATCTCGTCGCCAACCTCTACGCCGTATGTTTCTGCCGCTGCACTTGTAAGGTAATATTTGCCAAGGTCAAGCTTATCTCCGCTGTCTGTCTTGTCAGGGAAATACTTGGAATCGTCCACTATTCCCTGAGCGGAAAGCTGCACTGTACTGCCGTCAACTTCATAGTAATTCTGGAACAGAGCCTCGCCCTCATCCGGTGTGCCCTGCTGAAGGGTGTTTAATCTATACAGATATTCGTATTTAATGGAGCTTTTAAGTCCGCCGTTAAGCAGAGTATCCATACTGTCGCTCATGACAAGTCCTGCAATTATACAGAAGGCTGCGATGGCCACACCTATGATAGTGACTATACTTCTTCCCGGATGTCCGATGACGCTTCTCACTCTCATTTTCATCTGGGTCCTTGCATGGCTGTTCTTCATTATTCCGATGGTCCTTGTTTCTTTTCCTGTATTTCTCAGGAGATCCACTGGTGCCTTCTTAAGGAGTCTTCTCGCCTGTATTGCAATAGCTGCACAGTAAAGAAGTGTAGGAAGCACCAGGGCGATTATAATAGAAGGAATGTTATATGTCGGTTTGTAAATAAGTGTCTCAAAATCATATTCAATGTAGAATGTGCAGAGTAATCCGGTAAGCGGTATGGAGGTCAGCACTCCGATGACGCTTCCGATGACACCCGGTATCAGACCGTATCTTACATAATGACCTACGATCTGCTTTCTTGAAAATCCCAGTGAGATAAATGTTCCAAGAAGATACTGCTCACTCTTTATATTTCTTCCAAGCACCATGACAATAAGTGTAAGTACAATTATGAACATAACAGGTGCGAACATGGTAGCCATATTTGAAACGGCGTTACCTTCATTTACAGGCATTGAGATCCTGGTGTTGGTAGTGGCTGCCATATAGCTTGCGATCACGTAATCCATGTTTAATCTCTTGCGGACTTCCTTTGAGTTGTCCTTGTTGTACTTTATGGAATAGTACGCTGTCTCCTCAGCGTCGATCTTGTCATATTCCTGACGATCTACGATCATCACTGCAAATTTCTCATTGTCGATAAATCCTGTAAATGTCTGGAGCATGTAAATGTAATCAGCCTTTGTTGTATATGCTGATACCTTATAGGAATGGTCTCCAAGGGAAATCTCATCCCCAACCTTTATATTGTGGGCGTCTGCGAAGTCCTGGGTAAGGAGTGTCTCTCCGTCTCCCGGTTCATGACCTTCTCTCACATCATACAGGTTAAGCTTCTCCGGCTTGGCAAATACTCTGATGGTGGCTCCATCCAGATCTCCGCCCCTTACACTGACATCCTTATAGCTGCTATGCTCAAGGATCACATCATATTCATTTTCAAGGTTCTCTATATCATCATCTGTCAGAGGCTTATATGTAACAAATTCTGCGTCCTCTGCCTTATATTCATCCACGAAGTCTTTTACAACCTTGGTAAGGGTACGGCCTGTTGACACAGCAGCCACTATGACCATAGATGTAATTGCAGTAAGGATGATACTTATAATATAAAAGGATATATTTTTCTTTACGCTACGTCCGGCTCTCTTGTTGATCGTCATATTACAATTCCATCTCCTCTACTCTTTTCTTGTCTGTGTTCTTTGTATTTGACACTACCTTACCATCTGTGATCTTGATGATACGATCTGCCATACCGGCAATGTTCAGGTTATGAGTGATGATAACAACTGTTGTCTTGTATGTATCATTCATGCTCTGGACTCTCTTTAAAACGTCCTTTGATGACTTGGTATCCAAGGCACCGGTAAGCTCATCAC
>ENA-UERC01001472-UERC01001472.1-human-gut-metagenome-genome-assembly--contig:-NODE-1472-length-13623-cov-7.844899_pt1 | contig 13623 bp, 15 predicted proteins | sample MGYA00242955_ERZ507955 | MGnify/ENA primary metagenome ERZ507955 (study PRJEB26167, sample SAMN06115394) | human gut metagenome | host: Homo sapiens | place: China:Hubei | collected 2016-04-27... | reverse complement strand
AAGAACGTGGCTTTTCTCCGTACCAACATCGAGATTATCGACCGCTTCTTTGCCGAGGATGAGGTGCAGGAAATCTGTTCACACGTCCACGCAGATTTGGAAAAACCCTGAATATGAGTATGTTAAAGTCCTTTTTTGAGATTGGAACTAATCCGCAGCTTTTTGATGGACTTGCCATTTCAAAAGAGACGAAGCTTTGTGAAGCGTATATGGGGAAGTTCCCAGTTTTGTTTATAAGCCTAAAGGGAGTAGAGGGACTGACATATCAAGATGCAGAGCGCGGTTTAGCTAATATTATTATTAAAGAAGCCAAGCGATTTCGTTTTTTGAAGGATAGTACCATTTTATCGGAAGACGAGAAGGAAGATTGCAAAGACCTGATTAATGGTAGCTTTGAAAAGTATGGTTTGCAACAGGCTTTGCTTACATTAACCAATCTTCTATGCAGCTATTATGGAAGGAAGGTCATCCTTTTAATCGATGAATATGACGTTCCACTGGACAAAGCCTTTCAGAATGGATACTACAGGGAGATGCTGGATTTGGTTCGCTCAATGTTTCATGCAGCACTGAAAACCAATGACAGTCTTTATTTCGCTGTGATGACCGGATGCCTTCGTGTGTCAAAGGAGAGCATTTTCACAGGCTTAAACAATTTGAAGGTGCATTCCATATCCGATGAACAGTTCGATGAATACTTTGGATTTACCCATGGAGAAGTAGAGACACTTCTAAAAGAATATGGGATTGAATCACATCAGGCAGAGTTTAAAGAATGGTACGATGGATATCGTTTTGGTGAGCAGGATGTATACTGCCCTTGGGATGTACTCAACTATGCTTACGACCTGATAAATTCTACGAAAGCACAGCCAAAAGCATATTGGCTTAATACCAGTGGCAACGACAAAATTCGCAGACTGATTGAAAAATCGAACACTGTGGCAGCGCAGATGGAAATTGAGAACCTCATTGACGGTCAGACGATTCACAAGGAGATTAACGATCAACTCACACATGCAGAAATTGATCAGGACATTCAAAATTTGTGGAGTCTGCTTTATATGACGGGGTATCTCACAATGGTAGGTATTCCGAATGGAAATTGCTATGAATTGACAATTCCCAATAAAGAAGTGCGTCAGATATTTATACAGCAGGTCATGAAATGGTTTCATGAAAACCTCTCATTGGATGCAGCTTTGACTGAGCTTTATACGGCTTTTGAAGCAGGAGATGCCGCGAAAATTGAGCAGATTTTAAACCAGAAGCTGCTTGATGCGATAAGTTATCACGATGATCATGAATCCTTCTATCACGGGTTCTTAATGGCATTATTGTCTTCCTGTGAGACATGGTATGCTACCTCAAACCTAGAATCTGGAAAAGGGAGAAGCGATATTCTGGTGGAGCGAAAAGACCGAAAGTCAGGCTTTATTGTGGAGGTAAAACACACGGCAGATGAGAGGAAGCTGGACGAAAAGTCAGAGGAAGCTGTGCAGCAGATTATTGACAAAAAGTATGTAGCACCATTGAAACGTTATAAAGTCCAGAACATCTGGCTGTATGGAATTGCATTCTGTGACAAGGAGTGCCGTGTCCTTGCCAAACGCTGTGAATAATATCAAGACATGACAAATAGCTGACAAAATCCCGCACGGTGGTTTGTTTTCCTGGAACCTGCGCCATTATAATGAAAAACACTATAGATTATTTGACAAAATGCGAATTGTCAATTTGATAAAATAGTATTGTGCTGGAAAATGAGAAGGCGTATGATAAAAATATAAGACATGTTTAAAGCGGAGGAAAAGATAAGGAGGCAATTGATGAAAACAATCAAAAAAACAATTCTAAGTTTTACACTTGTATTTTTTATGATGATTTTGCCAGTCGGTGACAGTGCCGGCATGGTAACGGCACAGGCACAGACAATGGTCTATGTGACGCCAACCGGCAGTAAATACCATACCCACAAATGCGGGCGGGGAAATTTTTATCAGACGACACTTTCCAATGCATTGGCACGCGGTCTGACACCGTGCAAGAAGTGTTTTGGCTCATCGGGCGGATATTCGCAGACGCGGAAATCTTCCACGACAACCACGAAGAAGACAACGAAGAAAAAGAACACCAGACCGAAGATAAGTCCGCTGTCGATCAGCAGTACAAAGATTGTGCTTGTAAAAGGACAGAGCAGGAAACTTACGGTAAAGGGTGGTGCAGGAACCGTTTCCTGGGGCAGCAGTAATACAGAGGTGGCTGGTGTCTCCGCCGGAAAAGTGGTCGCAAAAGGAAAAGGCAAGGCAACCATTACGGTAAAGAAGGGAACGCAGAAAAAATCCTGTCAGGTGACAGTAGAAACGCCGGAACTGAATAAGACAGCAGTGGAGATGGACGTGGAAGATACGGTTTCTCTGGATCTGAAGGGATGCAGTCATGACGTGGAATGGACATCTTCTGATGACGATATATGCGAGGTAGAGGATGGCATACTGATACCGTATAGCAGCGGTACGGTTACAGTCAAAGCAAAAGTACATGGTATGGTGTGGAAATGCAAGGTTGTTATCACAGACAGCACAGAGGATGACTGGAACGATGATTTGGATGATGATTCGGATGATGATTCGGAAAATGCCGATGACGGATATATGGATGACGAAGTGGACGCTGCTGCATAAACCAGTTGACAGATTCCTTTCGGAAGTATAATTATAAAAAACAAAGGGCGATGTTGTTCAGACACTGCCCTTTGTTTATTCTGGGGAACTTACAATAACAAGATATCTTGATGGACAATTACCTTCAGTTAAATATGTCGTTGTGATTCCAAAGGTATATTGGTATAATAAAGGTACTATAAGAAAGAGAATGTAAAAATGAAGAAAAGAATAATAACCTACCGCCAGAAAATAGATTCACTCTTAGCCAATGCGGACAATATCTCTCCGGAACAATGGAACGCAATTCTGCAGGAACACCTGACACAGATTGGTTTTTTCCAACATGAGAGGCTGGTACATCTGATCGTGACAGTTACATTTGCGATTCTGACAATGATTTCAATTGTGGCGGCGCTTATGATCTGCAATCCGTTGTTGTATGCGTTGACGTTATTGTTTCTGGTGTTGTTGTTTCCGTATATTATGCACTACTATCCGCTGGAGAATGAGGTGCAGAAGATATAAGTAGGAGAAAATCCATGGAATATATAAGAGTGACGAAAGAAAATATTGAAAACGAGCATATCTGCTGTGCGATTTCAAGCAACAAGGATATACAGGTAATATCAAAGAAAAACTGGCTGAAAGAGCGATTTGATGATGGATTGGTATTTCTCAAGAGTATAGAGCGTGGAAAATGCTTTATCGAGTATATTCCGGCAGAAAATGCATGGAATCCAATCAATGCAGATGGCTATATGTATATTGACTGTCTGTGGGTGGCTGGTTCTTTCAAGGGCAATGGTTATTCGAATGATTTACTGAATGCCTGTATAGAAGACAGCAAAGCGAAGGGGAAAAAGGGAATCTGTATCCTGTCAGCCGCTAAGAAAAAGCCTTTTCTGGCAGACCCGAAGTTCCTGAAATATAAGGACTTTACCATCTGTGATGAAGCAGATAATGGTATTCAGCTCTGGTATCTGCCTTTTTCTTTGGATGCGGCTAAGCCTGAATTTAAGGAGTGTGCGAAGCATCCACACATTGAGCAGACAGGCTATGTATTGTACTATACCAATCAATGTCCGTTTAATGCAAAGTATGTTCCGGTGCTTCTTGAAGTTGCCAGGGAAAGAGGGGTTCCGTTTCAGGCAACCAGACTGGAAACGAAAGAAGAAGCACAGAATGCTTCGACACCGGTTACAACCTATGCATTGTTTTATAATGGAGAATATCTTACGAATGAGCAGATGAATGATAAAAGATTTATAAAGCTTCTGGATGGGATGGAAAAATAAATGAGCAAATTCGAACTCTACTCTCCGTAGGTTGAGGATATTCATACGCTGAAATAGAATGGTGTGGCAAAAATACTATTTGGGTAGTACGAGGGGGATTGGAATGGACAATATGACAGCAAAGGTAAGCTGTTTTGCAAGGGCTTATCATTATAATAATAACAGCATTCGCATTTTTACAGATGATATTGCGGAAAAACTGCTTGGAGAGGATTACAATCAGATAGCAAAGAGTATGTCTGATGGGATAGACTTTTTCTGCCCTGGATTTGAAGGGATGAGGGAGGAAGGATTAAGGCTCATTCTGGACAGACAATTATCACCATCTGTTTTAGGAAGAAGTGTATTTTGTGAGAGCAAATTAGCATATGCAATAGCGAATGGTTGTAAACAGTATGGACAACAGGTAGACTATATGTATGGAGAAGCACTTTATAAGCCTGAAATGAAAGAAGAATACCATATACTTATCTGCAAGATGCGTTTGGGGAAGCCGGTGCAGGCGAATGGGTGTCTTTCATACCGGGATCTTGGTATCTGGCAGGAACACTTGTTCTTGCGCATCATGCCGAAATTTGTTATACTGTCATCACAACATAGGGAAGCAGAAACGGTAGGCGGTTTGCCCTCACGAAGGAGGGTTTTTAGCCATGATTACATATTCAGAATTGTCTCAATTTTGTTTATTGCTCGTCGCTGTCATCAGTCTGGTAATTCAGATTGGACATAAAAAATAACCGCCCCTCGCCAAAGATGCGGTTATTTATGTAACTGTTCATAGGCAAACCGTCTACGGCTTCCCTTGTTGTCTTTATTGTAGAAAAAGAAGGCGAAAAAGTCAAGGAGCAGTTAGGATGCGTTTCCCTAGCTTAAAAGCCGTAGACATTAAGTGATAAACATGATACATTTATGGAGAAGAGAGACATATAATCTTTTCCATATTTTTTTGGAGAAAATTATATGGGTAAAATAAATATGCAGGATTTCGCAAGATTCCAATGATTAAGAAAGTGCATGATGTGCTTATATATCAGAGAACATACCATAAAGACATTGCTACTCGGTTTTCTCCGAGAGAAGGATTTGAGGATCTGGTATTTACTTCTAAGACGAACAATCCTATCAATGCAGCTAACATCAAAGATTCTATCAATTATATTGTAGATCGGATTAACAGAGAAAATCCAGAGCAGCTTGATCAGAATGCCACTGCGCCCATAGCTAGGTAGCCCAGATAATAAAAATAGTTTCGCAAACGCCTAATAACAGCATCAGTAAAAGGAGGAATCGACGAATGAGACAACGAAAAATGAAACAACGGAAATCAAAACAAAGCAAATCATTAGCAAAAATCCTGACCTTGGGGATTGCCGCAGCTACGGTCGTGTCATCCATGAGTGTACCTGGTGGATTGCTCGCACCGGAAACGGTATACGCGGACGACAACACCGGGGCGGCAGAGTCCGGAGATCAGGGCACAGAGCCACAGGAGAAACCACTTTCGTTTGATGTGGTCATAGGACCAAACGATAGCGCTACCGTATATGTTATGCAGGTGACAAATCTAGTAAATACTGATACGATGAGCTATCAGTATAGTATCAATGGCACAGATTATTACCCATTGCAGGAGCTTCAGACGAAAGAGAAGTTTGGTGCGCGTCAGATGGTTGATCTTCACGTCAAAGCGGTTGGATCAGATAATAATATTTTGTCAGCTGGCAATTGTAAGATTGAAACTCCGAGAGACAGCGACGTTCCGACGATCTCCGGTACTGACAAGTTTTCGGACCGCACGGAGGTGACGATCACAACGACCCCCGGTGCAATCGTTTATTACACAACAGATGATACAGTGCCAACAAAGGGATCGCAGCAGTACAAAACACCGATTACGCTGACAGAGACGACTACGATCAAGGCGATTGCGATAGAAGATGGTCATATCATGAGTGATGTGGTCGGAAGGGTATTTGCGAAAGAATCATCCGGCGGCAGCAGTTCGGATAGGGGCACTTCCGGTGGAAGCAGCTCCGGTGGAAGCAGTTCCGGCAGTAGCTCGGGCAGTGGCAGCAGCTCATCAGGCAGTTCCACCGACAGCGGATCTGAAACTGCTCCGCCACAGGAGGATAACAAGGACAAGACTACGACTAAGACTAAGACCGAAACCAGAGAAGATGGTACAGTTGTGACCACGACTGAAATCCGGGCAGAGGACGGTTCCATACAGATCAGGACCGAGATCAGAAATGAAAAGACAGGAATGAATATCGTGGTCAATGTATCGAAGAATGCCAAAGGTAAGATCACTTCAGCTACCGCAGAAATTCTTGATAGAGGTTTTGGCAATGTGAAGATCTCTGGGGAAGCACTTTCAGAGATCGTAAAGGCAGCAGGCACGAAGAAGGTAAAGGCCACGATAAAGATGCTCACGAAAAACGACTGGGTCATCCGGGAAGTGACGGTCAATGTAAATACGCTTCTGAAAAGAACCGTGAGACCTAAAAAAATGAAGATCATCGAGATAGATCCAGAAACAGGTGAGAAGCTTGTAGTCAGTAAAATGCCTTTCAGGGTAGCGGCAGATGGAAGCGTTGAACTGGATCATAATGAGCTGGGGCACGGAACCTATGAGTTAGTGACAGCCGATGAGGAAGAAGCACTCACGAAACAAATACTGCGGTCGATCAAAGCCACGAAACAATCAGCCAGCATCCGCGAGAAGCAGGGGACGTACTTTTGGTTTAAGAAAGGGGTAAACTGGGACAATGTTGATAAAGTGACTTTTTCGGTCCTCAATCCGGATGTGGCGCGCGTTAGCTCAAATGGCAGGATCACGGGGCTGAAGCCCGGAAAGACAGTCGTCAAGGCGGTTGTCAGACTGCAAAACGGTCAGTCAAAGGTCATAAGAATGACCGTAACCGTAAATGAGAAGAAGTAACAGTTGTTGGAAATACGTTACTGGAATGAGGCACGATTAAACAGTAATGGGATGCCGGTGTCTGGCTGACAATCACCCTCCTGGGGCTTGTGGTTTTTCAGTTCTATGGTAAAGTAGGTTCAGAAAAAACGAAGTCTCAGGGGGAAATTTTTATGCACATGGCAGATGCGCTGGTCACTCCGGCTGTGGCAGGTACGGCTGAACTGGAAGCAGACGGAGATGCGTATGAGACAGCGGCAGCTGTATATCAAAAATTTTGGAGATCTGGTAAACACAGCGGCCCCTATACATGTGAAGCAGGACTCACTGGTACACAATGTGCTTGCCAAATTTGTCACCATGCCGGGTGAAAAGGAAGAGTACACAGCACGAGGAAAAAAATTCAGACTAAATGTGGCAAGCTCAGCAGGAATGCTTCCGGCAGGACCATTTATGACGACCTATTACGCTACAAAGGCGTATGCAGCCAGCTTTACAAGAGCAGTAGAGAGGAATGTCTGACTTTACAAATAAACGATCGTTTACTATAATTGAAATGTAAACGGTCGTTTATTTTATGGAACAGGAGGTTTGTGTATGTCAAAAACTACAAAGGAAGATATATTGATTGTTGCATTACATTTATTTGCGAGAGATGGATATGAAGCAGTTTCTGTCAGTCAGATTGCGGGTGAGCTTGGCATGACAAAAGGTGCATTGTATAGGCATTATGAGAGTAAGAGAGATATTTTTGAACATATTGTAAAAAGGATGGAGCAGGGGGATGGCGAACAGGCAGAATCACATGATATGCCTGCTGATAAAAAGGAAAATGAACCTGAACAGTATGAAGAGATTTCTGCGGACAATTTCATGGAATACAGTAAATCTATGTTTTCGTATTGGACAGAAAATGATTTTGCATCGTCATTTCGAAAGATGCTTACGTTAGAGCAGTTTCGGAATGAGGAGATGCAGGCATTGTATCAGCAGCATCTTGTGTCCGGTCCGGCAGAATACGTGAAAGATATGTTCGAGAGCATTGGTGTTGTGGAGGCAGATAAAAAAGCAACCATGTTTTATTCCATCATGTTTTTCTACTATAGTCTGTATGATGGAGCAAAGGATAAAAAAAGAATAAAAGAGCAGTTTGAAAAAAGTATTAGTAACATTATATAAGGAAATGGAGAAAAGGAAAATGAAGGAAAATATTATCATTCGATTGGAAAGAGAAAATGAATACCATGAGGTAGAAAATCTGGTAAGGGAGAGTTTCTGGAATGTGTATCGCCCAGGCTGTCTGGAGCATTATGTACTCCATCAGCTTCGCAACGATCCGGCATTTGTTCCAGAATTGGATTTTGTCATGACATTAGATGGACAGCTGATTGGACAGAACATGTTTATGAAGGCTGTGATTGCAGCCGATGATGGCAGAAGTATTCCGATTATGACCATAGGACCGATCTGTATTGCACCGGAGCTTAAAAGGAAGCAGAGGCATTTGATAGAGAGTTCCTGTATATGGAGAAGAAAAAACTTCCGGGACAGATTTTCTAAAATGTAGCAATCTTCATCAAATCTTTATTTTTCCCTGATAGATTATATTTCAGTAAGAAATGAAATATGGAAGGAAGGATAGTAAAGATGGAAATGATGTTGCAGACACAAAATTTGTGTAAATATTTTAGAAAGCAGAAAGCGGTAAATAATGTTTCACTTAATATAGAAAAGGAACAGATTTATGGACTGCTTGGACCGAATGGTGCGGGAAAATCTACCACATTGAAAATGTTGACTGGTATGATGAAACCAACTGCAGGAAAGATTTACTTTGATGGAAAACTTTTGGATAGGAAAGATTTATCAAAAATAGGAGCGTTAATTGAAAATCCGCCTATTTATGAAAATCTTTCCGCCAGAGAGAATTTGAAGGTAAGACAATTATTGCTTGGTACAGATGAAAACAGAATTGATGAGGTCTTGCAGATTGTATCACTTACAAACACCGGAAAGAAGAAAGCAGGACAGTTTTCTTTGGGGATGAAGCAAAGACTAGGCATTGCAATGGCATTGCTTGGAGAACCGGAACTTTTGATATTGGATGAACCTACGAATGGATTAGATCCAATAGGCATCGAGGAATTACGAGAGCTGATCCGGTCTTTTCCGGAACAGGGAATCACTGTAATTCTCTCCAGTCATATTCTCTCAGAGGTACAGTTACTTGCAGATAAAGTCGGGATTATTTCAGGTGGAATCTTAGGATACGAAGGAGCATTAAAGCAGGGAGATAATCTTGAAGATTTGTTTATGAATGTGGTAAGAAAAAACCAGAAAGCAGGTGAAATCCATGGTTAATATTATAAAAGCAGAACATCAAAAAGCCAAAAGAACCATGCGAAAAAAGTTTATCTGGGGATTTCCTCTTCTTACATTTGTCATGGCATTTATATTTACTCTTGGGATGACAAATGCTTATGCAGAAAGTGTTTGGAACTGGTGGTATACACTTTTGCTGCCGGGGATGATTGCTCTATTTTGTTATCTTTCTGTGGCGCAGGAGAAAAAGATAAAATACTATCATTTAATGACTATTCCCACAGACAGAAGAAAATTGTTGCTGGGGAAAATTATTTATATTGGGTACATGATTTTGTTTTCTAATGTGATTGTGTTTGCAGGAGCAACGCTTGGAGGCTTTCTTCTAACGACACATGTTCCAGTTGGAGGAGCGTTGATTGCAGTATTGTTTCTGACGGTTTCTGAGTTATGGGAGATTCCGGTAGCTTTATTTTTAAGTGAACGATTTGGAATGATTGTAAACCTGTTCGTCTGCCTATTTATTACCGTCAGCGGTGTGGTAATATCACAAACCAGAATCTGGTATGTACTTGTTTCTGCAATCCCTATGCGAATGATGTGCCCGTTGCTTCATGTTTTACCAAATGGACTTGCCGCAGAAGCAGGGAATCCTCTTTTGGATACGGGAGTCATTGTTCCGGGAATGTGTCTCTCAATCATCTGGTTTGTTTTTGTAACGGTTCTGTTTTTGAAATGGTTTGAGAGAAGAGAGGTGAAATAAGATGATTGGAAGATCTCTTAATGCAGACTTGCGAAAGATGAAAGGAACATCTGTGATTCTGGCACACTTACTGATTCCGATTATAACCAGCGTTATATTTTTAATATATTACTTTTTTTCACCATGGAATGAAAATATGAAAGTGATTGCATTTTATCAGGCAATAGGAGCAGGACTTCCGGTACTTATTGGAATTTTTACAGCAAGTGTGATGGAACAGGAACAAAATGCAGGTGATTTTCAAAATCTGTTGTCTTTACCGGATAAACCTGCAGCATTTTTATCGAAACTGTTGATGCTACTGGTTTTGTGTCTGTGCTCTATCCTATTGACAGCAATCATATTCGGAATTGGATTTGGAAGAATCGCATCAAGCGATATCGAAATCATGAAAGGATGTATATTTGCAGCATTGCTGCTGTGGGGAAGCAGTGTTCCACTTTATCTGTGGCAGCTGATTCTGGCTTTTCAGTTTGGAAAAGGGGTATCCATTGGAGCAGGGATTATATCAGGACTAATTAGTGCATTGATGCTTACCGGACTTGGAGATTATGTGTGGAAATATGTATTTGTCTGCTGGACGGGTAGAGTACCATATACTTATCTGCAATCTGTATTGGGAGAAACTAGTGTAGGTGAATGGTTGTCATTCATACCAGGTTGCTTAATATTTACAGGGATTAGTATGGTATACTATTTTTGGTGGGTAAACCACTGGGAAGGAAACAGAATATCGGAATAGAATCGAGGGAAACTATGGCAAAAATACTGGCAGTTGATGATGAACCGGCAATTTTGGAAATGATAGAAAGCATTTTGAATAAGGATGGACATCTGGTTACCAAAGTAAGTAATCCACTAAAAATTAATATGGAAGAATTACATCGTTATGACCTGATTTTACTGGACATTATGATGCCTGGAATTGATGGCTTCGAATTATGCAAAAGAATCAGGGCACTTGTGGATTGTCCGATTTTGTTTCTTACGGCAAAAACGGAGGAAAACAGTCTGGTAAACGGACTTTCTTTAGGAGCAGATGATTATATTTCAAAGCCATTTGGAGTGATGGAACTTCGGGCAAGGATCAATGCACATCTTAGAAGAGAGCACAGGGAACATTCTGTCCGGATGGTTTTAGGGAGAGTCTGCATTCAGATGTCTCAAAAGAAACTGTTGATGGATGATAAAGAACTTCCGTTTACGAAAGCAGAGTACGAAATCTGTGAATTTCTGGCTAAAAACAGAGGACAGGTTTTCTCGAAGGAACAGATATTGGAAGCGGTCTTTGGCTTTGACAATGAGAGTAATGACAGTACTATAATCACGCATATCAAAAATATAAGAGCAAAATTTGCGGATTATGATTATATGCCGATAAAAACAGTCTGGGGGATTGGATATAAATGGGAAGAGTAAAGAGAAGCAATGCACTCAGCCGGATTTTTATGAGATATGTACTGGTTATGCTTGGATCATTAGTTGGTTTGGCGATTGTTGCTTATCTGCTGCTGTACCTTTTGATTAGTGTGGGCTGTATTTATCCGGCAAATTATGCAGAGCAAAAGATTAATGAAGCATATGATACGATTCTACGTGCAGATAAAGTGACTGCTGAGATGATTCCCGCACTTTGTGATTATGTAATCTTTTCAGAGAATGGAGAGAAAATAGGTGGAGATCTGTCAGAACAATACGAACAGATAGCATGGAATGTTGCAAAGTACGGAAACGCATCCGGGAAATATTTTTATAAAGTAATTGTAAGGGAAAATGAATATGTTGTATTGCAATATCGCCTGACACCTCAATATCATTCAGCTTTTTTGAGGGAGCATTTTATAGGACCACAGAATGTGATGATTATTATGTCTGTGATTGGAGCGGTAGCGATTATCATCATTCCGTCCATACGTTTTGGAAAAAGAATCAAAAAGCAGATGCAGCCTGTATTAGACGCAATCGGACAAATAAAGGATCAAAATCTGGAATATGAGACATCCTGTTCCGGTATCAAAGAGTTTGATGACTGTTTATCGGCAATCGATGATATGCGAGATGCATTGCGAGAATCTTTAGAAAAGCAGTGGAAAACAGAGCAGGAAAAGAAACAGCAGATGTCTGCTTTGGCGCATGATATTAAAACACCTCTTACGATTGTACGGGGAAATGCAGAACTACTTTCAGAGACTGAACTGACCACAGAACAGAAGAATAATATCACTTATGTTTTGAACGGCACAACACAGATACAAAGTTATGTAAAACAGTTGATAGATGTCACAAAATCATGGAATTGCAGTGATGTTACCTATACAACGGTGAGGTTAGAAGATTTTTTCGCAGATATAAAGGAACAGGCACTCGGACTGGTAGAAATCTATCACCAGAAGATAGATTGGAAGGCGGAACAAAGTGATAAAAAGGTAACGATTGCTTATGATCCAATGTTCCGAGCCGTAATGAATGTGATTCAGAATGCAGTGGAGCATACAAAAGAAAATGGAATCATTTATATTGACGCAAAGGAGCAGGATGGCCGGCTGACATTCATTGTGGAGGATAGCGGATCAGGATTTACAAAAGAAGCATTATTGCATGGCACAGAGCAGTTTTTTATGGATGACACAAGTAGAAATGGCGAAGCCCATTATGGGATGGGACTATTTTTTGCAAAAACTGTGGCTGAAAAATATGGTGGAGGTATTAAACTTTCAAATTCTGAAAATACAGGTGGGGCGAGGGTAGAAATATTTTTCCTGAGTAGTCAGGAAACAAGCTAAATAGACCGCAATTAAGCTATGTAAAAGAAATTTTACATGCTTTTATCTAATATGTAAAAGTCTTTTGATAGACATTAAGGGTGAGAATGTATATATAGATACGCTTTCCTATGACGAGTTTATGATGCTTGTAGATACAGAATTGAGCAGAAGATTCTCCTTGCAGGATGAGGCAGAGCAGAAAGCAAAGATTGACAGAGAACAGGCAAATGAGCTTGAGTGAGTATGTCGATGAATGAAGTACGTTATATTGATAATCCGTCTGTAGACGAAATATTAGAAACAGAACAGACAGTCTATGAAATGATAGAAAACCGTTTGAAGAATGGAGGAACAGAGTGGTTATAAATATAATATTAGCGATACTTGTATTAAGCATAATCATAATTATACACGAGTTTGGACATTTTATTGTAGCTAAGGCAAATGGAATTACAGTTGTGGAATTCTCACTTGGATTTGGACCTAAGCTTATACATTTTAAGAAAGGTGAAACAGAATATAGTCTTAAGCTGCTTCCTTTTGGTGGAGCCTGTATAATGCTTGGTGAGGATTTCTTAGAGGCAGATGATGATGAGCAGGAAGATGCAACAGAAGGCAATAATACTGGCAAAGCTGGAAGCGAGTTGGATAATGACTTTTGCAATGGTGGAACAGCAGAAGATAATGGCTTTGGAAATGCTTCAAGGTATTCATCTGATAATACATCGGCTGGAAGCTATATGTCTGAGAAGAAAAAGCAGGAAGCACTGGAAGCTGGCTATGATATGTCCAAATCATTTGCTAATAAATCAGTGTGGGCAAGGATGTATTGAGCAATCTGCTCTGGAGTATGATTCCAGAGACCAAGGCATTCTGTCCACTCGGTTTGGGT
>ENA-UERC01001471-UERC01001471.1-human-gut-metagenome-genome-assembly--contig:-NODE-1471-length-13625-cov-18.013655_pt1 | contig 13625 bp, 10 predicted proteins | sample MGYA00242955_ERZ507955 | MGnify/ENA primary metagenome ERZ507955 (study PRJEB26167, sample SAMN06115394) | human gut metagenome | host: Homo sapiens | place: China:Hubei | collected 2016-04-27... | reverse complement strand
CCGAACAGCTCGATCTTCTCCTTGCACTTGGCCTCGATGGCCTTTGCGCCGGGAGCCAGCAGCTTGCGGGGGTCGAAGCCCTTGCCCTGCTGATCCTTGCCCTCTTCGATATACTTACGGGTGGCCTCAGCAAAGACCAGCTGGCACTCGGTGTTGATGTTGATCTTGGAGACGCCCAAGCTGATGGCCTTTGCGATCATCTCGTCGGGGATGCCGGTGCCGCCGTGCAGAACCAGAGGAATATTATTGGTGGCCTTGTGGATGCGGTCCAGAGCCTCGAAGTCCAGGCCCTTCCAGTTTGCCGGGTAGACACCGTGGATGTTGCCGATGCCGGCAGCCAGGAAGTCGATGCCCAGAGCGGTGATCTTTGCGCACTCCTCGGGATCTGCGATCTCGCCGGCACCCACAACGCCGTCCTCGACGCCGCCGATGGAACCGACCTCTGCCTCGATGCTCAGGCCCTTAGCGTGTGCCAGAGCCACCAGCTCCTTGGTCTTTTCCACATTCTCTTCGATGGAGTAGTGGCTGCCATCGAACATGATGGAAGAGAAGCCGGCCTCGATGCAGGCCTTGCAGCCCTCATAGGTGCCGTGATCCAGATGCAGGGCAACGGGAACGGTGATGCCCATGGAATCGACCATTGCGCTGACCATGGCAGCGACGGTCTTGAAACCGGTCATGTACTTGCCGGCACCCTCGGAAACACCCAGAATCACAGGGCTCTTCATTTCCTCGCAGGCGGTCAGAACGGACTTGGTCCACTCCAGATTGTTGATGTTGAACTGAGGCACACCGTAGTGGCCATCACGTGCTTTGATCAGCATTTCGGTTGCATTTACCAACATTATTCATTACCTCCACAAAATCATTGGGGTCTTGCTCGTTTCATATCCGCTTTGTGCACGGTTTAACGAACCTACAGAATTAGTATACCCCAAACAGCGGCCAAAATCAATCCAAACCGGTGTTTTTCCTGTAACAATGCGGGGATTCTGTTTCTGGCAGGGTGCAGGGGGTTACTGCCAGAAGCGCGTATATTCGATAGAATGCAACAAATTTCTATATAATGTGCAACGAGCGGCCGAAAGACAGAAAGCTTGATGAAGGACGGATTTTCAACACAGATCCACATTCGTCAAAATGATATTGGGCAATTTGGCAAAAGCGGACAGGATGCAGTTCAAAAAATTGTCATATTTCCGACTTGTATTCTACAAATTGTACGCAGGAAATCAAAAAAGGTCGAACCAAAAAGTGGAAAACCTTGTGGAAAGTGTGGAATTCCACAGGCAAAACAGGCTTTAAAGCTGGACTTTTGAACTTTCTCCACAGGGTTTTCAACATGTGGAAAAATAATCGCTCTTCTACGGATTGTATACCGCGTTTTTGTGGAAAACTTTTTTCTCCGGCAAAACAGAGGGATATCTACCCAGCAGCCGGGTAAAGCTGATGCAGGGCGGCAGAACATTTCTGCAAAAAAGCGGAAACGGTCTCCGGCACCACGAACAGAAAAACTTTTGCAGGACGCGGATAAAAAACGGTAATTTGCTGGCAAACAAGGTCGGCTTATGCTATACTTCAAGATGAGTTATCATCTTCAGACCATACCGGTGCGCGGCCCAGAGTGCGGCGCGCCTTTTGGAGGGTGTGCACAGCACCTTCCGGTGATACAACGGAAGGAGAAAATCATCATGGAAGAAAAGAACCAGCCGCGCCGTCCGCGCCGCAGCCCGGAAGAGCCGCTGCAGAAGAACGAGAGCCTTGTTTATGGCAAAAATCCGGTGACCGAACTGCTGAAAAGCGGTTCCGGCGTGGACACCGTGCTCATTGCTGAGGGCATGGCTCCGGCCGTGGCGGCTTACTATACCGCATTGGCAAAGGAAGCGGGTGCCACGGTGAAGCGGGTGCACCCCAACAAGCTGCGCCTGATGACCGGCACCGAGAGCCATCAGGGTGTGGCGGCATTTGCCAGCGAGATCGAATACGTGACGGTAGACGACCTGATGGCAGCAGCCAAGGACAAGGGCGAGGCACCTTTTCTGGTGCTGAGCGATGGCATTGAAGACCCGCACAATCTGGGTGCCGTGATGCGCAGTGCTCTGCTGTGCGGTGCGCATGGCATCGTGATCCCAAAGCGCGGCGGCGCATCGGTCACGCCTACCGTCATCAAGTCCAGCGCAGGTGCCGCAGAACGCCTGCCGGTGGCTCGTGTGGCCAACATCGGCGAGACCATCCGCCGCCTGAAGGAGCAGGGTGTGTTCGTCTACTGCGCCGATATGGACGGCGTGTCTCTGCGCAGGAACAACCTGACCGGCCCCATTGCACTGGTGCTGGGCAGCGAGGGCAGCGGTGTTTCGCAGCTGGTGAAAAAGCTGTGCGACGGTGTGGTGCGGCTGGATATGGCAGCACCGGGCACCGGTGTGGACAGCTACAACGTGTCGGTGGCTGCGGGCATTATTCTGTACGAGATCCAGTCCCAGCGCGCAGCACAGCAGGCATGATCCGGCATTCGGGCCGGAACCTCAATTTGAATTACAGGAGGGACTAGAATGCCGAAAGATAAAAATAATGGCCGGGAAATGACCCCGGATGAAAAGTTCCGCTCCTTTTTCAGCACCACGGCGGTGGATATCCCGGAGGAGATGACCCGGAGGGACGAAAACCAGCCGGAGGAAAAGCCGCAGAAACGGTTTGGCCTGTTTGGCCGTGGTAAGGAAAAGCAGGAGACTGACGAAGCTGCAGCAGAGCAGCCGCAGGAAATGCCCACCGGTGAGGTGCGGCTGGGTGAGGATGCGCAGCCGGAACCGGAAGCGGATCTGGAACTGATGCTGAAGCCGGAGGCAGACCCGGAACAGGAACTGGCCCCGTGGCCTTTTCTGGAAAAGGAAGCAGAGGATGCACAGCCGGAAGCACCCGCCAAAAAGCCGGAGGAAAAATCTGCACCGCAAACGGCAGAACCCCCGGCGGCAGTGAAGCCGGAAACACCCCGGCAGAGCGCTGTCCCGGCGGCAAGACCCGCAGAGCAGCACAGCACGGCAAAGCCTCTCCGGCACCCCAAGAATGCGCCGGAGGTGCTGCTGCCGCAGGAAGAGCAGGAGCAGCAGGAGATGGCACAGCTCAAGGCGATGATCAACGGCCTGAGCGACCAGAAGCCGGAAAAGCCTGCACCGAGGGCCGAAGCAGCCCCGGCAGCAGAAACTGAACCGGCTGAAAGCAAAAAGAAACCGTCCGGTGCACCGCTGCCCGCGGCTGTGTTTGCAGCGGTAAAGGAGACGGCACCGGAGCTGCAGCCGGAACCTGTGCCGCAGCCGAAAAAAACGGAGCAGCCGGAAAAGCAGCCGGTGGTCGATTTCTTTGGCAAGGTGCAGAGCGAGGACGCACCGCAGGCACCTTTGGCCCCGGCAGAGGAGCCTGCCGCAAAAGAGGACACCATGAGCCTGCCGCTGCTGCCGCTGGACGGTGAAGAGCCGCAGCAGGCACCGGAGAAGGCACCCGCTGCGCCACAGCCGGAACTGAAAGCTGAGGCGGAGGACGCGGTGTCTCCGGAGGAACATGCTGAAACGGAGCTGACCGAGCCGGAGGCTACGGCGGATAAACTGCACCGTATGAGTGCAGAGCTGACGCTGCGCTGCGTGCTGGGCGGCATTCTGGCTGTGGTGCTGCTGCATTTTGGTTTGGTGTCGGATGGGCTGCTGCCCGCCATGGCGGCGCTGGACCCGGATGCTGCCCCGGCGGCATTCTATGGTGCAAACCTGCTGCTGCTGGCAGCAAGCCTGTGCGTGGGCTTCCCGGTGCTGCGCGACGGCCTGAACGGCCTGCGCGGACGGTCTTCTTCCGAGACGATGCCGGCGCTGGCCGCAGTGGCAGCGCTGGTGCAGGCGGTCACAGCCATGCTGAACGCAAATGTTTACCGCGGCACCACCGGCATCTCGCTGCTCAGCGGCATGGCCGCGCTGGGGCTGTTCCTTGCGCTGCTGGGCAGCCGGGTGATGCTGGCTGCTGTCAAGGGCGGCTATGAGCTGGTGACCAATGGTGTGGAGTTCGAGGGCGCCTACCGCGCCAAGGACAAAGACCTGCTGCGCGCCCTTGCACGGGATCTGGAACAGAAGGACCCCTGGGTGCTGCTGAGCCGCCCGATGAAGGAAGCTGACGGCTTTGTGGAGCAGAGCTTGAGCGAACGCGCAAGCGAGCGCCGTGCACGCAAAGTTTCGTACATCCTGCTGGGCGTTGCCCTGCTCAGCGGCGTGCTGTTCCTGCTGGCAGGTGCCGGCTGGAACAAAGCTGCGGCTGCCATGGCAGCTGTGCTGTGCATGGGCGCACCGCTTTCCTCTACCCTGATCGCGGGCGTTGCCTCGCTACGGCTGCAGCGTGCGGCTGCGGCTGTGGGCGCAGTCGTGCCCGGTTGGCAGGCCATTGAGCAGCTGGGCGGCATTGATACGCTGCAGATCGATGCAGACGACCTGTTCACCGCCGACAGCGCACAGCTGGAGGATATCCGCATCTTCAAGGGCGGCCGCATTGACCGCGCCATCCTGTACGCGGCCAGCGTGTTGAACGAGAGCCACGGCACCCTGAAGGGGCTGTTCCGCCAGATCGTTGAGGAACGCACAGACATCCTGTTCCCGGTCAAGGATCTGGAGCAGCACCATGGGCTGGGCTTTTCCGCCTGGTGCGATAACAACCGCATCCTCATTGGTACCCGCCGCTATCTGGAGCAGGAGGGCGTGCCGCTGCCGGACGAGGAATACGAGATGCAGCACTCGAAGAACGGCGAGCTGCAAATTTTGTATCTGGCTGTGTCCGGCAATCTGCACGCTATGTTCGTGCTGAAATATGTGGGCGGGCGCAATGTGGCCCGCGGCCTTGCCGTGCTGCAAAAGGAGAACATCCGCCTGCTGGTCACATGCCAGGACCCCAGTCTGACTGCACACCACATTACCGAAGCATACCGCCTGCCGGAAGGCATGATCACCGTGCTGGATCAGGAGCAGTGCAACGCCATCAAGGCCGCACCGGAAGACCCGGAGGACACCTGCTGCATGATCCATCTCAAGGCGTTTGCCAGCCTGACCGGCGGTCTGCAGGCTGCGGATCAGGCCCAGAACGCCGAGAGCAGCGCCACCACGGTACAGATGGTCTCGGTGCTGTTCTCCATTATCATTGCAGCGCTGCTCACCAGTGCAGGCAGCATCTGGGAGCTTTCGGTGGCAACGGTGCTGATGTATCAGGCAGCGTGGAGCGCCCTGAGCATTGCTGTGTGTGCACTGAAGCAGCATAACTGAGAAATATTCTCATAATAAATAGGAACTATTCTTGATTTCCATCAAAAAATATGGTATACTCTGTTCAGAACCTGAGCCGCAGGCGAAAAAATTACCGCCGGGCTGAATGATAGAGCCGGGATCGGTCGATCCTGACAGAAGATCCGTTTTTGAAAGGAGAGCATCATGGAACTGAAGGGTACCAAAACCGAGAAAAATCTGATGGAAGCGTTTGCAGGCGAGAGCCAGGCACGCAACAAGTACACCTTCTTTGCCAGCATGGCAAAAAAAGAAGGCTACGAGCAGCTGGCCGCGATCTTTGAGGAGACCGCCGGCAATGAGAAGGAGCACGCAAAGATCTGGTTCAAGCTACTGTGCGGCGGCGCGATCCCCGATACCCTGACTTGTCTGGACATGGCAGCAGGCGGTGAGCACGACGAGTGGACCGAGATGTACCCCCGCATGGCCAAGGAGGCCAAAGAAGAGGGCTTCCCTCAGATCGCAGCACTGTTCACCATGGTGGCACAGATCGAGAAGGAGCACGAGGAGCGCTACCGTGCGCTGGCCGAAAACCTGAAAAACAACAAGGTCTTTGCCCGCGAGGAGCAGCAGGTATGGCAGTGCCGGAACTGCGGCTACACCTATATCGGCAAGTCCGCACCGCTCAAGTGCCCGGTGTGCGCACATCCGCAGAGCTACTTTGAGCTGAAAAAGATCAACTACTAAGCTGAAAATTCAAAAGCAGAACAGCGCCGCCGCATCCGGTTTGCCGGGTGCGGCGGCGTTTTGTACAAAATTGAAAAGCGGATTTTATTATTCTCCACAAAATAAGGCTCAGCTGCCCGGCAGAATGGGCAAAAAACTTGACCCGGTTTTGCACTGCGTGTAAAATAATACGGAGACAGGAATATTTAAAGAATCTTGCAGCAAAGCAGGCGGGGAGGGCAAAGCCCATGAAGCAGGGGTTCAAAGCGTGTGTTTGTGCAGTGGTGCTGTGCGCAGAACTGTTTGCAGCCGGGGCCTTGTCGGCCTATGCTGCGCAGGAGCAGCCGCTGCCGGACAGCGGCATGACATTGGACACTGCCGAACTGACGTTGGATATCACCGAAGGAGACCCGGCCCCGGTGGCCTACCTGAATGTGCAGGCACCCAACGACTACTTCTTTCTGATCTGGACTTCCAGTGATCCGGCAGTGGCATCGGTGGACGGCACCGGCAAGGTGACCGGCCATGCCGAGGGCACTGCGGCCGTCACGGCCCGCAATGAGCGCGGCGAAAAGACCACCTGTACCATCACGGTGCGCAAAAGCACAGCCAGCCGCTTGGTGCTGAACACCAGCGATCTGACGCTTACCATTACAGAGCAGGAGCCTGCCCCGACGAAACAGCTGAAGCTGGAGCAGAACAAAGGCGGGTTTACCTATGTGCGGCAGTGGGTCAGCAGCAACCCGGCGGTGGCATCGGTAAGCACAAACGGTACCGTAAAGGCGCAGGGGTCCGGCAAGGCCGTCATCAGCGCACTGACCACAGCCGGGCAGGTGCTGCGCTGCACGGTAACGGTCACATCGGAGATCGGACGGGTGCAGATGAGCAAAAATGCCATGTTGCTGCAGGCAGTGGGAGCTAGTCAGAAGCTGACCGCGCAGGCTGCAGGCGCCAAAAACGGAACGATGACATGGATCAGCAGCAATCCGGGCGTGGCAACTGTGAGTGCGGATGGCATGGTAACGGCGGTGGGCGACGGTGAAACGATGATCCTTGCCGTTACACCGGAGGGTCGTGCCGATGCCTGCTATGTGGCCGTGGGAGCGGCGGCGTGGCGGTTCCGCTCGGAGGACGAGCTTGCCGAAACGCTGACCCTGACCGGCCAGCTGCCCTATTCGGATGGAAAGTAAAAAGAAAAATGGGAGCGTTCTGTGCAGCAGGATGCTCCCATTTTTTCAAAACCCGCTGGGCAGAAAGATCATGGTCCCGCGGGAAGAATACACCAGCTTCTGCACCGCACACCCGTAGCAGCACGCCAGCACAAGCAGGATTAACGCGGCAAGCACAAGCCAGCGCAAAAACCGACCGCTGCGGCGGTATCTGCCGGAAAACGAACTGCCCTTTTTGTGCCGCATCCTGCCACGCCCTCCTTTTTGCTGTGCTGGCCCATGCTATGCGCGGCCAGCAGTGATTGTGCAATGTGCTGGGCTGTGGTACAATAAAATATCGAAATCTACTGTGCAGGGAGAACGATTTTATGCTGACCATTACACTGCTGGGCACTGCGGCTACCATGCCACTGCCGGACCGGGCACTCTCGGCGGCGTTTGCTGCCTGCGGCGGCCACGGCCTGCTGTGGGACTGCGGCGAGGGCACTCAGGCGGCAGCGCGCCGTGCGGGCGTGAACCTGATGCGGGCAGATGCCATCTGCCTGACCCACTACCATGGCGACCACATCTTTGGTCTGCCGGGCCTTTTGCAGACTCTGGGGGCGCAGGGCCGCACAAGACCGCTTGCGCTGCTGGGTCCGGAGGGCCTGCCGGATATCTGGGCGGCGGTGCGGGCACTGACCGGCCCGCTGCCCTATCCGGTGAAGCCGCAGGTGCTTATGCCGGGCCAGCCGCTGGCGCTGGATGCGCTGAGCGAGGGCTGGCCTGCCGGTGCGCGGCTGGTGCCGTTTGCCACAAAGCATCGGGTAAAAAGCCTTGGCTACCGGCTGGAGCTGCCCCGTGCAGGCAAATTTTCGCCGGAGCAGGCCCAGGCGCTGGGGGTGCCGGTGCAGCAATGGAAGCTGCTGCAGAAAGGGCAGAGCGTTGCCGTGGAGGGCAGAACGGTGCAGCCTGCGCAGGTGCTGGGCGCCCCGCGCAAGGGGTTGAGCGTGGTATTTTCCGGCGATACGGCCCCCTGCCCGTATTATTTGCAGGCGGCGCATGACGCAGACCTGCTGATATGCGATGCCACCTATGCCCTTCCGGAGCAGGAAGACCAGGCCCGTCAGTGGGGGCACAGCACCTTTGGGCAGAGCGCATCCCTTGCCGCGCAGGCGAGGGCAAAGCGGCTTTGGCTGACCCATTATTCCCCCATGATCACCGACCCGGAGGAATATGCCGCGCAGGCACAGAGCATCTTCCCGGCGGCGGAGTGCGGCTTTGACGGCAAAAGCATCACCCTGCAGTACGAGGAGGCACAGCCATGACCATCCGGATGGACGAGGGTGCGGCAGAGCTGCTGGACACCCTGCACAAGGCGGGCTATGCAGCCTACGTGGTGGGCGGCTGCGTGCGGGACAGTCTGCTGGGCCTTACACCGCACGACTGGGACCTGTGCACCAGTGCTCTGCCGCAGCAGGTGATGGAGCTGTTCGGCGCGCAGCGGTGCATCCCCACCGGTCTGCAGCACGGCACGGTAACGGTGAAGCAGAGCGGTGCCCTTTACGAGATCACCACCTTCCGTACAGAAGGCACCTACACAGATGGCCGCCACCCGGACGAGGTGCACTTTGTGCCGGATGTGCGGGAGGACCTGGCCCGGCGGGATTTTACCATCAACGCCATGGCCTACAATGAAAAAGAGGGCCTTGTGGACCCCTTTGGCGGGCAGGCCGATCTGCAAAGCGGCATCGTACGGGCGGTGGGTGTGCCCCGCCAGCGGTTCACCGAGGACGCGCTGCGCATCCTGCGGCTGTACCGCTTCGCAGCCCGGTTTGGCTTTGCCATCGACCCGCCCACGGCGCAGGCGGCACAGGAGCTGTGCGCCCATCTGGACTGTGTATCGGTGGAGCGCATCGAGGAAGAGCTTGCAAAGCTGCTGAGCGCACCCGCCCCTGCGGCATATCTTGACGAAAAAATACTGTTTGTTATTCTGCCGGAGCTTACATCGGAGGCACTGGCAGCGGCAAAGCCGGTGGTGGATGCCTGCCCGGCGGGTGCAGAAAACCTGCCCATCCGGCTGGCGGCGCTGCTGCTGAGCCTTGGCGAGGACGGCATCCGCCGCACACTCAAGCGCCTGCGCTGCTCCAATGCCTGTATTGAGGAAACGGCGGTGCTGGTGCGGGAAGCCAGAAGGCGTGACGGTAGCTTTCTCTTCGGACACGAGTACGGGTTGCGGCACCCAGCGGATGCTTCGTGCTTTGAGCAGCACTCGCATCCTGCTGGCCGTTGCCCCAACAGCAACTCCTTGTTTCCGCCGCAGGCGGCAGTCGTTGCCGTTGCAGGCCATTCCATCGCCCGCCCTATTGCCTTCGGCAACAGGGTCCCACCCCAGAGGACGGTCCTCAGAGAAACTACCGTCACACCCGACTTTACTATCTACGCCCGCCGACTACTGGGCAAATATAACTTGTGTACCGTGCAGCGTTTGGCAGCACTGGGCACAGCCCTGCAGCCGGAACGGGCGGCTGATTTTGCTGCACTTTCCGAATTGGCCGAACAATTGGACGCGGACGGCGTATGCTGCCGCGTCAGCCAGCTGGCTGTGAATGGCCGTGATCTGATGGCGGCAGGTGTCCCGGCGGGGCCGGGCATCCGCAAAGTGCTGGAAGCGCTGCTGGACGGTGTGATCCGGGAAGAATATCCCAACGAGCGGCAAGCCCTGCTGGCCGCAGTGCAGCAGCTCGCTGCGTCTTGACAAGCTCTTTTTTCAGAGTTACTATTATACTACTGTTTTAGTGTGTTGAATGCACCAAAGGAGAACTTATGACCACACAGACCCCTGATTCAAAGCCGCGTGCCCTCATTGCCATGAGCGGCGGCGTGGACAGTTCGGTGGCGGCATGGCTCATGCAGCAGGCAGGCTATGACTGCACCGGCATCACCATGCGGCTCACCCGCAACGAAACGCTGGGACAGTCCGGCTTTCACACCTGCTGCTCGGAAAAGGACATCGAGGACGCGGCAGAGGTGGCGTTTGCCATGGATATCCCGTACGAGGTGTTGGATTTCACGGCTGACTTCCGGGAACAGATCATTGAAAAATTCGTCCGCGTGTATGAGGCGGGCGGCACGCCGAACCCCTGCATCGACTGCAATAAATATATGAAGTTCCGCCATCTGCTGGACTGGGCCCGGGCACACGGCATGGGGTATGTGGTCACGGGCCACTATGCCCGGGTGGAGCAGGACGAGGCCACCGGCCGTTTCCTGCTCAAAAAGGGGCTGGACGAGGGCAAGGACCAGAGCTACGTGCTCTACAACCTCACTCAGGAGCAGCTGGCGCATATCCGTCTGCCGCTGGGCGGCCTGCACAAGACTGAGGTGCGCGAGATCGCGGAGCAGCACAAATTTGTCAATGCCCACAAGCACGACAGTCAGGACATCTGCTTCGTGCCGGATGGCGACTATGCCCGCTTTATGGAGGACTTCACCGGCAAACACTACCCGGCAGGTGATTTTCTGGACGAAAACGGCAGGGTGGTGGGCACCCACAACGGCGCGGTGCGGTACACCATCGGCCAGCGCAAGGGGCTGGGCCTTGCCATGGGGGCACCTGTGTACGTCTGCGGCAAGGACATGCAGGCAAACACCGTCACGGTAGGGCCGGAGGAGATGCTGTTCGACCGCATCGTGTATGCGGACGAGGTGAACTGGATCGCCATTCCGGAGCTGACCGGGCCGCTGCGGGTCACAGCCCGCACCCGGTACCATCAGGTGGAGCAGGCCGCCACCGTCTACCCGGCGGAGTGCGGCTTCCGGCTGGAATTTGACCAGCCCCAGCGCGCCCCTACGCCCGGTCAGGCCGTGGTGCTGTATCAGGGCGACACCGTGCTGGGCGGCGGCACCATTACGAGAGTGGAAAAGTAACAAGGAGAACAAAATGCAAAATCAGTATTCCCGCACGCAGTTGCTGCTGGGCGCGGAAGCTATGGAAAAACTGCACAATTCCCGCGTGGCGGTGTTCGGCATCGGCGGCGTGGGCGGCTACACGGTGGAAGCGCTGGCGCGCAGCGGCGTGGGGGCACTGGATCTGATCGATGATGATAAAGTCTGCCTGACCAACCTCAACCGCCAGATTATCGCCACCCGCAGCACGGTAGGGCAATATAAGGTAGATGTGGCTGCGCAGCGCATCCACGACATTGACCCGGACATCAGGGTGACCACCCACCGGTGCTTCTTTGGCCCGGAAACACAGGACCAGTTCGACTTTACCCAGTACGACTATGTGGTGGATGCCATTGACACCGTTACCGGAAAGCTGGCGCTGGTGATGAAGTGCAAGGAGGCAGGCACCCCCATCATCTGCTCCATGGGCGCAGGCAACAAGATGGACCCGACCCGCTTTGAAGTGACCGATATCTACAAGACCTCGGTCTGCCCGCTGGCCAAGGTGATGCGCACCGAGTGCCGCAAGCGCAAAATCAAGCACCTGAAGGTGGTCTACTCCAAAGAGCCTGCCATGACCCCCATCGAGGATGACGCTATCAGCTGCAAGAATCACTGCATCTGCCCTCCGGGCACCCAACGCAAGTGCACCCAGCGCCGCTCGGTGCCGGGCTCCAATGCCTTTGTACCCTCGGTGGCCGGCCTGATCATCGGCGGCGAGGTGGTAAAAGACCTTGTGGGCTTTGTGCCAATGAAGGGGTAAAACAAAAGGCAGACTCCTGCTGTGTGGGACGATTTTGAATGCGCTCCGCGTTGCTTTGCGCATAAGCTAAGGAAATTATATTTTTGATTTTGGGGTCCAGAAACGCCTGCGGGCGTTTCTGGACCCCATTTTCATGGGCGGGGGTCGTGGAGGATAGGCTTGTGCTTGCGGGCAGAACCCTCTCGGTCACGCCTGCGGCGTGCCAGCTCCTGAGAGGGTTCAGCCCGCTGAAAACAAGCAGAACGTTAACTCCGCCGCGCGAATGTTTCCACAGGAAACCAGCGCGGCAGCTTCCGCTTTCGGTTATGACTCCTCCCGTGAAAAGGCAATTCTGGAAAATCCGCAGATTTTCCAGAATTGCGAAATAAAATAATAATTCCGCTGAAAATGGTCAGAGCATCAGCGGAGACCATTTGAAATCGTATTTTTTGCGATGCAGCGTTCCATAACATAAATTCGCAACTAATTTGCATTTTGGTATTGCAATTGGAGAGAATATCGTGTATAATCATCCCTGTTCAAAAATGCAACCAATTTGCAATTTACTAAAATGAAGCGACGAACGGTCGTTTTTAGGAGCGTATATGGAACTGTTTCTGGATGTTCTGGGCGAATCTCTGGTGGATACCGCCAAGATGCTGCCCTTCCTGTTTTTGGCTTATCTTCTGATCGAGTATATCGAGACCCGCCACGGTGAGCGCATTGAAGCACTGCTGGCAGGCGGCGGGCGCTGGGGCGCGATTCCGGGCGCGGTGCTGGGCTGTGTGCCGCAGTGTGGCTTTTCGGCCATTGCGTCCAACTTCTACTCCTCCCGCGTCATCACGCTGGGCACCCTGATGGCCGTCTACCTTGCCACCAGCGACGAAGCCATCCCGCTGCTGGTATCCATGCCGGCCTACTGGGATAAGCTGGCTGTGCTCATGGTCATCAAGGTGGTATACGCCATTGTGGTGGGCTTTGTGCTGGATTTTGTGCTGCGCGGCGTGCTGCCCAAATCGCTGCGCGGCGGCTACACCGGCCATGCCGACGAGGTGGACTGTCACGAGGAGCACAACGACGAAGAGGGCAAGCCCGCCCCCATCTGGAAAGCGGCCCTGCGCCACACGCTGGAGATTTTTGTGTTCATCTTTGCGTTCAGTCTGGTGTTCGGCCTGATCGTGGAAGGCGTGGGCGAAGATGTGTTTGCAGACCTTCTGGGCAGCATGGGCTTCTTCCAGCCGGTAGTGGCTGCGCTGGTGGGCCTGATCCCCAACTGCGCCGCCAGCGTGCTGCTGACCCAGCTGTATGTGGAAGGTGCTCTGCGCTTTTCCAGTCTGGTAGCGGGCCTTTGCACCGGTGCAGGCGTGGGCCTTGCGGTGCTGTGGCGCACCAATCCTTCGTGGAAGCAGAACCTGTTCATCACCGGCCTGACATGGGGTGCAGGCGCATTCCTCGGCGTGGCAATGCAGGTGGTCGTGGCCGTGTTTGCGTGATCCCGAGAAGGAGCTGCAAAGAAAACGGCATCGTGAAACAAAATAAGGCTATTGCATGGAATTCTGTGCAGTAGCCTTATTTTTATGCCCAAATGCACCCCAATTTTAAAAAAGTATGGTATACTGGTACAAAACTCAGTTCCATAGGGGAGAATAGAATGCAATATAAGATTCTGGCAAGCGATTACGACAACACACTGGTGCCCTTTGGCGAGGGCAAGCCGCGTCAGAAGGTGGTCAAGGCGGTAAAGAAGCTGCAGGCCGCAGGCGGCAGATTTGTGCTCAGCACCGGACGTGCGTATCCGTGCGTCAACCTCAAAGGCCA
>ENA-UERC01001470-UERC01001470.1-human-gut-metagenome-genome-assembly--contig:-NODE-1470-length-13634-cov-5.999852_pt1 | contig 13634 bp, 9 predicted proteins | sample MGYA00242955_ERZ507955 | MGnify/ENA primary metagenome ERZ507955 (study PRJEB26167, sample SAMN06115394) | human gut metagenome | host: Homo sapiens | place: China:Hubei | collected 2016-04-27 | study... | reverse complement strand
GGTCAGCTTAACGCCGCGATAAATATCAATCTCTAATAAGAAGCGGCTGTCCGTTAAAATCGCCGATAAAAAGGCAGCGCCCACAAGGGACAAAGCAATAGCCAAAGCCAGCTGCCAAATTCCTTGCCAAATAATTTTAAGTAAACCGCTTTTATTAGTAGTATTTTTATCCCAAATATCCATAATTACGCTCATGGATAATACGGGGAACACGCTGGCCGCCGCCAAAGCCAGCAGCTGACGCAGCAATAAGCCTCTGCCAAGCATCAGCACAGCACAGCCTATAACAGAAGCAGCTGCCCACAAAGCCAGTTCTTTTTTACCGGACAAATTGAAAAGCTGAGAAAGATACAGCACTGCTCCTGCTACAATGGCAAGCACAATAGGCAGCCAAGCAGTTTTAGCGGGAAAATATGGTGCATAGCCTTCCGTATGCAAGCCTTGGAAAACACCTGCCTCACCGATGGCATACCCGCGCGCTTCAACACTAGCTTTAATATCGCGCACATACTGCAGATTGACCTTCATCAAATCCTGACCGTTGACTGGCATATAGAACGGACGAATATAGTTAACACGGATATTACGCTCCTCGTCCGTCAAAGCCCAACGATGTAGAGCCGTAGCGACGGAAATTTTTTTCTGCTCCAAGCCGTCAATCACATAAGAACGAGCAGCATTATAATTATTGGCTTCCGCTAAAGCAATCAAGCCGTCAATTTTCGCAAAACGCAGTTGGGTGTAATGCTCCAGCATCACCAAGGTTATATTGCGCTCGCGCAATTTTTTGCCAAAATAGTCTAACTTATCAGGATAGCCTACAGTTTCACGGCCGCAGGGCATTAAAGCATGAACTTTTACGCCTGCTTTATCAATGCGCTGAAAAATGCTGTCAATTTTTTCTTCATTAACATTAACGTAATTTTGCGGGCGCACGATAAGCTTAAATCCCATAGCGTCAAGTCGCTGCATATCGCGCACAGGCAAGCCCAAAGGAGCCTGAAGCAAGCCTAAAGGCTCGTCGTATTTATCCTCCGGCAAAAGCTCGGTTCTGCCGGTTACGCGCAAAATACGCGGTTCAGCAGCAACTACCTGCACGCGCTCCGCACCGTAGCGCAGGCTTAAATCCTCTTGTACGTCAATCAAAACTGCAGGATTGCTGCCTGCTGCAATAAAAGCTGCATCCTGTTCCAGCATAGACGCAGGCACAGCCGCAAAAACGCCCTTATCAGCACCTAAACTGGCAGCCTTGCGCAAGCCTTCACTGGTAGCAGTTTGGATTTCACCTTTTTTAGTCAGGCGCTCCAGCGTAGTATCAAAAACCATCAGCGAATTGATACCTGCATTTTTAAATTCACGCAGCACCTGCTCCTCAGGCAAACCCTCCAGCGCAGCCAGCTTGCGCAGTCCTTCATATTCCATGGACATTTCCACAGTATTGTTGGCCTGTTCCACCTGATGGCGGTTCCAATTAAGCCACAGAGCACAGGCTAATCCTAAAATAATTACTGCAAGCAGCACAGGATTATAGCGACACTTCATTGTTTTCACCTATATCCGTCAAATCTTTTTCTGCTGACTGCGCAGATAAGCCTCTACAAAAGGCATCAAAGCTCCATCCATAACAGCCTGAATATTGCCTGATTCGCAGCCTGTACGATGGTCCTTAACCATAGTATAGGGTTGGAAAACATAAGAACGAATTTGGCTGCCCCATTCAATATTTTGGTAATCGCCTGCTAAATCATTAACTAACGCATCCTGCTTAGCTTTTTCATATTCGTATAATTTAGCACGCAGCATTTGCAAGCAGCGCTCGCGGTTTTGAATCTGCGAGCGTTCATTTTGGCACTGTACCACGATACCTGTCGGTTCGTGAGTCATGCGCACAGCGGAAGAAGTTTTATTAACGTGCTGTCCACCTGCGCCGCTGGAACGATAGGTATCAACGCGCACTTCATCCATGTTAATGTTTACTTCTACCGTATCATCAAGCTCCGGCATAACGTCCACCGCCGAAAAAGAAGTGTGGCGACGGGCATTAGCGTCAAAAGGAGAAATACGCACCAAACGGTGTACGCCTTTTTCGGATTTCATAAAGCCGTAAGCATTGTGACCGTTCACTTGGAAGGTAGCGCTTTTTACGCCTGCCTCATCGCCCGGCTGATAATCCAGCATTTCCAACGCAAAACCATTTTGCTCGGCAAAGCGGGTGAACATACGCAGCAGCATACTGGTCCAGTCCTGGGCTTCGGTGCCGCCTGCGCCGGCGTGCAGCGTAATAATGGCGTTGTTAGCGTCATATTCGCCGCTCAACAGCATACCTAATTCCAAATGCTCCAGCTCTTCGCGGCATTTTGCCAAAAGCTCGTCCATTTCCGGAATCATGCTTTCGTCGTTTTCTTCGGCAGCCATTTCCTGCATGATTTCCAGCTCATCCACACTATCGGACAGCTTGTGGAAGCCATCAACTTCTTCTTTTAAAGAATTAACGTCCTGAGCAGTTTTCTGCGCCTTCTCCGGGTCGTCCCAAAATGACGGGTCGCCCATTTTATGCTCTAATTCAGCAATGCGATCCTCTTTGACAGCGATGTCAAAGAGATCCCCTCATTTCCTCTAATTTTGCTTGTAAGTTAACGATTTCGGGTTTATATTCTTCGATTAACAAAATTCTTCACAACCTTTCACACAGCAAATTTAGTTATTTCCATTTCGCCAAAAGCAGTTAAAAACTTTTAGCGAAATTAAATTATCGACCTTAATTATCCTTCAATTATACTTCCTCTGCACCATGCTCTTTAGCACCGTCAAGATGATCGTCATTTTGCGGCTGCGTAATAACGTTTACATGATAAATGTAACGCACCACATCATCCTGAATAGCGTCAATCATAGCTTCAAACATATCGTAAGCTTCAAATTTATATTCTACCAAAGGATCCTTTTGGCCATACGCACGCAGGCCAACGCCCTCGCGCAGCATATCCATAGCGTCAAGATGCTCCATCCAGTGGTTGTCAACAACCTTGAGCATAACAAGATTTTCCAGCTCGCGCATCAGCTCGGAACCGATAGCGTTTTCACGGGCTTGATAATGGTCTTCCGCTACTTTATGCAGATGCTCATCCAATTCCTCGCGGCTCAAAACCTGCAAATTTTCTACGGTCAGCAAACCGCGGGGCGCATAGAATTCTTCCGCATATTGAATCAGCGCTTTCAAATCCCAATCCTCGGAATAAACCTCGGGCGGTGCATACATAGCCATGGTACGGTCCACAACCTTTTCCACCATTTCTTTGATGTTGCCGCTCAAATCCTCTTGATGCAAAATTTTCTTGCGTTGCGCATAAATAACCTCACGCTGCTGATTCATAACATCGTCATATTCCAAAACGTGCTTACGAATGCTAAAGTTGCGCGCTTCTACCTTCTTCTGCGCATTTTCAATGGATTTAGTAACCAAGCTGTGCTCAATAGGTTCGTCATCCTCCATGCCCAGCTTATCCATAATGCCGGCAATATTGTCGCTGCCAAAGAGACGCATTAAATCGTCCTCCAAGCTCAAGAAGAATTTGGAAGAACCGGGGTCGCCCTGACGTGCACAACGACCGCGCAGCTGGTTATCAATACGGCGGCTTTCATGGCGTTCCGTACCGATAATATGCAGACCGCCTAATTCCGGCACGCCTTCGCCCAAAACAATATCCGTGCCGCGGCCTGCCATATTGGTAGCAATGGTTACGGCACCGTATTGACCGGCCAAAGCAATAATTTCTGCTTCTTTTTCGTGATATTTAGCGTTCAAAACATTATGAGGCACACCGCGGCGTTTAAGCATTGCGCTCAATTCTTCGGATTGAGCAATGGATGTAGTGCCTACCAAAACAGGCTGACCTGCCTTATGACATTCTTCAATCTCTTTTACAGCAGCCTTGTATTTTGCCAAACGGGTTTTGTAAATTACATCCGGATAATCCACACGAATCATGGGTTTATTGGTAGGAATAACAACTACGGACAGATTATAAATTTTTTGGAATTCCTGTTCCTCAGTCTTAGCCGTACCGGTCATACCTGCCAGCTTTTTATACATACGGAAATAATTTTGGAAAGTAATGGTAGCCAAAGTTTGACTTTCGCGTTCAACCTTTACGCCTTCCTTGGCCTCAATAGCCTGATGCAGGCCTTCCGAGAAACGACGGCCAAACATCAAACGGCCCGTAAATTCGTCAACAATAATTACCTGACCGTCCTTAACCACATAATCGCGGTCGCGGTGCATTAAAGCCTTAGCTTTCAGCGCGCACATAATTTGATGGGAATAATCCACACCGTGCTCATTATCGTACAGATTTTTAATGCCCAGCATTTTTTCTGCTTTCGCAATGCCTTTTTCCGTAGGCGCAACCTGTTTTTGTTTTTCGTCAACGGTGTAATCCTCTTCCTCGATCATTTTATCTACAACCTGCGCCATAACGCGGTACAAATCGGTAGATTTTTCACCGGGGCCGGAAATAATCAGCGGAGTACGCGCTTCGTCGATTAAAATACTGTCCACTTCGTCGACAATACAATAATTCAGCTCGCGCTGTACCATTTGATCCTCGTTGACAACCATGTTGTCGCGCAGATAATCAAAACCAAATTCGTTATTGGTGCCATAGGTAACGTCTGCGGCATAAGCAGCCTTGCGGTCAGGATAATCCATATCATGGACAATCAAGCCGACAGTAAGTCCCAAAGCTTTATAAATGCGTCCCATATCTACGCTGTCACGGCGAGCAAGATAATCGTTGACGGTTACAACATGGACGCCCTTGCCGGTCAAAGCGTTAAGATATACGGGCAGAGTTGCCACCAAAGTTTTACCCTCGCCGGTACGCATTTCAGCAATTTTACCGCGGTGCAGCACAACGCCGCCTACCAGCTGCACATCAAAATGACGCATACCGGTTACGCGCTTAGATGCTTCACGCACAACGGCAAAAGCCTCCGGCAGAATATCGTCTAAAGTTTCGCCTTTTTGCAGGCGTACTTTAAATTCAGCAGTCTTAGCCGCCAAGTTAGCAGAACTTAAAGACTCCATACTTTTTTCTAAGCTATTGATCTTATCTACGATTACGCGAATATTTTTTAATTCCTTCTCGTTAGGATCTCCAAAAATCTTCTTTAAAATGCTATCGAGCAAAACGATCACTCCTTAAATTTATGTGTAAAAAAAGACTATACACCTAATTTTAAATTATATCAGAAATCATTTTAAAAAGCAAAAAAGCCGAGGCTTTTTCCTCAGCTTTTTTGTGAAGTTTAAGTAAATAAAATGGCGCTTAACGTTCCAGCGAGCCCTGCCATCTGCTGACGCCGCCAAAATCTTTTACGTCTTGATATTCCAGCTTCTGCAAACTTTTTACGGCAATGGCACTGCGGCGGCCGCTGCGGCAATACACAATAATCGGCTTTGCCTTATCCGGCAGCAGCTCAGGTGCTTTTTTGTCTATTTCGTCATAGGGCAAAAGCAAGGCTCCCGCAATATGTCCTTGAGCAAATTCTTCCTGAGTACGCACATCAAGCAGCACAAATTCATCCCTGCGCGCCAGCTTTCCTTGCAGCTCTTCATAGCTTACTAAATTGCCTGCACTGCCGCTAAAACCAAACATAGCCAAGCCTGCTGCAAGCAACGCGCCAATCAATAAATATTTAAGCATTTAATCACTACACTCCTTGCTAAAAAAATTTATTTGCAAACGTTCAAAGTATAACGCAACCGCGTTTTTATCCCCTTGGCGGAGTTTTATTTTCTACTTCAGCAATCCCTTTTCCATAATATAATCAGAAACCATATCCGCCGCTTCCGCAGTAATTTTAATACATTTCGTGCGGTATTCAGGCGTACCAAAGGACAGCTTGTTCAGCTGCGCACAGCAAGCAGAGCCAAAATGTGCATAAAAGCGCTCATAAAACTCGTGAGTATATTTATATACCTCAGTTTGATGCTTTTCGCTAGGATCCAAGCGTCCCACAATGGAGCTGATAACCATGGCAGAACCGCTCAGCGCACCGCAAACGCAGCCGCTGCGTCCAATACCGCCGCCCATACCGCTAATCATGCGGATAGCCTGATCCGGCAGCTGCAAATTCAAGCCCTTGTTGCAGGCCTTAACTACAGATTCTACGCAGTTGTTGCCAGCCAGATGATATTCTTCTGCTAACTTATAAATTTCTTTCATGATAAATCCCCCTCATTTATATTACAGCTCGACGCTTATTCTACGTCAAAAATTTTCCCCGGATTAAGAACATTGTTGGGATCCAGCGCTTTTTTTACCGCACGCATCATTTCCAGCTCGTCAGGATTAGTAAATTCTTCCATTAAATGCTTACGCTTATAACCAATACCATGCTCGCCGCTCAAGCGTCCGCCGTGAGCGTAAATAAACGCATACAGCTCCTGCTGATTTTCTTTCACGCGCGCATCCCAATCCTCGTAAGCTTCGTCCGCCATTTTCAAAATGTTCAAATGAATATTGCCGTCGCCTGCATGACTGGCAATACGGGTAACAAGCTGATATTTTTTCGCCAAGCGCAAAATTTCTTCCAGCAATGCCGGTTCCTGATCCACAGGCACTACCACATCCTCTTTGCAGACGATAAGGCTTTCGGCACGCACTGCTTCGGCAAAGGCTTTACGCGCCTGCCAAATTTTATCATGCTCTGCCACCAACACATCGGCAGCGCCGTTTTCGGAACAAATTTCATCCATCGTGCAGGCTTTTTCGTCCAAATCATCCTCGCTGGTTCCCTCCACCTCAACGATGAGATAGTTGCCGTTTTCACTGCCTTGCAGCTTGCAGCCAAGATAATTTTCTACGGATTTTATCGTAATATTATCCATATATTCAACGCAAGTCGGCATAATACCGCCCTTGATGATTTTGTTAACCGTGCCGATAGCTTCTTCTGCAGAAGCATAAACAGCCAGCAAATCCATGCTGTATTTGGGCTTAGGCAGCAGCTTCACGGTAATTTTGGTAATAATACCCAGCGTACCCTCGCTGCCGATAACCAGTTGTTCCAAGCAATAACCGGTGGTCTGCTTTTGCAGACGTGCGCCTAAATTTACAATTTTGCCGGTGGGATTAACAACCTCTACCGCATAAATTTGGTGACGGGTAGTGCCGTATTTTACAGCGCGGTTGCCGCCGGCGTTGGTAGCTACGTTACCGCCAATAAAACAGGAATCGCCGCTGCAGGGATCGCCGGCATAAAAAGCGCCTTTAGCTTCTACCGCAGCCTGCAAATCAGAAGTGCGCACGCCGGGTTCTACCACCGCATACATAGCTTCCTCGTTAATTTCTAAAATGCGGTTCATTTTTTCTAAAGACAAAACTACGCCGCCATAAACCGGCACAGCGCCGCAGGCTAAGCCGGTACCCGCCCCGCGCGGCACCACGGGAAAAAGATGCTCGTTGGCCAGCTTAACAACCGCCGCCACCTGTTGAGCATTTTCCGCAAAAACTACCGCTTCCGGCATGTGATGATAAGCCGGATCTGTAACCTCGTCATGAGCATAAATCTCCAACTGCTCGCCTTCGGTCAGCACGTTTTGCGCGCCTACCAAAGCTTGCAGCTTAGCTATTATTTCCTGGGAAATTTTGTTGTATTGCATAAATTCATCCCCCTATTTTTCTTTTCGCCAAACAGTTTAATTTGCTGCCTGCAATATTTATTTTGCTACAAGAGCATATGTTCTGCTAAGCTCTGCGTTCGCCTGCGGCTCCGCAATCGCTAAGTATTCACATTATATCACAAAATTTTTATTTTGACTCGCCATGCCGGCACAGTTCTCGATAAATTTCCCGATAATCCTCCTGAAAAATACTGGACCTACGAAAAATAAAATTTATCTCATGGCTTAGCTGCAAATCGCGCACAGGAATAACCGCCAGCTCGCCGCGTTTTTCCTCCTGCGCAATAGCTGCGTGATAACAAAAACTGATTCCCAAGCCGTCCTTGAGCATATATTTTATCGCGCCAATATTCCCCAGCTCCACAGTATTGGCAAAGTTTTTCACCGATAAGCTATGCTCCGCTAAATAAGCTTCCAAAATTTCTCGCGTGCCGCTGCCCGGCTCGCGCAAAAAAACTGTTTCGCCTAAAAGGTCGTCAATACTTGCGCCATCATATTGCTTAGCCTTGGCAGGCGATGCCACGGCGACAAAGCTTTCCGTTTTATAAGGCAGAAAAGCATATTCATTCTTGGGAAAAGCTCCCTCCACAATTGCAAAATCAAGCTCGCTGGCTCCCAAAAGCTGCAACAGCTCCTGCGTATTACCAACCTGCATCCGCACATAACTTTGAGGATGAGTACGTAAAAAAAGGCGCAAATCCTCTACCAACATAAATTCCGCTACGGATAAGGTCGCGCCAAAGGCGTAGCTTGTTAAGCCTACTTGCGTTTGCAGCATACGCTCCCGCATGTGCTGCTCGTCATGCTTCATATTCAGCGCGGCCTGCCACAAAATTTTTCCGGCTTCCGTCAGCTGCAAGCGCTTTCCTTCCATAATAAACAGCTCCACGCCGTAGCTTTGGCTTAAAAAGCGAATGTGCTGGGACACGGCAGGCTGCGTCAGATTAAGATATTCCGCTGCTTTAGTAAAATTCATAAATTTACACACAGCCAAAAAAGTTTCCATGCGAAAATCCTGCATCTGCTTGCTCCTTTAAATTACCTTTTCTGCTGATAATCATAACATAATTTTATCATATAATAAAGATAGATAATTTTTCATTATTGTATTTTTGTGTTAAGATAGTGTCGTTAGCGAAAAATTTATCACAACGTTCAAGAAAGAAGGTTTCAAAATGCAATTTGTTAAAAATACGTGGAAGGGCATCCTGCTGTGCCTGATTATTTCCGTTCCCTGTTGGTTTTTAGGCAAAATTTTCCCGCTTATCGGCGGCGCTGTTTTTGCAATTATTGCCGGAATGATTATTACAATTTTTATCAAAGATAAAGCGCCTCTGCAAAGCGGTATCAACTTTGTTTCCAAAAAAATTCTGCAATACGCCGTTATTCTTTTAGGCTTCGGTTTAAATCTCAGCGTAGTGCTAAAAACCGGAATGCAGTCCCTGCCTATTATTATCAGCACCATTGCGACCTCTCTTTTAATTGCCTGGGCTATGCACCATTTTATGGATATGCCTACAAAAATTTCCACCTTGGTCGGCGTTGGCTCCTCCATCTGCGGCGGTTCTGCCATTGCCGCCACCGCTCCCGTTATCAAGGCTGATGACGAGGAGGTTGCTCAATCTATTTCCGTAATTTTTTTCTTTAACGTTTTGGCAGCGCTATGCTTTCCCGCTTTAGGTATGCTGGTAGGCTTTTCCACCGGCAGCGGCGAGGCCTTCGGCATTTTTGCCGGCACGGCGGTCAACGATACTTCCTCCGTAACAGCCTGCGCCGCTACTTGGGACTCTATGCACAAATTAGGCTCTGCAACTTTGGATAAGGCTGTTACCGTGAAGCTCACCAGAACCTTGGCAATTATTCCTATCACCATGGTTTTGGCTTACTTAACTACTAAAAATGCAAAAAACGCTGATAATGGCAGCAGCTACAGCATTAAAAGCGTTTTTCCTTTTTTCATTATTTACTTTGTGTTGGCTTCCGTTATCACCACTATTGCCTTAAATATGGGTGTGGCCGTAGAAGCCTTCGAGCCGCTCAAAACCCTCAGCAAATTTTTCATTGTGCTGTCCATGTGCGCCATCGGTTTGAACACCAATATTATCAAGCTGGTTAAAACCGGCGGCAAGCCAATTCTTATGGGCTTCTGCTGCTGGGTGGGCATCACCGCTGTCAGCTTAGCCATGCAGCACTTCTTAAATTTGTGGTAAAATAATCGTCACAGTAGATAATTTCACAAATTACACTTCGCCTCCATACCGCTTGCGGTATTCCGTGCCCCATTTCTGCATGGTCAACAAAATCGGCTGCAGGCTGGCGCCGGTTTTTGTCAAGCTATACTCTACCCGCGGCGGCACCTGCGCATAAACTCTGCGGTTGAGTTATTGACGGTACTGTCAATAGTTTTGCGCAACTTATTATACGTTATCACGTTATCTACGTTATCGATAGAAAAGGTATAAGATTTAACTGTAAAAAGGCCATACCTTGCGTAAATGCAAAGGTATGGCCTTTTTTGTTGCAGATAAATTTCCCGCATAAGTTAATTTATTCAAGCAAACAATGCTATACCCTTGTATTTCTCAATACAAACACACTTAACCTAATCTCTTCTAAACAAATCTCTAGTATAAACTTTGCTCTTTACATCATCTAAGCTGCTATCATAACGATTTGCAATGATTGCTTGACTTTGAGCTTTAAATTTTTCTAAATCATTAACTACTAAGCTACCAAAAAATGTACTGCCCTCCGGCAGAGTTGGCTCATAAATAATAATCCTTGCTCCTTTGGCCTTAATTCTTTTCATAACACCTTGAATAGAGCTTTGTCTAAAATTATCGGAATTTGATTTCATCGTCAGCCTGTAAACGCCAACAATCACAGACCGTTCCAATGCTGCATCATATGCACTAGAAGCATTATAATAACCAGTCAAGCGCAAAACTCGATCAGCGATAAAATCTTTACGCGTTTTGTTAGATTCCACTATAGCCCCAATAAGATTTTCGGGAACATCCTCATAATTAGCTAAAAGCTGCTTTGTATCTTTAGGCAGGCAATATCCGCCATAACCAAAAGAAGGATTATTATAATGATTGCCAATACGAGGATCAAGGCATACGCCTTCAATAATTTGCTTAGTATTTAACCCTTTCGTCTCCGCATAAGTATCTAACTCATTAAAATAAGCAACGCGCAGCGCCAAATAAGTATTAGAAAATAATTTTACTGCTTCTGCCTCTGTAAAGCCCATAAAAAGCGTCGGAATATTTTCTTTTATTGCTCCCTCCTGCAAAAGAGAAGCAAATGTTTTTGCCGCTTTCACAAGTCTTTCATCACCCATATCCGTGCCGATTATTATACGCGACGGATATAAATTATCATACAAAGCCTTGCTTTCACGTAAAAACTCCGGACTAAAAATAATATTTTTGCTTCCCGTTGCCTGACGAATATGCTCCGTATAACCCACCGGAATAGTTGATTTGATAACCATAATTGCCTGGGGATTATATTCCATAACCAGCTTGATTACAGTCTCCACAGCAGATGTATCAAAAAAATTCTTTTGCGAATCATAATTGGTTGGCGCTGCAATAATAACAAAATCTGCATCTGCATAAGCAGCTTTAGCGTCAAGAGTAGCCACCAGCTGTAAATCTTTATGCGCCAAAAAATCCTCTATTTCCTTATCCACTATAGGCGACTGCTTTTTATTGATCATTTCTACCTTTTCAGGAACAATATCTACAGCCATAACCTGATTATGCTGTGCCAATAACGTTGCCAAGCTTAAGCCCACATAGCCAGTGCCTGCTACAGCGATTTTCATTATCTTACATCCCTTTCAACATTGATAAAACTTTTTATACCATTCTGCAAATTTACGCAAGCCGGTTCGCAAAGAGGTGTTAGGCTTAAAACCAAAATCCCTCTCCAATGGCGCCGTATCGGCGTAAGTAACCGGAACATCTCCCGGCTGCATAGGCACAAGCTTTGTATGAGCCGCAAAATCATAATCAGCTGCCAAAACGCCAGCCTTGATTAGCTCTTGCTGCAGTATATCCACAAACTCCAATAAATTTTCCGGACTATTATTACCAATATTATATACAGTATAAGGAGGAAGCGGCAGTCCGTCTTCGCCGGTCTTTTTTTCGGGAGCACATTGCATAACACGCTTCACGCCCTCGACAATATCATCAACATAAGTAAAATCACGCTTACAATTACCATAATTAAAAATTTCTATAGTTTTGCCAGCGCGCAGCTTATCCGTAAAGCCAAAATAAGCCATATCTGGGCGACCCGCCGGTCCATAAACAGTAAAAAAGCGCAAGCCCGTAGACGGAATATTATAAAGCTTTGCATAAGCATGAGCTAAAAGCTCATTGGATTTTTTAGTTGCGGCATAAAGAGAAACAGGATTATCCACTTTATCATCAGTAGAATAAGGCACTTTTTTATTGCTTCCATAAACAGAAGAGCTGGAAGCATAAACTAAATGCAGTACGCCTTCTTGACCATTATCGTAAGAATGACGACAAGCTTCCAAAATATTATAAAAGCCAATAATGTTAGCTTCAATATAGGCATCCGGATTAGTAATAGAATAGCGCACGCCGGCCTGAGCAGCCAAATTAACTACAATCTGAGGCTTATAGGTTGTAAAAAGCTTCTCTATCAACGCCTTATCAGCAAGGTTCCCTTTAATAAAATGCCACGAGCTATCACGATGAATTTTTGCTTCCTTATCAATTTCCTGCAAACGATATTCCTTTAAGCGTACATCATAATAATCATTAAGATTATCCAAGCCTATAATGCGCACAGACTTTACGCAACGCAACAACTCCAAAACTAAATTACTGCCAATAAAGCCTGCAGCACCGGTTACCAAAACAGTTTTGTTATTAAGATTTATATTTGCTTCTCTCATAATAAGTTACCCACTTTTGTAAAATATTTATTGTATCAATTCAATCGTTTCCAACCGTTTCAAGCATTTATCAAAAAGTTGATTGTTCACTTTTAATCCCACAATATAATGATTAAATCCTGGTGGAGTAGGTTTAAATTCCTTGCCATGTTGATAAATTATTTTTAATTAATAAAAGTCGCGTAAAACCCTGACAACTCTAGTCATTTCATGACAAAAACAAGTTAAAACAATTTAGAACCGATAAAACCAGCGCCGCCAGTAACGAGAAGAGTTATAGCATAAATTTGCATATTAATTCCTAGTTTTTGAGTAATATATTACTCAAAAACTGCGCTGTTGCTACTTTTTCCAAAGTAGTCATCTTCCAATAATATTTAGTAGCTTTTCCTACTCCTTCAACATATACAAGATCCTTATTTATTATCAATGCCAAAGATTTTCTAATCTGATAATCTGATACGTTTCCAACATGATCTCTTATATCGCTAAATTTAACAATTTTATTTTTTTGAATATACAACAATATGTCTCGAGTGCAAGAATCATATTCAGAATAAGAATTTTCCAAGGAGGCACACCAAATTTTTAAATATGTTTTATCTATATCTGTTTTCAACTCAGGATATCTAAAACTATTTTTTAAAACAACATCAGATATTTCTTTTCCACCAGAACCAGCTCTCTCTGAAGCACCCATCCTCCTAAAATAAGATATTAAAATATTATTTCTCGGACTTGATTTCCCTCCAGAAAAAAACTGTTCTTTAGATACCCTCATTGTTCCAGGATTCAAAAAACTATAGTACAAATAATGTACTTCTATCGTAATATTAGTTTCTGCATCTAAATAATCAGCATGAATGAGCGTATTAGCTAAAGCCTCTCTTAGAGCAACTTCTAATTCATTAGTTGTTTTTCTAACACATCCATCTTCTAACTCAAAAGGATCCTCTATTGTTAATTTTAATTTTTCTAAAACTATAAAATAAAATTTGAATAAAT
>ENA-UERC01001463-UERC01001463.1-human-gut-metagenome-genome-assembly--contig:-NODE-1463-length-13657-cov-15.350074_pt1 | contig 13657 bp, 11 predicted proteins | sample MGYA00242955_ERZ507955 | MGnify/ENA primary metagenome ERZ507955 (study PRJEB26167, sample SAMN06115394) | human gut metagenome | host: Homo sapiens | place: China:Hubei | collected 2016-04-27... | reverse complement strand
CGCATCGCCATGCGCGACTTACAAATTCGCGGCGCAGGCAGTCTGCTGGGCCACAGCCAGCACGGCCACATGGAGGCTGTCGGCTATGACCTCTATGTCAAGATGCTGGGTCAGGCCATCGCCCGGGCCAAGGGTGAGCCCATCCAGCGCGACAAGAGCGAATGCCTCGTGGACCTGCGGGTGGACGCCTTCATCCCGGAAAAGTATATTGCCGACGGCCCGGGCCGCATCGAAGCCTACAAGCGCATCGCCGCCATCCAGACCCCCGAAGACGCCGCCGACGTGCTGGACGAACTCATCGACCGCTACGGCGACCCGCCGCCCTCTGTCAGCGACCTCGTGAACGTCTCGCTGGTGCGCGTACAGGCCACCGCTGTGGGCGTCTACGAAGTCACCCAGAAAAAGGACACTCTGCTGTTACAGGTGGAGACGCTGGATGTGGCCATGATTCGCGGCCTGCTCATCGCTTTCAATGGCCGGGTGACGGCAGGAGCCGGCACCAAGCCCTACCTCTCGGTGACTCTCCAACCCGACGAAAAGCCGCTGGAACTGCTGCAAAGCATCCTCAAGGCGATGGCAGACATCCTTGCCGCCCCGCCGGAGGAAAACACCGGCAAAAAATAAATTCACTAGGAGTACACTTATGAAAAAGAAACTCATCGCGCTCGTCTGCGCCCTCGCTCTGGCCGTCGGCCTCGTGGGCTGCAGCCTCTCCACCCCGGATTCCGTAGGCACCATCGGTGAGGTGGACATCTCTTCCGGCCTCTATTTGCTGGCCCAGTTCGATGCCTACCAGACCGCCGCCGACCTCGCTTCCGATGACCAGGACGCCACCAAGGTGTCCAGCTTCCTCAAGGCCACCATCACCGTCGATGACACCACCGGCGAGACCGCCGTGGTCAGCGACTATGTGGCCCAGAAGACCCTCGAGAACCTCGAGTCCTACGCCGCCATCGAGACCCGTTTCGATGAGCTGGGCGGCGTGTTGACCCCCGACGAGGAGACGCAGGCCGACAGCTACGCCTCCCAGCTGATGGAGCAGAACGGCGACCTCTATAAGGCCAACGGCATCGGCCTCGACACCCTCAAGCGGTTCGAGCGCATCCTCATCAAGAGCAACGACCTGCTCGAGAAGTGCTACGGCACCGACGGCGAGACTCCCGTCTCCGACGCAGAGCTGACCAGCCACCTCGAGGACGAGATGGTCTACATCCGCTATGTGGTCGTGCCGCTCTACAACACCAGCACCTTCGCTTTTGCTGATGACGATCAGAGCGCCCAGATGCTTGAGCTGGCCCAGACCGCCGCCGAGAGCTACAACGCTGCCACCCCCGATGGAGCCAGCGCCCAGACCTCCGCTTTCAGCACCGCCGTCGCCGCTGCCCTGCCCGACATCTACGCGGTGCTGGATGGCGAACCCTCTTCCGACGCTTCTTCTCTCTCCACTGCTCTGCTGGGTTCTGACAACATCGATGCCACCTTCTCCGAGGAAGGCACCGCCGACGCTGTCCGCGCCCTCAAGCCCGGCGAGGCCGCCGCCGTGCAGTATTCCAGCTATGCGCTGATGATGCTCGTCCGTCTCGACCCGCTGGACGCTGACACGCTGGACAGCCTCCGCGCACAGGCCCTCTCCGACATGAAGAGCGGCGAGCTGCAGGACAGCATTCAGTCTTATGGCGCCCAGCTGTCCCACGCTCTGGATTCTGCCGCCATGAAGAAGATGCCGGCTTCCAAAATCAAGAACGAGCAGTAATTTTCCTCAAAAATAATACAAAAGCTCCGGGAAACTGTTGGTCCCCGGAGCTTTTCTGTTATCATACTGCTTTTCAAATTCCGCTTCCAGCGCCGCGCGGATATGCATCGTGCGGCGTTGCTTTTTGTCGGTTTTTATGGTATCCTCTTAGCAGAAAGGCGCTGTCCAACCAAACGCAGGCGGCTATTGCTCCTCACCGGTCTCGCTGTCTTGCTCTTCGGAGCAAAGCAAGCGCGGGAGGGGCAACTTTTTGGAGTTCCGCTCCCGACGCTCACAGCGAAGGGAGGGATGCCTTATGACTACATCGGAAATTCTATTGCTTTTCCAGACGATCATCGCACTGTTGGCACTTCTCGTAAGTGTTGTACATCTGATGGACGACCGGAAAAAGGATGATTCTTATGGCAGCAAAAGGAAAAAGCACAAAAAGAAATGACCGCCCAAGACTCCCAATCCGGTGGCGGTCATTACTTTTGTAATGCTTGACTGGTGAGGAGCTAGCCGTTTGCACGGTCAGCGCCTTTCCTTATCTTTATTATAGGCAGCCGCGCGCGGATTGTCAAGCACAAGAATACAAAGGAAAAAGCACAAAAAGAAATGACCGCCCAACGCTTCCAACCGGTGGCGGTCATTACTTTTGTAATGCTTAACTGGTGAGGAGCCAGCCGTTTGCACGGATAGCGCCTTTCCTTATCTTTATTATAGGCAGTCGTACGCGGATTGTCAAGCGCCAGAACTTCCAGAATACAAAAGATAAAAACGGACCGCCCTCTTCGGCCTTTTCAGGCTGGGACGGGCGGTCCGACGCTTTCTAACGCATTCTGATGCAATCCGACGTTTTTATCCGTTCTCTCAAAAACAATGCAGACACATCATTTTCTTATATTCCGGCGTCATTTTCGCCTTCTGCGGCATCTCAAAACGGGCAGTTTTTGCACTTTTGAGTTCCCACGATTTTCCAGTTCATGCATCTTTAACTGGTCTGTACCCTAATTATAGAGGAATCGTTCTCCAATGTCAATAGCCCAGCACCTATAAAAAGCCTAAGGGCGAGATCCCTTACGGAACCTCGCCCCCTAGACTATGTGAGATAAATCACTACATGCGCGAACATATAATGTTTATCATTACAGGCCGTGTGCCTGTAATAGCTCAATCAGATGCGCTGATTAGACCTTAGCCACAGCCTCAACCAGAACCACTGCGTAGTAGACAGTCTTACTGTCAGCAGTCTTGAAGCCATCAACCTTAACGCCAGCCTTGACAGTAGCAGTCTTGCCGTTGTTGCTCATCTCAGTCTTTGCTTTGAACCCAGTCTGATTCAGACCAGCCAGAATCTCCAAAGCATAATTCTTGAATTCGCTGACGGAAGAAGTGCTCTTCTCAATCTCAACGGCAGTAACAATATACTTGTTATCGTTGACAGTGACAACCTTACCGTTCTCGTACTTCTCGACGTCCTCAGCCTTTACATCCTTCAGCAGGTTCTTCAGCTCAGTGTTCAGGCTGGTCTTGCTCTCGAACTTAACAGTGTCGACCGTGCTGGTCTCGTCCCGCTTAGCATAGGTAGAAGCGACATCGCTCATAGCATCCAGAACGTGATCGTTCTTCAGCTTGTCAGTGAAAGCGCAGCCGGTCAGCATGGAGACAGCCATAACAGCAGTCAGAGCAACAGCCATGATCTTCTTGAACATTTTCATAGTGATATTCCTCCAATAAAAAATATTTTTTATTTCGGCAAACCACTACAAGAACTTCGTGGTCTGTCTCGATGGGTTCAGTATAGTGCATTTTCACAAGATTGTCAAGATACGGTATTGTTTTCGGCATTTTGTCCAATCGGGAGCCGTGAAAAATAGCAAACTGCCCGTTAAATGTGCATTCGTGCTAAAATTTGTGCCAAAGATCCCCAAAAGCTGCCCTTTGCTTTACCTTTATAACAAGGGCAAAAGCTCTACCTGCACAGGGGAAAATGGCCGAAAGCCCGTTCATGCTTTTACTGCCTTTTCAAACTCCGCCTCCAGCGCCTCGTTGACGGCGCGGACGGCGGCGGCATCGGGTTTGATGGCCGTGCGGTCGTAGGTGAACAGGCCGTTCACCTCGTCCTCCACATCGGTCAGCTGGGTGTACACCAGCGCCGAGAGGCCCTTTTTCAGCTGCGGGAGCACCGTCTTGCGCTGCAGATCGCAGTAGCGCTCCGTCAGCTCTGCCCGGCTTCTGGCCGTGCCGTAGCCGTAGGTCTTCCGGGGCGGCTCATGGCCGGGCATGGGCCATGCAATGCCGCCGTACTCGCTGAGGGCCACCGTGCGCACGTTCGGGTGGATGCGGAGCGGATAGAAGTAGTTGTGGATGGAATGCACATCTCCCCCGCCCCGGTCGAACCAGCCGCTGGCCTCGTCCACCGGACGGGACGGGTCGAGGGCGCGGAGGGTCTCGGTGGCTTTCCGCGCATCGAACTGCCCCCACCCCTCGTTGAACGGCACCCAGCACCCGATGCAGGGGTGCCGCCCCAGCGCGGCTACCGTGTCGGCCAGCTCCCGGGCGTACTCCTCCCGGCTGTGGGCGCTGCCCCGGCCCAGAAAGCCCCACAGCAGCTTCCCGTCCGGGGCATGGCGCATCAAGGGCTGTAAGGCGTTGGTCAGGTAGGTGACGTACCACATCGGGTAGGCCCCGCCGCCGTTGACCATATCCTGCCAGACGATGATGCCCAGTTTATCGCAGTGGTAGTACCAGCGCTCCGGCTCGATCTTGGCGTGCTTGCGCAGCAGGTTGAAGCCCAGCTCCCGCACGGTGTGCAGTTCGTGCTCCACGGCGGCGTCGGAGGGCGGGGTGTAGAGGCCATCGGGCCAATAGCCCTGGTCCAGCAGGCCGTTGAGCAGGATGGGCTTGTCATTGAGGAAAAACCGCCGGATGCCCTTTGCATCCTCTTTGCACTCCCACTTGCGGAGGGCGAAATAGCTGTGGACGGTGTCGAAGTCATTTTCTTCGCCCTGAGTCGTGCCGACCGTCAGATCATAGAGGAAGGGGCTGTCGGGGCTCCACGGGAAGAAATGCTCTTCGGCGATGTTCAGGGTCACTTCGCCGTCCCGGTCGACCTCGTCGCTGCCCCAGTCCTCGGCGATGGTCACGCCGCCGGCCCGCACCACGGCCCAGAGATTCACCGCACCGCCGGGCTTCGAGGTATGGACTTTCACGGTCACGGTCCGGGCGTCGTAGTCCGGGATAACGGTCAACGTATCAATGTAATTTTCCGGCACCCGCTCCAGCCACACCGTCTGCCAGATGCCGCTTTGGGCCGGGTAGAACATCCCGCCGGGCCTGAGGGTCTGCTTGCCTCTCGCCTGCGTGCCGGTGCCGGTGGGGTCCTGCACGGCCACCCAGAGGGTGTTATGGCCCTGCGGGCGGAGCAGGTCGGTGATGTCCAGCGTAAAGGGCCAGTAACCGCCCCGGTGTCCCCCGGCCAGACGGCCATTGACCTCCACCGCGCAGGCGTAGTCCACCGCCCCGAAGTGGAGCAGGACGCGCCCGCCCTCGCCCGCCGGGGGCGTGAAGGTACGGTGGTAGTGGAGCCACTGGCCGGGCTGCAACGTCCGGCCCACACCGGAGGCTTTCGCCTCGGGCGAATAGGGTACGAGGATAGCGCCGTCCCACTTTGCCGGGAACTCCGAGCTCTGGGTGATGGCGTAGTCCCACGGGCCGTTCAGGTTGACGTAGCTGTCCCGGCGCATACTCGGGCGGGGATATTCGGGGAGCGGATGCATGGAACTACCTCACATTCACTTTTTATAGGCTGCGGCCAGCTTTTCCAGTGCGGGCAGGCTGCGCTTCACCTTCTCGGTGTCGATGCAGTAGGCAAAGCGGACATAGCCCTTCACGCCGAAGGTGTCGCTGGGGACCAGCAGCAGATCGAACTCCCGGGCCTTGAGGCAGAAGGCGTTGGCGTCCTCTTCCAGCGCCTTCGGGAAGATATAAAATGTACCGCCGGGGCGCTCCACCTCAAAGCCCAGCTCGGTGAGCTTATCGTACAGCAGGTTCATGTTCGTCTCGTAGACGGACAGATCGCTGGTGACGTCGAGGCACTCGGCAGTGGCTTTCTGGATGATGCTGGGCGGGCAGTTGTGGCCGGTGAAGCGGGAGATCTGAGCCATCATGTCCACCAGCACGTCTTCGCCCTCGCAGCCGGGCCGGACGGCCACATAGCCCAGACGTTCGCCGGGCAGGCTCAGGCTCTTGGAGAAGGAGAAGCAGGTCAGGGTGTGGGGGTAGAACGCTGCCGGGTAAGGCACCTTTTTGCCGTCGAAGGCGATGTCACGGTAGGGCTCGTCGCTGACGAGGAAGATGTTGTGGCCGAAAACTTTGCTCTTTTCGGTCAGGATGTCGGCCAGACGGCTCAGGGTCTCGGCGGAGTAGACGACGCCGGTGGGGTTGTTCGGGGTGTTGATGAGGACGCAGGTGACGTTCTCGGTCAGCATCTCTTCAAAGGCGTCGAGATTCGGCTGGAACGCCGGTGCCTGAGGCGGCACGACCTTGAGCACAGCGCCGGTCCCCTCCACATAGGGGCCGTACTCGGGGAAGTAGGGGGCGAAGGTCAGCACCTCGTCGCCGGGCTTTGTCACAGCGCGGATGGCGTGGGCGATAGCGCCCGCCGCACCGGTGGTGGGGAAAATATCCTTCTGCTCATAAGGCAGGCCGAAGGTCTTTGCCAGATGGGCCGCAACGGCGGTGCGGAAGCCCGGGTCGCCCTGACTGGGGCAGTAGCCGTGAAGGGTGACAGGCTCTTCCTCGGCCAGCAGGGTCTGCATGGCTTTGGTGAACTTGTCCGGGCAGGGGACGCTGGGGTTGCCCAGCGAGTAGTCGAACACGTTCTCATAGCCTATCTCGGCGGCGCGCTGTTTGCCGTACATGAAAGTCTCGCGGATGACGCTCTTGTGGCCCAGCATGGCGCGGTAAGTCTCGTTCAGCATAATACTTTCCCTCTTTTTTATTGATCCTCTTCCGGCAGGGCGGAGGCATAGCTCTGCTCCACCTTCACCATACAGCAGTATCCCGGATCCTGCTCCTTGACGAAATTGCACATCTCGGCCAGCCGCGCGTCCTTGTCTCCGGTGTAGCCCGCCGGGAACACGAGGTCGAACAGCACGTTGGTGTGGCTGTCTCCCGGCACGATGCGCAGGTCGTGGATGGACAGACGAGGGTCCATCTGACGAGCTTTTTCCATCAAACGGCTCCGCAGGATGCCTACGGCGGCGTCCGACGTCACGATGGGGTCGTAGTGGATGGTGACCTGTAAGTGGTCTTTTTTCAGAAAATCCCGCTCGATGTTGTCGATGATGTCGTGGGCTTCCAGCGGGTCGGCTTCGGCGGGGAACTCGATGTGGAGCGAGGCGAACTGATGCCCCGGGCCGTAGTCGTGGACCATCAGATCGTGGACGCCCAGCACCTCCGGGTAGCTCATGACGGTGTGCTCGATGTGCTCCACCAGCTCTGGCGAGGGGCTTTCGCCCAGCAGGGGGCTGAGGGTGTCCATCATAAGCCCCCAACCCGACCAGAGGATGAACGCCGCCACTGCCACGCCCATGAGGCCGTCCAGCACGTCCCAGCCCGTCAGGTGGGAGAGGACGGTGGACAGGAGCACGGCGCTGGTGGTCAGCACGTCGTTCCGGCTGTCGGCGGCGGTGGCCATCAGAGTCTCGGAGTCGATGCGCTGGCCGATGGTCTTGTTGAAGCGGCTCATCCAGAGCTTGACGCCGATGGACGCCGCCAGCACCCCCACACTGAGCCAGCTGAACACCACTGCCGTCGGATGCAGCACTTTGAGCACAGATTCTTTCAGCAGCGAAAGCCCGATGGCGAGGATGGTGACGCAGACCACGAGACCCGCCAGATATTCGTACCGGGCGTGGCCGTAGGGGTGCTTTTCGTCCGGACCTTTGGCCGCCAGACGGAAGCCCACGAGGCTCACCACGTTGGACGAGGCGTCCGAGAGGTTGTTCAGGGCGTCGGCCATGATGGCGATGGAGCCGAACAGCGTCCCCGCCGCCAGCTTGCCCAGACAGAGCAGGAGATTGCAGGCCATGCCCACGAGGCTGGCCAGATTGCCGTAGGCCGTGCGGACGGCGGCGTTCTTCGTATCGTCCGGGTGCCGGACGAACAGGCGGATGAGCAGTTGTGTCATAAAATTCCCTCTCAGCAGGTGTTTTGATGCTACCAGTATAGCACTGCACTTTATGGTTTTGAAGTATTTTGGTAAAATTTTTCGGGTATGCAAAGCCCCCGGCGGGGAAGTTCCCTGCCGGGGGCGGAGTTTTTGGGGTCAAGCGCTCCTTACTTATCGGAAGGCTTGCTCAAATCGATGCTGCGGATGATCTTGCGCACGGGCAGCACGCTCTTGGCGTTCATGGACAGCTCGTCCACGCCCATCCGCAGGAAGGTCTCGGTGAGGGCGGTGTCTGCGCCCAGCTCGCCGCAGATGCCCACCCAGATGCCGTGGCGGTGGCCCGCGTCGATGGTCATCTTGATGGCCCGGAGCACAGCGGGGTGGTGCGGGTTGAAGAAGGGCTCCAGCTTTGCGTTCTGGCGGTCCAGAGCGCAGGTGTACTGGGTCAGATCGTTAGTACCGATGGAGAAGAAGTCGCACTCTTCGGCCAGCTCGTCGGCGATGAGGACAGCGGCGGGCGTCTCGATCATGGTGCCGACCTCCAGCTTCTCGTCGAACTTCTTGCCCTCAGCCCGCAGTTCCGCGCGGCACTCGTCCAGCACGGCCTTGGCGTCCTGCAGCTCCCGCAGACTGGTGATCATGGGGAACATGATGCTCATGTTGCCGTAAGCGGAAGCGCGGAGCAGAGCGCGCAGCTGGGTCTTGAAGAAGTCCTTCCGGGTCAGGCAGATGCGGATGGCGCGGTAGCCCAGCGCGGGGTTTTCCTCGTGGTCGAGCTTCATGTAGTCCACGGTCTTGTCTGCGCCGATGTCGCAGGTGCGGACGACCACCTTGCGGGGTGCAAGGCTCTCGAGCACCTGCTTGTATGCCTCGAACTGGTAGTCCTCCGTCGGGAAGTCCTTGCAGTTGAGGTAGACGAACTCGGTGCGGAAGAGGCCGACGCCGCCGGCGTCGTTCTGCTGCACAGCGCCCACGTCGCTCATGCCGCCGATGTTGGCAAAGACGTTGATGGTCTTGCCGTCGAGGGTGGTGTTGGGCTTGCCCTTCAGCTCCTGCAGCAGTGCCTGCTTTTTCTGGTCTTCCTGCTGGCGCTTTTTCAGACTCTTGAGCAGGTCGGGGGTGGGGTCAACGTAGACACAGGCGTTGTAGCCGTCCACGACCGCCATCTTGCCGTCCCAGTCGTCCTGGATGTCCTTGCACTGGATGAGGGCGGGGATGTTCATGCTGCGGGCGAGGATGGCGGTGTGGCTGTTGGAGCTGCCCTCCCGGGTGATGAAGCCCAGCAGCAGGCTCTTGTCCATGCGGACCGTCTCGGACGGGGCCAGGTCCTCAGCCACGAGGATGCTGGGCTCAGTCCCCTGCAAAGTAGCATTGTCCACGCCCTGAAGGATGTCGAGGATGGCCTGTGCAATGTCGATGACGTCGGCGCTGCGAGCCTGCAAATAGGGGTCATCCATGGCGGCAAAAACGGCGGCCTGATTGTCGCCGGCGGTCTTGACGGCGTACTCAGCGCACTTGCGCTGGCCGTTGATGATCTCCTTGATGGCGTCCACGAAGTCGTCGTCATCCAGCATCATGGCGTGGATGTTGAACACCTCGGCGATGTCCTCGCCGGCCTCGGCCAGAGCCTTCTCGTACAGAGCGGTCTGCTGGTCGATGGCCTTGGCGCGGGCGTCCTCAAAACGGGCCACTTCAGCGGCGGTGTCGGCCACTTCGGCGGCAGAGATGACGGTATCTTTTTTCTTATAGATCTTCAGCTTTCCGATGGCAATGCCATTCAGGATGCTTTTACCGGTACCTACCTGCATTGCAATTTCTCCTTATTCTTGCTGTTTTGTGTTCCGTAACAAAAAGCCCCCGCAGGACATTCCCCGCAAGGGCTTCTCATCACGCTGGGCGATCAGACGTTCTCGCTCAGGAATTTCTGGATAGCTTCGGCGCAGGCGGCTTCATCGTCGCCCTCCACCTTGATGGTAACGGTGTCGCCCTGCTTGACGCCCATTCCCATCAGGGCCATCAGCTTGCGCAGGTCGCAGGTCTTGCCGCCCTTCTCGAGGGTGGCGGTGCTGGCAAAGCCCTTGGCCACCTTGACGAGCAGACCGGCGGGACGGGCGTGGATGCCGCAGGCATCCTTAACGGTATACTGGAATTCCTTCATGATCATTTTCTCCTTACTTCATCCGGTCCTCTTGGGCAGCTCACCCTGCCCCTCGGGACGCAGCACTCGAACTTTCTGGCTGCTGGATGTCTGCTTTTATTATAAACCTTAGTCGTTCTTTTTTCACCCTTTCATATTGCCGATTTTTTATCAAAAATTTTAGTAACATTGAACAGAATCTTTCTGCAAAAATACCACTACTGCACAATTATTCTGTTTCACCGCACTTTTTCGTACAGAATGACGGTTATTCGACGGGGTAGCCCTCGGCGTCCAGCGGCAGATCGGTATACTGCACGGGTTGCTCCTGTGCAGCGTCCGGCTCGCCGGAAGTCTGCTGGGCCTGCCCCTCTGCACCCAGCTCGCCGTCGTGGCGCTCTCCCCAGTCGCCGCTGAAATCTTCTCCCGAGGTCTGCTGGGCCTGCCCGTCGGTCAGTTCATCCTCGTGCCGTTCGCCCCAGTCCCCGCTGAAGTCCTCGCCGGACACCTGTTCGGCCTCCTGCAGGGCCATCGCGGTCTGGGCGTCTTTCAGCCCGGTGACGGTGCCGGAGGGCTTTTCCAACAGATACGCACCCACGGCCTTTTTCTTGTAGACCAGCAGCACGCCGTAGCTGCTCACATCGCCCCGGCTGGCCGCCGGGATGAGCGCTGTCCACTTCTCCACCGTCTTGCCCTTGTAGCGGGTCAGGTCCATGCCGCTCTGCTGCACCACCCCGTTAAAGGCCGAAAAGCTGTCGTCCCACTTGCGGGGGATCTTCACCTTGTCGGCGGTGATGGACGCGCCGTCCACGTCCAGCCCGTAGCCCGTGAACCAGGTCTGGATGTCCTGCGCACTCTCGATTTTATTACCTGCCGCCGCGACAGCCACCGAGCGGGTACTGATGTACCGCCCCAGCATGGCGCTGAACACCACCAGCGCACAGCACATCGCCCCCACGCCCAGCTTCTTGACGCTTGCCTTACTCAGTGTGACCACAAACATACCCTTGCCTCCCACCCATTCAGATTTGTCCGTACAGCATATGCGGGAGGCGGCGGTATCATGCAAAAAGCCCCCGGCACGATGCGGAACGTGCCGGGGGCAGGGGGGGATAGCGTTTTAGTGGATGAGCTCGTTGTGCTCGAACCCGCCGATGGTCAGGCTTGCGCCCTCACCGTTGTGGGTGAGCGTAAAGAGGGTGTCGTCCACGCCCAGAGACAGCATGGTGTCGATGTCGAGGGCGGTCTCACGGAGCTGGGTGCGGAACACGATGGTGTCAGCGCCCTGTGCCTTCAGCTCCTTCAGGTTGCTCAGGCAGCCGGAAAGGACAGCAGCCTCAGCAGGCACCGCCACAACATACCGGCCATCGGCAATAGAGGTCTCGTAGGCCCCTGCCCCGGTAACGGTCAGGGTGACAGCGGAGGAGGAGCCGGAAGCAGGAGCCGCCGGACGAGGTGCTGCCAGCTCCGTCTTGGAGGCACCGCAGGCGCAGGTGTAGTGCGTGCGGACGAGCCCCTCATCTACGTTCTCGCTCCCAGTCGTCTTCCAGTTGTGGACATGGTCAGGGGCCGGAGGCGTACTCGGCTCAATGACCACGCTGCCATTCGTGAGGTTGGAGGTGTCGGGGGCAGCTTCCGTACCCGCAGCCAGATCAGGCTGCGTTCCGTTGCCGTCCCAGAACTGACCAGGCGTACCGATGCCTGCGCCGGCCGCCGCACCGTTCTTATAGTTTCCAGTATAGCTTCCGCCTGCGCCGCCCTTTGCAGTGACCTGCGCAGAGCCCGAGACGGTGACGCTCAGGTCCTTGGCATCCTTGGCGCCAATGCCAGCGCCGTAAACATAATTCCTGTCACTGCTGAGCTTATCGCACCTGGCGTCCAGGCTGGCGTTGTCGGAGACGGAAACGGTGACCTTGGCATTCTCCTGACCCGAGCCGACGCCGCCGTGTTCGCCAACTGCAGCCACCTTCGCATTGTCCTTGATCGTCAGATTAAGGTTTCCATTGCCGCTGCCGATACCAAAGCCTATGTCGTTAAGAAAAGGGTTATAACAGCTGCCTTCCGCAGACACTTTCGCATTGCCGGAGATCGTAATGACTGTATTCGCATATTTGCCGCCGATCGCATTGTCTCCAGACGCTTTGGCCGTAACTTCCGCATCGCCTGTGATCGTGATGTCCGTGTCCACAAAGTTCGATGTGTCTGTGTCGGTCAACGTAATTCCGGTGCCAATGCCTGCACCATGGTAGCCCCCCGGGCCGCCGACGGCCTCGATCTTGCCGCCGCTGATCACGATCTTGCCGGTGCCGCGGCTTACCTTTTCTCCCTTACTAACCTCGGCACTGCCGCGATACTGGCCGGAGCCGATGCCTGCGCCGCCGCTGCCGCCTTCGGCATACAGGGTCTGGTTGGTATCTTTGGCCGTGATGGTCAGGGTGCCGCCGCCATTGGTGATAGTGCTGCCGCTGGCATCCTTGGTCACGTCCTTCTCGATGCCGGCGTGGCCGACGGCTCCCTTGATCGTGTTCTTGCCTTTGAGCTCGATCTCCACGTCACCGTTGCCTGCGACATCCACACCGGCTGCGCCGCCGCCGCCGCTGCCCGCAACTTTTTCCTGCTGCACGGTAACATTGTTGAAGGTCAGCTTGAGCTTATTAACGGTGTTGTTAATGATCTCAATGACGCCCGTGCGGATTCTGCTGGAGTGTACTCCCGCAGAGGCAGTGGCAGTGGCTTCTGCCGAAGCCGAGGCTTCCTTCTTGCCCTCTGCCTTTTTCTGGGTCTGCTGCTCCTCAGCGGCAGGCTCCTCTGCCTTTTCCTGGGTCTTCGGCTCCTCAGCGGCAGGCTCGTCTGCCTTTTCCTGAGTCTTCGGCTCCTCAGTGTCAGGCTCCTCTGCCTTTTCCTGGGTCTGCTGCTCCTCAGCGGCAGGCTCCTCTGCCTTTTCCTGGGTCTTCGGCTCCTCAGTGTCAGGCTCCTCTGCCTTTTCCTGGGTCTTCGGCTCCTCAGTGTCAGGCTCCTCTGCCTCTTTCTCCGTCGTCGGGTAGTAGATCTCGGAGTTGCTCGCCAAAGACTCTGAAGTAGGCGCATACTTGCTGTCGGCCATGTTGATGCTGCCCGTTATCTCGATCTCTTCGCCGCTTTTGACAGTGCTCATTGACCCGCTGCTGCCGGAGCAGCCGTCCTGCCAGACCGTAACGCTGCCGTCATCGTTTGCTTTAATAACAAGACCTCCGTTGGAGATATTGAATGTCGCCGCAAATGCCGGAGCTGACAGGGCCGCCATCATACTCAGGGCGACCGCAGAAGCTGCGATACGCCTGAGAATCCGTTTTCTTCGCATGATTTCAACCTCCCATTTTTTCGTGGTATTTCGTTCTTTTATTTTACCCCTCCCCCCTATCAGTTTGACAAGAGTTTTTGTCAACAATCTTTTCGGTGATTTTTTGTCACATCTTACAAAAAAGGCCGCTGTTCCACACGTTTCGTGCAGTACAGCGGTCGATTTTTCCATATATTCTGTTTTTTACGCCGCCGGCGTCTGGCGATAGATGCCCAGGCTGTTGTCCGGCATTGGCATCTCCACCCGGGAGGCGCGGTCGTTCACGGCCAC
>ENA-UERC01001462-UERC01001462.1-human-gut-metagenome-genome-assembly--contig:-NODE-1462-length-13664-cov-4.585633_pt1 | contig 13664 bp, 9 predicted proteins | sample MGYA00242955_ERZ507955 | MGnify/ENA primary metagenome ERZ507955 (study PRJEB26167, sample SAMN06115394) | human gut metagenome | host: Homo sapiens | place: China:Hubei | collected 2016-04-27 | study... | reverse complement strand
TTCGCTGGACGCATTTTTTAGGTTTTAAAGTCCGTTGGTGTAACGATACAGGAACGTCACGGCCTCGGCGCGGTTGCAGGAAGCATACGGGGAGAACGTCGTGGCGCTGGTGCCGGAGGTGATACCCTTACCGACGGCCCAGCGGATGGCGTTGTAATAGCTCGCCTCGCTCGTGGCGCCCACATCCTTGAACGGGTTGGAGTAGTAGCCGCTGGGCTGGCCCGCGTAGCGGTACAGGAAGGTCACGATCTGGGCACGGGTGCAGACCTGATCGGGGGAGAACGCCGTGGTGCTGGTGCCGGAGGTGATGCCCTTCTGGCTGGCCCACAGGATGGCCTTGTAGTAGCTCGAGTGCGTGACGGCGTTGACATCACGGAACGGGTTGCGGGTGGTGGTCGGCTCCGGGCTGCCGGCGGCGCGCCACAGGAACGTCACGATCTCGGCGCGGGTGCAGGACTTGTACGGGGAGAAGGTGGTGCTGGACGTGCCGTTGGTGATGTTCTTGCCGACGGCCCACTTGACGGAGTTGTAGAAGTAGTCGGTGGTCTTGACGTCGATGAAGTTCATCGTCTGGCCGATCTTGATGGCCACGGTGCCGGTGAGCTGGCGGGTGCCGGTGCCGGTCGTGCCGTAGCGGGCGTAGATGGTGAACGGGATGTAGACGGTCTCGCCGGTCTTGGCGTAGCGGCTGGCAAGGAACGCAACGTCGCTGAGCGCGTTCTGGCTGGCGGTGGCGCTGTAGTAGAACTTGTCAGTCGTCTTGACGGAGCCGCCGTAGTTGTAGCCGCTGTAGTAGGTGTAGAGCGAGCCCTCGTTGACGGCAGAGACGGCGCTCTGGTCAAAGGTCACGTAGTCGATGGTGTAGTTGCTGCTGTAGCCCTTGGTGGAGCGCAGGTAGCTGAGGAAGTCGCTCTCGTCGAAGCGGACGCTGTCGCCCTGAGAGACGGTGTACTTGATGTCCTCGCGCACGAGGTTGACGACGACGCTGCCGGAGTAGCTCACGGTCGTGCCGCGGCTCGTGGAGGAGCTGGAATAGCGGGTCGCGTACAGGGTGAAGTTCAGCGTGATGGTCTTCGCGGTGGTCTTGTCGTTGGGGACGAACGTCACGCTATCGAGGTTGGTGACCTTGGTGCGGGTGTTGAACGCGCCGGAGGAATTGCTGGTGGACATGGCGGTGCCGCCATAGTACAGCGTGCCCTGCGCGGTGGTGGGCAGGGAGAAGGACACATAATCGAAGGTGACATAGGGATAGGACTTGCTCTTGCTGGCGTCGCCGCGGGCCTCAGCGACCTTGTTCATGAAGTCGTTGAAGTCGCTCTGCGCGAACTGGACGGTCTCACCGGCCACGCCGTTGTAGTTGATGTTGTAGTTCTTCTGGTAGACGCTGATGGTGCCGCAGTAGAGCTTATTGTCGGTGCCCTGCGTCACGACATACAGCGTGCACTTGCCATTGATGAAGTTGGTGTCGGTCAGGGAATAGAGATTGGCGGTGGCAGTGGTGGGATAGTATTTCTGGGTGCTGCCGTTGTTCCAGTCGACAGGCTCGGTGTTCACACCGGCAACATAGTAATACCTTGCGCCGGAGGGAACCTGAACGTAATAGCGATAGGTGTTGCCGTAAGCCGCGACCGGCTCGGGATACTGGTCGGCATAGGTGGTCGAGCTGGGCGTTACGGGAACGTTAAACGTAACGCTGTAGGTCTTGGGAACGTTAGAATTGGCAACGCGGGTGGTCACGGTGGCGGTGAACTTTGCAGTGCCGATGCCGCTGAGGTTTGCCTTGAAGTAAAGATAGCCGGAGCCGCCGGCGGGATAGTTGTACGAAGCATTGCTCGTGCCGACACCGTAGGCAGCGGTAGAGGCGACCTGAGTGACGCCGCTGAGGGAATAGACGGTCTCGTAGGTGTAGGCGGTGCTGTAGGTCTTGTTGATGGCGGCCTGCGCGGCGTTGACAAGATCACTGTAGCTGTAGTTCACAGAAGTGCCGTTCTGAACAGCACTGAGGGTCGCCTCGATCAGGGCGCCGGTAACGGGGATGTTCTGCACATAGTCCTTGCCCTTATAGGTCGCCTTTGCGGTGACAGTGGTAGAGCCGCTTGCTCTGAGCGTTACCGTCGGCGCGGCGGTCGTCTGGTTCGTCACAGTTGCGATGTTGAGGTTGGCGGAAACAAAGGAGTAGGTCGGGACGACCAGGCTGGCGGAAGATGAGGTATCCACAAAGCTCGCCGCCAAAGTCGCGGTCTGACCGATCTGCGTCAGCGTAACGCTTGCGGGGACGACAGTGAAGGTATAGGTATCGGGAAGGCTCTTGACCGTGATGTGGCCACTCGTCTTAGCGAGCTTATCGCCCTCGCTTGCCTTGCAGTAAACAGAGTAATTGGTCGCGGTCGCAACGTTTGCGGGGACCGTCCAGACGAGGGACTTGCCCGTGCCGATCGGAACCTCGGCAGCCTCGCCGATCTTGTAGAACCACGCATAGGTGGCAGCGTTGCTGAGACCGGTGGAGGAAGCGGTGAGCGTGGTCTTGCCGCCGGAGATGACCTCAGTAAGGCTTGCCGCTGCGGTCACGGTGGGGGTGGTGGCGTTGACCGTCACATCAGCCGTCAGCGCGGAATCCTTGACGCGCACGGTCAGCTTTCCGCTCGCGTAAGTGGGCTTGTTCGTCGTATTATCGATCACATAGCCGGTTGCGGCAGCAGACCAGGTGTTTTTGTCATTATTGATCGTCTCACCCTCAAGAAGGGAGATGTTGACCGCGCCGTCCGTCACAGAATAGGTTCTGCCGTTGAAGGTGACGGTGGTGATGTCGCCCGGGAGAAGCTTGTCATTGACAGTGATTGCCGTGGCAAGAGCGACGACCTGCTGCGCAACGACAGTGCTGCCGACGATCGCCTTGATGGTGCAGGAGGGGTTAAGCGTTCCGGGCGTCATCGGGGTGACCTTTGCGCTCAGACCGTTGCCCTGCGCGGTGGCACCGGACCAGGCATAGTCAAAGCGGTAGTCGGTTTCGCTTTTGAGCGAGGTTGTAGTACCGCCCTCGGTCTTGGTGACACCAAGGCTAGATGTGTCCAGCGTAAACGTAATCTCGGTGCCCCTATCAACGGAAGTAGAAGCGGATGCGCTAATCGTTGCTTTGCCGGTTATGGCATAGCCATCCGCAGGCGCGTCCGCCCTTGCAGGCACGACGACGAGGCTCAGGACCAACGTCAGAGCCAATAGCAAGGAGAGAAATTTTTTCATGTGATCTTCATCCTTTCGTGTTTGTTGTTGTCGGCTCCGCGCGCACAGAGCCTTTCTCATACACATACATTTTACCATGCCGCGGGAAATAAGGGAACAGGAAAATGGAAAATTCATAAATTCTTTATCTTCCCTCTTCGCCCAGTTTCCCTTTGCTTCATTGATTAGACGCAAGAAACGTCTGTTTTGTTTCACAAAACCCGAAAATTTCCCAAAAATTTTTTACGCCGCGAAAAAACGCACATACACGAACACCCCCAGAGCGATCTGCGCAAGTAAGATCGCGGGGATGCCGAACTTGAAGTACCAGTGCCGCGTTTTGTGGTGAAAGACCCTCATTGCGAAAAGAGCACCCGCGCTGCCGAGCAGCAGCGCGAGTGCAAATAGAGTCTTTTCGGGCACGCGCCGCGCGCCCTGAATTTTGGCGCGGCGCTTGTCTGCGCCGTAGACGCAGAACGTCAGAATATTGATCGCGGCGAGATAGATGACAAAATATCTCACTTTTCGAGCTTGCTGAGCTCCACAGCCGCCGCCGCGCCGAGGCGGGCGTTGTTGAACACGAGCTGGATGTTGGAATCCAGGCTGTCGCCGCCGGTCAGGTCCTTGATCTTGGCGAGCAGATACGGCGTCGTGGCCTTGCCGTGGATGCCGTCCTTCTTCGCGTCCTCCACGGCCTCGGCAATGGCCTTGTCGATGACTTCCTTGTCCATGGAGTACTCTTCGGGAATCGGGTTCGTGACGAGTAAGCCTCCGCGCAGACCCAGCTCGCGCTTGACGTGGAATGCCTTCGCCAGCTGCTCCGGCGTGTCGAGCTCGTAGTCGACGCCAAAGCCGGACTTGCGCGTGTAGAACGCAGGCAGCTCGCTCGTGCCGTAGCCGATGACGGTCACGCCGTGGGTCTCGAGATATTCGAGCGTCAGACCGAGGTCGAGGATGGACTTCGCGCCCGCGCACACGACCATGACGGAGGTGTTGGCCAGCTCTTCGAGGTCAGCGGAGATGTCGAACGTCTCCTGCGCGCCGCGGTGCACACCGCCGATGCCGCCGGTGGCGAACACGCGGATGCCCGCCATGTCGGCGATCATCATCGTGGTGGTGACGGTGCACGCGCCGTCCTTGCCCTGCGCGACGAGCACGGGCAGGTCGCGGCGGGAAGCCTTCGGGATGCCCGCGCCGGTGCGGCCGAGGTAGTCGATCTCTTCCTTGGAAAGGCCCGCCTTCAAGCGGCCGCCGATGATGGCGATGGTCGCGGGCACGGCGCCCGCGTCGCGAATGATCTGCTCGACCTTGAGCGCGGTCTCCACGTTCTGGGGGTAGGGCATGCCGTGGGAAATGATGGTGGATTCGAGCGCCACGACGGGCTTACCGGCGGCAAGGGCCTCGGCAACCTCGGGGGCGATATCCAGATACTTGTTCATAGTTAAAATCCTCCTGTAAAGTAATAGGTGAAAGTTTCACGTTTACCTTTTGAGGTAAGATTGCATCATAACATACAACTTGTCAAAAGTCAATACAAAGCGGGGCTTGAATTTGCACGGGAAGTGGCATATAATACCTCTATTATCCCGTGAAAACCCACAAAAGGAAGGAAAATTATTATGGAACGAGTGAGAATTGCCGCGCTCTTCGCCGACAAAGAGCAGTACGGCGGCGCAAGCGTCACCGTATGCGGCTGGGCGAAGACCATCCGCGATATGAAGACCTTCGGATTCATCGAGCTGAACGACGGCTCGTGCTTCCGCAATTTGCAGGTCGTGATGGATGCGAATTCTCTTTCTAATTATAAGGAGATCGCCGCGCAGAACGTGGGCGCCGCGCTCATCGTGCGCGGCACCGTCGTGCTGACGCCCGAGGCCAAGCAGCCGCTCGAAGTCAAGGCAACAGAGATCGAGATCGAGGGCGTGTCCTCCCCCGACTATCCCCTGCAGAAAAAGCGCCACAGCGTCGAATATCTGCGCACCATTCAGCATCTGCGCCCGCGCACGAACCTCTTCTCCGCGGCTTTCCGTGTGAGAAGCGCGGCGGCCTACGCCGTGCACGAGTTCTTCCAGAGCCGCGGCTTCGTCTATGTCAACACCCCCATCATCACCGGCAGCGACTGCGAGGGCGCGGGCGAGATGTTCCAGGTCACGACGCTGGACCTTGAGAACCCGCCGAGAACGCCCGACGGCAAGGTCGATTACAGCAAGGATTTCTTCGGCAAGAAGACGAGCCTGACCGTCTCCGGCCAGCTCAACGCCGAAAACTTCGCTATGGCGTTCGGCGACGTTTACACCTTCGGCCCCACGTTCCGCGCCGAGAATTCCAACACCGCGCGCCACGCCGCCGAGTTCTGGATGATCGAGCCGGAGATGGCGTTCTGCGACCTCGACGGCGACCTTGAGGTCATGGAGGCGATGGTCAAGCATATCATCCGCCGCGTGATGGAGCGCTGCCCGGACGATCTCGCGTTTTTCAACAGCTTTGTCGACAAGGGTCTGCTGGAGCGTCTCCAGCACGTCGAGAGTTCCGACTTTGGCCGCGTGACGTATACCGAGGCCGTCAAGCTCTTAAAGGAGAGCGGCCAGAAGTTCGACTACCCCGTCGAGTGGGGCATCGACCTGCAGACTGAGCACGAGCGTTACCTGACCGAGCAGATCTTCAAGCGCCCCGTGTTCGTCACGGACTATCCGCAGGAGATCAAGGCGTTCTATATGCGCCTCAACGACGACGGCAAGACCGTCGCCGCGGCGGACTGCCTCGTTCCGGGCATCGGCGAGATCATCGGCGGCAGCCAGCGCGAGGAGCGCATCGAGCTGCTCGAAAAGCGCATCCGCGAGCTCGGCATGAATCCCGAGGACTACTGGTGGTACTGCGACCTGCGCCGCTACGGCTCCTGCCGTCACGCGGGCTTCGGCCTTGGCTTCGAGCGCATGGTGATGTATTTAACGGGCATCGGCAACATCCGCGACGTGGAGCTGCATCCGAGAACGGTGGGCAACGCAGACTTCTAATTCTTCAAAAAACAAGGGACACGGAAACCGTGTCCCTTGTTTTTTGAGAATTACACTCCGCTTCGTGCCTTGCCGCCCAAAGGGCGGCTTCGACACGCGCGGAGCGAGAAGAGTTTTTTGGCACGCGCATGTCGCGCCAAAAAACGATTCGAAATCATTTCGCGTCTGCGGATGCGAAAAGCTGTGACGCTTTCATTATTTGTGGTAAATAGTTACAAATGGGAACAAAAGCTCGAAAAGCGTAGTCAAAAGAAGTGAAGTCTGCTATAATGACCGCGCAGTTTTGAGAGAGGAGATTTTGACATGAAACACTTTTTTGCACTGCTGCTCAGCGCGCTGATGGTGCTGTCGCTGCTGACCGCCTGCGGCGACAAGGTGACGCCGTCCGACGGCGACGATCAGACCGTCACGGACGAGAATGGCAGCGACACCGACAACAATACTGACGATACAACTGACCCCTACGACGCCGTGCGCAGCTACTGGTCGGAGGACCAGCTCACGCAGGCCTGGGGGCCGGATCAGGTGGTGGAGCACCTCTTTTTCCACCCGATCATCGCCTACCCGCAGTGGGCCTTCCATGACTGCAATGCCAGTCAGGACCAGCGCTACGGCCTCGACGACTGGATGGTGACGGTCGACGAATACAACAAAATTTTGCAGTCCGTGTACGACAAGGGCTACATCTTAGTCGCGATGGAAGACGTCTGGAGCGAGGTGACGGACGAGACCGGCACGCACATGGTGCGAAACACCCTGATGCTGCCAGAGGGCAAAAAGCCGCTCGTCATCAGCTTTGACGACGTGAACTACTACCCCTATATGCTCGACGAGGGCTTCACGAGCAAGCTCGTCGTCGGCGAGGACGGCGAGATCTGGGCGCAGTGCACCGATCCGTACACAAATGAGACCTTTTTGACCAAGGAACTCGACGCAACGCCCATTCTCGACCAGTTTGTCTACGAGCACCCCGACTTTTCGCTGAACGGCGCGAAGGCCATCTTCTCGCTGACGGGCTATCAGGGTATTTTAGGTTACCGCACGCAGGATGACCGCGACATCGCGGCAGATTCGCCCGACCGCCCCGCGTTCGATGCCTACCGCGCGAGCGAGATCGAAGCGGTCAAGCCCGTCATAGCGCGTTTGAAGGAGACCGGTTGGACGTTCGGCAGCCACACCTGGGGCCACATCCGCCTCGACACCAAATCGCTCCAGACCGTCATCAACGACACCGAGCGCTGGGCGGACGAGGTCGGCTCGCTCGTCGGTCCGACGCAAATTCTGTTCTACCCCCACGGCGGCCGTCCCGACGGTGACGACTGGCACCAGACCGGCGAGCGCTTCAAGTACCTGCAAAGCCAGGGCTTCCGCATCTTCGCGAGCGTCGGCACGAGTTCGTTCAGCTATGTGAAGCCCGACATTTCCGCCGTCATCTGCGACCGTCTGCATCCGGACGGCACCACGCTGCGCCACTCGCGCAGCCGCTATCTGCAATTCTATAACGCCGAGGACATCATGGATACGCAAGTCCGTCCCGATCTTGGCGTAGACTGGTGAGGAGGCGTTTTTATGGCAACGTTAGAAGAACTCAAGGCGAAGGCCGTCGCCATGCTGGACATGGCGTATGTGCCGTATTCCCACTTTCCCGTGGGCGCGGCACTCGAATGTGAGGACGGCGCGGTCTTCACCGGCTGCAACATCGAAAATTCGAGCTACGGCCTGACGAACTGCGCCGAGCGCACCGCGGCGTTCAAAGCCGTGAGCGAGGGGCACCGGCGCTTCAAGCGCATCGTCATCGCTGGGCGCAGCGACGACTACTGCTACCCCTGCGGTGCGTGCCGTCAGGTGCTCTACGAGTTCGGCCCCGAGATGGAGGTCATCTGCCTCAACAAAAAGGGCGAGGAGAAGCGCCTGTCGATCCGCGAACTCCTGCCCTATGGCTTCGACCAGACGTGGCTTGCAATCGACGAGAAATAACGAAAAAAGAGAGCGGCGCTGCCGCTCTCTTTTTTTGCGCTTTAGTTGCTGCCGGAGGAGGTATCGATCGTCAACGTGCCGCTGACCGTCGAAATTTCCAGCTCGCTCACCGCGCCGCCGTCGAGCGCGGGCACGGTGTAGTACGCTTCGTGGTCGCCGCAGGTGATGAGCGCTCCTTCGCGCTCGGTGAGCGTGGAGCGGAACGCGCCGCTTTTCGTTTCATAGTCGAGAGTAAACCCGTCCTGCGCGGGACGGGTCAGATAGATGCTGCCGCTCTCCGTTTCGGCATCAAGGCGCAGCGCACGCTCGGTAGCCAAAATCAGGTTGCCGCTGACGCTTTCGAAGTCCAGCGCGCCGAGCGCGCCGGCGATATCCACCTTGCCGCTCGCGGTTTCGATCTCGGCATTTTCCGCTTCGCCTGCAAGCTCGATCGCGCCGGAGAGCGTCGAAATATCGACCCTTGCCCACGTGCCGTCCACCACGCCCACGCTGCCGCTCACCGTCTCGATCTCGACCGCGGGGCAGCTTGCGCACATCACGCGCGCGTCGCCGCCGACGGTCGAAAGGTCGATCTTCTGCGCATCGGCGCTCACATAGGCGTAGGCGTCCGTCGTTTCGACCTCGATCTCCTCAAAGTGACCGGCGCTGACCAGTTCCCTCGGAAGTCCCACGTCGAGATACTTTTCCCCATCGTAGCTGCCGCGGTAAGCGTCGCCGAGGAAGTGGATGCGCAGCGTGTCGCCGTCGATCGTGCAGACCATCTTCTCGCTCTCGGCGAGCGGCGCGGTGGATTCCTCCTTCACGCTGATCTGCGCGCTCTGCTCGGCGGTATAGATGTTCACGCTGCCGCTGCGCCACGAGATGTCGATCTTGCGGATGTCTTCGCTCTCGCCGATGCTGAGCACCGCGCCCGGGTGGAGCTCTTCGCTCCCCTCCGCCTGCGTGCAGAAGGTGTAGGTCGCACTGCTGCCGTCCCAGAGCGCGTCGACGGCGAAAATGCCGCCGCTTTGCGGCAGTTCTGCGCGGAATGTGCCGTTATCCTGCCGCTGGGCGGTCACGGTCTCGGACGGCATGCCGGTGCTGCCCCAGGCGTCGGACGGCCAGCAGCGGAGACTGACGGAATCGGGCGAATTATCGCCGAAATCGAGCGTTACGGTGTAGAAATAGGCGGCCGACACTGTAAAGGGCATTTCCAGTACAGGCGTGATGTCACGGCAGTTTTCGTCCAGCGGGTGCGCGCCGCAGGCAATGACGGTCATACTCTGTAGGCCCTGGGGGTAGGTCCAGTCGTAGCTGCTGCTTTTGAGGGTGACGCTGCAAGCGTTTGCGCCTGTCACCGTCAGTGTTGGCGGGGTTTGGCGCGCGGCCTCGTCTGCGCTTTTTTCGCCGCAGGCGGCGAGGGAAAGGGCCAGCGCGAGGGGGAGCAGGAGGGAAAGAAGCTTCTTCATCGTTCGTTCCTCATTTCTTTCGGATACTTCTATAGACGTATGATAGCCGAAAAAGTTCCCACGCACAACGGCGATCGTTGCACACAACGCGGCAATTTGTGGTATCGTGAATTCTAATACCGGAGGCGGTACAGCTTTTTGCCGCATTGTGTGCAACGCTGCTTCATGATACGGCGTATCATGAAAAGGCAAATCATGCATCAGTGTTCCCGCGTTTGCAGGGGGGTGTGGGCTGCCTTTTCCAACATTATATTTTGGGGGAAAGCGCATGAACAAGACGACAAATTTCGACCTGCCGCAGTGGGTCAAGGAGGACCCGATCAAAATGCAGGACTTCAATGCCGCGTTTGCGAGCATCGACGCGGCGCTCAAGGCGGAGACCGACGCGCGCAGCGAGGCCGACGGCACGGCGGCGGAGCGCATCACGGCATTGGCGCAGACGATCGCAAACGGCAAAATCTGCCGCATCAAATACGGCAGCTACGCCGGCAATGGTCTGAGCGGCGCGGAAAATCCCAACAAGATCGACTGCGGCTTTTACCCGCTGCTTGTGATGGTGAGCGAGCAGAGCGACACGCAGCACTGGGCGCTGCGCGGCGTCAGCGGGTTTTACAACTCGAATAACCGGGGCAACGCGGCGATATGGGACAACAGCAGCGTAAGCTGGTTCTGCCAGCAGGAAGAGGATCAGTATTTCGCCCCGCCCGCCATTCAGTTCAATGAGGCGGGCAAAACATATTATTATGTGGTGCTCGGCTGTGACGCGGACTGAGACGCAGAAAAACAAAAAACAGCCCCCGGCTCAAAAGAGCCGGGGGCTGAAACTCTATTCAGAGATTTTTTGCGCTTACGTCAATGATTAGTTGGCGTAGTAAGCGTTGAGAACACCAGAATCAGTGAGCTTGCCAACAGTGCTGTCGATGGTGAGGGTGATGGACTCGGGACCGAAAGCGGTGAGCTTGGCGGTAGAGACGCCGAACTCAGCAGCAGCACCATTAAGGGTGATGGTGTAGGTGCCATTACCGGGATTCTTAACAGTCTTGGCGTAGGACTGGAGAACAGCACCGGTGTCCTTATTCACGATGTTCAGGGTGTAGGTGTAAGAGGTAGCGAGAGGATCGGGGTTGGTGGAGGTGTCGACCTTGTTCACAGCGTAAACCTGGAGCGCCAGACGGTTGAGGGTGGCGGAGGTGCCAGCGGGATCAGCGTTGTAAACAACGATGACGTTCTGCGTGGTGACGTCGCCGAGAGCCAGAGGCATCTTGGTCAGGCCGTCAACGCCGTTGCCGGAAACCGTGTAGAACTTGTCGCCAGTGATGGTGCCATCGACATAGTCGGTGTAGACAGAGTTCTTGTAGGTGTCCTTGTCAGCGCCCACGATGGAGTCGACCTTAACGGTGTAGCCGGCGTAGGCAGCAGCCATGGGATAGCCGGTGAAGGCGGTGATGGCAGCGGTGGTGGAGGACTCAGTGCCGATCGCAGCGATGGCGACATAATCCTTGACGTAGTTGTTGCTCAGAGCGACCTTGAAGAGACCGCCGGCGACCTTATTGGTAGCCTGGGTTTCGAGGGCGTTGAGCAGGGCGATGGCATTAGCAGTGTCCTTGTCACCATAGATGTTGCCCTTCACGCCGTCAACGTAGCCGGGGATGGTGTAGACACCGGTCTTGGCGTCATAGGAGACCTGCTCGTTGGCATAGTAGAAGAGGCTGGTGACCTTGGCGGCAACGGGATCGGCGATGACGTAGACGTAATCGGCGACCTTATCACCGTTCAGATCGACGAAGTCGACCTCAGCCTGAGCATAGTTGTCGATGTTGCCGAGACCAACGATGGACTTGAAGGTGTAGGGATTGGTAGTGTTGTTGCGGACCAGGAAGACGGTGGCATCGTCAACGATCAGGTTTTTGCCGTTGTACTGGGTGTTCTTGCTGACGAACAGGTTCTCGTTGAAGAACTTGGCGTCAACACCGGTAGCGACTTCGACAGCGGCGAGAGTGCCGTTTGCCTGGGTGGTGAACTGGAAGAGGTGGCCGTTCAGGATACCGTTGACATCACAGACAGCGTTGGTGTTGATGTAGGAGTCAACGTAGAAGTAGTCACCATCAACCTTCATGACCTTGTTCTGGATGCCGGTGCTGTGGGTGACCTTACCGGTCGCAATCTTGGGGGCCACAACGCCGGAAGCAGTATCGTCGAAGTAGGTCATCTTGCTCAGGTCGACCACAGCGGTGGTGCCGTCCATGTAGGTGACATTCGCCTTAGCAACGCCGGAACCGTCCGCAGCGTTGCCAGCCCACCAGATGGAGTTGATGACGCCGTAGCTGGTAGCGGCAGCGATCTCAACGTTACCGATGAGGTTGTTGTACTGATCGAAGAACCAGGTGAACTTGTTGGTGCTGGCCACCGCGTTGTCGAAGTAGAACTTGGCAGCATCGTCATAGACAGTGCCCTCGACGTTGTGCTGCTTGGCGTTGTAGTAGATCACGCTCTGAGCGCCGTCAATGGAAGTGGCCTTGGAAACGATCTCGCCGTACTTGTCAGCGCCGGTCTTGATGACGCCGCTCTCGGTAGCGTTGTTAGCAGCGTTGGTGTAGGCGTTCAGGAGAACGTAATCGCCGACAGCATACGGATACGCATCCTCGCCGTTGGTGAGGGTGAGCGTGGTAGCAGCAGTGGAGCCCTTGGTGGCATAGACATCGAGCTTGATGGTAGCCTCGGTGCGCAGGTGGCCCTGAGCGTCATAAGCGGCAGGAGCAACATAGGTGACCTTGGCGAGGAAGGTGTCGATCATGACGATGGTATCGTCATAGACCTCAACCAGACGGCCCTGAGCACCCATCTTGGTGACGGTGTCGGTCAGGTTGACCGTGTAGGTCGTGGGCTGCTTCTGGCCGTTGACATACAGGGTGTAAGCGGTGTCGACCTTCAGGCCAGCGTCGTGAGCGACGTCGCACTCAGTAACAGCCTTGGTGTAGGTCAGGTTGGGCTTCTCAACGAAGGTAGTGGCCTTGTCGCCGGTGTTGTAGGTCCACTTGGTGGCGGGACGGCCCCACTTGTCGGAGGACTTAGCAGAGTCGAGCTTGAAGTTCTTCTCACCGAGGCTGTTGTTCTTGGCACCGATGACCTTATCGGTCACATAGCCGAAGGCCGGGGTGTAGGTGACCTGAGCCTTCTGGATGCCCTGGAACAGGAGCTCAGCGACCAGCTCACGGGAAGCGGGAGCGTTCAGGTCGGTGGTCTTCGCCACTCTGTCCAGAACGCCGAGCTGCTGCGCGGTCTGCGCAACATGGAGCGCCCAGTCAGCGCCGGAGAACTCGTTGTTCTTGTCGTAACCGACAGCGCGGAGGATCATGGCGAGGACTTCATAGCCGGTGACCTTGCCGGACGGCTTGAAGGTGCCATCGGGATAGCCCTTGACGAGGGAGGCGTTGGCGCAGTAGCCGATGTAGCCCTGAGCCCAACCGGCACCAGCCATGTCGCTGAACTTGTTATAAGTGGCATAGAGGCCGGACTTATCGTTCTTGGCGACGTCGGCAGTGTAGATACGATAGACGATCGTAGCTACCTCAGCGCGGGTGATGTTGCCCTCGGGCTTGAAGGAACCATCCTCATAACCCTTGAACACACCCATGCCATTCAGAACGGCAACAGACTCAGCGTAATCATCGCTGATGCTCTTGTCATCCTTGAAGGCGTTGGCGCTGACGGCCAGAGACAGAGTCATGACCAGAGCCAGCACCATTGCGAGTAACTTTTTCATAGATGTTACTCTCCTTTCATAAATTTCCATCCCCTTGGAGCGCTCCGGCAGCGAAAAGCGGGCATTTTGCTGTTCGCGGGCGAAAATGAAAGTTGACCGAAAAAGTTGCAAAACATTTCGAATTTCTTGCATTTTTGACCGTTTTGCAGGAAAACGCGCGATTTTAGTTGCTATCGCATCCCCGTAAAGATGGTTCGTTTGTCAGAAAGGAGCAAGTTTCGGCGTTTCTCGGCTTACTTACCG
>ENA-UERC01001460-UERC01001460.1-human-gut-metagenome-genome-assembly--contig:-NODE-1460-length-13695-cov-5.963064_pt1 | contig 13695 bp, 10 predicted proteins | sample MGYA00242955_ERZ507955 | MGnify/ENA primary metagenome ERZ507955 (study PRJEB26167, sample SAMN06115394) | human gut metagenome | host: Homo sapiens | place: China:Hubei | collected 2016-04-27... | reverse complement strand
TAAGGCCGCAGCTCTTTCAGGGCAAACTTCTTGGCGTCGCCCGCCTTGTTGATGCAGAGCACCTCCATGTTGGGGGCAAACTCCATCATCACCTGACGGCAGGTACCGCAAGGGACGCAGTAGTCGTCGCTGCGGCCGGCGATGGCGATGCGGACGAAGTCCCGGTGCCCCTCGCTGACCGCCTTGAAGATGGCGGTGCGCTCGGCACAGATGGTGGCGCCGTAGGCGGCGTTTTCGATGTTGCAGCCGGTAAACACCGTGCCGTCGGCGCACTCCAGCGCCGCACCTACAGGGAAGTGGGAATAGGGGATATACGCCCTATCCAGCATGTCGATGGCCTTTTGACAAAGCTCTTTTTCCGTCATGATCGTCTCTCCTTTTAACTTAATTTTGCCTGACCGGTATACAGCTGATAGTACCGGCCCTTTTCCTCCAGCAGCTGGGCGTGGTCGCCCCGCTCGATAATCTGCCCGTTCTCCAGCACCAGAATGGCCTGCGCGTTGCGGACGGTGGACAGACGGTGGGCAATGACGAACACCGTGCGCCCCTCCATCAGCGAGTCCATGCCCTTTTCGATCAGCGTCTCGGTACGGGTATCGATGGAGCTGGTGGCCTCGTCCAGAATCAGCACCGGGGGATCGGACACAGCGGCGCGGGCAATGGCCAGCAGCTGCCGCTCACCCTGACTGAGTCCCGCGCCGTCACCGGTGATGACGGTGTCGTAGCCTTGGGGCAGGTGGCGGATGAAGCTGTCGGCGTTGGCCAGCTTGGCGGCGGCGCGGATCTCCTCGTCGGTGGCGTCCAGCTTGCCGTAGCGGATGTTGTCGGCAATGGTGCCGGTGAACAGGTGGGTATCCTGCAGCACCATGCCCAGTGACCGCCGCAGGGAGTCCTTGGCGATGTCCTTCACGTCGATGCCGTCGTAGGTGATGGTGCCCTCCTGAATGTCATAAAAACGGTTGATCAGGTTGGTAATGGTGGTCTTGCCTGCGCCGGTGGAGCCTACAAAGGCGATCTTCTGGCCGGGCTTGGCAAACAGGGACACATCGTGCAGCACCGTCTTTTCCCCGTCGTAGGAGAAGGTCACGTGGTCGAACCGCACGTCGCCCCGCAGCTCCACCAGTGTGCCGTCGGGCTTCTTCCATGCCCAGCGGCCGGTGCGCTGAGCGGTCTCGGTCAGCGTGTCGCCGTCCTTTTCCACACGGACAATGACGGTTTTGCCCTCGTCGGTCTCCGGCTGGGCGTCCATCACGGCGAAGATACGCTCCGCGCCTGCCGCTGCCGCCAGCAGCGTGTTCACCTGCTGGCTGATCTGGCCGATGGGCTGGCTCACCTGCTTCACATACAGCAGGTACGCGCCCAGCGAGCCCACGTCGAACATGCCGCCGATGGCCAGCAGTCCGCCTACGCAGCAGGTGACGGCGTAGTTGATCTTGCTGAGGTTGCCCATGGCAGGCATCATCATACCGGCGTAGGCCTGCGCCGCCGTGGCGGCCTGACGGTACGTGTCGTTGAGAGTGGTGAACTGACCGATGGCCTGCTTCTCGTGGTTAAAGACCTTGATGACCTTCTGGCCCTCGATCATCTCCTCGATATAGCCGTTCACCGCGCCCAGCGCCGCCTGCTGCCGCTGGAAATTCACGCGGCTGCGGCCGCCGATAACCTTCACCACGCCGCCCATCAGCGCCAGAAAACCGAAGGTGATAAGGGTCAGCCACGGATTCAGGACGATCATCATCAACACCGTGCCCACAAAGGTCAGCACGTTGGAGATGATGCTGGCGAAGCTGCTGTTCAGCATCTCCGACACCGTGTCGATATCGTTGGTAAAGCGGCTCATCAGGTCGCCGGACTGGTGCTGGTCATAGTAGCGGATGGGCAGCTCCTGCAGGCGGTCGAACAGATCCTGCCGGATCGCGGCCACTGTCCGCTGGGCCACATGCACCATAATGCGGGCGTAGGCGTAGGAGCACCCGGCGCTGAGGGCGAACAGCCCGCCCAGCACCACCAGCATTTTCAGCAGGCCGGGGAAGTCGCCGGGGAGGATATAGTTGTTCAAAAGGGGCTTCAGCAGATAGCTGGAGGCCACGCTGGCGGCGGAGCTGACGATCAGGCACACGGCCACCAGCACCAGCGACGCCTTGTATTTCCCCACGTAGCCCATCAGCTTTTGGAAGGTGCCCTTCATATCCTTGGGCCGCTGGTAGCCGTGGGCATTGGGGCCGTGTCCGCCCCGGGGCGCTCTCGTTTTGTTGTCAGCCATCAATGCTCACCCCTTCCTGCTGGGATTCATAGACCTCGCGGTAAATATCGCAGCTCTCCATCAGCTGCGCGTGGGTGCCCTGTCCCACGATGTGGCCGTCGTCCAGCACAAGGATCATGTCCGCGTCCATCACGGAGGTGACGCGCTGGGCGATGATAAGCTTGGTGGCGCCGGGCAGAGCCTCCTTCAGCGCGGCGCGGATCTTCGCGTCGGTGGCGGTATCCACAGCGGAGGTGCTGTCGTCCAGGATCAGCACCTTGGGCCGCCGCAGAATGGCCCGTGCGATGCACAGCCGCTGCTTCTGGCCACCGGATACGTTGGCGCCGCCCTGCTCGATGTGGGTATCGTACCCGTCGGGCATTTTTTCGATAAACTCGTCGGCGCAGGCCATGCGGCAGGCCTCGGCGATCTCCTGATCGGTGGCGTCGGCGCGGCCCCACCGCAGGTTCTCCCGGATGGTGCCGGAGAACAGAGTGTTCTTCTGCAGCACCATGGCGCAGCCGTCACGCAGCGCCTCCATGGTGTAATCCTTCACGTTGTGGCCGCCCACGTACACCGCGCCCTGATTGACCTCGTAAAGACGGGGGATCATGCTGACCAGCGTAGACTTGGCGCTGCCGGTGCCGCCCAGGATACCCACCGTCATACCGCTTTCGATATGCAGGTCGATATCGTTCAGGTTCCAGCTCTCCGCCGTGGGATGATACTTGAAATACACATGGTCAAAGCGGATATCGCCGTTTTCCACCGTCAGGTCGGCGTCCGCCTGACCGTCGGTGATCTCCGGCTGCTCCTGCAAAACCTCCTTGATACGCTTGGCGCAGGCGATGGCACGGGTCAGGAACATCAGCACCATGGACACCATCATTAGGGACATCAGGATCTCGCTGGAATAGGTGAAGAAAGCCATCAGGTCGCCGGACAGCAGCGTGCCCTCCGCCACATCGTGGCCACCCAGCCACATGACCGCCACGATGGTGCCGCCCATCAGCAGGATCATCACCGGCATGAACATCACCACAAAGCCGAAGGCCCGCTCGGCGGTGTCCCGCAGTTTGTCGCTGCGCTGGCGGAACTTCTCCTTTTCCTCGTCCTCCCGGACGAAGGATTTCACCACCCGCACGGCGTTCAGGTTCTCCTGCACCACAAGGTTCACATCGTCGGTGGCGCTTTGCAGCGCGGTGAAAAAGGGCCCTACGTAACGGATAACGATCACCACCGCGATGATCAGCAGCGGCACCACCACCAGAAACACCTGACTCAGATCAAGGCTGATCTCCGTGGCCTTGATGATGGCGGTGATCAGCATGACCGGAGCGCGGACGCACATGCGCATGCCCATGAACAGCGTCATCTGCACCGAGGCCACGTCGTTGGTCAGGCGGGTGATCAGGGACGCGGTGGAAAAATGCTCGATATTGGCAAAGGAAAACCGCTGCACCTGCTCATACTCCGCCTGACGCACCTGCGCACCGAAGCCCATGGAGGCCTTGGCGGCGAACACCGCCGCGCCTACGCCGCCTGCCAGCGCCAGCAGCGCCAGCACCAGCATTTTCAGGCCCATCAGCATAATGTAGCGCCGGTCGCCGCTGGCGATGCCCACGTCCACGATATCGCTCATGGCCTGGGGCAGCTCCAGCTCCAGCACCGCCTCCGCGATGGAGCTGGCCACGCCCAACAGGATCCATTGGCGATAGCCCTTGGTATAGGGATAAAAGGTTCTCATTCTGTGTCCTCCTGTGTTTCGCTGAGATTATCCGCCAGACGCAGCAGCAGCTGGCGCAGCGTGTCCCGCTCCTCCGGGGAAAAGCCCTGCGCCGCCTGTTGGTTCACCTGCTCGGCAATGGCGAGAAACTGCCGGTAAAACTGCCGTCCGCTGTCGGTCAGCGCCAGAATGCGGCAGCGGCCGTCGCTGTCGCTGGTCTGGCGGCGCACCAGCCCCTTCTCCTCCAACCGGCCCACGATACCGCTGGCGGTGGAGGGCTTTACCATCAGGTGCTGCTCCAGCATCCGCTGGTTCACCTGTCCCTCCGCCTCCTGCAAATAGGTCAGCGTCCGGCACTGCATGGGAGATACGTCATACTGCCGCAGCTTTTTCGTCATCAGCCGGTGCATCTGGTGGTCGCAGTAGCCCATCAGCACGCCCAGATGCTTTACCTCATGGATATCGCGGCATGCCATAGCATTCCCTCCTTTTGTGGATCATATTTTTAATATTTAGTATGCTAAAAATTAGTATGCTAAATACTACCACAACCATTTTTAATCGTCAAGAGGCAGCAAGCCGTACCCCTGTGAACAATTTGTGAATTCTTTGTCATAGTCGTTGACAGCGGCCCCCACTGGATGTATAGTGGTATCAGCCAAAGAAAATGTTTTACATTGTTATTCTCTCTCCTTTCATGAAAAAAGACGAGGCTGATGTCCGCAGCCTCGTCTTTTTGTTTTTTATTTCCCGTCAAAATACGCCAGCAGCAGATCCACCACCGTGCCGTAGTTCTGTACGCCGTCGGTGAGGCCGTTGGACTTGAGGAAGCCGTCGTACACCTTGGTGGCGGCGGTGTTCACCAGCCCGTCGAACTGCGCCCAATAGGCGCTGTTCTGCCGCAGGTCGGCCCGCACCGTGTCCGGCAGACTGTCCCGGAGGGTCTGCCACGTCTCAGGCGCCGCCCGGTACAGAGCATTGGCCAGATGGACATAGCCCATGAGATAGCCAGAGTACTGATAGGCGGGGCTTTCCGCCGTGATGGCCGCCAGAATGCCCACGAAGTTGCACTCCTGCTCGGTGGCGATGCCCTGCTGGTGCGCCAGCTCGTGGCAGATGTTGGCGGGCAGATAGCAGGCAGGGCTTTCGTCATTGAGGTTGGCCTCGCCTGTAAAGGGGAAGTAAAAGCCGCTGAAGTCCAGATAGCTCATGCCCCGCGAGGACACGAAGGCTTTCGGGGCGGCACTGGGCTTTTTCAGGCAGTCGAACTCCTCCACCACGCCGTCATAGGCGGTCATGGCGTCGGCAAAAATGGCGCTGCGGGGCACGGCGAAGCAGCCGTTTTCATCCCGCTGTATCTGATTGCTGAGAGCGGATACCTTTTCGGCAAAGCGCTCCGTCAGCGCCGCCAGCTCCTCTACCGTGCCGCCCCGTGCCGTCAGTCCGCTCCTGTCTTGAAAGCTGTCGGCTCCGTAGAACACGCCCCACAGCAGGCAGAAGCCCGCGTAAACGCTCAGCGCCGTACACAGCGCCGTCAGGCCCACGCGGCACAGCCGCTGCCCCTTATGGGGTCGGGTCAGCAGGCACCGCAGCTGCCACGCCAGATAGAAGATAACGATATAGATACCCGATAAAATCAGCACCTCCGCCACGGAGACGGAGGTCAGGCCGCACAGGCGGCCTACCGCCTGCTCAAAGGGCAGAACGATCCGGCCGCACAGCCAGTTCATGGCCGTGCGGCTGTTTCTGAAAGAGAAGTAGGCGGCGAAAAACACTGCCAACCCCGCCAGCCACCACAGATAGCCCCGGTATCTCCGGGCAAACGCCTTCATGCCAGCTGCTTGCCGGTGAAGTACATCACGGTGTGGCCGGTGGTGATGAGCTTGCCGGTTTCGTCACGAATCTCGGAATCGCAGAAAACCAGCTTGCCGCCCGCCTTCTGCACCCGTCCGGTGGCGATGAGCTTGCCGGAGGCAGGCCCGGCGTTGACACAGTCGATGGTGCCGCTGACGGTGACGCAGGCCTCCATCCGCGTGGTCAGGATGGCCATGCCGCAGGCCACGTCCGACAGGGTAAACAGAATGCCGCCGTGGGGGGTGCCCCAGCGGTTCAGCGTCTCGGGGTGGATCTCCACCTCCACCTGCGCCCAGCCGTCGTCCACGGCCACGATCTTCACGTGGTTGTGCACGTCAAAGGGCTCGCTGTCCAGCGCCAGATTCAATAGTTGCTGCTTTCTTTCGTCTGTCATATGTTATCACTCCGCTGCTTTTAATAATTGTTTCGTATATTCCGCCTGAGGGTGGTCGTACAGCTCGTCCACCGTGCCCTGCTCCACGATGCGGCCGTCCTTCATCACAAGGCACCGGTCGCAGATCTCATACACCACATTGAGGTCGTGGGAGATGAACAGGTAGGAGATGCCGAACTCCTGCCGCAGCTGGGCAATCAGCTGCAAAATCTGGGCCTGAATGGTCACATCCAGCGCCGACACCGCCTCGTCCGCCACGATCAACCCCGGCTTCTGGATCAGCGCCGCGCCGATGCACACCCGCTGCTTCTGTCCGCCGGACAGCTCGTGGGGATAGCGGTCATAGTAGCTCTCGTCCAGTCCCACCAGCGCCATGGTGTCCCGCACCCGGCGCTCCACGCCGGCCTTGTCGTACTTGCCGTAGATATACAGCGGCTCGGCCAGCGCTCTGCCCACGGTAAAGGCGGGGTTCAGGCTGCCCGCCGGATCCTGAAACACCATCTGGGGCCGCTTGGTGTGGTGCGTCACCGTGCCGGTCACATCGCTCTCCATGCCCAGCACAGCGCGGGCCAGCGTGGATTTGCCGCTGCCGCTCTCCCCCACCAGTCCCAGTATCTCGCCCCGGTACAGGGTAAAGCTCACGTCGTGCAGCACCTGATGCCGCCGCTTGCGCAGGCCTGTGCCGCTTCTGTACCACACATTCAGGTCGTTGACCTCTAATACCGTTTCTCGCATAGCTTCTTCCTCGTGGGTATGGCGGCAATGAGCCGTCTGGTATAATCCGCCTGGGGATCGTAGAACACCTGCTGGGTATCGCCGGTTTCCACGATGAGTCCCTTTTCCATCACCGCCACGCGGGTGCACAGCTTGCGCACCACGTTCAGGTTGTGGGAGATAAACAGGATGGACATGCCCATTTCCCGATTCAGCCGCCGCAGCAGCTCCAGAATCTGGGCCTGAATGGTCACATCCAGCGCCGTGGTGGGCTCGTCCGCCAGCAGCAGCTTGGGCCGGGAGATAATGGCGGCGGCGATCATGGCCCGCTGGAGCATGCCGCCGGACATCTGATGGGGGTACTTCTGATAGACCTCCTCCGCGTTGGGCAGGTCAACGTCCCGCAGGGCCTGCAAGGCCCGCTGCCGCCGCTCCTGCGCCGACAGGTCGGTGTGTACCCGCAGGGCTTCCTCCACCTGAGGGCCGATGCGCATAACAGGGTTCATGGCGCTCATAGGCTCCTGAAACACCACGGAAATGGCGCAGCCCTGCCGCTTGCGCATCTGGGCCGGGGTCAGCGCCAGCAGATCCTTGCCGTCCAGCAGCACCTGCCCGGACACATCCGCCCGGTCATGGGGCATCAGGCCGGACACCACCATGGCGGTCACGGTCTTGCCGCTGCCGCTCTCGCCCACCAAACCCATGATCTCGCCGTCGGCCACCGTCAGGTCAATGCCCCGCACGGCGTCGTGGTCGGCGCCATGGAACCGCACCCGAAGATCCTTGATCTCCAGCACGGTCACGCACCCCCTTTCTCCAGCCCGTCGCCCATCATGCTGACGCCTAAGATCAGCAGCACGATCACAAGGCCGGTACACAGCACGTACCAGGGGGCCTTTATCATATAGCTCTGGGATTCGGACAGCATGTAGCCCAGCGAGATATCAGGCGGCGCCACGCCGATGCCCAGATAGCTCATGCTGGCCTCCGCCAGCACGGCGTTGTTAAACCCGATGACCAGCGCCGGCAGCAGCACGTCCCATGTGTTGGGCAGAATGTGCCGGAAGATGATCCGCAGATGGGAGGCTCCCATCAATCGGGCAGATTTGACATAGTTCATGGAGCGGTGGCGGGCAAACTCCGCCCGCACCACTCTGGCAAAGCTGGGAATGAAGGCCACACCCAGCGCCAGGATCACATTGTATTTACCAAAGCCCAGCATGGCGATGAACACCAGCGCCAGCAGAATGTTGGGAAAGGCCGTCAGCGCGTCGTTGACCCGCATCAGCACCTCGTCCGCCACGCCGCCGAAGTAGCCGGTAAAGGCGCCCACCAACGTACCCACCGCGCCGCCGATGGCCACGGTGCACAGGGAGATAAAGAACGTCGTCCCCATGCCCGCCATCACCCGGCTGAAGATATCCCGGCCAAAGTTGTCAGTACCGAACAGGTGGCGCAGGGAGGGCGGCAGGAATTTCTGACTGCCCGCGATGGCTACCGGGTCATAGGGCGTCCAGACATAGCCAACCAGCGCCAGAGCCGCCATGATAACGGCGATGGTCAGGCCGATGCGGAAGGACGTATTTTTCTTTTGCAGCAGCATGCGCGTCCCTCCTTATTGCAGCCGCAGCCGGGGATCCAGCCGCTGGTTGAGGATATCGGCTAGGCAGTTCACCAGCACCACCCACAGCGCCAGGATCACCACAATGGCCTGCACCACCGGGAAGTCCCGGTTGGCGATGGAGGTCAGCAGCAGGCGGCCGATGCCGGGGATGGCAAAGACCTGCTCGATAATGACGCTGCCGGCCACAATGTCCGCCACCGTCATGGCGAGGAACGCCACCGTGGGCACCACGGCGTTGCGCAGCACGTGGCGGTACAGGGTGGCGCGGGGCGAGTTGCCCCGGCTGTAGGCGGTGCGGACATAATCCTTGTTCAGCTCGCCCACGATGGAGCTTTTCAGCATCCGCACCGTCATGGCAATGCGGGGCAGGGCGATGGCTACCGCCGGATAGATCAGATAGCCCACGCTGCGCCAGAAGCTCTGGTCCGGGGAGATAAACGCGCCGGGGTCGAACCACCGCAGCACAAGGCCGCACAGCAGCGTCAGCAGAATGCCCACCACAAAGGGCGGCACCGCCATGACCACCTGACCCAGCACCGTCAGGGCGCGATCCAGCCAGCCGCCCTGACGGGACGCGGCGAACAGCCCCACCGGCAGCGACACCGCCACGATCAGCACAAAGGCGATGGCCGTCAGCAATGCGGTGACACCCAGCTTGCCGTGCAGCAGCGACGCAACCGGCATGGCGTACACATAGGACGTGCCGAAATCGCCCCGCAGGGCGTTCAGCATCCACTCGAAATAGCGGGTGAAAAAGGGACGATCCAGCCCCAACTCCGCCCGGAGAGCCGCCACCGCTTCGGCGGTGGCGTCGCTGCCCAGCAGCTTGGTGGTGGGGTCGCCGGGGATGATCTGGAACGCCAGAAACGCGAAGAAAGAGACGATGACCATGGTCAAAAGCATCATTCCGATCTTCTTCACGATGTTTTTCATGGTCATCATCTCTTTCGTCTTGTTTGGTTAGATAAAGCCTCGCAGAGTTCGCGGCGCGGACGCCGCGAACATTCAAATCATTTTTCCGGCGTCGGCACGCTAAGAAAATATGCCGGTGGCATATTTTTAGTGCCGATCGCGGCGGCTATGCCGCCGTAGCATCCATCTTGGCTTCCCCCGCACTGTCAAGAAACGGATTGCCACGCCAGTGTGAGCACTGGCTCGCAATGACAGGCTTTCATTGCCGGCTGTTTTAATCCTCCAGAATCTCCAGCTCCCTCTCGTCCACCTTGCGCAGCTTCTTCTTGCTGACCAGCTCGTACATGCAGGGCACCACGAACAGCGTCATCAGCGTGGCGTACAGCAGTCCGCCGATGCACACCAGCGCCACCGGCTGGATGAGAGACGTACCGGCGTTTTTCGCCAGCGCCGTGACGATCAGGCCCAGAATGGTGGTCAGGGAGGTCATGAGGATGGGCCGCAGGCGGGTGACACCGGCGTCGATGATGGCGTCGCGGCGCTCCATGCCCGCCAGACGCTGCTGGTTGATGTAGTCCACCAGCACGATGCCGTTGTTGACGATGATGCCCACCAGCATGACGAAGCCGATCAGGGCGATGACGCTCATCTCCGTGCCCGTCAGCAGCAGGGCCAGGAAGCCGCCGGTGAAGGCCAGCGGAATGGTGAACATGACGATGAAGGGCTCACGCAGGGACTGGAACTGGGCCACCATGACGAAGTACACCAGCACGATGCCCAGCAGCAGCATCAGCATCACCTGACCCATGGCGTCCATGATCTGCTCGCTCTCGCCGTTGAACTCGATGGACGCGCCCTCCGGCAGCTCCATGGCGTTCACGGCCTTGGTCACCTGATCGGACACCAGGGTGACGTTATTGCCCTCGGCGATGGCGGCGGTAACGGTGACGCAGCGGCGCTGCTGATCCCGGTTGATGGTGTTCAGGCTGACGGTCTTTTCCACCGTGGCAACATCCTTCAGCAGGAAGCTGCTGTCCGTATCCTCGTCGCCGCTGCCGGACAGGGACGACAGGGAGGAGGACGAAGAACTGCTGCCGCCGCTCATGGCGGAGGACATGGTGCTGTCGGGGTCGATCTTCAGCTCCGGCAGCGTCTCCACGGTGTAATTGCTGCTTTCGTCCTGCTGGATGATCAGCTGCATGGAGGAATCGTCCAGCTCCATCTCCGTGCCGGAGGTGCTGGTGTTCAGGGCGGCGGCCACCTGCATGTAGATCTGGGCTACGGTCATGCCGTGCTCCATGGCCTTGGTGCGGTCCACCGTCACGTGCAGCGCCTGCGCCGCGTCCTCCAGACCGTCGGACACGTCGGCGGTGCCCTCCACCTGCCCGATGCGGGCGGCGATGGCCTTGGCGGTGGATTGCAGCGTCTCCATATCCTCGCTGTACACCGTCAGGGACACGCCGCTGCCGGTGACGTAGCTCATCATGCCGGACATGACGTTGGCCGCGGTGACGGTGCAGTCCATGTCGGCGCACAGGGCCTCGATCTCCTTGCCCACGCTGTTGCCGGAGTAGTCGTCCGGCAAGGTGATGTAGATCTCCGCGTCATACTCGCCGCCGGAGGAGGACATCAGGCTCATGCCGCTGTTGCCCTGGATCATGGCGCCCACGGCGTCCACGCCCTCGATGGTCATGCAGCGGCGGGCCACCTCGTCGGTGTAGGCCACAGCGTCCTCGCGGGTGCAGTCCTCCGGCATGGCAACGGTAACGCTGACGCTGTTCATATCCATATCCGGCATGAAGCTGAAGCCACGGCTCAGCGTGACCGCGCAGGTCAGCACCAGCAGCGCCACCGCGCCGCCCAGCACCGCCGCCTTGTGGTTCAGCGACCAGAGGATGGCCTTTTTGTAGGCGGGGTAAATTTTATCCAGCAGGCCCGGCTTCTGCTCCAGCGGACGCTGGAGCATGCCGCTGGCCATGGAGGGCACCAGCGTCAGCGCCACCAGAAGGCTGGCCAGCAGGGAATAGGTGATGGTCAGGGCCAGATCGGTGAACATCTGGCGGGTCAGGCCCTCCACAAACACAATGGGGGCGAACACGCACACGGTGGTCAGGGTGCTGGCGGCGATAGCGCCCAGCACCTGCTGGGCGCCGGACACGGCGGCCTGCACCACCGTGGCGCCCCTGGCGCGGAGCCGGTAGATATTCTCAATGACCACCACGGAGTTATCCACCAGCATGCCCACCGCTACCAGCAGGCCGCTGAGGGAGATCATATTGATGGTAACACCGGTGAAGTACATCAGCACCACCGCGAAGATCACGCTGGTGGGGATGGAGATCAGGGTGATGAGGGTGGGCCGCCAGTCACGCAGGAACAGGAACAGCACCACCACGGAGAACAGCGCGCCCCACAGCAGGGAGGAAACGATGGTATCCACGATCAGGTGGATATAGTCGCCCTGATCCATCAGGGGCTTGAAGCTGATGTTGGGGTACTGGGTCGTCAGCTGCTCCAGACGGGCGGTGATGTTGTCGGACACCTCCGCCGTGGCGTAGTTGGACTGCTTGGTGAAGGAGGCGATGATGCCGTTTTCGCCGTTGAGCTTGGCGTAAATTTCATCGGAGTTGTCGGTATAGAACACGGTGGCCACGTCGCTGAGGCGGATGGGCTCCATGCCGTCGATGCCCAGATCGAACAGCACCATATCCTCCAGCTCGCCGCTGGTGCGGATCTCGTTGCCCACGGACACCATGTAGCTGACGCCGGCGTTATCGTCTATGTACCCGGCGGGCATGGAGAAATCCTGCGCCGTCAGCAGCTGCTCCACCATGGAGACGGACAGCATGCCGTCCAGATCCAGCTGCTCCAGCACCTGCTTGCGGGTCTGGGCCAGCTGCTCCTCCCCCTGCTCGATCTGCTGGAGGGCCAGCTTCAGCTGGACGTTGCCCTCGGTCATCAGCAGCACGCCGTCCAGCGCGGACTCCACGCCGTCGGAGATCTGGCTGCCCAGCGAGTCGAACCGCTTGGGGTCGTTGAGGAAGTCCTCGATATCCTTGATGGTCTTTTCCATCTCGTCCACACCCTGCTTCAGCTGATCCTTCGTCCGCTGAGCCACCAGCGCGGTAAGGGTCTGGGTGTTCTCCGTCACGCGCTGGGCCAGCGCCAGATTCTCCGCCGACAGGGCTTCGTTCTCCGCCTGAGCGGCGGCCTTGTCCTCATCGGTGGCGTCGGGGTCGGCGATGATGCCCAGATTGGCCTGTATCTTCTCGTTGTTGGCTGTCATGGCGGCCTGATCGTCGGCGATGCTCTGGCGCAGCGCCTTCTCCTCCTCCGACATGGCGGGAGTGGTGTTCAGGGCGTCTTTCAGAGCGTCCACCGCCTTGTTCAGTGCGTCGGTCACGCCGTCGCCGATGCCGTCGGCGGCTTCGGCAATGCCCTTATCCAGCGCTTCCTGTGCATCGGTGACCTCCTTTTTGGCGCTGTACAGCTTGCCGGCGGCCTTGTCCAACTCCTTGCCCGCCTTTTCGCGGATGGTCTCGGTCAGGGCGGCCATCTTCTCCTCGTCCAGCACCACGTGCATCTCGCGATCCATGGTGCCCATGATCTCCACGCTGGCCACGCCGGTGATGCCCGTCAGCTTGCCGGTCAGCTCGCTGTCCACGAAGTCGCTGAGCTGGCCCACGTCCATGTCGCTGCTGCTGATGGCGGCCACCATCACGGGGATCATGGAGGGGTTCACCTTCAGAATATAGGGGGAGGACACGGTATCGTCCCACTGACCCTGCACCGTGGACACCTGCTGCTGGATATCAATGCCCAGCGCGTTCATGTCGGCGCCGTCCTCGAACTCCATCACCACCATGGAGACGCTGTTCTGGCTGGAGGACTGGATCTCCTTCAGCTGATCCAGCGTGGCCAGCGCTTTTTCCAGAGGCTTGGTGATGTTCTTCTCCACGCTTTCCGGGCTTGCGCCGGGGTCGCTGGTGACGACGATGACATAGGGATAGTCCATGTTGGGCATCAGGTCGGGGGTCATTTTCAGATAGGCTACCACACCCAGAATCAGGATCGCCAGCGTCACCACATAGATGGTCAACGGTTTTTTTACACTGAAGGCAGGCACGAATTTCTTCCTTTCTGCTGCGCCGCAGGGCGCGCCACAAAGCTCCAAAGCGGCAAATGCCGCGTTTTTGACGCTTTAGTTTACCACCACTTCATTTTCAAAT
>ENA-UERC01001453-UERC01001453.1-human-gut-metagenome-genome-assembly--contig:-NODE-1453-length-13730-cov-5.036475_pt1 | contig 13730 bp, 14 predicted proteins | sample MGYA00242955_ERZ507955 | MGnify/ENA primary metagenome ERZ507955 (study PRJEB26167, sample SAMN06115394) | human gut metagenome | host: Homo sapiens | place: China:Hubei | collected 2016-04-27... | reverse complement strand
GAGCAGACATTTTTGAAAGAGCGCTTCCATTGATCAAATTGGAACGCCGTTTGCTCGAAAAACCCTGTAGACCAACTATGAAAAGGAGGGTATTTCAGTATGTACAAGGTAGATCTCAACAGCGACCTCGGCGAGAGCTTCGGCGCGTATACCATCGGGCTCGACAACGAGGTCATCGCGCATGTTTCCTCTGTCAATGTGGCCTGTGGCTATCACGCAGGAGATCCGTTGGTGATGGAAAAGACCGTTGCCGCAGCCAAGGCGGCAGGCGTCGCCGTCGGCGCACACCCGGGCTTCCCCGATCTGATGGGCTTTGGCCGCAGGAACATGGTCGTCTCACCCAAGGAGGTCAAGGCGTATGTCAAGTATCAGCTCGGCGCGCTGATGGCCTTCGCTGCGGCAGAGGGTATCAGGCTCCAGCACTGCAAGCCCCACGGCGCTCTCTACAACATGGCTGGTAAAGACATGGATCTGGCGCTTGCCATCGCCGAGGCGATTGCCGAGGTAGACGAGAGCATTATCCTGCTTGGCCTTGCCAACAGCAAGATGATTGATGCAGGCAAGCAGTTGGGCTTGCGCGTCGCAAACGAGGTCTTTGCCGACCGCGCCTATCAGGCCGACGGCTCGCTTGTGCCGCGCAAGCTGCCCGGCGCCGTCATCCACGATAAGGACGAGGCCATCGCGCGCACCGTCCGCATGGTCACCGAGGGCAAGGTCACGGCCATCACCGGCGAGGAGGTCGAAATCGCGGCTCACTCCATCTGTGTCCACGGTGACAACCCTTCGGCCGTCGAATTCGTCAAAAATATCCGCACGCAGCTCACCGCCCGTGGCGTGGAGATTGCCCCCATCCGCGAGATCGTATAAAAAGAGCCTCGTTTCCAGCTGTTCCGTTCCGCAAAGACCAACACCCCAAATCTGCCGCACTGCGGCAATATTTCAGGAGGATGATCATGAGTAACGAAACCACCCAGAAGCGCTCACTGTCCGTCAGCCTTGGCGCGGCCTTTCTGATGGCGACATCCGCCATCGGCCCCGGCTTTCTGACCCAGACCTCGCAATTCACCGCAAAGTATCTCTCTTCTTTCGCTTTCGTCATCGTCTGCGTCATCATCATGGATATGATCGCGCAGACCAATGTATGGTCCATCGTCGGCGTTTCCGGCCTGCGCGGTCAGGAGATTGCCAATAAGGTCCTTCCCGGTCTCGGGTATCTTCTTGTCGTGCTTGTTGTGCTTGGCGGTCTTGCGTTCAATATCGGCAATGTCGGCGGCGTGTCACTCGGCTTCAATGCCATGATCGGCATTCCCGAAAAGGCCGGCGTCATCATCGGCGGCGTGCTTGCCATCTGCATTTTCCTTTCCAAGAAGGCAAACGACATCGTCGGCAAGGTCGCCCAGATCCTCGGCGGCATCATTATCGTCGTCATGCTGGTCGTGGCTTTTATGGCCAAGCCCCCCGTCGGCGATGCGGTCGTCCATATCTTTACCCCTGAGAATCCCAAGGAACTCATTCCCGTCATGGTCACGCTGCTCGGCGGCTCCTGCGGCGGTTACATCACCTTCTCCGGCGCACACAAGCTGCTCGATGCGGGGTGGGGCGGCAAGCCGGAGGAAGTCAAGCACTTCCGCAAGTCCGTCCTGACCGGCATCTGTGTCTCGAGCAGCGTTCGTATCCTGCTGTTCCTGTGCGTGCTCGGTGTCTGCACGGCCGGTACGGTCGTTGTGGCTGAAAATGTCGCGGCTGTCACTGGCGCTGCCAACCCCGCAGCCGAGGCTTTCCGCCTTGCTGCCGGCGACATCGGCTACCGTCTCTTCGGTCTCGCGCTGTTCTCCGCCGGTATCACCTCCGTCATCGGCGCGGCCTACACCTCCGTCTCCTTCCTCAAGACCGTTCACCCCTTCATCGCCAAGAACGACAAGTGGTTCATCGTCGGTTTCATCGCTTTCTCCACGCTTGTTATGGCGATCCTCGGCGGCGCGAAGCGCATGGTCATCCTGGCCGGTGCTCTCAACGGTCTGATCCTGCCGATCTCCCTGTGCTGTATGCTGCTCGGCTGCCACAAGAAGTCCATTGTCGGCGAGTACAAGCACCCCGTGTGGCTGCAGATCCTTGGCTGGTGCGTGGTCGGTGTCGCAGGCTACCTTGCCGTCACGGCGCTGCCCAACCTTGCCAAGCTCTTCGCGTAACGAACCTGCACCATTCCGCGAGCCGGTCTGTCCCACAGGCCGGCTCCGCCTGAAAGGAGAACGATATGTCCGACATCAGATTCCTGCTCAGCGGTGACTCAGCCGTAACCGTGGAATTCGGCAACGAGATCAGTGAGCACATCAACGCGCAGATTCGTGCGTTCAGCATCGCGCTCACCGAGAGCAAACTCCCCGGGATCGTGGAGCTCGTGCCGACCTACCGCTCGCTGATGGTTCACTACGACCCTGAGGTCATCCCCTACGGTGTGCTTGTCAAAAAACTCAAGGGCCTGCTCAATCAGCTTGACCACATCCGGATTCCGCCAAGCGATGTGTTGGAAATCCCCGTGCTCTACGGCGGGGAGGAAATGGGCCCCGACCTTGGCTTTGTCGCCGAGCACAATCACAAAACGCCTGACGAGGTCATCCGGATTCACACCTCCACGGAATATCTCATCTATATGCTGGGCTTTACCCCCGGTTTCACCTATCTTGGCGGTATGAGCGAGGAAATTGCCGCGCCGCGCCTTGCCCAACCTCGTGTCAGGATTCCCGCCGGCAGCGTCGGCATCGCCGGCAGCCAGACGGGCGTATATCCCATCGACTCCCCGGGCGGCTGGCAGCTTATCGGCCGCACGCCCGTGCGCATGTACGACCCTGACCGCGCCGTTCCCATCCTGCCCAAGGCAGGCCAGTACATCAAGTTCTACGCCATCGATCAGGCGGAATTTGACCGTATCGCCGCGCTGGAGGCCTCCAGCGGCTATACGGTTCACACCTACCCGAGAAAGGAGGCGGAGCAGGCATGAGCATCACCATTCTCAACCCTGGCATGCTCACCAGCGTGCAGGATCTCGGCCGCATCGGCTACCAGCAGTTCGGCGTGTCCGTCTCCGGCGTGATGGATCCGCGCAGCGCGTCCATCGCCAACATTCTCGTCGGCAACGACGAGAGCGAGGCCGTACTCGAATGTACCATGATGGGTCCCCATATCCGCTTTGATGCGCCCAACATCATCGCAATCACCGGCGGCGACCTTGGCGCGACGCTTGACGGTCAGCGTATCGATACCTACCGCGCCATTCCCGTCAATGCGGGCCAGACGCTGCGCTTCACCATGCTGCGCACCGGCTGCCGCGCGTTTGTAGCCTTTGCGGGCGGACTCGATATTCCCGTAGTTATGGGCAGCCGCTCAACGAATATGAAAGCAAAGATCGGCGGCTATCAGGGCCGCAAGCTGCAAAAGGATGACGTCATCGGCTTCCGCGCGCCCAAGACCGACCTCAAGAACCTCGGCTTGCGCCACACCTCGCCCGAGTTCATGCCGCGCGCAGAATATAAGCTGCGCATCGTACTCGGCCCGCAGGACGATGCGTTCACCGAGCGTGGCATCACGACCTTTCTCAGCAGCGTTTACACTCTCACGCCGGAGTTTGACCGCATGGGCTGCCGTCTTGATGGCGAGTTGATCGAACACGTTAAAAGCGGCGACATCATCTCCGACGGCATCGCCTTTGGCGCCGTCCAGGTGCCATCGGCGGGTAAGCCGATCATCATGCTGGCCGACCGCCAGACCACCGGCGGATATGCAAAAATCGCCAACGTCATCTCCGCAGACTTTCGCATTCTCGCCCAGCTCAAGGCAGGCGACAAAGTGCGCTTCGAAAAGGTCTCCATCGCCGCTGCACAGGAGGCTCTGCTTGCGCAGCGCGCTACGCTGAACTGCCTGCGCAGCGCCATGAATCGTTGACGCAGCCCTAAAACGCAAAAAATAATAGTAATAGGAGGAACGACACATGGCCTTTGATATTACACCTTATATCGATATGAAGCCGAGCGAGGTGCGCAAGCTCATCCGCGAGGGCGTCATCGACTTCCCCACCGCCGGTATGTGCCGCGGCTACGCGCAGGCCAACCTCATCATCCTGCCGCCGGAATATGCGGGAGATTTTGAGGAATTTGCCCGGCGCAACCCCTTCCCCTGCCCCATTCTCGAGATCGTCCGTGGTACGCCCGAAACCCACGACATGGGCGAGGGCGGCAACATTTGCACCGACATTCCCAAATACCGCATCTACCGCGACGGTAAGTGGGACGGCAAGGAGCTGACCGACGTAAGCGGCTACTGGAAGGAGGGCTATGTCGGCTTCCTGATTGGCTGCTCGTTCTCGTTTGAGGAAGCGCTCATGCGCGAGGGCATCGAGGTCAGGCACATCGCGCAGGGACGCAATGTGCCGATGTTCAAGACCAATATCATGACCGAGCCGGCCGGCCCGTTCTGCGGTCCTATGGTCTGCTCCATGCGCCCCATGACGCCGGAAAACGCCAAAAAGGCGTATGACATCACCGTCAAAATGCCGAATGTCCACGGCGCGCCCGTCCACATGGGCGATGCCGCCGAGGTCGGCGTTGCCGATGTGATGAAGCCTGACTACGGCGAGGCGGTTGATTTCTACGAGGGTGAGATTCCCGTGTTCTGGCCCTGCGGCGTGACGCCGCAGGCGGCGGTCGAAAATGCGAAACCGCCCATTGCTATCACCCATGCCCCGGGCCACATGTTCATCACGGATATCATCAATTCCGAACTGAACGACTATCTGGAAGCTAAAAAGAATTGCTGAATTCTCTCTTTTTCGATCAACGCGGCGCCGGATCTTGACATCGTACCGCTTCACTTTTCGGCCGTTGTCGTTGCCGCGCAGCGGGTCGGGAGAGTGACCCGGAAGCTCTCTCCCGAGGTTCTCTTTGCGCTGCCGGACGGCTTCCGCGCCGCTGCGGTCTACACAATGTAAGGGAAAACATTGCCTGTATTCAGGACTTTGGCAGACAAAAAGGAGGATGGAGCTATGAGCGCAATGATCATCAAATCCAGAGAAGCAAACGATTTGAAGCTGACCGCATACCATGGGCATTTTGTGACCCGACACTCTCACAACAGCCATTATCTCGACATCACCCGCATGAAGCATGAATGTGCAATGGCCAATATCGCTGCCGCCTCTCTTGCCAATCACTATGTCTATGAAAAGGAGATCGATACGGTCGTCTGCCTGGACGGCAGCGAGGTCATCGGTACGTTTCTCGCCCGCCAGCTCTCTCAGAAGAATCTCTTTTCCCTGAGCAGCGAAAAAAATATCTGCGTCGTCGCACCGGAGCACGATTCCAACGGACTTCTGATCTTCCGGGATAATCTTCGCCCCATGGTGTCTGAAAAGAATGTCCTGCTGCTGATCTCCACGGTGAATTCGGGAAAGACCGCGGCTCGCGCACTCGAGTGCATCGAGTATTACGGAGGTACCACGCAGGGGGTCGCAGCTGTCTTCAGCGCCTTGAAGCAGGTGGGCGACATCCCCGTGATCAGCCTGTTTTCCCCGGAGGATATCCCCGGATATGTGACCAGTCTTGTCAAGGATTGTCCCATGTGCAAGGCAGGGCAGAAAATTGACGCGCTGTCCAATAGCTACGGTTTTTCTCCCCTGACCTGATGCCTGCGGCAGCAGCTTGCTTCTTCCTGCCGCAAGAATCATAACCATCAGTATCCTTCTTCTTGACAACTCTTCAAACTTTCTATTATATTGGTAACAGGCGAAAGCCAAATCTCGCGGCTTTCCGGTGAGGTCCACACCGTAAGTGTGGCCTCAGGCATTCATGGGCCCCGTAGGGCATTATGACCACCCTGTACGCAGGAAGTTCCATGAAGGTCGACAGTTTTTGGCGCTGTACCGGCAGCGCGGGTGTGTACCTTTCCGTTGAAAGCGGAAAGGACACAAAATGAACGACTATGTCGTTATTATCTATAACGGTGAGCAAGTATCAGTGCCAAAGGAGGTCGCGGACTTCCTTGAGCAGGATCGGAAACGGCAGCAGGCGCAGGACAAACAGGACACAAGGCACCTGAGTAAAAGTGAGTTTGAAACGGTGCCGTCCAGTTCGGATTGCGTCAAGCGTCCCGTGGAGGATGCGGCGCTCAGGAACCTCCAGCTTGAAAATCTGCGGAAAGCCATTGCGGAACTGGATGTGCAAGGTCAAAACCTGCTCTCCCTCCGATACAGCGGTGAGCTGACGATGGAGGAGATCGGTCAGATCTATGGTATCTCCAGAATGGCGGTATCAAAGCGACTGAAAAAGCTGCACGAAAAGCTGGGAAGCTCTGTCTCATGACAGGGCTTCCCAGCTTTTTTGAAAAACTTTCTGTTCTCTGGTTTACAAACGCGCTCTGAGTGTCCTTATCAGTGAGAGACAAATTTTCCGACTGAGTTGGCCGCAGTCATGATCGTCTCACCTGAACACAAGGAGCGTGTATGACCATGAATCCATTTGAACAAAGCACACAGCAGCTTCTGCGCTTCCTGACCTCCCACGCTGAGTGGGAGGTCATTGACTACATCCGCCAGGAGATGCAGCACGACGCACCGGACAGTATTCCGACCGAAGAAGAACTGTTCGCCTTCTTCCAATCGCCGGACGAACCGACCAAATTGGATGCCTACCAACAAATGCTGGCGACCGATAAGCTGCTGGAATACGCGGAGATCAGTCTGCGCACCCTCTGCGACCTGATCCGCTACCAGCAGCTCAAGGAATTGGGCATCGTCCATTCCGCAAAGGAGTTCATCCAACTCTTCCATTCCAACGAACAGGAGGATACCCCATGAATCAGTCTCCCAACAAAAACTATTTCACCATGCCGAACGAAATCTTTTCGCTCGGACTGGACGCAAGCGAAATTGCGGTGTACGCCTATCTCCGGTGTCTCGAAAGCCGCAGCACCTATCAATGCTGGCCGAGCTACACCACGATCGGCAATGCCGTTGGCCGCGCAAAGAATACAGTCATGCGGTATGTCGATGTGCTCGCGGAGAAAGGTCTCATCTCTACCGAGCCGACCTCCGTTCTGATGCGTTCCGGCATCAAGAAGAACGGCAACCTGCGCTATACTCTCAGACCAATTCATGAAGCCGTGGAGCTCTTCCATGATCGTCAGATGGCAGCAGTCGAACGTGCAGCAGAACGGCAGCAGATCCAGCGCAAGCTGTCCGCAATGGATCTGCTGCCCGGAGCATGAGGAAAGGACGAACGCAATGAAACACTCCACCTACACAAGCTACGACGAACTGCCGCTGATGCTCTCCGTCGCGGAGGTCGCTGCGGTGCTCGGGATCTCCCGCGCCGGCGCTTACGAGCTGGCACACAGCGACGGCTTCCCCGCGCTCAAAATTGGCAGCCGGATCGTCGTCCCGAAGGGCAAGTTCCTCGCATGGATCGACGCGAACAGTGGTTCCAAAAACGCACCGCTGTAACCAAAGAAGAATCCCTTACACCGCAGCCACAACTCACACCACAAACAAAATCACAACAGTCACGTTAACAAATTTTCCTCTCTGCCCTTCGTCGCAGTGATAACGAACCGCGAAGCTTACCGGGGCAGCGCAAGAAACAGCAGTAGAGCAGCGCGACCCTGCGGGGCCGCGGCGCCTCGGAACGGAGACGCGCACCGTGCGCGTCTCCGTTCCGAAGGCTCTCTGCTTCTCTCCGACGTTCCCTCGGTCCATGCAAAGATGGCAAAGTATGCTCTTCTGACCGCTGCGCGCGCAGAGGTTCCGGACCACGCAGCGCGCGCCGAGAGTAGTGATAGCACTCACCATCTGAAACACCCCCTGTTTCGCCGTGTGAGCCGCTGTGTGCGCTCTTGTGAGTGAGGACGAGTGTGTACCCGATTTCGAGTGTGAAAGCGAATGTGAGCCGTTTGTGCGAGTGTGGTTTGAAACCGCTCCGGAGAGGACTTTCCCACGCCGTATGGGACGTAGCTTCGGCAGTTTGGGCGGTTATCGGAGGAACTTATTTATAGCAGGATAAAGGGCTGGCGTCGGAACCGACGCTCCGCCCGGTCACTTCTGCCCGCAGTGCGGGCAGTTGACGGGGGTTTCAGCGCAGGCGGTTGTGGCGTCTATTCGGAAGATTTTTTGCACGATTGGCGTCTGTCGTCCGTGAAAAGCCGATGAGTACAGACTTTTCGGCGGCGTCTTAGTAAGAAAGAAGGCATTTTATGAGTGATAACAAGGATCGCTTGACCTACCGGCCAGAGCCGGAGACCAAGCAAAAAATAGAGCGGTGGTATCAGGAAGATAACTGCCGCAGCAAAAACGAGTTCATCGAAAAGGCGGTGAACTGCTACGCGGATATGCTGGCCGCAGGCGAAAGCACCACGCTGCCCCGTGCGGTGCAGTCTGCCATCGACAGTCGGCTGAAACTCTTCGAGGATCGCATCGCGTCGCTGCTCTACAAGCAGACGGTGGAGATGGACATGGCAATGTCTATCCTGTTGCAAAGCCTCAACGTGAGCGAGGAAGTGCTGCGGCAGGAACGGGCCAAGAGCATCGCCGCCGTCAAGCGCACCAACGGCCAGCTGCGACTGGAACAAAAGCTCAGTGAGTTGGAGAGCGACGCATGGCAAGGCTGATCGTCAAAAGTCCGTACATCAAGTGCGGCGGCGGGAAAAGCGCTGGTGGGTATCTCAAGTACATCGCCACGCGGGAGCGGGTGGAGATCATCCCGGATGACCGTCCGCCCACCCAAAAGCAGACGCAGCTCATCGCAAAACTGGTGAAGGATTTTCCTGACGCAAGCGAGCTGATGGAATACGAGGACTACCTCTCACACCCGACAAAAGCGACGGCGTCCGCGCTCATCACGCTGGCGCTGGAATCGAATTGGGATCGGGTACAGGGCATGGAAGGTTACGCCAAGTACATCGCGCTGCGTCCGAGGGCGGAACGGTTGGGGGAACACGGTCTCTTCGGTGACGATGATGCCGTTGACCTCGCCGCTGTCGCGGATGAACTGAATCACTACACCGGCAACGTGTGGACGCACATCATCTCCCTCCACCGGGAGGACGCGGAGCGGCTGGGGTATGACCACGCGGAGGCATGGCGCACATTACTGCGTACCCACCGCAATGATATCGCCGCGGCGATGAAGATCCCGCCGGAGGATTTCCGTTGGTACGCCGCCTTCCACGATGAAGGTAACCATCCCCACGTCCACATGATGGCGTGGTCGGCAAAGCCGAATCAGGCATATCTGTCCAAAGATGGGATACGGCAGATCAAGTCCACGCTCACCAATCAGATCTTTCGTCAGGAGCTGCTGCACGTCTATGAGCAGAAAAGCAAATCGCGAGACGAACTGGTGGTGGAAGCGCGGAAAGCCATGCTGGAATTGGCGAAGGCCATGCGGGAAATGACCTGCATCCACCCGGAGGCGGAGCAGATGATCTGGGATCTGTCGCGGCAGCTCGGTCAGGTCAGCGGAAAGAAAACCTATGGCTATCTTCCAAAGCCAATGAAGAAGCTGGTGGATGAGATCGTCGACCAGATGGCGCGTCTGCCCACCGTGGATGCGTGCTACCAGACATGGTGGGAACTGCAATGTCAGGTGGAGGATTACTATTCCGAGGGAAAGAAACGGCTGCGTCCGCCGCTGTCTCAGCAAAAGGAGTTCCGCCAGATCAAGAACGCGGTCATTCGTGAGGCGGAGCATATCCGCATGAACAGATTTTCCTTTGAGGATGAGGAAATGCAGGATGACGGCGAGCAGATCAGCACCTACGCCATGAGCTACGAGTGTCAGGATCTGCAAAGCGTGGCGAACGATGACCGTTTTCCTCTGGAGGAGCGTGACGAGGCGGCGGAGCAGTTGGAGCAGCTTGCGGAGGACGGCGACGCTTACGCTCAGTACATCATCGGCACGGCGTACCGTAACGGCGGTCTGCTGATCCCCGACACGGTCAAAGCACAAAAGCTATTAGAGCGTGCTGCCGAGCAGGACTTGGACGCGGCGCAATACGCATTGGGCAAGTTGTATCTCTCCGATGATGCTGACGTTCACGATCCTGCCAAGGGAATCTACTGGCTGAAACGCTCGGCTGACAATGGCAACGATTACGCCGCCTACCGGTTGGGAAAGGAATATCTCAGCGGCAAAAATACGATAAAAGATGCCGAAACAGCAGTGTCATATTTGCGGCAGGCCGCGAACAACAGAAACGCCTATGCACAATATCTGTTGGGGAAGCTGTACCTCATGGGAGAGGGCATTCCAAAGGATAAGGAAGCCGCACAATACTGGTTTTCCGTGGCGGAGCAGAACGGCCATGCTTACGCCGGATATTTTCTCGACCGCATGGAACGGCAGGAGGAAGTGCCACCGCCCAATATCCTGCTGTCAGCCACGCGCCTGCTGCACCACATGAGTAACATCTTCCGGAACAACGCGCCGCGTCCCACCGTTCCCGCGGGCATCCAGATCGACCATAAACGCCTACAACGCTTGCGGGAAAAGAAGATGGCAATGGGCCATAAATGGAATGACCGCGAAAACGAGTTGAACTACAAGTACATGGAGCCGAGCATGTGAGGCGGTTTAAAATCTGCATGGCAATAGACAAAGAAAAAGAGATAGCTTTCCCCACGGAGTTGTGGTATGTATGTTGGTTACAAAAAGGAGGTGACCTGAATGGCAAAACGAAGACCGTCCGGTGACGGCATGGTGCGCAAGCGGGAGGATGGCCGCTGGGAGGGCCGCATCGTGGTGGGCCACAAGAAAAACGGTACACCCATCTTTCAGCATGCCTATGCTCATACACAAAAGGAGCTGACGGAAAAGCTCCATCAAAATATCGAACGCTATCAGGATGTGGAGCTGACCGAGGACAGCCGGATGACTTTGGGCGAGTGGCTGGACCGTTGGCTGACGGACTATAAGGAGAATACCGTCCGCCCCGGCACCCTTGCGGGGTATCGAAGCTGCATCGAAAACTACATCAAGCCACAGCTTGGAGGCAAGCAGGTGTCGCTGGTGACATCGCAGGATGTGCAGAAGCTCTATCGGAGGCTGAAAGAGAACGGGCGGGTCAGGGAGCATCCGAGGTTTGGTTCCGCACTGTCGGACACCACCATCAACCGCCTCCACGCCATCTTCCATCAGGCGATGGAGGACGCCCTCCACGCACATATCATCGCCAAGAACCCCACCGTGGGCGCAACGGTGCCAAAGGCAAGCCATGCGCCGAAACGTGTCCTGACCGACAAAGAACTGGACACCTTTCTGGACGCCGTGCGGGAAGACAAGATATGGGGTGACTTCTTCTATGTGGAGCTGACCACGGGCCTGCGGCGGGGCGAGATCTGCGGACTCATGTGGCAGGACTTTGACGCACGGAACGGCGTTCTGCAAGTGCGCCGCACCCTTCATAGCCGAAAGCTGGGGGTCGATATGCTGGGCAAGACCAAGACCCGCAGCGGTGAACGCACCATCGTCCTGCCCCGCAGCACGGCGGAAATTCTGCGCCGCCGAAAAGAGAATGCGATCACGCAATGGATCTTCCCAGACCCTGTCCGACCGGAGCTGCCGCTGTCTCCGAACTGCGCCTACACGCACATGAAAGCAATTTTGCACAAGGCGGGACTGCCGGACATTCGCTTTCACGATCTGCGGCATACCTTCGCCACCCACGCCATCGCCAGCGGCGTGGATGCCAAAACCCTGTCAGGGATTCTGGGACATACCAACGCCAGCTTCACGCTGGACACCTATACCCACGTTACACCGGATATGCAAAAAGCCGCCAGCGGCATCGTTGGCGGCTTCATGGAAGATCTGCTTGGAAAGGGGCTGAGACCTTGGCAAAGAAACGGAAAAGCGGAACTGGCACCGTAAGACAGCGCGGCGACGGCCGGTGGGAGGGCCGCGTTGTCATCGGCTATGATGACAGCGGCCTTCCCAAGACAAAGAATGTTCTCGCCAAAACAAAGCGGGAATGTCAGGAGAAGCTACGTCAGCTCACCGAAAGCATGGTGGGGCGAAATGACCGAAAAGTTAAGTCGGATATGCTGTTCGGGGACTGGCTGTGCTACTGGTATGAAACCCACAGCAAGCCGACGCTCCGCGCCTCCACACAGAACAACTACGAAAACGTCATTTACAACCATGTCTTACCGGAGATCGGGAAGATCCCGCTGAACAAATTGTCACAGAATGATTTGCGGCAGTTCTACGGGCGGCTGAAAAAGAATGGTCGCAAGCGTCTGACGGAGCAATACGGCGCGGGCCTTTCCGACCGCATGGTGCGGATGTGCCACGCGGTCTGCCGCTCCGCCTTGGAACGGGCCGTGCGGGATGACCTGCTCCGTACAAACCCCGCCATCGGCTGCAAGCTGCCGCCGAAAAAGGCAAAGGAGATGCAGGTGCTGGATCGGGAGGAATTGCAGAAATTTCTCATTCAGGCGCAGGCGGACGGGTACTACGAACTGTTCCTGCTGGATCTCTGCACCGGATTGCGCCGGGGCGAATTGATAGCGCTCCAATGGGAGGATCTGAACTTCGAGACAGGTGTGCTGACCGTCAACAAACAGGCGTACACGGTAAACGGCGAATTGCAGATCATCCCGCCCAAAACCAAGGCATCTGTCCGAAAGCTGGTGCTGCCGCCCGCGGTGCTGGCCGTGCTGCGGGAATACCGCAAAAAGGTGGACTCCCGCTGGATGTTTCCGTCCCCGGTGAAGGCGGATCGACCGATCACGCCCGGCGTGGCACGAAGGCGGCTTCAGACGATACTGGAGCGGGCGGAGTGCAAGCGAGTCCGCTTTCATGATCTGCGCCACACCTTCGCGACGCTGGCGCTGGAGAACGGCATGGACGTAAAGACCCTCTCCGCCATGCTGGGGCATGTGTCGGCGGTGACAACGCTGGACATCTACACCCACATCACCGGCGATATGCAGCGTGCAGCCGCCGCCAGCATCGACCGGAGCATCGGCAAGGCAGAACCGCAGGAAGAAGCGGAGCCGGAGCGGAAAGGCATCGTGGACTTCCAGCCCTATGTGGGGAAGAAAAGGAAACCGGGCACCGGCTGCGTCAGCGAACTCAATGACCACCTGTTTGAGGGACGCTATTCTCCCATATGGCCGGACGGGACACAGCATTCCCGCAACGTCTACGCCCACACCCGCGAGGAGTGCGAGGAAAAGCTGAAAGCACTGATCGCGGAGATGAACGAGGAACGCAAAAATCTCAAGGAGCAGCTTGCGGGCATCGCCCCGCCGGAAAAGCTGACCAAGAAACAGCGCAAGCTGTGGGACTATATGCGCCTCCACCCGGAGGTCACGGAGTTCTCGACCATCGCCAAACGAACCGGCCTGGCGCGGAATACGGTGAAGAAGCATTACGGAGCAGTGGTAGCAATGTTGGGGGCAGACAGAGAATAAGGGCGGAAGTTGCTTGATACCTATTACTAAGCAATAAGGACGAGGCAAATTAGGTTGCTTGCTTTTTTTGCCCGTGAGACGATGGCAATAATGGGCGGGATCATTGGTTTCGGTAGCGGGGTCATCACTGGTTAATTGACATGGAGATAACATTTTATAAAGCGTGCCGATACAATGGCCAATATTACCATAGACTGTAGACAACGCATAGCTCAATATAGTATAATATTACTATATAAAATGGGCGGGGGGATTTTATGTTTTTCTCGGAAAG
>ENA-UERC01001451-UERC01001451.1-human-gut-metagenome-genome-assembly--contig:-NODE-1451-length-13739-cov-3.931928_pt1 | contig 13739 bp, 10 predicted proteins | sample MGYA00242955_ERZ507955 | MGnify/ENA primary metagenome ERZ507955 (study PRJEB26167, sample SAMN06115394) | human gut metagenome | host: Homo sapiens | place: China:Hubei | collected 2016-04-27... | reverse complement strand
CAGCAAAGCCGTAACTAGGGTGGTACCACGGTAAATTCGTCCCTGTTCTTCGGAACAGGGATTTTTTTCATTACCCAAAAAACAGGATTTTATTGTGGGAATTATATTTTTATCTTTTTAAGGAGGATCGCATGAAAAAAGTAGCAGTCATTATGGGAAGCGACTCTGACTGGCCCGTGGTCAAGGGGGCCTGCGCCCAGTTAAAGGAGTTCGGCATCCCCTATGAGGCTCACATTCTCAGCGCCCACCGCACCCCCGCCGCCGCCGCGGACTTCGCCAGAAGCGCCCGGGCCAACGGCTTCGGCGTACTGATCTGCGCCGCCGGTATGGCGGCCCATTTAGCGGGCGCCTTCGCCGGAAATTCCACCCTGCCGGTTATCGGCATCCCCATGAAGGGCGGTGCGGCGGATGGGCTGGACGCTCTGCTGGCTACCGTCCAGATGCCCAGCGGCATCCCCGTGGCTACCGTGGCCATCAATGGCGCGAAGAATGCCGCTGTGCTGGCCGCTCAGATTCTGGCCGTCAGCGATGACGCACTGGCCGCCAAGCTGGATGCCCAGCGCTCCGAGATGGCGGAGCAGATCGCCGCCAAGGAGGCTAAACTCCAGGCGGAGCTGGCCCACTAAGCTGTTCACACAAGCATTGATCTTTTCCTGATAAAACCGATATTCAAAACATTTTGGAGGTACAATACTATGGAACTCGTTTATACTGGCAAGACCAAGAACGTTTACGCTCTGGAAAACGGCAACTATCTGCTGAAGTTCAAGGATGACTGCACCGGCAAGGACGGCGTATTCGATCCCGGTGAGAACTCCGTGGGCCTGACCATCGACGGCGTGGGCGATGTGAACCTGCGCATGAGCATCTATTTCTTTGAGAAGATCAACGCCGCCGGCATCAAGACCCATTTTGTCAGCGCCGACCTGAATAATACCACCATGGAAGTCCTCCCTGCCAAGGTCTTTGGCCATGGCCTGGAGGTCATTTGCCGTCACAAGGCCGTTGGCTCCTTCATCCGCCGCTACGGCGAGTATATCGCTGAGGGCGCCGACCTGCCCGCCTATGTGGAGACCACCTTCAAGAATGACGAGAAGGGCGATCCTCTGGTGACCAAGGATGCTCTGGTTGCTCTGGGCGTGATGACCGCCGAGCAGTATGATGCCATCAAGGAGGAGACCCAGAAGATCACTCAGATCGTGGCCGATGATCTGAAGGAAAAGGGCATGGTCCTCTATGACATCAAGTTTGAGTTCGGCTATGCACCCGACGGCAGCGTTATGCTCATCGACGAGGTGGCCAGCGGCAACATGCGGGTCTATAAGGACGGCCAGTACATCGATCCCATGACCCTCTCCCAGCTGTTCTTCGCGTAATGGGCGGTTATTTTGGAGCGATCTCCCACCGGGATGTGGGGCTGGACGTATTTTTCGGCACGGACTACCACTCCCATCTGGGTACCCGCCGGGGGGGCGTGGTGGTTTACGGGCCGGAGACCGGGTTCGTCCGGGAGATCCACGATATTGAAAACACCCCCTTCCGCACGAAATTTGAAAGCGCGCTGCATGAGTTCAAGGGCCACATCGGCATGGGCTGCATCAGCGACACCGACCCCCAGCCGGTGCGGGTGCGCTCCCATCTGGGCCTGTACGCCATCTGCACGGTGGGTATCATCAACAACATCGACGAGCTGATCGATACCTATTTCTCCGACCACGGACACCAGTTCATGGCGCAGAGCAGCGGTAAGGTCAACGTCTCGGAGCTGGTCGCCGCCCTCATCAACATGAAGGAAAACCTCGTGGAAGGCATTTTGTACGCGCAGGAGATGATCAAAGGCTCTATCACGATCCTGCTGATGACGCCGGACGGTATTCTGGCTGCCCGCGACCGGCTGGGCCGCCTGCCTGTGCTGGTAGGCAAGCACCCGGACGGCAGCCTGTGCGTATCCTTTGAATCCTTCGCCTATCATAAGCTGGGCTATGAGGATGCTTACGAGTTAGGTCCCCGTGAGATCGTGGCCCTGACCCGGAACGGCTATGAGACCGTCTCTCCTCCGGGTAAGGAAATGAAGATCTGCGGCTTTCTCTGGACCTATTACGGCTACCCGAACTCCAACTACGAGGGCGTCAACGTGGAGGTCATGCGCTACCGCAACGGTGAGATCATGGCTCGCGACGAAGTGGCCCAGGGGCGGCTCCCCAAGGTGGACTACGTGGCGGGCGTGCCGGATTCCGGCGTCCCCCACGCCATCGGCTTCGCCAACCGCAGCGGCAAGCCCTTTGCCCGCCCCTTCGTGAAGTATACCCCCACCTGGCCCCGGTCCTTCACCCCTGCCAATCAGGAGGTCCGCAATCAGGTGGCCAAAATGAAGCAGATCCCCGTTTCCGAGCTGATTCAGGGAAAAAAGCTGCTGTTTGTGGACGACTCCATCGTGCGCGGCACGCAGCTGCGTGAGACGGTGGATTTCCTCTACGAGTCGGGCGCGAAAGAGGTGCATATGCGCTCTGCCTGCCCGCCCATTATGTACAGCTGCAAGTACCTGAACTTCTCCCGGGGCAACTCTGATATGGAGCTGCTGGCCCGGCGGGTGATTCAGGAACTGGAGGGTGACGAGGGCCACAAGCATCTGGATGAGTACTCCGATTCCTCCACGGAGCGGGGTCAGTGCCTGCTCAAGTCCATCTGTGAAAAATTCGGTTTTGATTCTCTCGGTTATCAGTCTTTGGACGGCGTGCTGGAAGCCATCGGCATCGACCGGGATAAGGTCTGTACCTACTGCTGGAACGGAAAGGAATGATCGACATGGAAAAATCTCACTCCGCCGCCTATGCGGCAGCCGGTGTGGACATCACTGCCGGTTACAAGGGCGTCAAGCTGATGAGCGCGGACGTCAAGCGCACCCACATTCCCGGCGTAGTTTCTGACATCGGCGGCTTCGGCGGCCTGTTTGCCCCCGATCTGACCGGTATGACGGAGCCGGTGCTGGTCTCCGGCACCGACGGCGTGGGCACCAAACTGCGTCTGGCTGAGTTGCTGAACAAGCATGACACCATCGGCATCGACTGCGTGGCCATGTGCGTGAACGACGTGATCTGCTGCGGCGCGAAGCCCCTGTTTTTCCTTGATTACATTGCCATCGGCAAGAACGTGCCGGAAAAGGTGGCAGCCATTGTCTCCGGCGTGGCAGAGGGCTGTGTCCAGGCCGGCTGCGCTCTCATCGGCGGTGAGACCGCCGAGCACCCCGGCATGATGGCCGCCGATGACTACGATCTGGCAGGCTTCACCGTGGGCGTGGTGGACAAGTCCAAGGTCATCGACTCCGGCCGCATGGCGGAGGGCGATGTGGTGCTGGCTCTGCCCTCCTCCGGCTTCCACTCCAACGGCTACTCTCTGGTCCGCAAGGTGTTCGACGTGGAGAACGCCGATCTGGGCCGGTATGATGATGAACTGGGTGAGACTCTGGGCGAGGCCCTGCTCCGTCCCACCGTCATCTATGTCAAGCCCGTCCTCCGCTGCATCGAGGCCGCAGACGTGAAGGGCGTCAGCCACATCACCGGCGGCGGCTTCTATGAGAATGTCCCCCGCTGCATCCCCGACGGCCTGTGCGCCAAGATCGACAAGGCCGCTGTCAAAACACCCGCCATTTTCCGTCTGCTCCAGAAAAAGGGCGGCATCGACGAGCACGATATGTTCAACACCTTCAATATGGGCGTGGGCATGGCGGTGATCGTCAGCCCCGAGACCGCCGACGCGGCCCTCTCCGCTCTGAAGGCAGAGGGGATCGACGCCTATGTCTGCGGCGAGATCGTTGCCGGCGAAGAAAAAGTTGTTTTGTGCTGAGTGAAACCGCTCCCGGTACGCACTGTCCCGCTTTTCCGCGGTATCCTGACGTATACTGCTCCGGTGCGCTGAAAGGAATCGGTGCATCGGCGTCAAAGGAGAAATCATGACTATGAAAAAAGCGAAGATCGCCGTGCTGGTCTCCGGCGGCGGCACAAATTTACAGGCACTGCTGGACGCGCAGGCGGCGGGACTGCTGCCCCACGGAGAGATTGCGCTGGTGGTCTCCTCCAATGAAGGAGCCTACGCCCTGACCCGGGCGGCCAACGCCGGCGTTCCTGCCGAGACGGTCTCCCCCAAGCGCTGCGGCGGTCAGGCGGCCTTTGAGTCCGCCCTGTCCGACCTGCTGGCGGCGCATGAGATCGACCTCATTGTTCTGGCCGGCTTCCTCACCATCCTCAGTGCGGACTTTACCGCCCGCTGGCCCTCCCGCATCCTGAATGTGCATCCCTCTCTGATCCCCGCCTTCTGCGGCAAGGGGATGTACGGTCTGAAGGTCCACGAGGCCGCGCTGGCCAAGGGCGTGAAGGTCACGGGAGCCACGGTGCATTTTGTCAATGAGATCCCGGACGGTGGAGAGATCCTGCTGCAAAAAGCTGTGGAGGTCTTGCCGGACGACACCCCCGAAACCCTTCAGCGCCGGGTCATGGAGCAGGCCGAATGGCAGCTTCTGCCTCGGGCAGCGGAGCTGGTCTCGGAACAAATCGTAAAGGAGAAGAGCAATGCTTGATTTTCTGACCCTTCTGCGGGAGAATCCCTACCCCGGCCGGGGCATCCTTGTAAGCCGGGACCTCGTTTACTATTTCATCATGGGCCGCAGCGCCAACAGCCGCAACCGGATCTTCGTGAAAACGGAGGACGGCATCCGCACCGAGGCTCATGATCCCGCCAAGCTGGAGGACCCCAGCCTCATCATCTATCATCCCGTCCGGACCATGGGCGACGCGCTGGTGGTCACCAACGGCGACCAGACGGATACCATCTGCCAGCACGGCGATTTCCGCAAGGGCCTGATGACCCGGGAATACGAGCCGGACGAGCCCAACTGGACCCCCCGCATCTCCGCCATTCTGAATGCCGACGGCTCTTTTGAGATGTCCATTCTGAAGCACAAGAACGGCCGCTGCCTGCGGGAATTCTTCTGCTATGAGGGCTGCGACGAGAATCAGGGCTATTTCATCAGCACCTATCAGGGCGACGGAAATCCTCTGCCCACCTTTGCCGGTGAGCCTCTGGAGGTCACCGTTCCCAAGCCGGAGGAGGTCTGGGCCGCTCTGAACGGAGACAACAAGGTGTCCCTCTATACCAACGTGAACGGCGAGGTGCGCCTGTTCAACAAAAATCTGGGAGATTAAGGAGAAGGTGCCGAAATGAACGAGTTGGAACTGAAATATGGCTGCAACCCCAACCAGAAGCCGTCCAAGGTCTTTATGCAGAACGGCTCTGACCTGCCCTTTACCGTTTTGAACGGAAAGCCCGGTTATATCAACCTGCTGGATGCGCTGAACTCCTGGCAGCTGGTGAAGGAATTGAAGGCCGCCACCGGCCTGCCCGCCGCCGCCAGCTTCAAGCACGTCTCCCCCGCCGGTGCCGCCGTGGGACGGCCTCTGAGCGAGGTGGACCGGAAGATCTACTTCGTGGATGACGCCGCCGAGCTCTCCCCCATCGCCTGCGCTTATATCCGCGCCCGCGGCGCTGACCGCCTGTGCTCCTACGGTGACTGGGCCGCTCTCTCCGACGTCTGCGACGCCGCCACCGCCCAGTACCTCAAGGGCGAGGTGTCCGACGGCATCATCGCCCCCGGCTATACCGACGAGGCGCTGGAAATTCTGAAAACCAAGAAGAAGGGCGGCTACAACGTGGTCCAGATCAACGCGGACTACGTCCCCGCCGCCGTGGAGCACAAGGATGTGTTCGGCGTCACCTTCGAGCAGGGCCGCAATAACCTTGTGATTGACAAGGAGATGCTGACCAACATCGTCTCTGAAAACAAGGAGCTGCCGGAGGCCGCCAAGATCGACATGATCGTGGCTCTCATCACTCTGAAATACACCCAGTCCAACTCCGTCTGCTATGTGAAGGACGGTCAGGCCATCGGCGTGGGCGCAGGCCAGCAGAGCCGCATCCACTGCACCCGTCTGGCTGGTCAGAAGGCGGACAACTGGTATCTGCGCCAGCATCCCAAGGTGCTGGGTCTGCAATTCGTAGACAACATCCGCCGCCCTGACCGGGACAACGCCATCGACATCTACACCTCCGACGAGTATGAGGACGTGCTGGCCGACGGTGTGTGGCAGAACACCTTCAAGGTCCGCCCCGAGGTCCTGACCCCGGAGGAAAAGAAGGCGTGGATCGCCACGCAGGCCGGCGTCACTGTTGGCAGCGATGCCTTCTTCCCCTTCGGCGACAATGTGGAGCGGGCCAGAAAGTCCGGCGTGACCTACATTGCCGAGCCCGGCGGCTCCATCCGGGATGACCATGTCATCGCCACCGCCGACAAATACGGCATGGTGCTGGCCTTCACCGGCGCGCGGCTGTTCCATCACTAAGCCGCCGCACAAGTCAAAGCTTCCGCGTCCACACAGACGCAAACGCAGATCCGTTCCGCTGCCCCGCATGTTCCTCCGTAAACGCTTTTCCGATTTACGGGAGACGTCTGCGGGGCAGCAGCTAAAAATCATTCAGGGAGGGAACCATGAACCTTCTGGTTATCGGCGGCGGCGGCCGTGAGCACGCCATCGTCAAAAAATTGAAAGAGAATCCCGCTGTGGAGACGATCTACTGCGCTCCCGGCAACGGCGGCATCGCCGCTGACGCTGTGTGCGTCCCGGAGATCGGCGCGAAGGATATTTCCGCGCAGGTGGACTTTGCCAAGACCCACAGCATTGACTTCGCCGTGGTGGCGCCGGACGATCCGCTGGTGCTGGGTGCGGTGGACGCGCTGGAGGCCGCCGGGATTCCCTGCTTCGGCCCGGAGGCGAAGGCCGCCATCATTGAGGGCAGCAAGGTCTTTTCCAAGGACCTGATGAAAAAATACGGTATCCCCACGGCGGAGTATCAGGTGTTCACCGATGCTGCCGCCGCGATGGACTATGTGAAGTCCTGCGCCCTGCCCGTGGTGGTCAAGGCCGACGGTCTGGCCCTGGGCAAGGGTGTGCTCATCGCTGAGACCCGGGAGGACGCCGTTGCCGCCGTGGAGTCCATCATGCTGGACCGTGCCTTCGGCGACAGCGGAAATCAGGTGGTCATTGAGGAATTCCTCACCGGCCCGGAGGTCTCCGTGCTGGCCTTTACCGACGGCAAGACCGTGGTCCCCATGGTATCCTCCATGGACCACAAGCGGGCCCATGACCATGACGAGGGTCTGAATACCGGCGGCATGGGCACCGTGGCCCCCAACCCCTACTACACCGAAGACATGGCCCGCGTGTGCATGGAGACCATTTTCCTGCCCACCATGGAGGCCATGAACGCGGAAAACCGCACCTTCCGGGGCTGCCTCTACTTCGGACTGATGCTGACGCCGAAAGGCCCCAAGGTCATTGAGTACAACTGCCGCTTTGGCGATCCGGAGACGCAGGTGGTCCTGCCCCTTCTGGAAAGCGACCTGCTGACGGTCATGCAGGCCTGCCGGAACGGAACGCTGGCAGAAACTGAGGTGAAGTTCTCCAACGGCGCCGCCTGCTGTGTCATCATGGCGTCCAGCGGCTATCCGGAGCACTATGAAAAGGGCTTCGCCATCACCATGCCCGCCGAGACCGCCGCCCACACCTATGTGGCCGGTGCAAAGCGGGAGGAGGACCGTCTGCTGACCAGCGGCGGCCGGGTGCTGGGTGTTACCGCCACGGCGGCGGATCTGAAAAGCGCCATTGAAAAAGCCTATGAGCGGGTGGAGAGCGTTCATTTCGACAATGCCTTCTACCGTCACGATATCGGCCAGCGCGCCCTGAAAGCGCTGGAACACTGAAGGGAGCAAGGGCAGGCATGGTTTACAGAGTATACGTAGAAAAGAAAGAAGCGCTGGCCAACGAAGCCCGCGCTCTGTTGGAGGACCTGCGGGCATTTCTGGGTATTCAGTCCCTGACAGGTCTGCGGCTGTTCAACCGCTATGATTTGGAGGGCATCAGCCGGGAGCTGTTCGACTACGCCGTTCAAACGGTGCTGTCCGAGCCCCAGTTGGACACGGTGACGAGTGAAGTGCCTCAGGGAGACACGGTGTTCGCCGTAGAGTATCTGCCCGGCCAGTATGACCAGCGGGCGGACTCCGCCGCCCAGTGCATCCAGATCTTATCCCAAGGCGAGCGGCCCACAGTCCGCACCGCCCGGGTATACGTCCTGGAGGGCGAGCTGACGGCGGAGCAGGTCGAGGCCGTCAAGAAATACGTCATCAACCCGGTGGAGAGCCGAGAGGCGTCTCTGGAGCTGCCGGAGACCCTGCGGATGGAATACGATATTCCTACCACCGTCCGGACCGTGGAGGGCTTCACCTCCATGGACGCTGCCGCGCTGGACGCTCTGCGGGACGAGCTGGGCCTTGCCATGGATCTGGACGATCTGAAATTTTTGCAGGGCTATTTCCGGGACGACGAGGGGCGGGACCCCACCATCACCGAGATCCGGGTGGTAGACACCTATTGGTCCGACCACTGCCGCCACACCACCTTCTCCACCCACATCGACCAGGTGGAGATCCACGACGCGGCCATTCAGGCTGCCTACGAGCGGTATCTGGCCGCCCGTGTGGAGGTCTACGGCGAGGAAAAGGCCGCCAAGCGGCCTCAGACCCTGATGGACATTGCCACCATCGGCGCGAAGGTCCTGAAAAAGCGGGGCCTGCTGCCGGAGCTGGACGAGAGTGAGGAGATCAATGCCTGCTCCATCCACGTCACCGCCACGGTGGACGGCGAAGCCCAGGACTGGCTGCTGATGTTCAAAAATGAGACCCACAACCACCCCACGGAGATCGAGCCCTTCGGCGGCGCGGCCACCTGCATCGGCGGCTGCATCCGGGACCCCCTGTCCGGCCGTGCCTATGTCCATCAGGCCATGCGGGTGACTGGCGCAGGGGATCCCCGTGCCTCTCTGGACCAGACCCTCTCCGGCAAGCTGCCTCAGCGGAAGCTGTGCCAGACCGCCGCCGCGGGCTATTCCTCCTACGGCAACCAGATCGGCCTTGCCACCGGCCATGTGGCGGAGCTGTACCACGAGGGCTACATCGCCAAGCGTCTGGAATGCGGCGCGGTGGTGGCGGCGGCTCCCGCCTATAACGTCCGCCGTGAGTGTCCCGCCCCCGGAGATGTGGTCATTCTGCTGGGCGGCCGCACCGGACGGGACGGCATCGGCGGCGCAACTGGTTCTTCCAAGAGCCACAACCTGAAATCCCTTTCCACCATGGCCTCCGAGGTCCAGAAGGGCAACGCCCCCGAGGAGCGCAAGATCCAGCGCCTGTTCCGGGACAGCGCCGTGACCCGTCTCATCAAGCGGTGCAACGACTTTGGCGCCGGCGGCGTCAGCGTTGCCATCGGCGAGCTGGCGGACGGCCTGCGGATCGATCTGGACGCCGTTCGCAAGAAGTATGACGGTCTGGACGGCACGGAGCTGGCCATCTCCGAATCTCAGGAGCGCATGGCCGTGGTGGTGGCCCCCGAAGATGTGGACGCCTTCATCGCCGCCGCCGAATCGGAAAATCTGGAAGCCTACCGGGTGGCCGTGGTCACGGAAGAAGCCCGGATGGTCATGGAGTGGAACGGCACGGTCATCGCCGACCTGAGCCGTGACTTCCTGAACACCAACGGCGCTGTGAAGCACGCCGGGGTCCGCGTGGCGGAGAAGGACCGCACTGAGCTTACAACGCCCCGGTTCCAGTCCCTCCGGGAGATGGCCTCCAGCCTGAAATGCGCCTCCCGCCGCGGCCTTGTGGAGCGGTTTGACAGCACCATCGGTGCCGGTTCCATCCTCATGCCCTTCGGTGGCAGAACGCAGCGCACCCCGGCGCAGGCCATGGCCGCCGTGTTCCCCGTCCTGCCCGGTCAGGAAACGGATCAGGCCAGCGTCATGGCCTGGGGCTGCGACCCGGAGCAGACCTGCACCGACCCCTACACCGGAGCCTACAACGCGGTCTACACCTCTATGGCCAAGCTGGTGGCCGCCGGTGCGGACTATAAAAAAGCCTATCTCTCCTTTCAGGAGTTCTTTGAGAAGCTCCGCAATGAGCCGGAGCGCTGGGGCAAGCCCTTCTCCGCTCTGCTGGGCACTGTGGACGCGCAGCTGGAGCTGGGCGCCGCCGCCATTGGCGGTAAAGACTCCATGTCCGGCACCTTCCTGGATCTGGACGTGCCGCCCACGCTGATCTCTTTCGCCATTGCGCCGCTGAAAACCGGCGAGGTGCTTTCTCCTGAGTTCAAGGAAGCGGGCCATCCCGTTTACCTGTTCTCCGGCACAGACGCGGATAGTGTCAAGGCGGCATGGGAGCGGCTGCATGATCTGGCGCTGGCCGGCAAGGTCCGGGCGGCGTGGGCCGTGGAAAATGGTCTTGCCGAGGGCGTGATGAAGATGTCCTTCGGCAATGAGATCGGCTTTACCGCCGAAAACGCTGACTTGGATTGGAACACCCTGTATCCCGGCGCCATCGTAGCGGAACTGACCGAGGACACGGCGGAGGCCGTCCGCCTGGGCGTCACCACCGCCGAGCCTGTGGTGCGGATCGCCGGTGACAGAGCCCCCATTTCCGAGCTGCTGGCTTTGAACGAGGGCGTTCTGGAATCCGTCTATCCCAGCCGCACCGCCGCCGATCCGGCGGAGGTCCCCGTGCTCTCCGCCCCCGCCGCTCCCCGGACGGCTCCCAAGGCCGGTGTGGCGGTCCCCAAGGTGCTGATCCCCGTGTTCCCCGGCACCAACTGCGAATACGACTCCGCCCGTGCCGTTCAGCGGGCCGGATTGGAGCCTGAGATCCTGGTGCTGAACAACCAGTCCGCTCAGGGCGTGGCCGACTCCATCAGCCGCTTCGCCAAGGCGGCCCGGGACAGCCAGATCATCTTTGTCCCCGGAGGTTTCTCCGGCGGTGACGAGCCGGACGGCTCCGCCAAGTTCATCACCGCCTTCTTCCGCAACCCGGAGGTGCGGGACGCCACCATGGACCTGCTGAAAAACCGGGACGGCCTGATGCTGGGCATCTGCAACGGTTTCCAGGCGCTCATCAAGCTGGGTCTTGTCCCCTACGGTGAGATCATCGACACCGACGAGACCTGCCCCACCCTGACCTTCAACACCATCAGCCGCCACCAGTCCCGTCTGGTGCGGACCCGCGTTGCCTCCAACCGCTCTCCATGGCTGGCAGGGACGCAGGTGGGCGATATTTACACCGTCCCCATCTCCCACGGCGAGGGCCGGTTCCTGTGCAGTGAGGAGCTGGTTCGGAAGCTGGCTGACAACGGCCAGATCGTCACTCAGTATGTGGACGAGCACGGTGTCCCCGGTATGGACGTGGACGTAAACCCCAACGGCTCCATTTGGGCTGTAGAGGGCATCATGTCTCCCGATGGCCGGGTGCTGGGCAAGATGGGCCACTCCGAGCGTGTGGCCGACGGCCTTTACAAAAATGTAGACGGCTGCTATGATATGAAGCTGTTCCAGTCTGCAAAGAAGTATTTTGACATTTGAGAACGGGAGGACACGGATCATGTTGACTGATATTGAGATCGCCCAGCAGTGCCGGATGCGCCCCATCACGGAGATCGCCGCCACCGCGGGGATCGATGAGGAATATCTGGAGCAGTATGGCCGCTACAAGGCCAAGATCGATCACCGTCTGCTGGAGGATCGGGCCGACCGACCCGATGGCAAGCTGATCCTGGTGACCGCCATCAACCCCACCCCGGCAGGCGAGGGCAAGACCACCACCTCCGTGGGTCTGGCCGACGGTCTGCGGAAGCTGGGCAAAAACGCCGTGGCCGCTCTGCGGGAACCGTCTCTCGGTCCCGTGTTCGGCGTCAAGGGCGGCGCTGCCGGCGGCGGCTACGCTCAGGTGGTCCCCATGGAGGACATCAACCTCCACTTCACCGGCGATTTCCACGCCATCGGCGCGGCCAACAACCTGCTGGCCGCCATGCTGGATAACCACATTCAGCAGGGCAACGCTCTGGGCATTGACGTAAAGCAGATCACCTGGAAGCGCTGCGTGGATATGAATGACCGCCAGCTCCGCCACATCATTGACGGCATCGGCGGCAAAATGCAGGGCGTTCCCCGGGAGGACGGCTTTGACATCACCGTGGCCAGCGAGGTCATGGCGGTGCTGTGTCTCGCCAGCGGCATCACCGATCTGAAAGAACGGCTGGGCCGGATGATCGTGGCCTACACCTATGACGGCAAGCCTGTCACCGCCCACGATTTGAAGGCAGAGGGCGCTATGACCGCCCTGCTGAAGGACGCTCTGAAGCCCAATCTGGTGCAGACACTGGAGGGTACGCCCACGCTGATCCACGGCGGTCCCTTCGCCAACATCGCCCACGGCTGCAACTCCGTCACCGCCACCCGCATGGCCCTGAAGCTGGGCGATTACGCTGTGACCGAGGCCGGCTTCGGCGCGGATCTGGGCGCGGAAAAATTCCTGGACATCAAGTGCCGTCTGGCGGGCCTGCGGCCCAGTGCCGTGGTGGTGGTAGCCACCGTCCGGGCACTGAAAAGCCACGGCGGCGTGCCCAAGGCCGAGCTGAACCACGAGAATCTGGACGCGCTGGAAAAGGGCCTGCCCAATCTGCTCCATCATGTAGACACCATCCGCAACACCTTCCACCTGCCCTGCGTGGTGGCGGTCAACGCCTTCCCCACCGACACGGAAGCCGAGCTGCGGCTGGTGGAGGACAAGTGCCGGGAGCTGGGCGTCCGCGCTGTGCTGTCCGAGGTCTGGGCCAAGGGCGGCGAGGGCGGCAAGGCTCTGGCTGCCGAGGTGGTACGCCTGTGCGAGGAGCCCTGCCCGGAGCAGCCGAGCCCGGAGGAGTTCACCTTCGCCTATCCCGACAACACCTCTCTCATCTATAAGCTCAACGCCATTGTAAACCGGGTCTACGGCGGCGCGCAGGCCGTCCTGACCCCCGCCGCCCAGAAACAAGCCCAGCAGCTCTTTGATCTGGGCTTCGGCGATCTGCCGGTGTGCATGGCAAAGACCCAGTATTCCCTGTCCGACGATCCCACTCTGCTGGGTGCGCCCGAGGGCTTCACCGTCACCGTGCGGAACCTGAAGGTCAGCGCCGGCGCCGGGTTCATCGTGGCCCTGACGGGCGACATCATGACCATGCCGGGTCTTCCCAAGGTCCCCGCTGCCGAAAAGATCGACGTGGACAAGGACGGAAAGATCACCGGATTGTTCTGAGGCATGGTCATGCCGCCGCAAATGCGGCGTACAAGCGTTTCGCAAAGTGAAACCTTGAAATTGCCCAGATTCATTTCGGCAATTTGAGTGAAATCGAGGGGCCCCGTGGGACCTGCCCCATGGGGAAACATCCAAAGCAAAGCATCACGCAAGCGTTGCAAAGCAGCGGGCCAAGCAGCAAGAATAAATGCAGAAAAGGCGGGCGCATCTGAACCGATGCGCTCGCCTTTGTCCGCTTTTATATGCAAAAGGCGCAGCCTATTCAGGCTGCGCCAAGGGTTCTTCGTATGCTATATCTGCTCTCTGTCTACTTTTACCGGAATCGGATATTTCATTCAAATCAGGTAATTCGCCTTCCGCTGCCTGTACTCCGGGACCATTCCCCGATTGCGGGACATCCGTTTCCGGTTTGGGTTCAGGGGGCCGGAAGGTGCCGTCCAGTTTCTGAAAACAGCGGCGGTAACCGAGGAGCTTCTTTACGACAATGCCTTTACTCTATGGACCGGATTGCAAAAGGTCTGGAGGC